>Ga0114983_1000135_pt1 | contig 28885 bp, 23 predicted proteins | sample Shrwel_input2_RT_FD_87182 | JGI IMG/M metagenome (GOLD analysis project Ga0114983, IMG submission 87182) | Subsurface microbial communities from deep shales in Ohio, USA - Utica-3 well 1 S input2 RT | ecosystem: Environmental > Aquatic > Deep subsurface > Shale gas/oil reservoir > Produced... | reverse complement strand
TGGCCGGACGGTCGCTTGGCAGCCTCACTTCTGAGCTTAGGGGCCGGGCTCAGGCCGGCCCGACGATGTGCTTGACCTCGAGATAGCCGGCAAGTCCCCAGGGGCCCAGCTCGCGACCGATGCCGCTGATACCGAAGCCGCCCCAGCCGGTCTCGGGCAGCACCAGCTGCTCGGTATTGAACCAGATGCTGCCGGCCTTGAGGGCGCGGCCGACGCGCTTGGCGCGCTCGGCGTCGCCGCTGATCACGGTGGCGGCGAGGCCAAACGCCGAGTCGTTGGCGAGCGCAATCGCCTCTTCTTCGCTTGCCACGCTCCTTGAGCACAGCACCGGGCCGAAGATTTCCTCGCGCCACAGGCGACTATCGGTAGGCACGTCGCGATACAGCGTCGGTGCCAGGAAGTAGCCCTGACCCGGCAGGGTGCGATGGCGGGCATCGCGGACGGCCTCGAGCCCTTCGCGTTCGGCCAGCGCCAGATAGGACTGCACGGCATCGCGTTGACGGGCGCTGGTCATCGGGCCCATGTCGATGGCCTCATCCAGCGGGTTGCCCAGCGTCAGCGCATCGATACGCTCGCAAAGGGCGGCATACAGCGATTCGCTGATCGCTTCATGGACGATCAGTCGCGAGGTGGCCGAGCAGATCTGGCCGCTGTTGAAGAAGATGCCGGCCATCACCCAGTCGGCGGCCTGCGAGACGTCGGCATCGTCGAGCACCAGGATCGGCGACTTGCCACCGAGCTCCAGCGAGACGCCGCGTGCGCCCCGGGCGGCGGCCTGCATGACCTTCTCGCCGACTGCGTTGCTGCCGGTGAAGGAGAGCTTGTCGATGCCGGGATGCTGGGTCAGGGGGATCCCGATGCCGTCGCCGTCACCGTTCAGCAGGTTGAGCACGCCGGCGGGCAGGCCGATCTCGAGGGCGATCTCGGCCAGGGCCAGCTCGGGCAGCGGCGTGACTTCCGACGGCTTGAAGACTGCGGTGCAGCCGGCGGCCAGCGCCGGGGCGAGCTTCCAGGCGCTGGTCACCAGCGGGAAGTTCCAGGGCGCGATCAGGCCGACCACGCCAGCGGGGTCTTCATAGCAGCGGGCTTCGACGCCGGCCATGGCGTGTTCCACCAGGCGTCCCTGCCGGGCCTCCAGGGCGCGGGCCTGACCGGCATAGTAGCGGTAGCAGGCGATGGCATCGTCCAGGTCGATGCCGGCTTCCATCAGCGCCTTGCCGTTGTTGGTGGACGAGAGCCTGATCAGCGCCTCGCGGCGTGCGCTCAGGGCCTCGGCAAAGGCGTCCAGGTAGTCTCCGCGTGCATCACCGCCAAGGACTTCCCAGGCCGGCTGCGCCTGGCGAGCCGCGCTGACGGCGGCCTCGACATCGGCCGCATCACCGGCGGTGACCTCGGCGATCACCTCTTCGCGAAACGGGTCCATGACGGCCAGTCGGCGCTGCCCGTGACTGGCCACCCAATGATTATTGATGAACTGCTGGTCGAGCTTTTGCATGACGCGCTCCGTCATAGGTAGAGATGTCATAGGTCGTGATGGGCAAGCCAGTCGTCGATCATGGTGTTCAGGCGCTCACCCGAAAAACTCGGGAAGTGGCCGCCGTGAACGACGCGGGCCGGCAGGGCGCGCAGGCGCCGCATGCTGGCGGCATAGTCATCGAGGTTGCTGTGCCAGGCGTCCTCGATCAGCGGGCCGTCATAGACCAGGTCACCAGAGATCAGGGTGGCGCTGGCGGCTTCCCAAAGCGCGATGCCGCCGGGCGAGTGGCCCGGCGTGTGAATCACCTCGAAGCGCCGGTCGCCCAGATCGATGACGTCGCCGTCTTCGAGGTGGGCGATCTTGGGCGGTACGGGGATGCGGTAGCCGCTGTGCGCATAGGGCGACGGGGGCAGGGCATCGAACATCTCGTCATTCAGAAACGCGTCGGCCAGGGTGCGGGCATTGTCCGGCGCGGCGAGGATGTCGGCCTCGGCGGCATGCACGTGGCAGCAGTCGAACTCGCTGGCCGCCCCGATATGATCGAAGTGGGTGTGGCTGGCCACGCCGACTAGGTCGCGTTCGGCGAGCAGAGCAACATGCCGGCGCAGGGGGACGGCGCCCAGGCCGAAGTCAACCAGCAGGTCGCGATCGCGTCCGCGCACATGCCAGAGATTGCAGCGGAAGAACGGCTTGATCCATGGCTCGTCGATCAGCGTGATGCCATCACTCAGGCGCTGGGTGCGATACCACTGATCCGGCGCGATGCGCTCGAGGTGTGACGTTGCTGAACTCATGCTTCGACCCTTTGCTGGCGCTTGGTCAGCTTGCTGACGACGAAGTAGAGCGCCCCGGTCAGCACGAACACCGGCAATGAGGCGCCGAAGCTCAGCGGCGAGACCCAGTTCCAGTAGTAGGCGAGCACCGCCCCGACCACGTAACAACCGAGCGCCTGCGGATTGATCGCCGGCAGGGTCGCGGCGTCAGTGATCAGGTGCTTGGGCGTGTAGCGCTCGCGGCCGACCAGGAAGTAGTCGACGATCATCAGCGAGAAGGCCGGGATAAAGACGCTGCCGATGATCAGCAGGAAGGTCTGGAACTGGTCGAGGATGCCCGGAATCAGCGAGCCCAGTACCGAGATGACGCCGATGATGAGGGCCGGCTTCCAGAAGGGGCTGTGGGTGCGCACGCTCATGTACGACAGGGTCGCGCTGTAGACGCACATCACGTTGGTGGTCAGCACCGAGAAGAAGATCACCAAAGCGGCGGGCAGCCCGAAGCCGAAGCTGCTCAGCAGCTGGGTCGGGTCATAGGTCTGCGGGAAACCGATCGAGACCGACAGGGCCGAGACCGTGGCACCGAGGCCCATGGCGATCAGGGTGGCCGTGACATAGCCGCTCCAGGTGCCGAGTACCGCGGCCTTGGGCGAGCGGCAGTGGCGGTTGTAGTCGGCGGCCAGCGGAATCCACGAAAAGGCGGTGGCGATGATGATATCGAAGGCCACGCCGGCACCGAGGGCGCCCGTCGCTTCCATGTCGGTGATCGAGGGCAGGTCGTAGTTGCTTGCCAGGGCGAAGACCACCACCCCGGACAGCACCAGCATCAGCACGGCGGCGAGCTTTTCGGCCTTCTCGATGCCCAGGTGACCGCGCAGGGTGATCATCACTACCAATGCCTCGCAGAGCACCGTGAACAGCGCGACGTTGGAATAGCCGGTCAGGCTGGACACCGCATAGTCGAGGCTCATGCCGGCCAGCAGCGCCTGGATCCAGCTCCAGGCGACCAGCGCGAACAGATTGACCCAGGCGGGGAACATCGCCCCCAGGCGCCCGAAGGTGCCGCGCGCCAGCACCATGGTGGTCATGCCGGTCTGTTGGCCCATCAGGCCGATCAGTACCAGCGGAATGATGCCGACCGCGGAGCCGATCAGCACCAGCAGCATGGCATGCAGGAAGCTCAGGTTAGGCACCAGCAGCATGCCGGTCAGGATGGTGGTGACCACCACGTTGGCACCCAGCCACAGGGCGAAGGTGCCAGGCATGCCCAGGCTGCGTTCGACGTTATCGGCGGACAGGGTGTCCTGGCCGAAGGGAGACGAGGATTGGCTCATTGTTGTTTTCCTTATCGAGGGATGGGATGAAGGGATGGTGCGGGATGTTTCGATGCCACGGATACGTTCAGGTCGAGACCATCAGCCGGCGGACCAGCGATGGGCATCTATCTCGATCAGCAGAGGGCCCTGTTCGGGGCGCTGCGCTAGTGCCTTGGCCAGGCTTGCAGGGTCGTCGGCCCGAGTGGCCAGGCAGCCAAAGCCGCTTGCCAGGGTCTGGAACTCGGGGGCATGCAGGTTGACGCCGATAGGGGTGACGCCGTTAGCGGCCATGTAGCGACGAATTTCTTCGTAGCCGCCGTTGTGCCACAAAAGGATCACCACCGGCAGGCGTTCCTCCACAGCGGTGGCGATCTCCGCGAGGGTGAACATCACGCCGCCATCGCCGACCAGCGCCACCACCGGCAGGTCCGGGCGAGCCAGCTTGGCGCCGAGGGCGGCGGGCAGGCCATAGCCGAGAGTGCCGTAGCCTGTCGAGGCGTTGAAGAAGCGCCGCGGCTCGGACTTGGCGACCAGGTGATTGGCGGCGTAGACCGGTGCGCAGGAGTCGCCGACGAGGATCGCCTCGGGCATCACCTCGGCGAGCGTTTCGAACAGCGGCACGAAGGGCGCGAACGCCGGGTCCTGCTCTAGCGCCAGGGCTTCCATCGTCGCGGCGGTGCGCAGGTGTCCCTGACGCGACAGGGCGGTCGGGAAGTGGGCCAGCAGAGCGTTAAGGGTGGCGCCGGCATCGGCGATCAGGCCAAGGGAGAGCGACTGATTGCGCACCAGCTGCTCGGGGTCGAGATCGACGCGGATCAGCCGACCCGTCAGCAGGAAGCCATCGTCGAACACCACATCGTAGTCGGTCTCGCCAAGCTCGGTACCGATGGCGAGAATGACATCGGCGTTACGGGCCAGCTCGCGCACGGCGGGCAGGGCGGCGTTGGCCCCCAGGTCAAGCGGGTGTCGCGGCGAGCGGCCATCGCTGCCTTCGCCCTCGCTTTTGCCACAGCCCAGCAGCCCCTTGGCGTTGATGGTGGTGACGGTGGGGGCGTCCAGGCGTTCGACCAGCGCGCGGGCCGCCTCAGGCGCTGAGGCGCAGCCACCGCCCAGCAGGACCAGCGGGCGCTCGGCTTCATGCAGCCAAGCGGCGGCGGTGGCGAGCCCCGCCGGGTCCGGTGCCGGGCGATGAATGATCGGTGCGCTCCACTGGGTGGGTACTGCCACCGGCGCATCGAACAGGTCGATGGGAATCTCGATATGCACCGGCCCCGGGCGCATGCCTTCGAAGACCGCGAAGGCCCGGGCCAGCACCTCCGGCAGGGCCGCCGGGTCGAGCAGGGTATGGCTGAAGCGGGCGACGCCGGCCAGCAGCTGCTGCTGGCTCGGCAACTCGTGCAGCCGACCCTGGCCGCGACCCAGGGTGTCGCGGCGATTGACGCTCGAGATCACCAGCATCGGCACCGAGTCCGCCAGTGCCTGACCCATCGCCGTGGCGATGTTGGTCATGCCGGGGCCGGTGATGATGAAGCAGACCCCCGGCTTGCCGGTGGCTCGCGCATAGCCGTCGGCCATGAAGCCGGCGCCCTGTTCGTGGCGCGGCGTGACGTGGCGCAGGCCGCTGTCGGCGAGGCCCCGGTAGAGCTCGACGGTATGCACGCCGGGAATGCCGAAGACGGTATCGGCGCCGTAACGGTCGCGCAGCAGGGCGATGAGAAGGTCGGCACAGGTCATCGTGGCACTCCTCAAAAGACGAAGACGTGGGCGATCAGGGCAATGATCGGCAGAGTGATGGCGGTGCGCAGCAGGAAAATGACCACCAGTTCCCAGAGCTTCAGCGGGATCTTCGACTTGAGCAGCAGGGCGCCGATTTCCGACATATAGATCAGCTGGGTCAGCGACAGGCAGGCGATCACGAAGCGGGTCAGTTCGCTATCGATGTCCTTGGCCAGCACCGCCGGCAGGAACATGTCGGCGAAGCCCACTAGCGTCGCCGGCGCGGCGGCCGCGGCTTCGGGAATCTGCAGCCACTCGAGTACCGGCACCATCGGGTAGGAAAGCCAGGTGAACAGCGGCGTGAATTCGGCGAGCACCAGGGCCACGGTGCCGATGGCGATCACCAGCGGCAACAGGCCGAGGAAGATGTCGGCGACGTTAAACAGCGCGACACGAGCCAGCGCGCGGGGGCCGGGGGCGGTTTCGGCGCGTGCCACGGCGATGCTCAGGCTGTAGCGGAAAAGGCCCATGTCGCCGGTGCTTTCTTCGGCGATCTGGCAGCCGACCGGTTCATGGTAGGTATTCGCCTTGCGTGACAGCGGCGGCAGGCGCGGGACGATGATCGCCGCGATAAGTCCTGAGACCACCACGGTCAGATAGAACGGCACGAACAGGTGGTTGATACCGATGAAGCTGGTCACCAGCAGGGCGAAGGCGATCGACACGATCGAGAAGTTGGTGGCGATGGCCGCCGCTTCGCGCTGGTTATAGTAGCCCTGCTCGTACTGCTGAGTGGTGATCAGCACCCCTACGGTGCCGGAGCCCATCCAGGACGCGGTGGCGTCGATGGCGCTGCGGCCGGGCAGGCCGAAGATCATCCGAAACGGCTTGCGCACCAGGCTGCCGATGAACTCCATGAAGCCGAAGTCGACCAGCAGCGGCAGCAGAATCGCCGCGAAGAAGAAGAACGTCAGCAGCACCGGTGCCAGGTCGTTGAGCATCACGCCGCCGGTATAGGAGGCGGTGATGAACGCAGGGCCGATCTGGAAGTAGGTCATCAGCGCGAACAGCGCGCCGAGGCCGCGCATGCCAAACCACAGCGGCGCCACATCGAAGAGCTCCTTGCCGATGCCCTGCTTGCCCCAAGCGGGTTTGGCGAGCTTGACCACGGCGGTGAGGACCACCGACAGGCAGAGCACGAACACCGCGATGGCGGGCAGGGCGTCGCCCAGTGCCGCCTTCAGGCCATCGGCCATCAGCCCCATGCCGATGTTGATGGAGTCGTTGACCGAAAAGGGCACCAGAAACAGACCGACCCCGAGCAACGAAGGAATCAGAAATTTCAGTAGCCCTCGGCGGTTCAGCGGCTCGGGGTGGGTGGCAATCTCGTCGGTTGCGTCTAGTGATGAAGACATGAGGTGTTCCCTATTGGAGTTGTAATGGGCTTAGGGTGTTGGGTGTGTCATTCAGACGTGGCGGCCAGGGGCTTGCCGCTGGCCGAGTCAGTGGTGACGTCTCTTGAGGACGTCAGCCGTCAGTCGCGATGCATGACGCCCGGGAGCACACAGAGCATTTCGTAGAGCAGGGTGGCGCCCATCAGCGCGGTGTTGCCGCTGGTGTCGTAGGGCGGGGCGACTTCCATCAGGTCGCCACCGACCACGTTGAGGCCGCGGGCGCCGCGCACGATCTCCATGCCCTGGGGCATAGTCAGACCGCCGGCTTCCACGGTGCCGGTGCCCGGGGCGAACGCCGGGTCTAGGCCGTCGATGTCGAAGGTGATATACACCGGGCCATCGCCCATCTGCTCACGCACCTCGGCCATCAGTGGCTCGAGCGACTTGTGCCAGCACTGCTCGGCGGTGACCACGCGGAAGCCCTGGTCGCGGCACCAGTCGAAGTCGTCGGCGGAATAGCCGGTGCCGCGCAGGCCGATCTGGACGACCCGGCGGCTGTCGAGCAGGCCTTCTTCCTGGGCGCGGCGGATCGGGGTGCCGTGGGCGATCGGCTCGCCGAACATGTGGTCGTTGACGTCGGCATGGGCATCGATATGGATCAGCCCCACCGGACCGTGTTTCTTGGCGATAGCGCGTAGCACCGGCAGCGTCACGGTGTGATCGCCGCCCAGGGTAAGCGGCACGCAGCCGTGGGAGAGGACCTCATCGTAGAAGTTGCTGATGATGTCCATGCTCTTGGGCAGGTGGAAGGTGTTGATCGGCACATCGCCGATATCGGCAACCTGCAGGCTGTCGAAGGGCGCCGCGCGAGTGGCCATGTTGTAAGGGCGCAGCATGCGGGATTCATCGCGAATCTGACGCGGCCCCAGGCGGGCACCGGGGCGGTTCGAGGTGCCGATATCCAGCGGAATGCCGATGAAGGCGGCGTCGAGGCCGGCGGCGGATTCCTGTGTCGGCAGCCGCATCATGGTGGCCGGGCCTCCGAAACGTGGCATGTCATTGCCGCCTAATGGCTGGTTGAAGTCGCTCACGTCCTGCTCCTTGTTCTTGGTGTCGGTATTCAAGGCGTCTCTTGTCAGGAGCCCCTGTAAGAGTCCTTGCAAAGAGACCTGATCAGTCGTCCCGGTCAGGAATCCCTATATGGGGTTATAGAGCAGGAAACGTGCCAACTTTCACATCATTGAATTTCAACAAGTTGGGTCATCGGCGATGCAGTAATGCATTGCCTGGCGGGCGATGATGATGCATCTTTGCATCATTGATTCAAAAGTGTATCGGCCGAGGACACCTCATGAGCGAGCTGGACAGCGCCATTCTCAGAACCATCATCGATACCGCGCATGATCACTTTTTCGTGGTCGATGCCGGCGGCCAGGTGCGCGACGTAAGCCCCGGGGCCGCCGCTGTCTATGGCATGTCCTGCGAGGCGCTGCGTGGCAGCAATGTCCGCACCCTGGTGGAGCAGGGCGTGCTCAAGCCTTCGGTGAGCCTCGAGGTGCTCAGCACCGGCAAGCCGGCGCAGCTGTTGCAGCACACCGGCACCGGTCGGCGGGTGGTCGCCCAGGCGCATCCGGTCTTCAGCGAGGGGCGGCTGGCCTGCGTGGTCAGCCGCTCGATGGATTTAACCGACCTTCAGCTGCTTCAGGAGGAGTACGCCCTGCTGCAGCAGCGCTTCAGCGATCACCTCAAGCGCAGCGTCGGAGAGGGGGCGGCGGCCGGCGAACAGGACCCGGCACTGGCAGGCCTTTCTGGTGTACTGGAAGTGCGCAGCAGCGTGATGCAGGAGATCGCCCTGCTGCTCAAGCGCGTCGCGCCGACCGATGCCAATGTACTGATGCTGGGCGAGTCCGGTGTGGGCAAGACCGCTTTCGCCCGGCAGCTGCACCGCTGGAGCGCGCGGGGCGACGGGCCCTTCATCGACGTCAACTGTGGCGCCATCCCCGAGAGCCTGTTCGAGTCGGAAATGTTCGGCTATCAGCCGGGGGCGTTCAGCGGTAGCAATCCCAGGGGCAAGGCCGGCCTGCTGGAGCAGGCAGCCGGCGGCACCCTGTTTCTCGATGAGATCGGCGAACTGCCGCTGGCGATGCAGACCAAGCTGCTTAAGGTCATTCAAGACGGTAGCTTGATGCGGCTGGGCGACACCACGCCGCGTCGGGTGGACTTCCGGCTGGTGGTCGCCACCAACCAGAACCTGGCCGAGGCCGTGGAGGAAGGCCGTTTCCGGCTCGATCTGTATTACCGGCTGAACGTGATTCCCGTGACCCTGCCGCCGCTGCGGGAGCGCCGCGAGGACATTCCCGGTCTGGTCGAGCGCCAGCTCAAGCAGCTCAACCGTCGCTATGGCGGCGACAAGATCCTCGACAGTGGCGTCTGGCAGGAGTTGATGGGACGCGACTGGCCGGGCAACGTACGCGAGCTTGAGAATTGGCTGGAGCGCGCCTGGCTGTCGGCCGCGGAGCGCGTGATCGCGACGCCCGAAGGGGATGCGCTATCCGCGGTCAACGACCCCCACGTGAGTGAGTACCCAGTGAGTGAGCCCCAGGCACGGGCAAGACTGCCCGCCGCCGGGACGGGCGCGGGTCGGCTGGCCGAGGGCGAGGGGCTCAAGGACGCCATGGCGCGCATCGAACGCGACATTCTGGCGTCGCTATGCGGTGAGCTTGGCAGCAGTTATGCCATCGCCGAACGGCTGGGCATCAGCCAGCCAAGCGTGGTGCGCAAGATGCAGCGCCATGGGCTGCGCATCAATCCGGCGTCATAGGGGTCGCCTAGCGTCTGTTCTTTCTTCTTTCCTTCCTGTCGCTTGCTAGCCCTGCGTCAGGATATGGCGAAGCCCTTGGCATTCCACCATCGGGTCGTCACAGTTGACGACGATCTCCGAGCGGGCCAACACATAGCCCTTGCCGGTGATGGTGTTTTCCACCACCGCTTGGCTGCCTTCCAAGTGGGTGCCGGTGAACTCGCCGATAAAGCCGGTCTCGCGAAGCGAGACGGTTTCCAGTCTGTCGCCCGGCTTGATGCGGCCCTCGTGGTGCATCAGTGCCAGACGTGCCGAGGTGCCGGTGCCGGTGGTGCTGCGACAGATCACGCCGGGGTGTACGTAGGTGGTCGAGCGCGAGCGATAGAAATCGTCCGCTACCCGTTCGACCGGGCCCATGAAGTGCAGGAAGGGCAGCGGGCCCACGTCGCCCAGGCTGTAGTGAGAGAAGCCGCGCTCGGCCTGAATGGCCTCGACGATCTTGTGGGCGCACTCGGCCAGTGCCCGCTCTTCTTCGCGCACCAGTGAGAAGCCGAGCTCGGTAGCATCCACCAGCGCATAGAAACCGCCGGAGTAGGCAATCGAATAGGTGACCTTGCCGATGCCGGGCACCTGAATGCTGGCCTGGTAGGTGTCGATATAGCTGGGTAAGCCCTCGCAGGTGATGGACTCGACCACGCCGTTCTCGACCCGTGCATCGATCTGCACCAGCCCGGCCGGCGATTCCAGCTTGAACTGCTGGTGCCCCTCCTGCTTGGGCACGATGCCGCTCTCGAGCACCGCGGTGGCGGTGCAGATGGTGTTCGAGCCGGAATAGATGGGATAGCCCATCACCTCCATGATGATGTAGCCCGCCGCGGCGGTCGTATCGGTGGCCGGTACGATCAGGTCTACCGACATCTCGGGAATCCCGTAGGGCTCCTCGAGCAAGAGCCGGCGCAGGCCGTCGGCGTCATCGCGCAGGTAGTGCATCTGCTCGCGTACGCTAGCGCCGGGCAACGGCGCGATGCCGCCGATGACGATGCGACTGACGTCGCCGCCAGCATGGGTGTCGATCAGTTGAAAGCTCAGCGGCTGGCTCATTGGGCGCTCTCCTGAGGGGCGTCGTTAAGGGCGAAGGGGGCGCCGTGCTTGGCCCATTGGGCATCGGGCACGATCACGATCTTGCCCAGGTAGTTGCTGCCGCGATTGACGAAGTAGCGCTCGGCGTCGTGCAGGGCGGAGAGCTTGAAGGCGGCGTGCAGCACCGGCTTGAGCTGGCCACTGCGGATCCACTCGACGAGCTGTTCAGCTTCGGCACGGGTGCCGTGAGACACGCCGAAGATCTGCACCTGATAAAGATAGACGCGTGTCCACATGATCTCGCTGAGGTTGCCACCGCTGGCGCCGGCAATGGACAGGCGCGGGTAGGTGCTGCGACGGCGCATGTCGAAGATCATGGTGTCGATGAAGCGATCGGTCATCTCGCCACCGACCAGGTCCATCACCGCATCGATGGGCGCGCCGCCGGTAACGGCCTTCACCTGCTCGGTAAAGTCCGTCATGTCGCCGCGGTCCAGTACGGCTTCAGCGCCCAGCGCGAGCAGGGCCTGGGCCTTGTCCGGCTGGCTAAGTGCATAGGGAATCGCACCGACGATGCGGCACAGCTGAATCAACGCCGTGCCCACGCCGCCGCTGGCGCCGGTGACCAGCACTCGCTCGCCGGCCGAGATCCGAGCGGACGTCATCATGTGGTAGGCGGTCTGGTAGGAGCACATGCCCATGGCGGCGAGCTCGGCATCGTGTAACCCCGGGTTGCTGACCGCATGAAACTGATCCGAGGGCACGGCAATGTACTCGGCGAAGCCGCCGTCGGCGCCGTGGCCGTAGTAATCCGGCACCAGGTTCAGGTCGCGGCGCTCATCGGGGTAGAGGTTGAAGTCGAGAAGGCCGCGCTCGCCAACCCGCACGCTAGCCACGCCGTCACCGACCGCCACCACATGGCCGACCACATCGGCGCCCTGGATGCGCGGGAAGGTCAGCGTCGGCGAGCCGCCCATGGCAAAGGACGTGACATCGCCCTTGTCCTTGGTGGGGTAGAGCCCCTCGCGGGCCTTGCGGTCGGTGTTGTTCTTGGCCGTTGCAGTGACGCGCACCAGCACCTCGCCAGGGCCCGGCTGGGGCACCGCCACGTCATCGTGGTAGACGAGCTTGTCGATGTCGCCATGGCCGGTCAAAAGCATCGCGGCCATGGAGGTGGGTAGCTGATCGGTCGGTGTGTCGGCAGGCACAGCGGGTCTCCTCTTGTCGTCAGATAGTTAGCGTTGTCGAGCATCTAGCCGACAATATGCACCCGAAGAGTAGCCGCGAGGAACCCCATGCGCAGGAGAAATTATTTACGTGGTATGGCTGTGACTAGAGCCGGTAACTACTTGATTTACCCGATCAGGATGGCGTCAAATTACGGCGCTGGCCCTGCGCTCAGCTTGTGGAGCTGGCCTGTGCAAGACGTTGGCTTGTGTAAGGAACATACCCGGGCCCTGGCATCTAACCGTCGAGTTATTGATGGTCTCGGCTTGCGCTGGTTACAGGGCTGGCGGTGGAGGTAGATACCTCGGCCGGGGAGGATGTCTGGCATGCACGTTTTGCCAGTCGAATCAGCCATAGCCCGATCATGGAGACGCCGGCAAGCATAAGGAAGACTGTGGTGTAGCGGTCGAAGACACTGTGCAGCGCCGTGACTACCGGCAGTCCCAATAGCACACCGCCATAGGTAAAGACCAGGCAGCCGCCCGCCGCGTCGGCGATGCGGTTCAAGGGTGCCAAGTGCGTGATCTCGGCCATGAAGACGCCGTTCCATCCCAGCGAAGAGAGACTCAGCAGGCATAGTAGTCCAGCTACCACTGGTTTTGGCCAGGCGGGTGTCAGGCTCGCGACCAGTAAAGCGCCCACCGCCGTGGTCATCGCAATGATGGACAGTGTGGTTAGCCGGTCGCCTAGCCGGTCGCCGATCCACCCCCATCCTACGCGTCCCGCCACGCCGCAGATTTGTACCCCCGACATCACGAATCCCGCTTCCATCAGTCCAAAACTGAGATCTTCTACCAGCAGCGACACCGTGAAGGCCGAGATCGATAGCTGGATTGCCGAGAAGCAGAGGCTAAGCAAGGCGACGTAGCGTAGCGAGCGCTGATGCCATACCACCGAGAGTCCCGAGAAGGGCGAAGCCAGCCAGGGCGTGCTGGGATCGCGTTGGTTATCCCAGTGCGCGCGGGGCCATTGCAAGACGAGGATGCCGAGCAAGGCGATGGCGGTCAGCAGCAAGAGGCCAGCTTGCCAGCCTACCGAAAGTGCTAACGCGGGGGCGCTGGCGCCGGCGATAACGCCGCCCAAGGGCACGCCGGACTGCTTTAATGAGAAAATCAGCCCGCGCCGTTCGACGGGTGTGAAGCGGACTAGCAGCAGTGAAGCGGAGGGGTTTGTCATGCCGTAACCGAGCCCGGCAGTCAGCGAGGCCAGGGCGAAGGTTGGCAAGCTGGGTATCGAGAGCATGGCGGCGGCACCGCCCAGAAGGGCCAGGGAAAGCTGGCTGGTCCGACAGGGGCCCAGACGCCGGGTCAGCGGGCCACCCACCAGTGAGGTGAGCATGGCCCCGGCGAAGACCAGGCTGATCTGGAAGCCTACCGTCGCAGAGGATACGCCCAGTGAAGTGGCTAACGCCGGTGCGATGGCAGCAGGAAACAGTGCCACCAGTGACGAAAAGGCCAGCACCAGGGTAGTGGCCAACAGGACGATGACTGTCATCCGCTAGCTCACGCGCTCACGTGGCACCTTGCGAAGGTGGCTGGCGGTCTGGCCGCCTGGAAGGGCAGCAATCAGGTCTGCAGCGTTGAGCAGCTTTGGCAGGTCAATTCCCGTCTCGACCTGGCCGCCTTGCAGGGCATAGAGCAGGTCCTCGGTGGCGGTGTTGCCTGTGGCTCCGGGGGCGAAGGGGCACCCCCCGAGTCCTGCACAGGCGCTGTCCACGGCCGTGGCGCCGTGATGGATAGCGAAGAGGGCGTTAGCGACGCCCATGCCATAGGTATCATGGCCATGGAACGCCCAGTCCAGCCCTTCGGTATCGTGTCGCTCGCGTAGTCGGCTGAAATGATTGGCTACCTGGTAGGGAGTAGCGCGGCCGGTGGTATCGCAGAGCGCCACTTCCAAGGGGAGGTCGTCGGCGAGCCGACATGCCTTGGCAAGCACGGCATCGACTTGTCGCCAGTCGATGGTGCCTTCGAAGGGGCAGTCGAAGCTGGTGCCGAGGTCAAGGCGCAGCCGAGTGCCCTGGGTTTGGCGCAGGCGTGCGATCACGCGTCCCAAGTCTTCTAGGGATTCGTCGACGCTGCGGCGCACGTTCCCCTGGTTGTGCGATTCGGACACCGAGACCACATAGACCAGCTCTCGGATGCCGTGATCCAGCGCAAGTTCGACGCCCTTGAGATTGGGAACTAGGGCCGAGAGCCGCAACCCCGGACGATTGGCGAAGTCCGCGAACAGCTCGCCGGTATCGGCCATCTGGGGAATGGCCTTGGGGCTTACAAAGGAACCGATCTCGAGACGGGTAATGCCGGCATCCAGCAGCGCCGCGATGCAGCGCTGCTTGTCAGCAGTGGGCAATGGGTCGTGGATTGACTGAAAGCCATCGCGCGGTGCGACTTCAACAATTTCCACCCGGGGTGGCGGTGAGAAGGAATGCATTAAAAGGTCACCTGTTTCGTCTTGGCGGGGCGATGTCGGAGCCAGTTGATTACTCCGCCTGCGGATAGGATGTCGATCTGGCGTGGGCTTAGTTCGTGGTACAGGGGCAGTGGCTCGCCGTCGAGATGAGCCATGATCTTTCCATCGCCGCTGAGTTGATTAGGCAGGTCGTCGATCGTTATCGTCTGGGCCTTGAGAACTCGATCATGATCCCCGGGATCGGCAAAAGTCAGCGGCAGCACGCCGAAGCTTGGAAGATTCTGCCAGTGGATTCGCGCGAAGCTCTTGGCGATGACTACCTGCAGGCCAAGCAGCCTCGGCACGAGTGCGGCGTTTTCGCGACTCGAGCCTTGGCCATAGTTGTTACCACCCACGATGACGTGGCCTGTCTCGCCGTGTTCCCGGGCTCGCCTCACGTAGTCAGGGTCAAGGGCCGCGAAGGCATAGTCCGCTGAGGCGAAGACATTGCTCCAGAGCGGCAGCACCTGGGCTCCGGCAGGCATGATGTCGTCGGTGGAAACGTTGTCGCCTGTTTTGAGCAGAATAGGGGCCTCAATGCGAGTCGGCAGCGGGTCCAGCGGTGGCAGCGGTGGGGTGTTATCGGTCGCCAGCAGCTTGGTCTGCCTGGCACGCTCTGGCGGCATCGGGGGCACGAACCATAGGTCGTTGACGGCCATACGAGCAGGTTCCCGGGGCCGGATATATGGCATGTCCAGGGTTCTTGGGTCGGTAATCACTCCTTTGAGCGCTGAGGCGGCGGCGGTTTCGGGGCTGCACAGGAAGACACTGTCCTCGCGGGTTCCGGAACGGCCGGGGAAGTTGCGTGGCACGGTGCGCAGGCTGTTACGCCCGGCTGCTGGTGCTTGTCCCATGCCGATGCAGCCGTTGCAGCCGGGCTGGTGAAGTCGCGCGCCAGCTGACACCAAGTGACCGAGGTGGCCCTCGGCGATGAGGGCGGCGAGCACTTGGCGCGTCGAGGGGTTTATATCCAGGGACACCGCATCGGCGATGCTGTGGCCCTTCACGATCTCGGCGACCACCGCAAAGTCACAAAAGCCAGGGTTGCCCGAGGAGCCGATGTAAGCCTGATACATCGGCTCGCCTGCGGCCTCTGCGACCGGGACGACGTTGTCGGGGCTTGAGGGTAGCGCGATCAATGGAACCAGCGTGGAGAGGTCTAGACGCTCGCTGCGATCGTAGTGGCAGCCTGGGTCTGCGTGAAGCGGCTGCCATTCGCTCTCACGGTCTCGGGCGATAAGGAAGTTGCGAATGACCTCATCGCTGGGGAAGACGCTGGCGGTGGCGCCCATTTCGGTGCCCATGTTGGCCAGCACATGGCGGTCCATGGCATTCAGGTTGGCGAGCCCGGGGCCGTGGTACTCGAGAATGCAGTTTTTTGCCCCGGCAACGCCATGGCGACGAAACAGCTCAAGGATGATGTCCTTGGCACTGACCCAGTCTGGCAGCTCGCCTTCCAAATATACTCCGATGATCTCGGGCATCGGTAAATAGAGGGGTTCGCCGGCCATCGCCATGGCAACCTCGATGCCGCCAGCACCAATGGCCAGCATTCCCAAGGCGCCGGCCGCGGTAGTGTGGCTATCGCAGCCCACCAGGCTTTGGCCCGGCACGCCGAAACGCTCCATGTGGACGGGGTGGCTGATACCGTTGCCGGGGCCGCTATACCAGACCCCTAGCCGTTCGCAGGCGCTCTTCAGGAAAAGATGGGCATCGGCGTTGATATTATCCTGCTGGACAAGGGTGTGGTCGATGTACTGCACGCTGGGGCTGGTATGTACGCGCTCCAGGCCCATGGCATCCAGCTCGAGCATTACCAGAGTACCCAGTACGTCCTGCAGCAAGGCTTGGTCCATGCGCAGGGCGATTTCTTGGCCGGGCGTCATGTCGCCGCCGACCAGGTGATCGGCGATCAGCTTGTGACTCAGGGTACTAGCCATGGTAGGGCGCCTCCTCATCGGTGGTCTCGCTCAGGCGTGGAATGGCGGTGAGCGCGTCGATCAGGAATTGCAGCCCCAGTGCGGCGAAGCCAATCGGCAGCAGCGCGTAGGGGTAGACCATGGGCGTCCCCAGCGAGCTTGAAACGCGCTCCCCATATTCCAGGGCTTGCAGCGTCATGATGCCACCACGCCACACCAGGATGGCGCAGAATGCGGCGCCCAGCAGTCCGGTGAGCAGGTCGATGCTGATGCGCAGGCGCGGTGGCAGCTTGTCTTTGAAATAGGTGATGCGGATGTGAGCGTCGTGGCGCTGGGCCTCGGCGGCACTGATCACCGCCAGGTAAACCAGCAGGAAGGAGTTGATCTCCAGGCTCCAACTGGTTGGGGCGGCAAAGGCATAGCGCATGATGGCGTCGTAGCAGATCGATACCATCATGAATACCAATACCGCCTTTGTGGTCCAGTGGAGGACGGCCAGCAGGCCGTCCCAGCCACTCATGGCCGTCTTGGTCATGCGAACCTCCTCAGGCCTTGCCAAGTGCCAGGGCAATGGCTCGCTCGCCAACCTCTTCGCCGACTTCGGCCTTCCAGTGATCCCAGACGCCTTGGACGCTGGCATTGAATGTCTCGATCTCCTCGTCGCTTGGGATAATGACTTCGACGCCGGCCTCCTGAACTTGAGGCCAGTATTCATTGGCGTAGATGTCGTCGTTGCAGTGTGTGATGAAGTGCTCGTCGTACCAGCTGACGGCCTTATCAAGCACGGCCCGGGCATCGTCATCCAGGTTGTCCCAGGTATCACGAAGCATGAAGGGAGCGACAGAGAAGCCGGTCATCGGCAGCTTGTAGCAGTACTTCAGCTGTTCTTGGAGGCTGCGGCCGATAATCGTCGAGATGTTGAATACCCCTGCGTCGACGGTGCCACGTTGCAGCGCCATATAGGTTTCCGAGGAGGGGATGCGAGTGGCGCCGATGTCGTAGGGCTCCAGAGCCTTGGTGGCCTCGAAGCTTACGATGCGGATTTTCTTGCCACGCACTTCCTCAAGGCGACGGATCGGGCTGGCTGCCGTGCTCCAGATATACTCCGGCTCGAGGATGCCGCCACCCGAGGTGAGCAGGTATAGGTTCTCCTTAGCCAGCTCCTCATTGATCAGGTTCATCAAGGGGCTGCCTAACTTGAGGCGCTCGGGATGTCGATACAGCTCACCGACCACCCCAGGTAGGCCGGTGACGCCCAGAATAGGTACCGAACGAGTAATGTAGGAAAAGGTGTGGAACATGAAGTCGATGCTGCGCGAGCGCAGGGCGGGCAACTGCTCATCGGCCTTGAGTAACTGGCCAGAATCGTAGAAATCCACGGACAGGGCATCGCCGCCGTTTTCCTTGAGCAGCTCCACGAAGCGGCTTGATCCGTAGGTCAGTGCCTTGTATGAGGGCGGGAGATAGGTGACGCCAGTCATGTTCGTTGCCGCTTGGGCCTGGGGTACGAACAGGCCTTTAGTACCGAACAGTGACGCGCCTGCAGTGGCGAAGGTGCCGTACTTGAGGACTTGTCGACGAGTGAGGTGCATGCTGAATCTCCATTTGTTGTTGTAAAACAGCGTAGCGTTGGCGTTGCTAGACCGGGGTTACATGATCCCCGGCAACCACAGGCTGAGACTGGGCACGAGCACGAACAGCATCAGCACGAGGAACTGCACGATGACGAAGGGAAGAGCACTGCGGATGATCTCCTCGATCCTGAGCTCCGGACAGACACCCCTCAGGGCATAAAGGTTAAGGCCAACCTGTGGTGTGACCACGGCAATCTCAAGATTGAGCACCATGATGATGCCGAACCACAGAGGGTCGTAGCCCAGAGCGGTGATCAGCGGTAGTAGCACCGGTGTTGTGACGACGATCAGCGAGACGGCATCGACGATCATTCCCAGTAAAATCAGCAGCAGCATGATGGCGATCAGAATGGCCCAGGTAGGCAAGCCGGAGGAGGTGAGCGCTTCGGTAAGCAGCTGCGGCACGCGGACCATGTTGAGATAGTCGCCAAAGATCTTGGCGCAGCCAATGATCAGCAGGATGGTGCCGCTGATTCTCGCCGTGTTGCCCATGATCGCCATGAACTTCGCCCAACTAAGACTGCGAAACACCACAGTGGCAATCAGGAAGGCACCCAGCGCTCCAATGCCGGCGGCCTCACTGGGTGTCGCCAGTCCCGAATAGATCGAGCCGAGCACCGCCAGCACCAATAGCCCGGCATGCCAGATATTGGCGAGGCTGCTCCAGCGCTGCTTCCAGGTAAATTGTTCCTGGCTGACCGGTGCTTCGTCGGGGTTCAGGCGAACGCGTATATAGATGAAGACGCAAAGGGCGAGTGCCAGCAGGATGCCGGGCACGATACCGCCGATGAACAGGTCAGCGACCGAGACGCTGGCCACGGCCCCATAGATGATGAAGGGCACGCTGGGTGGTATCAGCATCGCCAAGGCTCCGGCACTCACCACCGAGCCTGCGGCGAGAGAACGGCTGTAGCCGCGGTCAAGCATTTGCGGGACGGCAATGGAGCCGACGGCTGCGACGCCGGCCAGGCTGACCCCGGACACCGCGCCGAACATTGCCGAGGCACCCACCGATGATATTGCAAGGCTGCCTCGCAGCCAGTTCAGCCAGCGCACGGCGGCGGTGAAAAGGCTTGAGCCTACCGGGGTCGCTCCCAGGAAGTTGCCCATCAGGATGAACAAAGGCAGGGCAATCAGTTCGAACGCGTTCAACTGGCCGAACAGCGATGAGGGCGCAAAGAAGAAAGCCATCGAGCCGCGGGCCATGTAGAGCCCCAGCAAGCCAGAGAGGCCGAGGGCCAGGAAGATAGGGGCACCGAAAATGATTAGCCCTATCAGTACGAGAAGCACAAGAACGGGATCCATGGGAGGCCTCCGTCAGATCACCTGGTCGTCGCGCAGGGCGGCGAGAGCCTCGGCGTTCAGACCGAGCCAGTCAGAGAGGATGGACTCGGTATGCTCGCCGAGGATGGGGCCTACATGCCGCACGCTTCCGGGGGTGCTGGAGAGCCGAGGGAAGACACTTTGCATCGGCAGGGGCTTACCGTGGTGGTCGGGCACTTCGACGATGGCCTTTCTGGCCTGGAAGTGCGGGTCCTCAAGCATGTCTGGCGCACGAAAGACCAGCCCTGCCGGGACACCAGCATCGGCTAGATGGTCGACGATCTGCTGGGCGTCGTGTTGTTGTGTCCAACCCGCAATGACATCATCAATCGCCTGTTGGTGTTCGCCGCGCGCCCGGTGGGTGGCGTAGTCCGGGTGGTCGGCCAGTGTCGGTTGGCCCATCGCCTCACAAAGTCGGCGAAAGACTGTGTCCTGGTTGGCACCGATGATCACGTTTCGGCCATCGCGGGCCGGATAGGCGTTGGAAGGCGCGATACCTTTTAGCACGCTACCACTACGCTCGCGGATCTTTCCGGCGCGGGCATACTCGGGGACTAGGCTCTCCATCATTGCCAGCACTGACTCGAAGATGCTGCTGTCGACCACCTGGCCATGACCGGTTCGCTCACGCTGATGTAGTGCCATCATCGTGCCGAGCGCAGCGTGCAAGCCAGCCAGGGTGTCTCCGATTGAGATACCTACTCGCACCGGCGGTCGATCCGGGTGGCCGCTCAAGTAACGTAGCCCGCCCATGGCCTCGCACACCGAGGCGAAACCGGCACGCGAGGCGTAGGGGCCGTCCTGACCGAAGCCCGTGACACGCACCATCACCAGGCCAGGGTTGTCGCGGGAGAGGACGTCGTAACTTAGCCCCCAGCGCTCCATAGTGCCGGGCCGGAAATTCTCTATGATCACATCGGCGTCGCTGGCCAATTCGCGTAATAGCTGTTGGCCGCGAGGTTGGCGTAGATCCAGCGTCAGCGACTGTTTGTTACGCCCAATGACGTTCCACCAAAGAGGCTCGCCAGTGTCGCTGTCGGCTGCGCCCCATTGGCGCATGGCATCTCCCTTGCCGGGGGGCTCGATCTTGATGACCTGGGCCCCAAAGTCGGCCAGCACCTGGCCGCAATAGGGCCCGGCAATTAATTGGCCGAGTTCGAGGACCTTGATGTTGTCGAGGGGCGTTGGAGCGTGCGTGTCGTGATCACTCATTGTTGTTGTAATCCCTCTGCAGGAGTTAACGGGTCGATGCCTCCGAGGCGTCGGCGGCATCAGGAAACTGGACGTGCAGGGCACGGGCCGCGAGCAGGTGGGCGCGCATGACGTTCTCGGCCCATGTCGGGCTTCCCGCCAGGATGGCGTCTAGGATTTCCCGATGGTGGCGCATGCTGCGGCGAAGATTAGCGAGCTTGTAGTTGCCGAAGTTGCGTCGGATCACTGAGGTTCGCACCACGCTATCCAGCAAGCTGGCAAGTCGTTGATTGCCGCCGGCGAGGATGAGCTCGCGGTGAAAGTCGTGATTGAGAAGGGCGATCTCATTACGCACGTCATAGTCCGTCTCGACCCGTTCGGTAAGGTCTTCCATGCGGCTCGCCATGGCCTCGAGCCGTGCGAGACACTGCTTGTTCATATGCTCACAGGCCAGGCGAATGGCCATGGGTTCAAGTACTAGGCGCAATTCGAATACCTCACGGGCATCCTTTTCCGTCCAGGCCACCACACGAGAGCCGTGATGAGGCGTCGCTTCCAGCCAACCCTCGGAAACCAGCTCGCGCAGTGCCTCACGCACCGGGGTCCGGCTGACCTCTAGCTCGCGCGCGACACTCGTCTCCCGAACGTATTCATGTGCCTGATAGTGGCCATCGAGAATCCGCTGCTTGATGACGTCGTGCACCTTCGTGGTGGCCGTCTGGATTCCCGTTGAGGTCTGTGTCGAGGTTGCCTTTTCCATCTCGCGTCCTGTTATTGCATGCAATGTTGAGGTTAGTGTGCATTTTGAGCGCAAAATATTGGACCTTGGTCGAGATGTTGTATGCAATTTTGGTCTGTCGCGCCGGTGATATCGGCAGATTGGCTATGGTTTCCGACGCCAAGCGGCCGCTCACCTCCGCTGACCTGGTTTCAGGTGTGCGGCTCAAAAGTCGGGAGGCCCGACACTGACATCGCAGCATTCGCTCGAGCTACTCGGTATTGCCCGGGTAACTTTCGCTACGATAGCTGTTTGCCGTCATTGAAGTTTCCGTGTCGCCCTCGTCATTGAGTGGCTGGTCATTGAGTGGTGCGAACGGATAGGTGAAACCTGGCGCAGGTTGGATAAGCATGCGGTGCTGGTGGCGGAATGGGGAGGGGCATGCCGGTGGGGTCTTTTAGGTGGCAGGATATCCCTCTAGTCGTGAATGCCGATTTGTCGGCACCTCCTGAGAACGCCTCTGTCGCGTTATGAGATCCCCACCACCTCAATACCGTGCCGCGCCAGCGCGGCCTTGCGATGCTCATGGAGGCTTGGCTCGATCCAGCAGTCGCCAGAAGGCTGGGGGCATGGTGGGGCTCCATCAGACAGATCAGCTCGTGGACGGCCACATATTCGGCGATGTGGCATGGCAGCAAGACTGTCAGGGATCGCTGCGTACTGGGGCGTCGCGCTTTAAGTCCCTGGCACCCGCCTGATTCGCTCTATCACCGACGCGTAGCTGCCAGCCAGCCCGGAGTGATGCCTGGGAGCGCTAGCGCCCGACATCTTTGATAGGCAGTAGGTCAGAGTGCCCGGCCAACAGGTCTCGCAGCTAGGTCTCGTTGCGACCATCGGAAAATCCTAGGCGCACCTGATTTGCCGTTTCGAAGCTGCCGTTTGCATCGCGGCTTAGTAACATATTTCCATATATGGGCATTACCAATGGCCTTCAGGAGGTCTTCAGATAGGTTGCGTACAGCAAGCGCTGCCTTGCATATAGCCAGCTTCGCGGGGCTAAAGCCAAGTAGCTCCAGCAGTAATATGCTAAAGCTGACGTATAAACAGGAAGAACGGGGAGAGGGGGAAGCGATGCTAAGTGGGTGATAAAGCGGTATCTATCGCAGAGCGGTATTACACACCTCTTCACAAACCACATCTGTCTGTGTGGCCCACTTGCTATCTATAATCGCAGCAACGAAAAACGGCCACCGCTCGTATGAGCTAGGTGGCCGTTTTTACTATGTTCTTTGGTCGGAGTAGCAGGATTCGAACCTACGACCTCTGCCTCCCGAAGGCAGCGCTCTACCAAGCTGAGCTATACTCCGATGCTTGAGCCGTGTGGCCCAACGGAGACGCATTATACGGATCCGTTGGTGGGATGCAAGCCCTAATGGTGGTTGGCTTTTTCCGTTTTATCGGCCACTCGTATCCCATTCGCGGCTCAGGTCTGCCGGTCGACTGCCAGATGGGTCAGTTCGGCCATGGTGTCGCGATAGACGCTGGGCGGCAGGGCATCGAGTTCGGCCAGAGCCTGGTCGGCCATGGCCACGGCTCGCTCGCGGGTGTACTCCAGCGCGCCGGTCTCGCGCACGATGGTGAGCACTTCGTCGAGGTGGTCGAGGCCGCCCTCGCGGATCGCCCGTCGGATCAGCTTGGCCTGCTCGGGGGTGCCCTTGGCCATGGCCTGGATCAGCGGCAGAGTCGGCTTGCCTTCGGCGAGGTCGTCGCCGACATTCTTGCCCATCGCCTTGGCATCGCCCTGATAGTCGAGCAAATCGTCGACCAGTTGGAAGGCCAGGCCCAGGTAGCGGCCGAAGCGCTGCAGGGCGGCTTCCTGCTCGGCGTTGGCGCCGGCGAGAATCGCGCCGCTGTGGCTGGCGGCCTCGAAGAGCATGGCGGTCTTGCCCTGGATGGTCTCGAAGTAGGCGGCTTCGTCGATGTCGGGATTGCCGATATTGGTCAGCTGCAGCACTTCGCCTTCGGCAATGGTGCAGGTCGCGCCGGAGAGCACTTCCATGACCCGCATCGAGCCCACTTCGACCATCATCTGGAAGGAGCGGGAATAGAGGAAGTCACCGACCAGCACCGAGGGCGCGTTGCCCCAGGCATCGTTGGCGGTAGTCTTACCACGGCGCATGTGCGATTCGTCGACCACGTCGTCGTGGAGCAGCGTCGAGGTGTGCATGAACTCGATCAGCGTCGCCAGGGTGATGTGGCGGTTGCCATCATAGCCAAGCGAACGGGCAGCCAGCAGCACCAGCAGCGGACGCAGCCGTTTGCCACCGCTTTCGATGATGTAGTTGCCGATGGTTTCGACGAGCGGGACCCGGGAGGCCAGCTGGGCCAGGATGGTGCGGTTGACGGCGGCGAAGTCCTCGGCCACCGCCGCATGGATAGGCGACGCTGTAGGCTGCATGGGCTAGCTGCTTGTATAGAGGTGGGAGTCGGCCTTCGTGAGCACTGTGGGCCTGTATGATGGCGCTTATGCTATGGGCCCCCCGGTAGGGCGTCAAGCTGGGCGCCGTCCGGGAAATGAGGCCGACTTGCTTGACAGGTGCGAGGCGATTATAATCCCGCACCCGACTCATCATGCTCCCTGTCAGATGGCTGCCAAAAGGGGCGCCACTCGCCGCAGGTCGACGAAGAGCTCAACCCGATGAGTGTTTGGAGATACGCTATGTACGCAGTTATCAAGAGCGGTGGCAAGCAGTACCGCGTTCAGGAAGGCCAGACCCTGAAGCTCGAGAAGCTGGAAGTGGCCACCGGCGAAAGCCTGCAGTTTGACGAAGTGCTGATGGTCGCCGATGGCGATGACGTCAAGGTTGGCGCTCCGCTGGTCGAAGGTGCCAAAGTGGCGGCAGAAGTCGTCTCTCATGGCCGTGGCGATAAGGTGTCGATCATTAAGTTCCGTCGCCGTAAGCACTCCATGAAGCGTCAGGGCCACCGTCAGTGGTTCACCGAAGTCAAGATCACTGGTATCTCTGCCTAAGCGCAGCGGTTCCCCTTACAGGAGGTTTTCGTAATGGCACATAAGAAGGCGGCGGGCTCTACCCGCAACGGTCGCGATTCCGAATCCAAGCGCCTTGGTGTGAAACTGTTCGGCGGTCAGGCCGTCGCACCGGGTAACATCATCGTGCGTCAGCGTGGCACCAAGTTCCACGCCGGCACCGGCGTTGGCATCGGCAAGGATCACACCCTCTTCGCTCTGGAAGAAGGCGTGATCAAGTTCGAGACCAAGGGTCCGAAAAGCCGCAAGTTCGTGACTGTCGTCTCTGCCTGAGACGCCGCGAACCTGCAGTGAAAAAGGCCCCGCCCCGGCGGGGCCTTTTCGTATCATGACGGTAATATCCCGTCAGGAGAGTGAGAGATGCAGTTCCTCGACGAAGCCTCGGTCATCGTTGAAGCCGGCAACGGCGGCAACGGCTGCCTGAGCTTCCGGCGCGAGAAGTACGTGCCCAAGGGTGGCCCGGATGGCGGCGATGGCGGCCATGGCGGTTGCGTCTACCTGATCGGTGACGACGCCCTTAATACCCTGATCGACTTCAAGTACCAGCGCTTCTACAAGGCTCCGAACGGGCGGCCCGGTCAGGGTCGGCAGATGAGCGGCCGCGCCGGCGAGGACCTGCACGTCAAGGTGCCGGTAGGGACCACGGTGATCGACGAGGATACCCTCGAGGTGATCGCCGACGTCACCGAGATCGGTCAGGTGGTGCTGGTCGCCCAAGGCGGCCGCCGGGGGCTGGGTAACATCCATTTCAAGTCCTCGACCAACCGTGCGCCCCGCCGTACCACGCCGGGCACCGAAGGCGAGCGCCGCAACCTGCGCTTCGAGATGAAGGTGATGGCGGATGTCGGCCTGCTGGGCATGCCCAATGCCGGCAAGTCGACCCTGATTCGTGCGGTCTCGGCGGCCAAGCCCAAGGTCGCCAACTATCCGTTCACCACCCTGGTGCCGAACCTCGGGGTAGTGAAGCTCGGTCAGCATCAGCACTTCGTGATGGCCGACGTGCCGGGGTTGATCGAAGGCGCGTCCGACGGCGCCGGCCTCGGACTGCGCTTTCTCAAGCACTTGACCCGGACCCGCCTGCTGCTGCACGTCGTCGATGTGGCGCCGTTTGATGAGACCGACCCGGTGGAATCCGCCGAGGCGATCGTGCACGAGCTCGAGACCTTTTCTCAGGCGCTGTCCGAGCGGCCGCGCTGGCTGGTGCTCAATAAGCTCGACCTGCTGCCCGAAGACGACCGGCAGGCGGTGGCCGACAAAATCGTCGAACGCCTCGGCTGGCAGGGGCCGGTATTCCGTATCTCGGCAATCTCCGGCGAGGGCTGTGATTCGCTGGTGCAGTCAGTTTATCGCTGGCTGACCGAGCAGCGTCGTCTCGAGAATGAGGACGAGGCCGTCGCTGAGCACGAGCGCGAGATGCGTGAGCGCATGGAGCGCGAGTCAGTAGCGCGCACCGAGGCGCGGCTGGGCCGCAAGCGCAAAACCTTCGGTGACGACGATGATGACGATTTCGACGACGATGATTACGATGTCGAGGTCGAGTACGCGCCCTGATTGTGCGATGTCAGGTCGTGTGATGGCGGTTGGCCGCTGACGCATCGGGCAATATTGGGTCGGACCGTGTCGGACTGGGAGAGCAGGGAATGACGGGCAGTGAGCAGGCGCCGGGGCGGGATGCCCTGGCCGGTGCGCGGCGAGTGGTGGTGAAGATCGGCAGCGCCCTGTTGACCAACGACGGCCGCGGCCTCGACGAGGCGGCGATCGGCGGCTGGGTCGATCAGATCGCCGAGCTGCACCGCCGCGGAATCGAAGTGGTGCTGGTGTCTTCCGGCGCCGTGGCCGCCGGCATGGTGCGTCTGGGTTGGCAGGCACGGCCCAGCGCCGTGCATGCGCTGCAGGCCGCTGCCGCGGTGGGGCAGAACGTGCTCACCGAGTGCTATGAAGGCCACTTCGACCGGCATGGTGTGCTGACCGCGCAGATCCTGCTCACCCACGACGATCTCTCCAACCGCAAGCGCTACCTGAACGCCCGCTCGGCACTGCGGACGCTGGTGGAGCTGCGGGTGGTGCCGGTGGTCAACGAGAACGACACCGTGGTCACCGATGAGATCCGCTTCGGCGATAACGACACCCTGGGGGCGCTGGTCGCCAACCTGCTCGAAGCCGATGCGCTGATCATCCTCACCGATCAGGAAGGACTTTTCGACGCTGATCCGCGCCATAACCCCCAGGCGAGCCTGATCCCCGAGGCCCGCGCCGATGATGCGCGGCTGACGGCGATGGCTGGCGGCGGCGGTGTGCTAGGGCGCGGCGGCATGGCAACCAAAGTGCGGGCGGCGCGCCTGGCGGCTCGTTCCGGGGCGGTCACCGCCATCGCCAGCGGTCGCCAGCCCGAGGTGCTGACACGCCTGATCGAAGGCGAGCGGTTGGGCACGCTGCTGCGCCCGGAGCAGGCGCCGATTGCTGCCCGCAAGCGCTGGCTGGCCGGTCAGCTGCAGGTGCGTGGCCGCCTGACGCTGGATGCCGGAGCAGTGACGGTGCTGCGCGAGCGGGGGTCGAGCCTGCTGCCGGTCGGGGTCAAGGCGCTCAGCGGCGACTTCGTGCGTGGTGATATGGTGGAGTGCGTCGATGAGCAGGGTCAGCGCATCGCCAAGGGATTGATCAACTATGGCGCCGAGGATGCCGTGCGCATTCTTGGCAAGCCAAGCCACCAGATCGAGAGCCTGCTCGGCTACATGGAAGCCCCCGAGCTGATCCATCGCGACAACCTGGTGGTGATATAAGGTCGGACGGCGATATGGCGACGAGCGGTGATGTGATCTCGGGCGGTGAGATAAGGCGCTCGGCCCAGAGGCCGCGCGGGCTGTAGCAAGGGCAAGGATCGCGTGATAGACTATGCCATCCTCTCAGACACGGCCCGTTTACTTTTACGGCCAAACCGGTTGGGAGCCTTGTGGTTTTCCCAGCAAGGTCAAACATTTATAAAGCGTTGCCGGCAAAACCGGTAATGATTCTCCAAGGAGATAACGGTGGCAAACACTAAACAAGCTCGTAAGCGCGCTCGTCAGTCAGAAGCTCGTCGCGTCCTTAAAGCCGGTCAGCGTTCCATGGTGCGTACCTACATCAAGCGCGTCATCAAGGCGATCCAGGGCGGCGACCACAGCCAGGCCATGGCAGAGTTCAAGACAGCTCAGCCGGTCATCGACCGCATCGCTGACAAGGACGCGCTGTCCAAGAAAAAGGCCGCTCGCATCAAGAGCCGCCTGAACAAGCGAATTAAGGCGCTGGCTGCGTAAGCCGGACGCTGACCTAGGGACATGGCCGGCGCGCCTCGCGCGCCAAGCGCTTAGCCCTCAGGGAAAAACCGGCTTCGGCCGGTTTTTTTATGGCCGAAACATTTTGTCGCCGAAGCATTTTGTCGTTAGAACATGGTGTTATGGCTGGCATCTCGCTTTTAGTTGAATCCTGGTTTTTAGTTGAATCCTAGGTTCTAGTCGAACAAAGAAGGGGCGATCGCGCGTGGCTCAGCAAGACCCCACGACATCCTCGGCGGCTCAGCCCGTCGCTCGCGCCGGCCTGCTGCGCTCGGGGCTGGTGGTCAGCGTCATGACCATGCTTTCGCGAGTGCTGGGGCTGGTGCGCGATGTGGTTATCGCCGCCCTGCTGGGGGCTGGCAGCGGTGCCGATGCCTTCTTCGTGGCCTTCAAGATTCCCAACTTCCTGCGTCGACTGTTCGCTGAGGGCGCCTTCAATCAGGCCTTCGTGCCGGTGCTCTCCGAGTACGCGACTCGCCGTACCCGCGAGGAGGTCCGCGAGCTGCTCGATGCAGTGGCCGGCAGCCTGACCGTGGTGCTGGCGCTGATCACGGCGGTAGCGATGCTCGCGGCGCCCTGGCTGGTGTGGGTGTTTGCACCAGGCTTCGGCCGCGACCCGGAAAAGCTGGCGATGACCGCCGACATGCTGCGGCTGACCTTTCCTTATCTGCTGTTGATTTCGCTGACGGCCTTTTCCGGCAGCGTGCTCAATACCTGGAACCGCTTCGCGGTGCCAGCCTTCACGCCGGTGCTGCTCAACCTGTCGTTGATCGGTGCGGCGCTGTTGCTCACGCCGCTGATGGAAGATCCGGCCATGGCGCTGGCCTGGGGGGTGCTGATTGCCGGTGTCGCCCAGCTCGCCTTTCAGGCGCCGTTCCTTGCACGGTTGGGGCTTTTACCCAAGCCTTGGCCGTCGTTTGCCCACGAGGGCGTGCGGCGTGTGCTGCGTTTGATGGCGCCGGCGCTGTTCGGGGTATCTGTGTCCCAGATCAATCTGCTGCTGGACACGGTGCTGGCATCCTTGCTGGCCGCCGGCAGCGTGTCCTGGCTGTATTACTCCGACCGTCTGGTCGAGCTGCCGCTTGGCGTGTTCGGGATCGCCATCGGTACGGTGATTCTGCCGGCACTCTCCAAGCGCCACGCCGAGCAGTCCAACGAGCACTTCGCGAAGATGCTCGACTGGGCGCTGCGTGCGGTGCTACTGCTGGGCCTGCCCGCAGCGCTGGCGCTTGGCGTGCTGGCCGAACCGCTGTTGATTACCCTGTTTCACTATGGCGCCATGACCGATCACGACATCGCCATGGCGGCCATGAGCCTGAGGGCCTATGCGTTGGGTCTGGTGGCCTTCATGCTGATCAAGGTATTGGCACCGGGCTTTTTTGCCCGCCAGGACACCAAGACGCCGGTCAAGATCGGCATCATTGCCATGGTGGCCAACATGGTCTTCAACCTGCTGCTGATCTGGCCGCTGGCACATGCCGGTCTGGCGCTGGCCACGGCACTCTCGGC
>Ga0114983_1000133_pt1 | contig 28975 bp, 20 predicted proteins | sample Shrwel_input2_RT_FD_87182 | JGI IMG/M metagenome (GOLD analysis project Ga0114983, IMG submission 87182) | Subsurface microbial communities from deep shales in Ohio, USA - Utica-3 well 1 S input2 RT | ecosystem: Environmental > Aquatic > Deep subsurface > Shale gas/oil reservoir > Produced... | reverse complement strand
TGCAATGATTGATGAAGCCAGTTCCGGCAGCGAGGTTCCCACCGCGACGATGGTCAGGCCGATGATCAGGTCGCTGACACCGAATCCGTGAGCAATTTCCACCGCGCCCCAGACCAGGATGCGAGAGCTGACGATGAGCAGCGCCAACCCCACTACCAACCAGGAGACCGCATGGCGGATCGGCATTGTGCGGACGTCCAACTCCTGCTCCATCTCGCTTCCCAGCGCATCCTCTTTCTTTTGCATCCCTTGCCAGATGGTCCAGGCCATCAAACCACCGAACACGGCAAGCAGCACCACTGCATCGAGCAGGGTGATCTCGCCATCCCAGATTTGCCATGCCGCCAGCGCTGTCACCACCGTGAGGATGGGAAGTTCCTTGCGCAGCACCTGCGAATGTACGGCGATGGGGCTGATCAAGGCTGTCACCCCCAGGATCAAGGCGATGTTGGTGATGTTCGAGCCGTAGGCGTTGCCCAGCGCGATGCCAGGGTTACCCTGCGAAGCGGCCAGGGCCGACACAACCATCTCCGGCGCAGAGGTACCGAACCCGACAATCACCATGCCAATCATCAGCGGCGGCATGCCGAAATGGCGGGCGGTGGAGGCCGCCCCCTCCACAAAACGGTCGGCGCTCCAGACGAGAAGCGCCAGTCCAAAAATTACAGCGATGAAGGCCAGTGTCATACAGGACAAGAACTCCCTGAAAGCATATGCACCGGATCACCCTTTGGGCGGATACGGATCGTTCCCGTGGCTGTCTTTGTTCTGGATCTTCCCGTCCTTACCGTGGATGTAGAACTCGGTGCCTTGGTTCTGGCTGATCTTGCGCCCGGCATCGACGGCATCCTGCTTCTTGTCGAAGTGGCCGCTGCTACGGGTCGCGCCGTCTTTCTTGACGTCCCAGCCGCCGTCAGCGTTCGGGACTACATGATGTGATCCTGGTTTCTTTGGCATAGTCGCCTCCTGTTTACATGGTTTCCGTTGAGGTGTTTGGCTAAGATTGAATCAGCATCCTCTCCTCAGCATGGTCAACGCGCCACTCCTTGCCTCGGTCATCGGTCAGGATTGCGGTGAAAACTGACCTGCCAATCGAGGCAGAACGGCCGTCTTCCGAATAGTCATCAATCCCGAAGTGGGCAGAGAGAGACGCCGTAACCACAGCGCCAGGTGGTGCCAGTTGCTCGGCGTTTCGGAGGAGCGTTCTCTGACACATCCCGGCAAGAATCCGGTTCCTTTCAATGTCGAATTCCGAGGGCTCTATTCGCAGATCCAGGAGGTCAATTGTCACCGTCGGCAACCGGTGCTGATACGCCAGCCAGGCATAATGCTGGGCCGAACAGGAAAACATATGAGCGATGCCGCTGGCAAAGCTCTTGATGTGTTTCCGACCCAATTTATTTGGCCCAAAAGGCGTATCTGGCGTTTCCACTGATCAATCCCCGCGCTTCGATTTGTTAACCTCGCCAATCATAATATGGTGTAATTTTTCAAGGTTCTTCTGGGTCAGGTCTTTTAGTGAACCGACCGGTTTCTTCAATTCAAGTCGTGTTTGCGCAATCGCATAGAGTTCTTCTTTTGACATCCCAAGTTCGTTAGCTCGGGCATATATCGGCTTATAGAAACTTTGCTTCCACCGCTCCGGAGCCTTGCGCCTGATCTTCGGACGAGCCATGGCAATTTGAGCATACAACCATTGAATGGCTTCATCGGACTTCTCGGCAGGTATCTCCTTATACGTGGTGACATTGAACTCCTTTTTGATGCCACTCCAGATGCGCTGAGCAGCACGCTGGGGATCTTTTTCTGCCGCCGTATGAAGGTCGATGTATTCCTTTACAAGCTCTTGGATTTTTCGAGCTATAGCATTTTCAATATGCTTCCCGCCGGGATCTGTCTGCACGACGGTCTTCTTAACCACTCTCTCGGTAACAATATTCAGGTCTCGACCGGCTACCATATTTCCTTTGCCATTCACCGCCTGAATAACGTGGACAGAATTCTCAGGACGTGGAAGCGGCGTATTCAGCTCGCGGACCATGCTGTACCAGTTGTCCCGATGTTTCCTGAGTTCTCCCTCCGAGAACTTGCGTCCTCGCGGATGGTTATTGTTGTAGTGTTCGACTTCCGCATGGCAATCAAAACAGAGGGGAATGCAGTTCTCAAGGCTGTCGTCACCACCAAGGTGCTTTGGTTTAAGATGGTGCGTCTCAATTCGTACCCCACAGAATTTGTGGCAAATGCAGCATGATCGTCCACAGGCGACTAATGCATCTTCGACAATTTCCTTTGAAAAACTCATGCGGCCCCTCGTATCAATTGCTAATACCCTGAACAGACTTTGCCGGAGGCAGGATCAGTGCGTTTTCCTCGGCCGGTTCATCATTCAAAACAGTTTCCGGGGGTTGAAGCGAAATCAGCCAGTCGGCCAAATCCGCTGACTCATGATTACCGTTCTGGCTAAGGCTGAACAGCAGGTCCTCCTGGCGGGGTTGACCGAAAACCATCCGATAGAGAGCCAACCCTTGCTTCAGCCGTTTGAGCTTCCCAACCTCCTTACTGTACGGGAGCAGTGGAATGCGGCGCTCCACCCGGGCGGAACCATCCTCGAAGATCCAATATGGGATGAGATCGGAATGCCCATTGGATTTTTGCTGGGCCGCGATATGGAAAAGGGTCTTCCACGGATCGCCGCCCTCATGCGCCACGGAGAGAGCAGTCAGACCATACCTTTCCGCGATATTCTTCCTGACAGCATGGCCTTTATAACGATGAACCCGACCTTCGCGTTGTTCAAGATCAACGGGATTGGAAGGCAGGTTCCAATGGACTACCGCATGGCACCAAGTGTGGAAGTCCAACCCTTCCTGACCTATCGAGGTCGACGCCAGAACGAAGGGACGAAACGGTGAGTTGAAGGCATCCCGCACCGAGTCGGCGCGAACGAGAGCCTGGTTGTTGTCGTCTCGAATATCCCCGAACCGGAGCGCGAAACGACAGCGGGTGTTGAAATCATCAAGAGCAAAGCCGTCGCCCGACATCTTTATTTCATCGATTCGAATCTGCGCGGTCCGCAGTGACAACACAGATTGGATGCACTCGGCTATGCCAGCCACCTGCTCTTCCGGTGAGTGCTCTTGGAGACCCAAAGACTCTCGAAGGACATGCACATATTCGTCGAGCACCGATTGGAGATTGCCGTCGATACCGTACTGAAGCGTCAACCGCCAATAAGTGTCCTCGCCGGAGCCTCGCAGCATGGCAATCGTCTCCGGCATATTGAAAAGAGATCGGAAGCCGGATGCGATTCTGGCTGCGGCTGACAGAAGGTTCGGATCGGCAGCTTCGAGCCCGGCACCGATACGGTGAAGTGCTCGCAAGGCACACACGCCAGGACCGGCAAGAGCCAGATCGCAAAGCACATCGACCAGATCATCCGGCTGAGGACCGAGAGGAATGTTGCCCTCAGCCATGCTGACCAGCAGGTCGATGTGATCTTTGAAACGGGTGCCTGATTCATGGTCCGGCGTAGCGGATCTCCATCCCGAATGGCTCTTACACCAGTCCAACAACCCATTATGGGAATCGAGAAGAATGGGAGCCGCCCAATACCATCGCTCATCAGCCCGCGTCCCTTCCCCGGCATCAGGCAGGGTCTCGACCAAACTGCGGCAAACAGTCTTGACCTCGTCCCTCAGTACCTGGGCGTCCAGTGGCCCGCTTCCACGGCGCAGAGCAATCTCGAGCGGATCAATCTTGGTGGCAAGGGTTGGAGACGGCAGCAACCAGGCAATAACCGGCATACCAGTCAGGCGATTGTCGTTTGAGGCCACCGCAAACCGCAGTAATGGCTTAATCTTGTCATAAAGTTCGCTGTGGGAAACCGAGGTTCCGGCGATCATCTTCCGTTCGGCTTCGTAGGAGCAGATCGACGCAACCGCGTCCGGAACGGCGCTCCATGAGGAAAACACAAGGGCCTTGGTCAAGCCATCCTTTTCCCGGTATGCGCCGCCAGGCCCGATATACGGCATGGACGGCGGCATCCATAAAAGCTGCCACATGCCTTTATCAATCGTGTCTTCAAAAAGTACGCGCATCCTCGGGTTGGCAGGGTCGAGAGCTTGATAGCCTTCAAATTTGTTTTTCGTCAGCAACTGTCCATTTGCCGACGAAAGAGTTCCGCGAAGAGCATCTGAAGGGGCATTCAACTGGGCATCCAACTTATGCCGCAACTCGTAATGTTTCAAAAAGTTGATCAAGTAAGGCGCAGACTTCCAGTATTCAATTGGTTCCCCGGCCTTAACGCAGATTGCCACTGCGTCAACAGTCGCGGCGTGCTGAAGATCCGCTGGCTTTAGGGGAGCCGTCCGCTCGATCTCGGTCAGCATTGAGTTGTGATCACGAGTCGTCGCGACCCGCTCCGTTCGGCACATGACGTTAAGGAGCGCTCGTTCAAGTTCGGCCTTTTTCCCCGGATGACATACGGAACCCTTTGCGCAGGCGTGGAGCGTTGTTCGATGCTCTGACAAGAGATTTTTGACCGCATCAACCTTGCCGGAATCATTGAAGAGGAAGTTCAGTGTCCTGATGAAATCTGGATAGTGGTCGTCCTCGTCATTCTCCTGGTCGAGGGTGAACATTTTGTAGGGCGTTGCGGACAGCAGGAGAACGCGAACGTCGGGATGTTCAAAGAGGGCGGTCGCCAGCATGGAGGCTTCGTCATCGCCATCCAGCAGGTGCTTGAATCGTTGGAATTCATCAAGGATGACCAAATCGGGCTCAAGCGCGGAAAGGCATACTGACGCCAGCTTGCTTCTGAGTTTTCCGATCAGGTCGTAGCGAAGCTCAGAGTCTTCCCAGGGGATTCTGCTGTAGTCCCGGTAACGAGCAAAGCGTTCACAGCCTTCCTTCAAGGCCGCATAAAGTTCGGCATCCTCTAGAACTGCCCGGCGGAAGGCCTTGGAAAGGTCTGCATCCAGATCCTCCGCTGGTAGGTTTTTGGCCTTGGCTCGCCAGTTATCCTTCCCTGCTGTCGCCTGAAGAATGTTGAGGAGGCCTACGCGCAGCCGTCTGCGCCGTTCATTTTGCGCCAGGGGCAAGTCGTACAGCATCCGGTAGAGGATAGCCCGTTCATCGGCATGCCCCCCTCGACTACGGGCATGGTCGAAGGCGGTACCGGGCGTCAGGCTGATGAAATTTACCTTGTTCTTTCGCAGCGAGCGTACTTGCCTGGGCAGGTACGTCAGTCGCGTAGCGATTGAAAAACCATCCGTGTCGCTGACATTGAGCCGATTGACATTCTGGGTCGCGATGGCGGCATTGGAGCAGATGTAGATCACATCGACCCGATCCACCTCGTCTTGAAGGTGCTCCAAGGTCTTGGCAATGATTCCCCGGGCGACTAGTGTTTTTCCAAGTCCAACTTCATCGGCGATCAGAAAACGGGAAGTTGGCTCATTGCCATAGAGCCGCTTGAAGACGTACTCAACGGTCTTCCTCTGGAAATCTTTCAGACCGGCCAAGGCGGGAGCAGATAAAAAGCGGTTGCTATGCATCACGCCCTCCGATGGCAGATTCAAAAACCGTCCAGAGGTTTAAAAAGTCCTCGGGGATAATCGCATTCTGGCTTCCCTGGGACAGATCGCGAACCAGCCCCGAGATTTCCGATAGTCTCTCCGGGTGTCGGCTGTACGTGCGGGTCAGCTCTTCCAGTAGCGGGATATCCTCACCGTCGGCCAATCGGGCCAACCATTTGGCAAACCCGGAGCCACTACCTGGATCAAGTCCGGATACCCTGTCATCCCCCAGCAACAGCAGGAGATAACGCAGGAATCCCTCCTGATTGCTGATCACGGTTTGCAGGATGGCAGAGTTGCGTTCTTCTGGAACGCCGGTAACGGGAATATTCAGAACGAACCGGGCCGAAACATCCGGATGGTTGGTCTTAAGCTCAAACGCGATGAGACCCGTTACAGAAGAGGCGGAGAACTCTCCGAGGCCGATCCCACCGTGAGCGTCGCCGTCAAGGATGTCCACCGCGAAGTCCCGAGTAACGGTTATCGGCCATGCAGTAGCACTGACGATCCCCTCAAGGGCTGGGATTTCTCCCGTCAACACCAATGACCACAGACCGTCCTTCGATCCCGGACTGCATTCGATGGACAGAGCTGTTTCAGCTATAAGGGAGCGAGCCCTTTCAACGGATTCCTCAGCCGCTTGCCGGAGCGCATCAATCTCTGCTTCCTTGCTCGTGTCAAAGTCGACAAGATATTCACCTAATCCGTCAGCGCCAAGAAGCTCGTCGATGCCGCCAACTTTGCTCTTCCGGCCAACTAGCCCGACCAGAATCTCGACGTTCTTCGAAGCATTCAGCGCCGCGTTGGTTGCATTCGCAGACCCCATGATCACATGGGTATAGTCTGAATAGTACTTGGTCTCAAACAGATAGACCTTTGCATGGAGGCCGGTCGCAAGCGGCTGTTCGATGGCGTCGTCTTCCTCGCCATCCTCGGTTTCCGCCGCGTCGTCCAGATGAAGACATTGCGTGAAGAGCTCGAGAGTCTCCTTCTTCAGGGCTGATAATGACTCCGGACGTGAGATGAGAGCATCAGCGGCCTTGGTTTTTCTCGTCAATGCTCGCAGGGCCTCATCAGAACAGAACGGCGAAATGACGGCCATCCGATTCGCCATGGGAGGCTCCCAGTCATACGCTTTCGTTCCCGGAAGATAGAAGGTCAGCTCGTCAAAGCCGTCGGGGAGTTCCCACTGGACTCGATGCAACTCGTCCGCGAATCTGAGAGCTTGTTCGCTCCTGCCAGGCTCTGTTTTTCCGGTGGCCAGATCAGGAAGCGTCTTGAAGAAATGAGCCAGCGGTTTATTTGATTTGGACTTCCGGCCTGCAATCGTCCCTTCGAGCTGAAGTGACAGGTCCCAGGACTGATCGGTGGTCATATTCCTCGTCAGGACCACCAGACGATACATCGAGCTGCTTTGATCGGGGCTGACAAAACGGATTGCCCAGACTTTCGGATGGAAGACGCCTCCGCCAGGGGCCGTTACCTCGACAACCATTTCCTCCAGAAACCCAAACAAGGGGTTGGGCTTGGCAATCTGGGGCACCTGAATCCGTCCTCGTTGCACATAAACGGTGATGCGTTTCGAGTACCTGCGGATGGCTTCAAGCACAGACAACGGGTCAGGATCGGTCTGACCATCCGCCGCCATTAACGCCAGATAGACAGGAGCCTCAAGCAGCAGGGCTGGGTCCATCGAAAAGGTAGTCGCAACAGCCTCGTCGAAAATCATCCCCGGCGGTGGAGTCAATGCAGAGGTATAAAGGCTCCGGGAGTTTGGATTCAGCATTGCTCCTCCCGGCTCATCCCCTGGTACAGGTCGTTCAAAAGCACCTTCACATTCGGCCAGCGATAGACGAGTCTTCCGACGCCGGAGTACCCGCCCCACTGCTCGAGCGCCCTTTGATTCCTGAATCGGGAACGCGTGCCCTTGAGTTTCATTTCCCTTCTTTTGATCAGGGTGAGCGCATCTGCGTTAGAAAGGAGGTCATTGGGGGACCTCCGGGTATGGTCGATCCACTGCTGAACGAAAAATCTCGTTTGCGGGGTGATGGTGTGGCCATGATCCATGGTCAACTCCCAGAGGCGGCTCACCGACCAGGAGCGAATTTCCTCCAGGGGAAGATTTGCGGTCCATTCATCGAAACTTGCCTGATGCTCGGCGACAAGATCTTCATGGTTTCGAAGCCTGGCGAGCTGAACGTTGTACGAGAGCGCCGCTCCATGCATCACCTCCGAGAACAGCCGTGCATGGGTCAGGAGTTCTTTATGCTGTTCGGAAAAGCTGCCGTAGTCCGGATGTTCCCACGGAGCTTGGGTGTCGGCGGGTTCGCAGTGCAGTGCCAAGAACGAGAGGAGACTGTTGGGGCAAGCGACCTGGATGCGATCCCGAATAAATTCGGCTTCTTCCCTGGATAAAGCGAAGTTCACCGCCCCCGGAAAGTCTTCCGGAGGTGCTGGCAATCGAGGATGCCAACTGAGAGTGGCCATCCGCTGCTCAACGTCGATGTCGTCTCCCCGTACCTTTGCGTCTTTCTCAAGAGCCTTCAGGGTATTCCGGCGACGGTATGTTTCGTCGATGCGCCTGTGATATTCGTCCTGCGAGAATGGCGTAATGCGTATTCCCCAGACACCGAGACCGGCCCAGTAGACGGAGCTGGGCAACCGTTTGAGCCTCTTTCCTGCGGTCTTACCAAAGACGCCAGCCTGATCATCGGAATCCATCAATGGCTGAACCAGGTCTCTTTCCAGCTTGTCAGCCTGGATCGAAAAACTCTCTGCAGGTAGTCGCTTCTCTTCTAGCGAATGGTAAATCCATGGCACGAAAAGCATGTAGCGAAGGCGTGTCTGGATCGTGCTTGTTCCTGGAAACAACTGATCGGCAAAGCTGTCCCGCACGGAGCCGAGCCCAAGCTCGTCACGACTTTCCTTTTCCTGGAAAAGGGAAAGGATGCGAAGCGTGCGTTCCCTTGCTTTCGAGTCATGGTCAATCCATGCAAGGACGGAAGGCATCTTTCAGTACTCCCCCCCTACAGCCACAAATGGATCGGCGTTGATTGCATCAAACTCCATTCTCGTATCGCCCCCTCAATTTGCATCTCATGGTCGACAGAGCACCGCGTTCAAAGAACGGCAAGTCGATGGTGTCGCATACCGAACTGCAATATTGCTCGGCAAAGAGCTGCAGGTGAGCGGCGTCACGAGCCACGTCCGGATCGGATGGCAGATACTGGAGAAGCGCGTCGCTGATAAGCATCACAAACTTGCTTCTCGCCCGGGTCAGCGTCACATTGAATCGTCGTGGGCTTAGGATGAACGCATCTTCAGACGCAACAAAATCCCGATCGGCCACCACATAACTGGAAAGGATCAGGTCGCGCTCCTGACCCTGGAACCGGTCTACGGTGTCCACAAATGGAGGCGGGTCCATCGTCATACCGGCTGCGTCCACGAGCAGATTTCTGATGGATGCCATCTGGGCTCGGTGGGGAGTCACAATGCCGATTTTCTGCGTCCAAAACTCCTGGGCGCTTACTCCGGACTGTTGGGCGTCGACCAGCTTCTTGTACAAAAGGGTCAAAGCGGAAACGATCTGCGCCTCAAAAGGGTTCGATAACGTATAGGTGTTGGCGGAATAGCTGATCACCACCACAGGGCAAGCCGGGTCAAGAATGCGGAGAAACTCGTCGGACCATGGCAACTGCTCAGGCCAGTCGGCGGGTCTTCCATCAATATTGATGGCGAGATCCAGCTTTCTCTCGGGGAAGAACGCTTCGTATTCGTTCTTATAAAAACGCTTACAGGGCCATGCGGAAATTTCCACGTTGGTCCGGTAGTTGTGTTTAAGCTGCACCGGGGTGATGCCGTGGGTCTCCTTCATGTAAGAGAAAATGCAGTCAAACAGCCCTTGAACGCTATCCTTCATCTGGAAGCCGTAGATCGGCCCAAGCTGCCGGTCGTCACCTGCAAGGACAACATGCCCATCAGACTTCAAAAGCAGAAAGTAGGCCGCAGCCGCAGCAACCTGAACCTGTGACGCCTCATCGATCACCAGCAGATCAAACCATTCGGCTGTCGGCTCGCTATCCTGGTGGTCTTTCTCGGCCAGCCGTCCAAGTTGTTGCCAGGTGCCCCCCACGATGATGATCCCGGGATCGTCGCCTTTCAGGGCATTCACAAAACCCTGAGCCCTTGAAGAGGTCCTCGGCATATCTTCGATCTGATCACTCAAGGGGGGTGCGGAGGAGTCGCTCCTCACCCTTGTGACACGAACCGGACAAGCTAAAGCTCCGACCGAGGTCGTCCGTCTGTTGATCAGTTCCAGGACTTCGTTGAGGACGTTATCGATAGCGTTGTAGTTGCTGGACCCGATACCGACACGCAGCGGAGTTCCCGCCTCGGCGTAATGTTCAATCCACCCAAGAATAGTCCCGGCCAAGACCGTGGTCTTTCCTGTACCCGGCGGCCCCCAAAGCAAAGAAATCCTGTTTCCGAATGCATCGTGAAAAAGGGATTCCTGCTTTTCGTTAAAGGCATCCTTCAGATATGGTGTTACCTTCGCGTACAACTGGTTGGTGTCGGCGAATGCTTTTCCTGCTGCCAGCGAGCCGGGGGTATACATCAGGCTATGGGCTGGTTCGGTCATTTTTGTCGGTCTCTTAGCCATTGCCTTACCTCCGCTTCCTGGCACGTTTGATCGGTGCTGCCTTGCCGCCGACAGACCTCAATGCTTTTTCTATCCTGTCGCTCGAGAAGTCCCGGTACATCGGATCGAGGACAAGCGGTGAGTCGAGCGCCACGAGTCCTTGGGCGACCGCAAACTGAAAGAGCCCCTGGTGACCCGGTTTAAGAACCACATAGGGATTGTCCTGCATGGCCTCTAACCGAATGACCTCTACCTGAAGCAATGCCCCTATCGACTTGTTCGTCATCCACCGCTCGGTCAGGCCGTGTTCGCCCAGCAGTTCTTCTGCATCCTGGAAGCCCAATCCAAGTCGCCGACGCCACGGTTCGTCGAGATCCACGTATTCATTCTCGTTGGATAGGGCGACGGTAAATTCGCCTTCCTTGATTCGGGAATCCCTGCTGGTCGGAGAAAAATCGAAAACATAGAGCGTTTCGTGTTGGTACTGTGGATTCGCGAACTTGATCTCATCGATGATCGGATCAGCCTCTGCTTGAGGCTTCAAGGTCAACCCGCGTATCGAGAAAAACCTCGCCTCCCGTTCATCGACAGGCAGTGAGCGAGTGTTCCGGTTCTCCATTTCTTGGCACGCGACATTGAGCTTCTCAAAAGCGATCAGACTTCTTGCCGCCTCCGGAACGCTTGCCTGGGAGGATCGTGCGGCAGAGAAGCCGCTCTTTTTCAGCACTAACCGGTCTTTGTAGTTTTCACGCAGTCGCCGGACGATGTGCTGCAAAGCTTGCAGGTGAACCTTCGTGGCCCGCTTAATGCCATCGTAGAGTTCGTCCCGGGTGTAGCGTCTCCACTTGGATGGGTCAGTAGGATGAAGTTTATTGAAATGGCGAACGAAAATTTTGTCCTGCCACAGCTCATAGGCCCGTTCGAATGGGATCTGATCGCTCATTGGGGTAGCGAACCCAAAAGGCAGATCGAATTTATACGGGGTGCCATCCTCCCGAACATTTGGGAAGAAACTGTTCGCTGCATCAAACAGGGAGTAATCGTGGGCAACCGGCAGCCCAACCAGCATTCGAAGAACTTCCTTGACGATGGTACCTGGCTGAGACTTGAAAGCATCCGGATCGGGCAACAGGCTGTCCGGGGGGAAGAATCGGGTAAGTACCTCGATCAGCTCGATCACGTCAGGGTTCTGCATATGACGCTCGAACATGCGCTTGAGCTGACGCACCTCCAGCATGTCCCAGAAGAAGATGTGGGAAGAGAGACGGTCACGAGCCGGTAGACCTGTGTTGACGGTCGACACCTCATCTAACCACTCAGAAACCACGGTCGCAAATTCCTTTAGCCTCTCGCGCTCCGTTTCCGGGTTCATCGCATCGACACGGTCGACGATGAAAATCTTTTCGTCCGTCACCGGAGGATCGCCGGGTTTGCGGCCGTGCGGAAAATAGAGCCGCGCCGCGCCCAGGGCAAAGGAGATACCAGAGCCCGGGTCGAAATGAATCGTGATAAAGATGCTTTGGTCAGTCCACGCGGGGATCATGGCGCTGCGCCGTCCATCGACCGGTAAGGGTGCCCCCTCGGTCAAGGAACGGGCGCGAGTTGCCAGCGCTGGCCCATCCGCCCGCAACTGGTGGCTGGAGTCGATAACGGATTGCCACCGATCATCGGCGGTAGTCACGGCTTCAGTCAGTCCCGCCGTAGTGGTAATGCCATTTGAACGGAGAAGTTCCGCCTGCCCTTGATTGAGCCAGGCCAGCCGGGAAAGGTGATCGCATTCGGATGCCTTGTCTCGGCAGTAGCGAACGTAGTCGCAAAGCTGGCACTTGGGACCGACATGCCAACTGGCATCCTCCATATTGGTCTGTAGAACCCGGAGAAGGCGATCCTCGAAAAACTGCTTTACGTGGACTTCATAGACTTCATACGGAACCCGAATCAGCGTTTCGCTGAGGGCCTCGGAAACGGGATCTGCGGCTCCCTTGGCCTGATTAAGCTGGACCAGGTTCCTGAACGCATTGATGTCGTGGCTTCCTGGCCAGATGGTGCCTTCCGCCGAAACGGCATATCTACCGCCAAGTCCCTCTTGCTGGATTGCTGTGGCCAACGCCAAAGCGTAGTAGGTCACCTCTGTGAAGTGCCGGAGGGATGGCTCCGCAGCCATTTTCACATCAATGATATGGATTTCGTATTCAGGCACAGTCCCATTGCCGATCAGCGGCGCACCAGTACCGCCTGGACGTATCCAAAGGATGTCCGGGCGCACTCTTACCTGGTCGAGACCGAAATCGTCGTATGCCTTTTGAAGACCGGGAGTAATGTTTGTGGGAACCGTGAATTCCGCCTCGATAATTGCCTGGGGTGGTTCTTGTTGCCGGAGGATGTCAAAAAGGTTCTGGATCTTCTTGAAGGGCTTCCGTCCCAGTAGATCATCGACCTTATCCTCGAGAAGGAACACAACTTTCCCATCATCCGAGGTGTCGATCAGATCCTGATATTTGTCGGCTTCCCAACGCCGCCCGGCTGCTTTGATAAGTTCAATACCAGGGCGCTTGTAGGTTTCGGCCGAGACCCCAAGTGAGTCCCTTTCAGCATCACTGGCCAGACGAAACCGGAGAAACCGGTCACAATCGAATTTGAATGTTAGGGCAAGCGTTCCTTTATCGAGTTTCGCCATCACAACTCTCCCGGGGTTGGTATGTTCTTCAATGCATCCGACATCGGTCGTGTGCTGGTATCCGCCTCGCCTAAGAAACCTCTACTGACGACCAACGCCCGAGCCAAATTTGTGAAATCAGGTATTTTGAAGCCGATCCGTTTATGGGCGGACAAGGCCTCAAAGTGAGATTCCGCCTCCACGACAGCGTCTTTGAAGGCGGTTTCGCTGATGACCGGAACGCCCCTCTTAATGACGCCTTTCTTCTTGCGACAGACCAGCACCGCGTCCCACTTGATGGTGCCATCGTAAGTGTGAAGGCCTCCTTGGCCTTCGCCACGCATGGGCAGCACCTTGGTTACCGAGAGTCCCGAATGAAGCAGAGCCGTGCCGAGAGCATCCCACGCCGATGCGAGTTTATGGTGGTAGGTGAACACGCAGATCCCATCCGGCTTGAGCACTCGATTGCATTCCATGAAAATCTGCTGAAGCCGTTCCTGGTATCCCTTGATAGCTTCGTCGGACCGTCGCGTGATGGCCAGGTTCTGCAGTATCGGAGCCGAAGTGGCGTTGTCGTCATACGGGGGCGGTGCGATTCCCAAAGCCTGATGCCAGGCCAAATAGAAGTCCGAGAGTTCCGAGTAGCTCAGATTGTCGAAATACGGTGGATCGGTCAGCACGAGATCCACTGAGCCGTCCGGTAGTAAGTGGAGCTCCTCGGAAGATTGGGTTTCAATCGCCGCCGTGGCGCTGCCGCTCAATACATCATCGACTGAGCCAAGACAGGCTTGTTCGCGCTCGAAATCATCTTCATAACCGACTCTGGTGCCTTCCGGATGCAGCTCCTGGGGCGCTTTGGCAAAGGCAATCGCCTTTGATATTTTCCGGACCGTGTTGATGAACGTCCCCCGTCCAACGCCATCCTGCCAAGGGTTCAGCTCGACCGGACGAGTGATGTGCCGGTATGAGTGAATGGAGAACATTGGGCTCGTTCGGCGATAGCCAAACGCATAGGCCGTGTACATGCAGTTCGTGGTGAGATGTTCACTGAAGGCCAGCTCAAGGCAGCGCCGCGCCTCATCGCTTTCCACTCGGCCGATGGCCGAACCGAGAAGGTGCAGGTGGAGCTTCTGCCGGTCATTGAAAAAGTCTGCGTAATGCCGAATCCCGTGGATTAGAGGTCGACCATCTGAGCGCCCCTCGCGGGGAATGCTTCTTGTCGGCACAAGCAAGCCATCCCCGATCATCCGCAGCTTACGGGTGGCTCGGTCGTACAACGCCTGGTCCGCCTCTTCGACGCGCTGAAATGCCTGGTGCAGTTCTTGCCGGTTCCGACCAGATACTCCTGGGCAAAGAGTCTCCAAGCGGGACGTTCGGCACCGTCAAGGTCGTCCGCTGCGATCTTTTGTGTGTGCTTGCAGGTCGGGCAAGTCATGATCCCGTTGCCGTGCGTGCCCGCGCTGATAGTGGTGCGCTTGCCGCAAGAGCAGTGCAGCACCTTGCGTTCAATCGGCAATTCGTGGACCGCATGACAGTCCTTGCAGAATACCCACTGCAGGCACTTCTCTTTGGAGTAGGCCAGTTGGAAATGGGGATGGAGCTCTACAACGTTCTGGCAATTCGAGCACTGCTTCACCTGGACCCAGAAATGATGAAGAACATCCCGTTCGACGCCGTCCACCATAGTCCGATGCAACGGCATAATGAGTTGGGCGATCTCATTGCAGATCTGCTCGATTTCCGGGTAGTGATCCTCCATCCGGGAGGCGGCCAATTCAAATCGGGTAATAAAGGTCGCGACCGGGTCGATATCAAAACCAATCACCCGGGCGTTGCAGCGCATGGACTCCACCAAACTTGTCCCGCCGCCGATGAAGGGATCGAGAACGACAGCGCCATGCACGGAGGTCTTGCCGAGATAGGTATTCCAAAAGGCATCAGCCTTGTCAGGGGGAAGGGTCAGCGCGGTGATAATCGAACGGAACTGAGAGCCCACCCGGCGAGCAAACCAGCGGTGGACCCGATACAAAGGATTCGAGCTCTGTCCTTCACGCAGGGCAAGCTCGGCGATTTGGGCAATGGGAATGTCGCCCGCCTCCAGCAGGGTACGGGCAGGCCAACCGCCAAAGGTGTCGCCTCTGCGGTTTTCAATGATCTGCTTTGCCTGACCTGTTTTAGCCATAGAGCCCCATTACCATCCCTTCTCAGTAGTACTGCCGGATATATCCGAACGCCTTGTCGAACAGATCCTGGTCCTTGACCTGGTACTTCACGTAAATCACTTTGCGCAGGGCCTTCTGGACCTCGCGTTCTCCGGCCTTGGTGTTTTGCCAGCCGGGGAACCGGACCAGGCGCACGATCTCGTCGATGTCGGTCACGATCCGCTCGACCACCATCGGCGTCTTGCCGTTCTTCACCTCGGCGAACAGTTCGGTCAGGGCCGCTTTGGCCTTGGCCTGTTCATCGACCGGGTCCACCTGTTTCTCGGCCTGGACAACCTCCTTGGCCAGGGTCAGCAGCTCCTTGAGGAAGTCGAGGCTGTGGAGCAGGCCCTGTTCGTGCCGCTCCTTGAGCTTTTCAAGGCGTTCGCCCAGGGCGACAAACTTCGGGTTGTCCTTGTGCTTGCGCAGGCGGGCGATGAGCTTGATCTCGATTTCCTTGGATTTTTTGTCCGGGTCCTTGGCATCGAGCAGCCCTTCGAGGACCTCGGCGTCCATCACCAGGGTGTCCAGGTCGTCGCGTACCGTCTCCAGATGCACGTTCTCATGCACCAGCTCGATGGTCTTGGCCCCCAGGGCGTGCCAGAGCAGCTTGCCGTTGCCGCTCGGCGGCTTCACCGACTCATAGACCTGGGTCAGCCACTTGTAGTCCTTTTCATAAAGGCCGAGACAGGGATCGGGCGACAGCGCCTCCCACAGTCGGGAGAGCACCGAGTATTCCGCCGCGAACTTGTCCCGGGTCTCGTTATCCGGCAGGCAGTCCTGCGCCGCAATCAGCCCCTCGTAGCCGCCGACGGTGCGGTCCACGCCAGGGAAGAACGAAAGGCTCTTTGCCACCACGCCGGGCAGCTCTTTCTTGAGCTCGTCCAGATTGGTGATGACCTTCTGCACCGCCTTTTCATCGAAATCGAGGGCCGTGGCCACGTCATCGAAGATGCCGAGGTAATCCACGATGAGGCCGTGGGTCTTGCCGGGGTAAACACGGTTGGTGCGGCAGATGGCCTGCAGCAGGTTGTGATCCTTCATCGGCTTGTCGAGGTACATCACCTGCAGAATCGGCGCATCGAAGCCGGTCAACAGCTTGGAAGTGACGATCAGGAACTTGAGTGGGTCGTTCGGATCGCGGAACCGGTCGAGGAGCTTTTCCTCCTCGTCCTTGGCCAATTTCCATTCCGCGTACTCGTCTGACTTGCCGCCCTGGGTGTGCATGACGATGGCGCTGGCCTCCGGGCCGACCAGCTCGTCCATGGCCTTCTTGTAGAGCACGCAGCATTCACGGTCGAAGGTCACCACTTGGGCCTTGAAGCCGTTCGGCTCCACCTTCTCCTGGAAGTGCTTGACGATGTGCTGGCAGATGGCGTTCACCCGTGCCGGGGCCTTGATCAGCACCGCCATCTTGGCGGCCCGCTTGGCCAGGTCGTCACGATCCAACTCGCTCAGCTCATCGGTCATCTGCGAGTAGGCTTCGTCGATGGCGTCCTTGTTGATGTGCAGCTTCACGTCCACCGCCTCGAAATGCAGTGGCAGCGTGGCCTTGTCCCGGATCGAGTCCTGGAACGAGTAGCGGCTCATATAGCCCTGCTCATCCTCGTCCGCGCCGAAGGCCCAGAAGGTGTTGCGGTCCCGCTTGTTGATCGGCGTGCCGGTCAGGCCAAAGAGAAAGGCATTGGGCAGCGCGTCGCGCATCTTGCGGCCCAAGTCGCCTTCCTGGGTGCGGTGTGCCTCGTCCACCATCACGATGATGTTCGAGCGCTCGTTCAGGCGGCCGTCCGCCTCGCCGAACTTGTGAATGGTGGTGATGATGATCTTGCGGGTATCGGCCGCCAGCAGGCTTTGCAGTTCCTGCCGGGTGGCGGCTCCGATCATGTTCGGGATATCGGCGGCGTTGAAGGTGGCGGTGATCTGGGTGTCCAGGTCGATGCGATCCACCACGATCATCACCGTGGGGTTGCCGAGCTTGCGGTGCATCCGCAGCTTCTGCGCCGCGAACACCATCAGCAGCGACTTGCCCGAGCCCTGGAAGTGCCAGATCAGGCCCTTTTTGGGATAGCCCTTGACCACGCGGGCCACCATCAGGTTAGCGCCTTCGTACTGCTGATAGCGGCAGATGATCTTGATGCGGCGGTGTTTCTTGTCGGTGGCGAACAGGGTGAAATTCTGCAGGATGTCCAGCACCACATGGGGGCGCAGCATGGAGCGGATGGAGCGCTGCACGTCCGCAAGCGTTCCCTCGGCCTTGTTCTCGCCTTCGTGCCACGGCCCCCAGATATCGATGGGCATGCGTACCGAGCCGTAGCGATAGCACTTGCCCTCGGTGGCAAAGGAGAGGACGTTGGGCACGAACATCTGCGGCACGCTCTGTTCGTAGCCGTTGTGGATGTCGCTGGCTCCGTCCACCCAGGTCACCGCAGGGCGCACCGGCGTCTTGGCCTCGCCGACCACCAGCGGGATGCCGTTGACCAGCATGATGATGTCGAAGCGGCGGCCGCCTTCCTTGACCGGGTAAACCCACTGGTTGGTGACCACGTAATCGTTGTTGCTGAGATTCTCGAAGTCGATCAGGCGCACCGGCGTGTGTTCGCCGCGCTCGCCGAAGGGCATGGACTTCTCGCCCCGTAGCCATTCGGCGAACAGCTCGTTGGCTCGCACCAGGCCTTCGCTCTGCACCGACAACGGAATGGTCCGCAGGCGGTAGAGCACCTCGTCGGCCCGGTCGGGCTGGGCCTTGATTTCCGGGTTCAGGCGGATGAGGGCGTCGCGAACCATCGACTCCACCAGCACGTCGGAGTGCTGGCGGGGCAGATCCTCGGCGGCCACGAAGCGCCAGCCCTTGATTTCACCGCCGTAGCTGGCGAGCTCTTCGGCAACCATGTTCGCAGTCACGCCGCCGCAGAGCGTATCGAGAACCATCTGTTCGACCGTGTTTTCTTCGTTAAACATGGGCGGCTCCTTCAAGAAAGTCGGTCAATAGAGATAAAACCAACTCTCTGGTTAAACTAATATTTTTATCTGCCTCAGAAAACCCGCTCATAACCGCACGATGTTTGAAAACGATATCCTTCTGATCGTTTATCGGGGGAATCGGAATCGTAATCTCGCCAACAATTTTGTTATTAATAGACGGGAGTGCTCCCTCTTGAACATAATTACGGAAATCAACATCGAGCATGAAAAGGTAGAGAAATTCTGTGGTAAGTTTTTCATTATCTGGGATGGCTGCCATCATGTTGTTATCAATACAAGTTTCAGCAACTAGCATCCTGCGTCGATTAAGCAACAAAGCAGCCCCGACCTTTGCGAAAACAACCGCCCCTTTTGGGAAAACAGTGGTTTTCATTTGTCGAATATCATTCTCATCTACGTAGTTTTCAGCAACTGTAATAAACTCTTCATTCCCTGCAGAGTTCATGTCGCTAACTTTAATAAACGGATATTGTCCGGCCTTTTTTCCTTGAAATGCTGGCTTGAAAGTAGACCCACCCTTCAAGACACAAACATCCGATAATCTTTCTCTTGGGAAGGCTGAATTATGAATTAAGTTTGTCCTTAACATTTTCCCTGTAATTTCTAAATTTCTTGCTACTGCTATCCACCTCTCTATACTCTCATCCGCTGTCCACAATATCTCGGCAATACGCTTCTGTTCATCAAGCGGCGGGAGCGGGAACTCCTGCACTTTCAGCGTCTTCCAGTTGATCGTCGGCGAAAGTGAACCTACCGATATTTCGATGGCCCGCTCCATGAACATGTCGGATTGCAGGAAGAACGGCAAAAACTCCGGCAGAATCATCTTGGGTTTTGCGCGGACGACCATGGCATGTGCCGAGCAGATGCCGTCAAACTCGGCCACGGCGAGTTTGCGTTGATACGCACGGCGGCGGCCGAAAATCACATCGCCCTTCTTGAAGGCCAGCTTCTGTCCTGTGACATCGGTCGGGTGACCCCACTGGCGCAGATGAATCGTACTGGGATCGAGGTGTTCCAGCCCGACATAGACATCGGTTTTGGCATCAGCCGGGTCCACCCGCACTGCAACGTTTTGGGCGATGTCGCCGAACTTCACCATCTTCCAGCCGGGCTTCAGGGATTGCGCACTCATTTGCCACCTCCCATCACCCGAGCGTCCTCAAGCACCTCGAAGAGGCCATCCATCGACTCCCGCAATGCCATCGAACTTTCCTGCCAGTTTGCTATGGCCTGCTTGAGGCTGACTGTTTCGGTTGCGCCGTTGCCATTGCCATTTCCGTTTTCCGCCCTCACGTAGAGCGGGATGCTGAGATTGCTGGCTTTCTCCCGGATCTCGTCATTGCCGACCACCCGGGCAAAGCCATCCTCGTCACCGAAAGCCTGGTAAGCATCGACAATGCGCTGGATGTGGTCGTCGGTGAGGAAGCTCTGTGCCCGCTCGCGGGTCACTTCGTTCACCGCGTTGATGAAGAGCACCTTGTTCCTGCGCTCCTTGGGTTTGTTCATCCGGCAGATGACGACGCAGGCTTCCATGGGCGAGTTGTAAAAGAGGTTGGGACCGAGGCCCAGCACACACTCCACCACGTCGTGGGCGACCAGCTTCTCACGCATGGCCAGTTCTTCATTGCGGAAGAGGACGCCATGCGGAAACAGGATGGCGCAGCGACCACTCTTGGCCTTCATGCTCTTGATGATGTGCTGCCAGAAGGCATAGTCGGCGCGGCCCTGGGGCGGGGTGCCGTAGATATTCCGGCCCCACGGATCGGCGGACCAGGCATCGCGATCCCACTGTTTGATGGAGTACGGCGGATTGGCCAGCACCACATCGAACTGCATGAGCCGGTCGCCTTCGACAAAGGCGGGGTTGGCCAGGGTGTCACCCCGGACGATGCGGAAGTCCTCGATGCCGTGCAGGAACAGGTTCATCCGGCCGATGGCCGAGGTGAGCAGGTTGCGCTCCTGGCCGAACAGCCGCAGGTTCCGCCACTCCTTGTTCTGCCGTTTCAGATGGGCGACGGCGGAGAGCAGCATGCCCGCTGACCCGCAGGTGGGGTCATAGATCGACTCGCCCGGTTTGGGTTCGAGCATCTCGGTCATCAGATGGACCACGGTGCGGTTGGTATAGAACTCCGCAGCGGTGTGGCCGGAATCGTCGGCGAACTTTTTGATCAGAAACTCGTAGCCCACGCCCAGCTCATCCTCCGGGCAGTTGGAGAGCGAAAGCGTCTGCGAGCTGAAATGCTCGATCAGCTCGCGCAGCATGCGGTCCGGCAGACGGTCCTTGTTGGTCCACTGGGCGTCACCGAAGACCCCGTACAGAGTGTCGGGATTGGCCGTCTCAATGGCCCGCAAGGCATCCTGAATGGCCTTTCCCACGTTCTTGACCTTGGTTCGGGTGGCCTTCCAGTGGGCGTCCTCCGGGATCTGGAAGCGGTGCTGTTCAGGAAGCGCGGCGTATTCCTGATCGCCGCCGGATTCCTCCAGCGCATCGGCCATCTCCTCGTCATAGACGTCGCACAGGCGCTTGTAGAACAGTAGTGGGAAGATGAACTGCTTGTAGTCCCCGGCGTCGATGTAGCCGCGCAGCAAGGTGGCCGCGCCCCAGAGGTAGGATTCGAGTTCCGATTGGGAAATGTGTTTGTTCTTCTTCATCGCGCTACCACTTCCCATTCAGAAATGTCCGTTGGAATATCGACGCCATCCAGGGAGTCCCAGTCGTAATCGCCGGTTGCCTGCATGTAGACGTCATCGGCGGCCGCCATGGCCGAGTGATAAGAGCCGAGCAGGTCATCCTTGAACCAAAGCCCCCAGCGACCGTTGGCTTGCGGATTGATGAGGAAGCGGCCGATGGGAGATCTGTACTGATAGACTTTCACAGCAGACCCTCCCGGAGCAGAAGCCCCTTCAACCGATCCTCGGCCGCATACGCCGCCTGCAGCGATTCCCTGAGGTTGACGATGGCCTGATCGATGGTCATGGATTCTTCCTCGATCACCGGCTCCACGTAGCGGGGGATATTCAGGTTGAAATCGTTCTCGCGGATCTCGTCGAGCGTGACCACCCGGCAGATCCCTTCCACATCCTGATAGCCCTCGTACCAGCGATGGATGTTGTCCACGTGTTCCGGCAGCAGCTCGTTCTGGGCACGGCCGGTCTTGAACTCCTTGGAGGCGTCGATGAACAACACCTTCTGGCGGTGCGCCTTGGGCTTGCTGTCGCGGAAGACCAGGACGCACGGCGCGAGACCGGTGCCGTAGAAAATGTTCTGGCCGAGACCGATCACCGCTTCGAGCATGTCCATCTCCAGCAGCTTGCGGCGGATCTCGCCTTCCTTGGACATGCGGAACAGCACGCCATGGGGAAGCACCACGGCCATGCGGCCGGTCTTGCGGGCCATGGACTTGATCATGTGCTGGACCCAGGCGAAGTCGCCGGACTTGGCTGGCGGCAACCCGGCAAAGTTGCGCCCGTAGGGGTCGTTGATCCAGACGTCGTCCCCCCACTTTTCCAGGGAGAAGGGAGGATTGGCGATGACGCAGTCAAAGGTGGCGAGGCTGTCGCCTGAATAAAAGGCGGGCAAGCGCAGGGTGTCGCCGCGTTCGATATGGAAATCTTCCGCGCCGTGGAGAAAGAGGTTCATCCGGGCGATGGAGGATGTGGTCAGGTTCTTTTCCTGGCCGTAGAGCTTGCCCAGCATGAGGTTCTCGTCTCCGCCATGCTCTTTGACATGGTGCAGCGCCTCGAGGAGCATGCCCCCGGTCCCGCAGGCCGGGTCGTAGATGGTTTCCCCGGCCTTGGGCGCAAGGATGCGAACCATCAGGGCGACCACGGAGCGCGGGGTATAGAATTCACCGGCCTTCTTGTTGGTCAGGTCGGCAAATTTCTTGATCAGGTATTCATAGGCCTGGCCGAGAATGTCCGCCTTGCAGTGCTCATTGCCCAAGTTGAGCGACGAGAAGTGTTCGATCAGGTCCTTGAGCAGCGCGTCCGAAAGGCGGTCTTTATTGGTCCACTGGGCATCGCCGAAGATGCCGTGCAGGGTGTCCGGGTTGGCCTGCTCGATGCAGCGCATGGCCTTCTGGAGCGCATGGCCGATATTGGCGCTCTTGGCCCGGACATCTTTCCAGTGGCAGCCCTCCGGAACCTGGAACCGGTGGTTCTCAGGGAACTGGGCAAATTCCACATCGCCGTCTGACTCTTCCAGTGCCACGGCATACTCCTCGTCATAGACGTCGGAGAGCCGCTTGAAGAACAGCAGCGGGAAGATGTAGGTCTTGAAATCGGCCGCGTCGACAGGCCCACGCAGGATATTCGCCGCCTCCCAGAGATGCCCGGAGAGGGTCCCGATATCCAGATCGACTGAATTGTTATTTCCGTTCTTCCTGCTCATTCAGCTTGATCCTGTCTGCTCTTGTCCGCCGCGCCGCCAGCCTTCACCCACTCGTCAACCTCGTCTTTTTTGAACTTCCAAAGACGGCCCATGCGATGGGCGGGCATCGCATGCTTGTCGATCCAGCGGTAAACGGTGTCACTGCTGACACCGAGGTACTTGCCTATCTCGTCTACTGATAACCAGCGGTCTTCCATCTCGGCCATTTCTCTATGTCCTCATGGGCAATTGGTTTTCTTGCCACGCCAGAGGCGGTAACGGGGATGCTGGGCGCAACTCCCCCAACTTAAAACATCCTCTAACATACTTTAGGCAGGGGCCGATTGTCAAACGCTTTCGTCCGAATAAGGCCGCAAAAGTCGGCTCACGGGCGTAACCACTGGCCGCTGGCGACTCTCTCCGCGTAAGGCGGGCATGGCATCCAATAGGTCCAGGCTGGAACCGACGTGCGCCCGCACAGCACCGCAACCATCACCCGCTGGTACATGCTGTGCCCACCGGGCCGAAATCCTTCCAGCCGGTCGATGGGCGGCAGGTCGCGTTGCGGGGCGGTGAAGGTCACCAGTTCCCCATAGATCAGATCCCAGTCGCCGGTCGGGCGGCCGAAGCGCGGTGTGCCGCTCTCCTGCTGCCTGCGGGCGTCGGCCAGTGGATCGGCGGTGCCCCGGGCCAGGATCAGACATTCCGGCACTTCCAGGGCCGGGAACCCGGCGTTGAGATGGTAGAGCCTGCCCCAGACCACGGCCGGTTCGATGCTGCGGGCCTGGGCGCAGAAACGTTGATGGTTCCAGTAGCCCCGCTTCAGGGTGCCGTAGACGAAGAGCCGGAGGTTGGTCTCGGGACTGTCTTCCGGGTTTGTGTTCAGTTTTACGGTGTCTCCAATGTTCATGCATTCACTCCTTCGGGCAGTGTCCCTTTGCGCTCCTGGGGTATGAAGCGGAATTCGCTGTTTTCGATGGCCCGCACATCCTTGTGGCGGATGGTGAGCATGGTCATGGGCGGAACCTCCAGCTCGCGCCAGCCCTTCTCATTGTCCACGGCAAAGTCGATAAAGGCGTCGTCCGAGGCGTAGAGCACCACCCGGTGCTGGCGGTGGATGCGCAGGCAGAGCGGCTTGTTGCCCTTGAGCACGGTGATGGTGCCGGGGTCGAGGCGCGAGGCCAGCACGGCGCTCATCTGGCCGCGACAGAGGGCAAGCGCCTTCTTCAGCCCCTCCTGGTCGATGGGGCCTTCAGGCGCGAAGCGGTCGGCCAGGCGGAAGATCAGCTCGCTATCCACCTCGGCGTAGCGCGGCAGCCCCAGACGGCGGAACAGATAATCGGCGTTGTAGATGGTGCCGTTGTGAGTGCCGATGACGATCCCGGCCCGGATGGGATGGTTGTTGCGGTTGTTGAACTCGTTGCCCCGGGTGCGCCAGCGGGTATGTCCCATGAGAATGGTGGTCTCGTTGTCGACCTGCCCGAGCAGCTCCTGGAACGGCTTCTCGTAGACCAGCTCGTGCGCCCGCATCGGCCGCTTGAAGATGCGGTGGCTGCCGTCGGTCTTGAGCCAGGCCAGACCGGAGGCGTGCGGGCCGCGCTCCTCGCTGTGCAGCAGCATGCGGATGAAGAGCTCGCGCAGGTAATCCCGCTCGTCGGGCCGTCTGCGCTTGCGGCCGAAGATGATTCCTATTTGTCCGCACATGGAGCCGGGTCCTCCTTGCCGCCGAAGTTCTTGCCAAGCGGTCTCGTCCCCTCAAGGACGAAGACCGCGTATTCGCGCCGGTGGTCAGCCAGCCACTCGGCCACCTCCGGGTAGCCCATCTCGGCGGTCAGCCGGGTCACCTCCGGGTGGTCGAGCATGTTGGTGCGCCCGGAGAGCCGCACCGTCTCCAGGGCTTCGAGGAAGCGTTCCGGCCAGGGATCGCTGGTCTTGTCGTCGGGCAGGAACTCGATCAGGCCGTGCCGGGCCAGACGGGTGAGAAACTCGGCGGCCGCAGCGGCGGCGTCATCCGGCAATGGCTGGATCGGCCCGCCTTCGATGCCGGAGAGCACCTCGGTCATGTAGTCCCGGGGCGGTCGGCTGGCGGTGAACGGCGTCTGGCCGCGCATCAGATCGATAACTTCGAGGCAGTCGGCGGCCTGCAGGGTTTCCCCGCTGCCGGGGATCGGTTCGCCGTCCAACGTGGTGGAGCGGATCAAAATCTTCATGGGGCACCTCCTTAAACAGTGAGGCCGGGAACTTGCCCGGCCTCGTTGGTGAGAGTGGTGGTTTCGGTTTCATCCGGAAGGACGTCCTCCGGTTTGGGCCGTCCGTTCTTGAAGGCGGCGTCGCCGGGCATGTTGGCCATCAGATGCTTGCGGGCGGTCTTGAACTCGTCGCCGATCAGGCCGAGGTGGAGCAGGAAGACCCGGAAGTCGTACTTGGCGCTTTGGGGATCGAAGTCCCGCTTGCGGCTGGAAGCGGCCCGGCCGTTGAGCGCCTTGGCGGCGACAGCGAGGCAGAATTGCAGGTAGGCCTTGATCCGCCCCGCGTGGAGGGTCGCCTCGAACCAGCGGAACTCCACCGTGCCCCGGTACCAGACGTTGTGCAGGTTGACCCCGTGGTAGCGGCTGTTGTCGTAATGCTGGGGCTGCCGGTTGTGGTAGCCGTACCAGATGCGGTTGAGCTGGTCCTTGGTGCGGGGGCGATGTTGTTCGATGCGTTGGATCAGCTCGTCGCTGACCGGCCGGGTGTAGCGGTTCAGCCGGTCGCGGCTAATGCCGAGGGCGTGGAGGATCAGCGGCTCCTGCTTGTAGACGATCTTGGCCAGGTTACCCAGGTGCCTGCCGTCGAAGGGCGCGGCGTCGATATGGATGTGGATGCCGCACTGGCTGTTGATCTTGCCCCCGGCGCGGCGGATGGCCCGGACCGCCTCCTGCAGTTGCGGGATGTCGTCGTAGCCGAGCACCGGGCTGACCACCTCGGCCCGCAGATGGGCAGGGACGCTGGTCAGGGAGGCGTCCCCCACCACCTTCCAGACGCGGCCGCGCAGGTCCTCGATCTCCCAGGGGTCATAGCTGCTGGGGATGCCGACATGGCGGACCGTGCCGCCCACCACCGAGTGGATGGCCCAGGCGATCTGCTCCCGGGTGCGTTTTACGGTCTCGATCTCGATCCCGTAGTGGATCTCTTTCAGGTTCATGCGTGCCTCCGTCGTTCATGGCGCTTCTAAGTCGTTGTCTTGCAAGGTTTTTAGCCTCTGCTTACACCATGAATGAATGCTTCTTTCCGGACACAAATCAAGTAGAAGAACAGCCAAAGCCGACATTTAACACGTTTATTTTCAATGACTTGCAAACGTGGCCGGATTGGGCGGCGCACAGACGGCAGAAACCCCGGAACGGGTTGGCCGTATCCGGGGTTTCTGGGTTGGCGGTGGCAGTGAGCCGGTCAGCCGGAGGCAGTGTCAGAGGTGATCAGGCTGGCGTGCAGTTCGAGGTTGCGCGACTCGTCGGCCCGCATCCGCGCCAGCAGCTCCGTGAAGGCCTCCGCTTCTGCGGCCGGGAGCTTTGACGCCCGTTCCAGCCGCGCCAGGCGCTGGTGCAGATTCTCCAGCAGGCCCAAGGCGTGGTCGCGGATCAGTCCGTCGCGCTTCTCCTGTGGCGTGGGGATGAACTCGGTCAGGCCGCCTTTGCGTCGAACGATCATGGTCGTGCCTCCTTAGCTCAGGGTCGCGCCCAGCGAATGGATGCGCGGGTAGATCAGCGGCGTGCCGGTCATCTCGGCCTTGTAGCGGACCTTGTTGCCGGTGTTGTCGGTGAAGGTTCGCACCAGGGTGTACTCGGTCCAGTTCTCGTCGATGGGCCGGGTGTCCTGGATGGTCATGGCCTCCCAGGTCAGGCCGCCGTCGTTGCTGGCGAACCATTGCAGGGTGGTGCCGCTGGGGATTTGCATCTGCACATAGGCCTTGGTCGATTCCACCCCCTGGGTCAGCTCGTTCTCACGTGTCAGGTAGGCCCCGGTGGTCTTGTTGAGGTAGCCCACCAGGTTGACGTCGCGGAAGTTGATGGCCGGGGTGTCGTTGGAAAGCGAGCTGCTCAGACGCACGCGGATCTGGACCCGGGTAGCGAGGTTAGGCAGCCGTTCCTCCTCGGCGGGAACCATGGCGTCCCAGGTCACGCCGCCGTCGGTGGAGTATTCCCAGTCGAGGCCGGTGCCCTGGGGGATGGCCGAGTATTCGTCGAGGTTGATGTCGGAGAACTGCACGCCGGTGATCGGCTGGAAGCGGATCATCCCCTCGGACTGGAAGTTGTAGCCGTAGATCTTCATCGCCAGGTCGGAGCCGTTGAGCGGCGTCCAGGTTTCGGCGTTGGAGCTCTCCAGCAACACGCCCTCCATGTAGGTCTGGCGGGTGATGATGCCCCAGCGGCCCATCTTGCCCAGGGTGGCGGTGCGCACCTTGTAATTGGTGCTGTTGGTCAGCAGCACCACGGCATAGCTGGTATTGGCCTCGGCGTAGAACGGGTCGTCGAAGCGAATGCGGGTCTCGCCGCTCAGGCTGATCTCGTTCGGGGCCAATACCTTCTCGGCGAACACCACGCCGTTGGGCAGACCGGTGGTGACGCCGCGAATCTGCACCGTGACCGGAATGCTCGGGTCCCTGGCGGTGAACTGCAGTCCGATGCTGGAGATCACCTGGTTTTGGGTGAAGCTGAAGGTCTGGGCCAGCGGATCGCGGGGTACGAAGATGGTCTGAGTGCGCCAGACCACCTGCACCACGGGCACGCGGATGATGCGGTTCTCGATGATGCGCTCGATGCGGGTGATGACCAGCGGATCGTTGATCTGCAGGCTGGCCCGGGCCGAGTAGACGCCGTCGGCCATCTCCACGATGCGGTTGCCGTTGCGGGCGCTTTCCGGAATGGTGAAGGAGGCGCTGACCCGACCGGCTTCGTCGCTGATCAGGTTGCTGGCCATCACCTGGCCGTCGCAGCGCAGCACGATGCCGGATTTGCTCGGGGTGAAGTTGATGCCGGTGACGGCGATGCCGGTCTGGCCGCGCCGCCCGAGGTTGGGCGTGATCTGCAGCATGGCCGGGGGCTTGTCGAACACCGCGTAGGGGTTGATGTTGCGCTCCTCGGACCAGTCGTTCTGCTCCACCAGCACGGTCTCGTTGCCCGGCAGCAGCGCCAGGCTGCCGAAGAAGCTCGCGTTGCTGCCCGCCTGATCGACCGAGAGCACGGTGGAGTGCGGAATGCGGTCCGGCGCGACGAAGCGGGCGATCTCGTTGACCCGGGCATCCCATTCGGCGTGGTAGATGTCCGACTGGGCGGTGTTCGAGAAGTCGTCCGAGTAGATGCCTTTCTTGGTCTGGGCGTCCCGGTTCTGCAGCTCGTTGTTCATCTGGTACTGGGCATCGTTGTACTTCAGGTCCTCGACGTCCTGAATGATGTCGTGGATCTGGTCCATGGTGATGCGGGTCAGGCCGAAGTTGCGGATCTCCATGTCGGTGGAGTTGGGCGGGCAGTCGATGCTGCACAGCCCCAGGGCGTTTTCCGGGACGATGGGCAGCTTCGGGAAATCCGCCGGAGCCCCTTCCAGCCGCTTGATCTCGGTGGTGGTGGCGTAAACGATGTCGCGGCGGCCGAGGTAATAGTCGTAGTCCAGGCTGCAGTTGGAACCGTTCACCGGCTGATCGCCGAGGCTGCCGCGCCCGAAATTGATCACATTGAGATTGCCCAGCTCGAGCTGGACCGGCGACATGGTGAGCCCAGCCGTGTTGGTGGCCGGAGGCGAAGCGGTGCCGATCTCCTCGACACCGTCGTCGACGTAGGAGAGCGCCTCGCTGCCCAGTTCCATCAGGCGCTTGTAGTCGGTGCGTGCTCCGTTGGTGGCGGCCCGGTAGACGCGATAGCCGGTCGCGCCGCTGACCGGCAGCCAGGAGAGCTTGTTCATCTCCCCGGCGGCGGTGGCTCGGGCAATGACCGCAGCGGTGTTGAAGGCCGTCTCGCCGGTGGCGTTGTAGGCGGTCACCAGATAGAAGTAGTTTCCGGCCGCCGGATGGTTGGCCTGCCCGAACCAGCCGCTGTCCACATAGTCGGTGCCCTTGATCATCTGCTTGGTGTAGGTCCAGCGCACCGTGTAGGTGGTGCCGATGGCCGGTTCGTTGCCGGAGCCAAGCCAGTCGACATGGTTACCCGACTGCTGCCAGTCCACGCCTTCCTGGAAGATGGTCGCCCCCTGGCTGACCTCGAGGATGTCCACGACGGGATTGGGATCGAGCAGGTCTTCGCCGCCGCCCACCGAGCCGCGAGTGACGTTGCGGGTGATCTCGACGATGGCCTCCACCTGGGTCGTCTCCTTGAGCGGCGTGGAGTTGACCGGATAGCGGCGCTTGTTGATGTCGAAGGTTTTCTGCTCACCGCGCACCGATTTGGTGGCGATGGATTTAGGTACCAGGGTCGAGGTGGGCAGATCGCGCTGATGCCGGAAGCCCTGGATGTAGGCGCGTCCGGCGTTGGTGATCGCCTCCACGCTGTCGTCGTCGACGCCGCCGATAAAGGT
>Ga0114983_1000128_pt1 | contig 29332 bp, 26 predicted proteins | sample Shrwel_input2_RT_FD_87182 | JGI IMG/M metagenome (GOLD analysis project Ga0114983, IMG submission 87182) | Subsurface microbial communities from deep shales in Ohio, USA - Utica-3 well 1 S input2 RT | ecosystem: Environmental > Aquatic > Deep subsurface > Shale gas/oil reservoir > Produced... | reverse complement strand
CTGGCATCAAGTCGCCCTGCGGAGCTGAAACCGTGCCAACCTATTCCGAAGAAGAGCTCACGGAAGCGCTGGCCGAATGTGCCCGCGAGCCGGTGCATATTCCCGGCGCGATCCAGCCAGCCGGCTGCCTGGTCAGCCTGAATGCAGACCTTACCCGTGTCCTTCAGGTCAGCAGTAATCTACAAGAGCTTCTTGGCATATCGGTTGATGAGGCGCTTAGTCACCCTCCCGCTCACAGCCTTGGCGAGGAGCTAATAACGCGTCTTGGCACCCGCTTGACGGCGGATATGGGCAAGATGGTGGTGGATGACGTCCTTACATCAGCCGCCACTGGCGAGCGCTGTCGCGCCACGGCCTATCGCAGCGGGTCGAGAGTGGTGGTAGAGATCGAGTTGCTGGGGCCATTGGGTGAGCTCGAGATTTTGATCACCGTCGGCCACTGGCAAACGCGCCTTGCCGCCCAGGACAGCGAGGCTGAATTGCTGCAAGTCCTGGTAGAAGGGGTGCGGGCACTGACACGGCATGATCGGGTGATGGTCTACTCCTTCGATTCCGAATGGAATGGACAGGTGAAAGCCGAAAGCCGCAGCGACGGGATCAATAGCCTGCTCGGACATCGTTTTCCGGCCAGCGATATCCCGAACCAGGTCAGGGCGCTCTACGACATCAACCCAGTGCGCAGTATTCCCGATGCTAAAGCCAAGTCTCTGCCGCTGGTGCCGAAGCAATGTCCGGAGAGCGGCGAGCCGTTAGATCTCTCGGTGGGAAACCTGCGAGCCGTGTCGCCGGTGCATCAGGAGTATCTGCACAACATGGGGGTGGCGGGCTCGCTTTCGGTTGCCATTCAGGGAGATGAGCAGCTCTGGGGGCTGGTGGCCTGCCATGCGATGTCGCCGCTTACGCTATCGCCGGCATCTCGTGATGCAGCCCATTTGTTGGCGCAGATGGCCATTCAACGCTTTCAGCGCCTGCGTCTCATGTCTCAGCAGCGTTTCCGCCAGCGTGTTCAAGAGACCCGGGTACTGCTTTATGAAACTCGGGAAGAGCTGCTGGGGGCCGGCGACCTGGTCCAGCGTCACGGCCACGATTGGCTGACCCTGTTTCGGGCCAGCGGCGTGGGCATGGTCTATGCCGACACGGTGTCGCGAGTGGGTAAAGTGCCCGACGTCGATATACTGAAAAAGGTGGCCGCCTGGCTAGCAGAATCGCAATCACGGGCGATTGCCTGGCACAGCAATGTGTTGGGAGAGACGCCCCTGGGGGAGTGGGTGTCGCCTCAGTGCAGCTGTGGCTTGCTTGCCGTGCCGCTGTCAGTGGATGTCGATCGCCAGGGCTGGTTGATGCTCTTCCGAGATGAGCTGCGCGAGACGTCTCGGTGGGCGGGTCGTCCTGAGGATATTCCCAAGATGAAGAATGGGCGACTGGTGATGTCGCCTCGTCACTCCTTCGAGGTTTGGCAGCAGGAACTGACGGGACATAGCGCCCCCTGGCAAGAAGCAGAGGTCCTGGCGGTTCAGGATCTGGTGAGGATCTCGCGATTGCCGCCTCGGCGAGCGAAATTTTTAACCTCAACGAGACACTCTATCAAGAGCGTCAGGCACTGGCCGAGGCCAACCGTCGGCTTGAGCGCCTGGCGCTCACCGATCCTCTGACCCAGATATGGAACCGTTATCGTATCGAAACGGCATTGGAAGCAGAGCTAAATGCCGCCGCACGCTATGGGCGAGAAGTTTCGGTTCTGCTGTTCGATATCGATCACTTCAAGTCAGTGAATGATCGCTTTGGCCATGAGGTTGGCGACCGAGTGCTGACCTTGCTCGCGCAAACGGTGTGGAAGGCATTGAGGTCCTGCGATGCGGTTGGCCGCTGGGGCGGCGAAGAGTTTCTCGTGCTTTGTACCGGATGCACCGACGAGGACGTGATGGGGCTGGCGAGTCGTCTGCTGAAAGCCGTTTCAGACGTGGACTTCGAGGAAGTGGGGCAAGTGACCATCAGCATCGGCGCCGCATGCTGGAAGCCGGGCGAGTCACAAACCGACCTGATCAGACGCGCCGATAAAGCCATGTACCAAGCCAAACAAGGTGGGCGTAACCGAGCAGAAAAGAGCGAGTAGCTCTATTTGAGTGTGGATATGGCCTTTTCTGGCGAGGGCCTGGACTTCGTGCGGGCCATGTCCCGCTCATCGCGGTGGGGCAACTGATCCTTACCGGCTATTTCCTTTCATCGCGTAGATCGCTTCACCGCGCCCGGCCTCTTCGGCCTCGGCGTCGTACTTCCCGAAAACGTGGACCACCCCCTGGTGATTAGAGCCCCGCGGTGCACGGCGTATGGCTGGTTCGAGTTGCAGGTGTATGAGAAGAAACAGCCGCACATCCTCTGCCGGGCGGATCGCGAGCCGATCTGGCTGGCAGGCATCTGGAGCGAACGGCCAGATGGCAAGCCCGGTTGCGCGATCCTCACGAGCCTGCTCGCGGTAAGGCTAAGGATACCCACGAGCGCATGCCCTAGCTACCAAGAACCTGGAGCCCTGGCTGCGACGCGCTCAGGCCTTGGCGCTGGGCAGCTCTCCCCACTGGGTCGTCCACCTTGGCGTGCGATGGGCACAGCGCAGGTGCCAGGCGGCGTTCTGGCGGGGCACGCCCAGGCGCACGGTGCCGCGGCCCATCTTCTGGTTCAGCTCGTCCAGGGTTTTCATCAGGCGTTCGCTACGCTCGCGATCGGCGGCGCGGCCGGGGGTATCGAGCAGCGAGAGCTGTTCGCGGTTGGCGTCCACCAGGTCGAGCAGCATCACGCCGGCTTTCATGAACCGATAGCCGGGCCGGTAGATCGCCTCCAGCGCCTGCTGAGCGGCGGCGAGAATCGGCCGGCTGTCGTCGCTGGGCTCGGGCAACTCGGCGACAATGCTGGGGGAATACTGGGCCAGGTCCTGCCGGTGGCGGTTGGTCTTCAAGAACACCAGCACGGCGCGGGCGTGACTCTGTTGGGCGCGCAGCTTCTCGGCACCGCGCTGGGCGTGCTGGCGAATGGCTGCCTGCAGCTCGCTCAGTTCGCCGGTCAGGCGCCCGAACGAGCGCGAGGTCATGATGCGCTGGCGGGGCTCGTCACTATCGTTCATCTCGATGCAGGGGGTGCCCTGCAGCTCGCGGGCGGTGCGCTCGAGCGTCACCGAGAAGCGCCGCCGGACGGTCTTGGGGTCGGCGCAGCGCAGGTCCCAGGCGGTCTCGATGCCTTGAATGGCCAGCCGCTCGACCAGTCGCCGGCCCACGCCCCACACGTCGCCCAGCTCGGTTTGCTTGAGTAGATGGCGCGTATCGTCGTCATCTCCAGCCAGCACGCACACGCCACCGTACTCGGGCCGCTTCTTGGCCGCACGGTTGGCGAGTTTGGCCAGGGTTCGGCTGGGTGCCACGCCCACGCAGACGGGAATGCCGGTGAACTGGCGCACGTTGCGATACAGGATGCGGGCCAGGGCGAGAGTGGTGGCGTCATCGAAGCCGTCGAAGCGCACGAACATCTCGTCGATGGAGTAGGGCTCGACGCCTGCCGAGAATTCTTCGAGGACCTCGCGCACCCGGGCGGACATATCACCATACAGCTCGTAGTTGGACGACAGCAGGCAGATGCGCCCCTGGCTGACCCATTGCTGCAGATGGAAGGCCGGGGTGCCCATCTCCACGCCCAGCGCCTTTAGCTCGCTTGAGCGGGCGATCACGCAGCCATCGTTGTTGGACATTATTCCCACGGGTACGCCTTCCAGGCGCGGCTGAAAGACCCGCTCGCAGCTCACATAGAAGTTGTTGCAGTCCACTAGGCCGATCATCGGTTGTGTCATACGGGGAACTCGTGGATCACCGAGCGCACCACGCCCCACACTTGGCAGTCCAGGTCAGAAACTGGGATCGGCGCATAGCGATCGTTGCCGGAGCACAGGTAGGGCCGCTTGCCGAGCAGCTCGTAGCGTTTGACGATCACCTCGCCATCCACCAGCGCCACCAGGATATGGCCTGGCTTGGCATCTACCGAGCGATCGACCACCAGGGTATCGCCATCCTGGATGCCGACGCCTTCCATGCTGTCGCCGGTCACGGTCATGAAGAAGGTCGCCGAGGGGCGCTTCACCAGTCGCTGGTTGAGGTCCAGCGTGCGGCCCACGTAGTCCTCGGCCGGTGAGGGGAACCCTGAAATGCCCGCACGAATGGCGGTTTGCGGGTGCGGCAGCCCTTGGGCGGGTGGCGTCGGGTGTGCCTGGAAGATCTCGGAAGCTCGCATGGCTGGCCTCTTGTCGAAGACTGTTTATATATACAGTATTCGGCATGAGAGCTGGTTTAGGCAAACACTAATATGCCGCCCTGCACCATGAAGAGGTGACCGAAGCCCGCCACGGCGAGGCCGAGGGAGCAATGCGTCATGGCCATACGGTACCTGATAGGGCAGATGTTGCGCTTGGTCATTGGGACAAGCCATGGCTGGGCAAAATCATTCCTCGCAAAAGGGCGGCGCCTTCTACACTGGGTAGTGGCCGTAAGGCTCTCTGGCAGAAATCGGCAAACAAGAATAGACAGCAAAAACGGTGGCCGTTGTCGGCAGCATGGTGCGGATGACAAGGAACTTGGATACTCAAGCCCGCCAGAGTACGACAGACTTGATTAAACGCTAATATTAATAAGAGGTATTATCATGGATATGTTAATAAAGTCTTCTCTGCCCGTGCTGGTTGGTGCGTCTCTTCTGTTTGCGTCCTCGGTCATGGCCCAAGAGGTAGGCCCCAAGGTGGGTGACAGGGAGTTCTCCCTCTCCGGTACCGGTAGTAGCAACAAGGACTTCGACAGCAGCAGCTTTGGTATTTCCGGCGACTACGGCTGGTATCTGACCGGTAGCACGCTGGCGGGTATTCGTCAGAGCGTCAATTTTGCTGACGTGGCCGGCGAGGGGTTCTCTGACAATTTCTGGAATGGCAGTACTCGCGGCTTTGCCGATTACCACTTCGGCCAAGGCGCGGCGCGTCCCTTTGTTGGCGCCTCACTCGGCGCTATTTATGGTGACGGCGTGAAAGACACTGGCATCGCCGGCCTGGAAACTGGCCTCAAGTACTATCTGCTGTCTACCACCTTCATCCAGGGCAGAGCCGAGTACCAGTTCTTGTTCGATAGCGGCGATAGTGCCGAACAAAACTACGACAATGGCGCCTGGGCCTATACCTTCGGCATGGGTATCAACTTCTGAGGATCAGAAGTGATTCCATGACCAGGCTGCTCTGTGCTGTGCGCCCCAAGCACTCAGGGTCTCCCTGATGAGTGGCTTTGCATACCCTTGATGATCATGTTTCGGGTGGGTCATCGGGGGTTGGATAACGCGCGGGCCGGCTCTGGAGAAGGTCGTTAGCGTCAAAGCTAGCGGCACGCCATGCGCCATGGGGCTGGGTGTGACAACAATGGCCAAGGCATCGATGGAGATCCGTGGCGCTGTGTCTGGATGGATCGATGGGACCGATATATGAGGAGCGAATCAGACGATCGGAAAAGCTGACCGGATAGCTGCTTGTACGATGCTTGAAACAGACCCGATATGGGCCGTCGAGGCAGTAAGCTGAGGGGGAGGGTCTTGCTATACACTTGCTATCAACAGGTAGGTGGTGCGGATGGGGAGACTCGAACTCCCACGCGCTAAGGCACTAGAACCTAAATCTAGCGTGTCTACCAATTCCACCACATCCGCAACGCTGCAATATTCTAGAGATGACAGCCGCTAAGTCAAGGTAAATCCGGAAGTTTCAAGTGCCTGCCGGCCTGTTCGGGCAGTATGTCGTTCGGGCCATCGGTGAGATGAGGGACACGGCCCAGGCAGGGAGCTGACAAGTGGTGAGCGAGGCTCGCCAGATTGTCATCGGCTTCGTCGAAGTCGGTGGTGATGCTATTGGCGACCCAGCCCGCAAGCCGCAGGCCCTGAGCCCTAATCGCTTCGGCGGTGAGTCGTGCGTGGTTAATGCAACCAAGCTGCATTCCGACGACGAGAATCACTGGTAGCTGCAGGGCGCCGGCCAGGTCGCTCAGGTCCTCGTTGTCGTTGAGCGGTACTCGCCAGCCGCCTGCGCCCTCGATCAGCGTCAGGTCGCGCTTGAGGGCCAGAGCTTCCGCCATGGCCTCTGTCAGCGTCGCCAAATGCAGCGTGTCGCCCGCCTGGCGGGCCGCCAGGTGCGGTGCAATGGCGGGGGCATAAGCAAAGGGGTTGATGGTGGCGTAGTCGACCTCAGGATGACTGCGGGCCTGCAGGGCCAGGGCATCATCATTGCGTAAGCCTTCGGTGTACAGGTGGCACCCCGAGGCCACGGGCTTGAGGCCCAGGGTTGTCAGGCCTTGACGTCGCGCCAAGGCTAGCAGCCCTGCGGTGACCAGCGTCTTGCCGGCATCGGTGTCGGTTCCGGTGATGAAATAGGTCGCCATGCAATATCCGTAAATCTTCGGGTCGTCAGGTTTTGATGAGCTCAAGTGTCAGGCGTTGATAGCTGACCGGCAGGCCCTGGCTGTCGCGTATTTGCTCGAAGCGCTTCTTGGCACGGGCGACGTCACGCCGGGTCAGGGCGCTGGCAGGGCGTGACAGTTGCGCCCCTACGCCCTTGATCGAGGCCATCACGGCCGCAAGGTCGGCGTAATGAAAGCGCTCCTCGACCTGCTCGAGAACCACGCTATCGAAGCCGGCTCGGTGGGCCGATTGCTCAAGTGCTGAGGCGGGCGGGAAGTCGAGCAGGGCGCCGGGCCGCGACCAGGCCCAGCCGACTTCGGTGAGGGTGCCGGGGCCGAGGGTGTTGATCAGCGCTCGTCCGCCGGGTCGCAGGACTCGCTGAAGCTCTGCCAGCACGGTGTCCAGGTCCGGACACCACTGGATGGCCAGGTTGGAGAACACCAGGTCCATACTTCGGTCGGCTAGCGGTAGATGGGCGGCGTCACCGCATAGCCAGCCAAGCCTGTCGCCATGCTCGGCCCGGGCTCTTTCCAGCATGCCTGGGGCCAGGTCGAGCCCGAACACCTGGGCAGGCAGGCCTGTCGCCGAATAGCGCTGGGCCAGGCGGGCCGTCCAGTGGCCGGGGCCGCAGCCCAGGTCAAGAACCTGTGTCGCCGTGTCGGGAAGCCGCTGCCAGAGGGCTTGTCCCATGGCCTGCTGTGCCGTGGCCAGCTCGCCATAGCGGGGGGCGGCACGGCTGAAGGCATGGGCGACGCGCCGACGCCAGTCGTTGGCGGTTGATGCCGGTGTTGCGGCCGTTAATGGATTCCAGAGGGTCGTTGCCAGGTTCACGCAGGCTCCCTGCGAGGCAGTGGATCGGTGTCCTCATGTGCCCTTGCTGCATGCTCGTGTGCCAGTGCGGCCAGTCGGCCGGCAAGGATCTCCGGCTGTGAGAGCTGCGGACAGTGGCCGGCCTGGTCGATTGGCCGAGCCACATGATGCGCCGAGGCGGGGGTGGCGGTTGCGGTCAGCGGGTCCCGCTCGCCCGTCACGGTGAGTATCGGGCAGGGGGAAGAGGCACAGATCTCGGTATTGTCGAGTCTTTCTAGCCAGTCGAGGCCAGCGGCAAGACTGGCAGGCGTGGCGGGGGGGGCATTGCCAATCAGTGCTTGCAGTTGGCGATGAGCATGGCGCGGCCGTGGCTCACCGCTTAGCTGCCAGCGCAGGAAGTGGCGCCAGGTGGCCAACGCGTCCTGTTGGAAGGCGTCGTGGAAGGCCGCCAGGGCGGCTGGCGTCACACCACCTCGCGCCTCATCCAGGCTCGTGAAACGCTCGCGCATGCCCAGTAACACCAGCGCCTGTGGTGCCGGCAAATGCTTCAGCAGTGACGTCGCCAGCAGGCCGCCCAGCGACCAGCCGACCCAAAGGGCGTCCTGGGGAAGATCATCAGCCATGGTCTTTGCCAATGTCGCCAGATCCTTGGGCGTGCCGGCATCTTGGCGAATGCCGTAGCCGGGCCAGTCCGGCGTTGTAACGTTGATATCGGCGGGCAGTGAGGCGACCAGTGGCTGCCAAATGCGGGCGTCTATGCCCCAGCCGGATAGCAGAACGAGCCGCGTCACGATGCCTTGGCCTCTCGGAACTTGAGTTCGGCGAGCACGTCGAGCAACGCCTTGATGTCGTCCGACTCGTGTAGGGCGTTGAGCACGACTCTAAGGCGTGCCGTGCCGCGGGGCACGGTCGGGTGGCGAATCGCACCTACCATGAAGCCGGCCTCGCGCAGGCCCAGGCTCCAGCGCATGACGCGCTGATTGTCGCCCAGCAGAATGGGCTGAATGGGCGTTGCGGAGTCCATCAGCGGTAGCCCGAGGGCTTCGGCTGCCTGGCGGAAATGCTGGATATGGGCATGCAGCCTTTCTCTGCGATCGGGTTCCTGCTCGCTGATATCCAGCGCGCGCAGCGTTGCATGAGCCATGCCTGGAGGCTGGGCCGTGGTGTAGATATAGGGCCTGGCGAACTGTGTCAGGGCGTCGATCAGCACATCGTCACCTGCCACGAAGGCGCCACAGCTGCCGAAGGCCTTGCCCAGTGTGCCGACCAGCACAGGTACCTGCTGGGTAGAGAAACGCTGTCCCACCAGGCCGTCACCTTGCTCGCCCAATACGCCGATGCCGTGGGCATCGTCGATCATTAGCCAGGCCCCCTGGCGATGGCAGATGGCGGCGAGGCCTTCCACGTCGGCCGTGTCGCCGTCCATGCTGAAAACGCCATCGCTGACCACCAGCTTTGCGTGTTCTCGCGGTGCCCGCCTCAGGAGACGCTCGAGATCGTTAAGATCTCGATGGTGAAAGCGCCGTGAAGGTGATTGGGCCAGTCGGGCTCCATCGAGCAGTGAGGCGTGATTCAGCCGGTCCTGGAACACTCGTGTCTCGCCATCACACAGAGTCTGAAGCACGCCGAGATTGGCCATGTAGCCCGTGGAGAAAAGCAGCGCCCTTGGCCGTCCGGTGAGCTCGGCCAGACGTTCCTCCAGGGCCTGGTGTACCAGGAAGTGGCCATTGACCAGGTGGGAAGCGCCGGCGCCGGCGCCCTCACGACGGGCGCCTGCTGCCAGGGCTTCGGCGACCCGAGGGTCGCGAGCCAAGCCCAGGTAGTCATTGCTTGCGAAGTCGCGCAGCGGAGCCCGCGGGTTCGGCGACATGCTCAGGCGTTCTCGCCACAGATCCTGCTTGCGCTGGCGGGCCAGTCGCGCTTCGAGGCGGCTCTTGAGCACGTCAGGCGATGTTGTCGGTCTTGGCGGTGGCATCATAGAAGAGCTCCTGGGGGGCCTTGCGTTCCATGGCCTGGCGGCGCAGTGAGGCATCCAGGGCTGCTTCCTGCTCGGTTTCGTCCTGACATATCCGGTTTTCCTCGGGGTGTAAGCCAAGCTTGTCGAACAGAGTCCGGTCACGCAGAACGTCGGGGTTTTCGGTCGTCAGTAGCTTGTCACCATAGAATATCGAGTTTGCGCCGGCGATAAAGGCCAGGGCCTGCGTCGACTCATTCATTAGCTCGCGTCCGGCGGACAGGCGCACATGACTCTTGGGCATCATGATGCGCGCTACGGCGATGGCGCGCACGAAATCAATGGGGTCCAGGTCATCGACATTCTCGAGCGGGGTGCCCTTGACCTTGACCAGCATGTTGATGGGCACCGATTCCGGGTGCGGGGACAGGCTGGCCAGCTGCCTGAGCATCGAGGCACGGTCGCGAGGCGCCTCGCCCATGCCGAGAATGCCGCCGGAGCAGATCTTCATGCCGGCATCGCGCACGCTGGCCAGGGTCTCGAGGCGCTCGTCATAGCTGCGTGTGGTGATGATCTCGCCGTAGTACTCCGGTGAGGTATCCAGGTTGTGGTTGTAATAATCCAACCCGGCGGTGGAGAGCTGCTGCGCCTGGTCATCGTCGAGCATGCCAAGCGTCATGCAGGTCTCAAGTCCCAGCGATTTGACCTGGCGGACCATCTCCAGCACCACGTCCAGATCTTTCTGGCGCGGGCTGCGCCAGGCGGCCCCCATGCAGAAGCGGCTGGCGCCGGCGGCCTTGGCGTCGCGCGCCTGCGCGACCACTTTCTCGATTTCGAGCAGCTTCTCCTTGCCAAGGCCGGTGTTGTAGTGGCCTGACTGCGGGCAGTACTTGCAGTCTTCCGGGCAGGCGCCGGTCTTGATCGACAAAAGAGTCGACACCTGAACGGCGTTGGCATCGAAGTGCTGGCGGTGAACTTGCTGGGCCTGGAAGAGCAGATCATTGAAGGGCAGGGCGAACAGTGCCTCTATCTCGTCGAGACGCCAGTCATGGCGAATGGCGGCGGGGCTGGCTAAGGTCATATCAGAGGCACTCGTAATGTCTGGTTAACTTTTATTTCGCTTGGAGTTAACGGTGATGATAGGGGCTTCAACTTTACTGTCAACCGAATGGCTTTCGGTGGTTGACCGTTGGCTGCGGTTTGCCCTGCCGGGTCATTGCGCTTTCTGTCTCGGTGAAACGCCTCCTGGCGCGCATTGGTGCAATGCCTGCGCCGCGACGTTGCCCTGGAATACGCTCGCCTGCGTTGGCTGTGCCGAACCGATGGCTGAAACATTGATGTCGGGCAGTCGTCGGCTCGACGCCGCCATTCGCTGCGGTGCCTGTCTGACCCAGACCCCCGCCTTCGATAGTGCTTGGGTGCCGCTGCGCTATGAGCAAGAGGTCATGCGCCTGGTGCAGGCGTTCAAGTTTTCGGCTTCACCGAGGGCGGGTACGCTCTTGCTGTCGCTTATCGAGGAGGGTCTGACGGAGAGGTATGAAAAGGGTACTGAAGAGCGTCATGAAGAGCGTCTTGAAGAGCGTCTTGAAGAGGGGGCGGAAGGCGGGACTGCAGAAAGCATGGCGTCATCGGCTTTTGGACAGCGGCCCGATGCGGTGATCCCGGTGCCGCTGCATCCGCGGCGTGCGAGGGAGCGCGGGTTCGATCAGGCCGATTGGCTGGGGCGACGACTCGCCCGTCGGTTGGGGGTGCCTTGCATGACGGCGCAGCGGGTACGCATGACGCCGACCCAGCGCGGCCTGCCGCGCAAGGCGCGTCGCGCCAACCTGCGTAATGCCTTCATGATCGAGCGGCCGTTGCCTGCGCATGTGGTACTGCTCGACGATGTGATGACCACCGGTGCCACTTTCGATGCCCTGGCGAAGGCCTGCCGGGCGGCGGGTGCTCAGCGCATCGAGGCCTGGGCGGTGGCGCGCACCCCCAGGCGCTGATCTCGGGTGCTGTGCTTAATGTTTGAATTCAGGGTGCTTAGTCAGGCTACAGAGGCGATATCTGCTAGCATGCCCGTCTATTTGCCAATCAGGATCACGCCGTGGCCGATGCCCCCCACCCCTTCGAACAGCTAAGCCCCGCACGCATCGTCGATGCCGTCGAGTCGCTGGGCTTCTGGTTGCCAGGAGAACCCTTCGCGCTCAACAGCTACGAGAATCGGGTCTTCCTGTTTCATGATGACGAGCGGCGTCGCTGGGTGGCCAAGTTTTACCGTCCCCAGCGCTGGAGCGATGCTCAGATCCAGGAGGAGCATGACTTCCTGGCCGAGCTGGATGCGGCGGATGTCCCGGTGGCAGCCCCTTGGCGCGATGCCAAGGGCGTCAGCCTGCACCTCTTCGAGGGCTTTCGCTTTGCGCTTTTCCCGCAGGTCAGCGGCCAGGCGCCGGAGCTCGATAATCCGGCCCATCTCTTTGCCCTTGGTGATCTGGTCGGCCAGCTGCATGCGATTGGCGACCGACGACCCTTCGAGCATCGCCAGCGGCTGGACATGACTCGCATGGTCGAGGAAAGCCGCGAGCAGGTGCTGACATCTCCCTGGTTGAGCCGCCAACAGCGCCAAGCCTACGAGCGTATCAGCGCTACCCTGGGCGAACAGCTCAAGGCGCGCGCGTTTCCGGCCGAATCGCTGATTCGTACCCATGGAGACTGTCATCTGGGCAATATCCTGGGGCGGGACGAGCACTTCGCGCTGGTCGATTTTGATGACTGCCTGATGGCGCCGGCGGTTCAGGATCTATGGATGATGCTGACCGCCCAGCACGATCAGGAAGCACAGATGCAACTGTCCGAGTTGCTCGAGGGCTATGAGCAACATCGGGATTTTCCTCGCAGGGAGCTGGCCTGGATTGAGCCGTTGAGGAGTCTGCGCCTGATTCGCTACGCCGCCTGGCTGGTGACGCGCTGGTCAGACCCGGCGTTCCCCAGGGCCTTCCCCTGGGTCGCCGACGAGGGCTATTGGGATCAGCACCTGCGCACGCTCGAGCAGCAGCGTCAGCTTCTAGAGGGCAAACCGCGCTGGCTGGCCTGAGCGGGAGGGCGAAGGGATGGAGCGAGCGCTGCACTGGCGAGCACAGCATTGAGTACAACAGCTACCGAGCAGAGAGGAGCTGAATCTCGAGACGTCAGGCAGCAAGAAAAGAGGCGCGCTGATGGAAGGTCGGGCAATGGTCGCAATGCCGCTCGTCGGTGGTGTCTGGGTTACTGGGCTGGAAGTCTACTGAGCTGACGTTTCATTGGAATGAAGGCGTTGTTCATTGAGGCGAAGTGAGGGGTTGTCCTGGGCCTCGATGACCAGTGCCTGCCCCAGTTCGAGCTGGAAGGCATGAGCCGGGCGCAACTCGGCACTCTGGCAGCCTTGCTCGTTGCTTGCAGTGCAGGTGGCATCGACGCCGAAGTCGCCATTGGCTTCGCGGGCCGCCGCCGAGAACTCGCCGCTGTATATCTCGCGAGCATCGCCCATCATGCCGATGCAGGTCAGGGTGTTGGCGGATAACCGTATGCGCCCCTCGACTAGGCGGGCATCGGCGGTGATCAGGCAGTGCGACGGCAGCTCGTGTGACGCCTCTTGTCCGTCGGCAGCTGTAGGGCTGTCCACGGATTCGCGTACCACCGCGGGTTTAAGCAACACGTTGGCACGGCTTGGGGTTGCCTGATCGAGGCTCAAGGTATCGATGACCTGCACATTGATACGGGCCTCTGAAGGAAGACGCAGGGTATCGCCCATGGCCAGGTTCGGCAGTGTCAGGCCGGCCGCCAGCAGGAGAACATGGCGTTTCATCATAGGGGGCATCTCAGTGTCCAACGGGCCTTTCGGGGTATGGAGTTCATTTTACCATAGGGCTGTTTGAAGGCATCAGCCACCGGGTGAGGGCCGCACGCGGCATGATGTCACGCCGTTGGCGGGTATTCTCCGGGAGCAGCGCTGCATGGTGGCGCCGGGTAGGATAAAATTAACGGCTTTATGACATTTTGATGTTGTACGCAAAAAGAAATCTGTATACCTTTTGTATATTATTTAGCGTAAAGGCCCAACCATGACCGAACAACTCGCCGATCATTTTCGTCAGATCATCACCGGCCTGGGCGAAGACCCGGAGCGAGAGGGCCTGCGCGACACCCCCAAGCGGGCCGCCAAGGCCATGCAGTTTTTGACCCACGGTTACGAGCAGTCGCTCGAGTCGCTGATCAATGGGGCCGTTTTCGAATCCGAAACCGACGAGATGGTGCTGGTTAAAGACATTGAGCTGTATTCGATGTGTGAGCATCACATGCTGCCCTTTATCGGCAAGTGCCATATCGCCTATCTGCCTAGTGGCAAGGTGCTGGGGCTTTCCAAGTTCGCCCGCATCGTCGACATGTATGCGCGACGCCTGCAGATTCAGGAGAATCTGACGCGCCAGATCGCCGAGGCCGTCCAGCAGGTCACCGATGCCCGCGGTGTAGCGGTGGTCATCGAGGCCAAGCATCTTTGCATGATGATGCGCGGCGTCGAGAAGCAGAATTCCAGCATGAGCAGCTCCGTCATGCTGGGTGCTTTCCGCGCCAACCAGTCGACTCGCCAGGAATTCCTGACCCTGATCAACGGACGCTGAGCCGCTCACTCGAAGGGAGTTCGCCATGCCGCTGCACGCCTTGAACGACCAGCATCTTGATCATGACCTTGCCACCATCCGCATCAAGAACCTTCGATTGCGGACCTATATTGGCATCAAGGAAGAAGAGATCCGCAACCGTCAGGATGTGGTGATCAATGCGGTGATTCGCTATCGCGCGGATCGTGCGGTGCAGTTCAACCACATTGACCAGGCGTTGAACTATCGCACCATTACCAAGCACGTCATCACGCATGTGGAAGAGAACCGCTTCCTGCTGCTCGAACGCATGACGCGGGAGGTGCTCGATATCATCATGTCCTACGAGCAGGTGCTGACGGCGCAGGTCGAAATCGACAAGCTCCACGCCCTGCGCTTCTCTGATTCGGTGTCGATCACGCTGTCCGATTCTCGGGAAGTGGCTGCTGATGCCTGAATGACTTGGTGACAGTGGCCAATTCGGCTTAGCATGGAAGCTAGCGTCGATTGACAGGAGATTCCCTTGGACGGCGACATCCTCGCCTTCGATGATGACGCCCAGCAGGGCGTCGTCGAGGCCACTGACGGTCAGCGATTTACCTTCCAGCTTTCTGACTGGCGTGGCCGGGGCCTGCCTGGGCCTCACATTGCGGTGCGTTTCACGCCGCGCGGTGAGCGAGCCGAGCAGCTGATCAACCGGCCGGAAGCCCAGCTTAAGGCCAGAGCCAGCCGGCCCCATCCCCCTCAAGATGACGCCAGGGATGCCGCTTCTCATCGGTATTCCGGCTTTGCCATCGCGGCCATTAGCGTGGCGTTTCTTAGCATGTTCCTCGACGGTCAGGCCCCCTTGTTGGGCCTCGTGGCTGCCGTGCTGGGCGTGCTGGGCCTGAGACAGATTCATCGCGCGCCTCAGCGCTATTCGGGGCGACTGTTCTGCTGGGGGGCCATTGGCCTGGCATTGCTGCTGGCCGTTCTGTCAGTCTTGGTGGATCCATCGATGCCGGTGGAGCCATCGATTCAGCCTCCCCACTGATTTGGCATCATCCGCATGCGGTTCGGGTCATCCCGCCGCTTCACAGGAAGGAGAATTCCCATGGAAAATCTGCAAGACAACCCGCTGTTTCGCCCCTTCGCCTATATAGACGGCAGTTGGGTCGCTGCTGACAGCGGCGAGCAGATCGAGGTGCTCAATCCGGCCACGGGTGAGGTGATTGGCCAAGTGCCGCGCCTGGGTCGGGACGAGACCGAACGGGCGATCGCCGCCGCCGAGTATGCCTTCCCCGCCTGGCGTGCGCTGACCGCGCTTGAGCGTGCCGACATTCTCATGAAGTGGCACGATCTGATGCACGAGCACCAGCAGGAATTGGCGCAGATCATGACCTTCGAGCAGGGCAAGCCGCTCAAGGAAGCCGCCGGTGAAATCGCCTATGCGGCGAGCTTCCTGCGCTGGTTCGCCGAGCAGGCGCGGCGCGTTTATGGCGAGACCATTCCTGCGGCCAACGCCAACCAGCGAGTCGTGGTCACCAAGTCACCGATCGGGGTGGTCGGGGCCATTACGCCCTGGAACTTTCCGGCGGCGATGATCACCCGCAAGGCCGGTGCCGCGCTTGCTGCCGGCTGCCCGATCGTGGTCAAGCCGGCCAGCCAGACACCGTTCTCGGCTACCGCCATGGCGCTGCTGGCCGAGCGTGCGGGCGTGCCGCGCGGTATCTTCAACGTGGTGCCGGGGCAGGCCAGCGCGATTGCGGCCGCCATGACGGAGTCACCGGTGGTGCGCAAGATCACCTTCACCGGCTCTACCGAAGTCGGCCGCCAGCTGATGGCGCAGGCCTCACAGAACATCCAGAAGCTGTCGCTGGAGCTGGGTGGCAACGCGCCCTTCATCGTCTTCGAGGGCGCGGATCTGGACGCCGCCGTTGACGGTGCCATGGCCGCCAAATTCCGCAACGCCGGTCAGACCTGCGTATGTACCAACCGCTTCCTGGTGCAGTCCAGCGTCGTCAATGCCTTCTGCGAGAAGCTGGCCGCAGCCATGAACTCAGAACTGCATGTCGGTGACGGCACCCATGAAGGCATCAACATCGGCCCGCTGATCGACGAGAAGGCGGTGACCAAGGTCAGCGAACACGTCCAGGACGCCGTCGACAATGGCGCCCATGTGCTGCTCGGCGGCCATCCGCATCCGTTGGGCGGCAGCTTCTTCACGCCGACGCTGGTCAACGGCGTTACCCCCAGCATGCGAGTGGCCAAGGAAGAAACCTTTGGCCCGCTGGCGGCGGTCTTCTCCTTCGATGATGAAGAGGATGCCGTGGGTATGGCCAATGACACCGAGTTCGGGCTGGCGGCGTACTTTTACAGCCGCGACCTGGGGCAGGTGTGGCGTGTCTCTGAGGCGCTGGAATATGGCATGGTCGGTATCAACACCGGTGCGATCTCCAATGCCGCTGCCCCCTTCGGTGGGGTCAAGGCATCGGGTCTTGGCCGCGAGGGCGGCCATCAGGGCATCGAGGAATTCCTCGAGACCAAGTACCTGTGCATCGACCTGGGGCAGTGAGCCTCGACGGTTAAGCGCCGCCTAGGCCTTGCCTGGACTGAACCCCATCGCCTTCAGGGCGGTGGGGTTTTTTTGTGCCGTGTGGGTAGGACAGATGCTGAAAGCAAAACACCCCACCGAGTTCGCTCGGCGGGGTGTTTTATTGGCAAGGTCAAGAAAACGGCTGGACGCATGGCCGAGGTCCAGCGTTATTCGGTCCGCTTAATGGCGGAAGTGACGCATGCCGGTGAACACCATGGCGATGCCGGCCTCGTTGGCCGCTTCGATCACTTCGGCATCACGCATCGAGCCGCCTGGCTGAATCACCGCGGTAATCCCGGCGGTGGCAGCGGCGTCGATGCCATCCCGGAAGGGGAAGAAGGCATCACTGGCCATCACCGAGCCGGGCACCGAGAGGCCTTCGTCGGACGCCTTGATGCCGGCGATCTTGGCCGAGTAGACGCGACTCATCTGGCCGGCGCCCACGCCGATGGTCTGGCCCTGCTGGGCATAGACGATGGCGTTGGACTTGACGTGCTTGGCGACCTTCCAGGCAAAGGCCAGGTCACGCAGTTCCTGCTCGCTGGGAGCGCGCTCGGTGACCACCTTGAGCTCATCGCGACCGACCATGCCCAGGTCGCGGTCCTGCACCAGCAAACCGCCGGTGACACGCTTGAAGTCGTGGGCCGGGTGGCGTTCGCCGGGCCAATGGGCGGCCACGTCGAGCAGGCGGACGTTCTTCTTCTCGGCAACGATGGTGACTGCTTCGTCGCTGACGCCCGGGGCGATGATCACTTCGACGAACTGACGGTCGATAATCGCGCGGGCGGTCTCGGCATCCAGCGGCACGTTGAAGGCGATGATGCCGCCGAAGGCGCTGGTCGGGTCGGTGGCGAAGGCCTTCTCGTAGGCTTCGAGCGCCGTCTCGCCGACGGCCACACCGCAGGGGTTGGCGTGCTTGACGATCACGCAGGCGGTGTCGGTGTAGGCCTTGACGCATTCGAAGGCGGCGTCGGTGTCGGCGACGTTGTTGAACGACAGCGCCTTGCCCTGCAGCGAGGTGGCGGTGGCGACACTGGCTTCGCTGGCATCGTCCTCGACGTAGAAGGCGGCCTGCTGATGCGGATTCTCGCCGTAACGCATGTCCTGCTTCTTGACGAACTGGGTGTTGTAGGTGCGCGGCAGGCCGTCGGCGCCACCTTCGACCTTGGTGCCAAGGTAGTTGGCGATGGCGCCGTCGTAGCGGGCGGTGTGCTCGAAGGCCTTGACCGCCAGGTCGAAGCGGGTGGCGTCGCTTACGGCGCCGTTCTGCTCGGCGATTTCGGCGAGCACTCGCGGATAGTCGCCGGCGTCGACCACGATGCTGGTGTGGGCGTGGTTCTTGGCGCAGGCGCGCACCATGGTCGGGCCGCCGATATCGATGTTCTCGATGGCGTCTTCGAGGGTGCAGTCCGGGCGGGCCACGGTCTGGGCGAACGGGTAGAGGTTGACCACCACCATATCGATCGGCGCGATATCGTGCTCGGCCATCACGGCGTCATCCTGGCCGCGGCGACCGAGAATGCCGCCGTGGATCTTGGGATGCAGGGTCTTGACTCGGCCATCCATGATCTCCGGGAAACCGGTATGCTCGGATACCTCGGTGACGGCGACGCCCTCTTCCTTGAGCAGGCGGAAGGTGCCGCCGGTGGAGAGCAGTTCGACGTCGTGGGCGACGAGGCCCTTGGCAAACTCGACGATGCCTGTCTTGTCGGAGACGCTGATCAGGGCGCGGCGTACCGGCAGCGGTGAAGGGGCTTGATTGGCCATGGGCGGACTACCATTCGTTGCGTTAAAGGAGGGAGAAACGGCCAAGGGCGCCGCTAGGGCGCCCTTGAGGGGAATCAGATCAGTGCATACTGCTTGAGCTTCTTGCGCAGGGTGCCGCGGTTGAGGCCGAGCATCTCGGCGGCGCGGGTCTGGTTGCCATTGGCGTGCTCCATCACCGTGGCCAGCAGCGGCGCCTCGACTTCGGCCATGACCATGGCATAGAGGTCGGTCACCACGCCGCCGTCGAGGTGGTCGAAGTAGCGGCGCATGGCGGCATCGACCGCCTCGCGCAGCGGCTGTTCCTGATGATGGGGGGCGCTTGCCAGGGCGGCACCGCGTTCGATGGCGGTGAGGCTCAAGGCGTCCTGGCCGGTGGCCATGAGATCGTCGGGCGTTGTCGCTTGCCTACTGGTCATGCTGCACTGGTTCCATCTGTTGTCAGGGTCCGTGGCGAGCCTTCGGCGCCGTGACAAAACAGTTCGTCCACGAAATGAAGTTGATCCCGGGCGCTCTCCAGGATGTTGAAACGGGCCCGGTGGGCTTTGAGTTCGTCGGCCGGGCAGTGCCAGGCCAGATACCATCCCAGGTGCTTGCGCGCGATGCGTACGCCCATGTGTTCCCCATAGAAGTCGTGCAGGGCGTTGAGGTGCCCTTGCATCACTCGGCGACGCTCGTCCCGAGAGGGGGCGGGCAGTATCGTGCCGTGGCGCAGATAATGGTCAGTTTCCTGGAAAATCCAGGGATTGCCCTGTGCGCCACGACCGATCATCACCGCATCCGCACCAGTATAGTCGAGGACGGCGGCTGCCTTGGCCGGAGAATCGATATCACCATTGGCGAATATCGGCATCGACACGGCATCCTTGATGGCGGCAATGGTGTCGTACTCGGCATAGCCGCTGTAACGCTGTTGGCGATGGCGACCGTGTACGGCGAGGGCCTGGATGCCGGCGGCTTCGGCGAGCTTGGCGACCCGCACGCCGTTGTTGCTGTCGGCACACCAGCCGGTGCGAATCTTCAGCGTCACCGGGATGTCGACGGCGGCGACCACGGCGTCGAGAATCTCGGCCACCAGCGCCTCGTCGCGCAGCAGCGCCGAGCCTGCGGCCTTGTTGCAGACCTTCTTCGCCGGACAGCCCATGTTGATATCGATGATCTCGGCGCCCTGGTCGGCGTTGAGGCGCGCTGCCTCGGCGAGCATCTTGGCATCGCCGCCGGCGATCTGCACGCTGCGCGGCCCCGGCTCGCCGCTATGATCGAGCCTCAGGCGCGACTTGCGTGTATGCCAGAGGGCGGGATCGGCGGTAACCATCTCGGAGACCACTAGGCCAGCGCCCAACTGCCGGCAGAGCTGGCGGAAGGGGCGGTCGGTGACGCCGGCCATGGGGGCCAGGATCACGCGATTGGTCAAGCGGTGCCGACCGATGGCGGGAAGGCTAGCGGACATGGGCGTCACGGGGTTGCTCGAACAGGGGGGCATATCATACCCATCGACCGGCGTCGGGTGAAGGTGAAAATGCGCCTTTGCCGAGCCGGTCGTGGCGTCAGCCGCCGATGCGGTGCCCTTCAAGGCGAACCCAGCCCTCGCGTTCCTCGGGTTCGGCCATGCTAAGTCCTTGGGCCAGATAGGCTTCCAGTACCTCGTCGGCCTGATGGGCGAGGATGCCCGAGAGGGCCAGGCGACCACCGGGGGCGACGTGCCCGGCGATGGTGGGTGCCAGTTCGATTAGCGGGCCGGCCAGGATGTTGGCGACGACGATCGGGTAGCTGTCGGCGCTGAGCTGCTCGGGGTAGTAGAGCGCCAGCCGGTCGGCTTCGACCTCGTTGCGCTCGGCGTTGTCCCGGCTGGCGGTGAGGGCCTGAGGGTCGATATCGCTGCCGGTGGCCCGCAGAGCGCCGAGCTTGAGGGCGGCGATCGCCAGGATGCCCGAGCCGCAGCCCACGTCGAGTACCTCGCGGCCATCCAGCTCGCCGGCAACCGCCAGGCCATCGAGCCATTCGAGGCACAGGGCGGTGGTGGGGTGGGTGCCGGTGCCGAAGGCCAGGCCCGGGTCGAGTCGCAGGTTGACGGCGTCCGCGTCTGGCGCCTCCTGCCAGCTCGGCACGATCCACAGGCGGCTGCCCATCTTCAGCGGGGCGAAGCCGTCCATCCATTCGCGCTCCCAGTCGCGATCGGCCAGCAGCTCATACTCGATCTCGGGGCACGGCTCGTCGGGGACCTCGGCGGCCCAGGCCGCGCGGACCTGATCCAGCATGGCGTCGATGCCTTCCAGGTCGTCATAGAGCCCGGTCAGGACCGTCTCGTCCCACAGTGGCGTGGTACCCCGGTCGGGTTCGAAAACGGGGTCGTCGTGGGCGTCCTGCAGCGTAATGGCGCTGGCGCCCTCGGCGAGCAGCAGCTCCTCGAGAATCTCGGCCTGAGCCGGGGCGATGCGAGCCTTGAGTTGTAACCAGGGCATGGCGTCGGTCTCTCGTTAAAAATCTCGGTGAAAAACGCCAGCGGGGCGGCATAGGCCGCCCCGCTGAGGGGAAATCGCTCGACACACCTGTCGTTAATACCTGTCGGTGACCCCCGGGGTGAGCTGATCGTCACGTCGTCCCAGGTTCGCGTTCAGGTTCAGGACTCGAGTTTTTTCTCCAAGTAGTGGATGTTGACCCCGCCCTGCTGGAAATAGCCGTCGCGGACCAGATCCTTCTGCAGGTCGATGTTGGTCTTGATGCCTTCCACCAGCAGCTCGTCCAGCGCGTTGCGCATGCGCGTCAGGGCATTCTCGCGATTCTTGCCCCAGGTGATCAGCTTGCCAATCAGGGAGTCGTAGTGGGGCGGCACCGAGTAGCCGGTGTAGAGGTGCGAGTCCATGCGCACGCCGAGGCCGCCCGGCGCGTGATAGAGGGTGACCTTGCCCGGCGACGGCATGAAGGTGCGCGCATCCTCGGCGTTGATGCGGCACTCGAAGGCATGACCGTTGAGGACGATGTCCTCCTGGCGAACCGACAGCGGCAGGCCTGAGGCGATGAGCAGCTGTTCCTTGACGATGTCGATGCCGGTGACCATTTCGGTGACCGGGTGTTCGACCTGCACGCGAGTGTTCATCTCGATGAAGAAGAACTCGCCATTCTCGTACAGGAATTCGAAGGTGCCGGCGCCACGGTAGCCGATTTCGATGCAAGCATCGGTACAGGCCTTGAGGACCTGAGCACGGGCTTCAGGGTCGAGCCCAGGTGCCGGTGCTTCCTCCAGTACCTTCTGATGGCGGCGCTGCAGCGAGCAGTCGCGATCATAGAGGTGCACGGCATTGCCCTGGCCGTCGGCGAGTACCTGCACCTCGACGTGGCGAGGCTGCTCCAGGTACTTCTCCATGTACACGGTGCCGTCGCCGAAGGCGGCATTGGCCTCGTTCTGAGTCACGCTGATCGAGGAGAGCAGGTGAGCTTCGCTGTGCACCACGCGCATGCCGCGCCCGCCGCCGCCGGAGGCCGCCTTGATGATGACCGGATAGCCGATGCGGCGAGCCACCGCCATCGCTTCTTCCGGGTCCTCGGGTACCGCGCCGTCGGAGCCGGGAACCGTCGGTACGCCGGCCTTCATCATCGCCTCGATGGCGCTGACCTTGTCACCCATCAGGCGAATGGTGTCGGCGCGCGGGCCGATGAAGGTGAAACCGGAGCGCTCGACCTGCTCGGCGAAGTTGGCATTCTCGGAGAGGAAACCATAGCCCGGATGAATGGCATCCGCGTCGGTGACTTCCGCGGCACTGATCAGCGCCGGGATGTTCAGGTAGGACTTCGCCGAGGAGGCCGGGCCAATGCACACCGCTTCGTCCGCCAGGCGCACATGCATCAGTTCACGGTCGGCCTGGGAATGCACCGCCACGGTCTTGATGCCCAGCTCTTTGCAGGCACGCAGGATGCGCAGGGCTATCTCGCCACGATTGGCGATGAGTACCTTGTCCAACATCTTGTATCCGCCCAGGTTGGAATGGAATAGAGGAGGTGAGAACGGCCTTAGCCGATGACCAGCATGGGCTGGTCGTATTCCACCGGTTCGCCGTCTTCGGCCAGGATGGCTTCGATGACGCCGTCCTTGTCCGCTTCGATCTGGTTCATCATCTTCATGGCTTCGACGATGCAGATCGTTTCCCCTTTCTTGACGCTCTGACCGACTTCGACGAACGCCTTGGAGCCCGGCGCCGGAGCGCGATAGAACGTGCCGACCATCGGCGAATTCACGGTATGGCCGGTGGGCTCGGCCGGGGCGGCTGGCTCAGCCGGTGCCGCAGGCGCTGCCGGAGCGGGTGCCGCCGGGGCTGCAGCGGCCGGGGCCGGCTGATAGGCGACGCCGTTGGGGTGACGGCTGATACGAACCGACTCTTCGCCTTCCTGAATCTCGATTTCGCTGATGTTGGATTCTTCCAGCAGCTCGATCAGCTTCTTGACCTTGCGGATATCCATGAGTCTGTCTCGATCGGGTGATAAGGGGTGGGTCTGGTGGGCAGGTTGCTCCGGCTCAGGGCGCTGTCAACCTGCTCAAACTTTGTCTAGATCACGGCATGATGTTGCACGATGCCGCTGATAATCGCCTCTGAACGGCGTGTCGGCGGAGTGTGCCGAAAAAAACGGGTCATGTCCAGTGACGGTCGGAGCCACTCAGGCGGAGTGCCCGGAGGCCCCATCGCGCTTGGCAAACCATTCCAGCAAGGCGCTCAGGTGATCGGCAAAGGGAGCGGCTTCCACTTCACCTTGAATACGAGCATCTCTGATTTCCTTGCCGGCGTTAAAGAACAGCAGGCTGGGTGGTCCGAACAGCTCGAAGCGCTCGAGCAGGGCGCGGCTTTCAGCGTTGCTCTCGGTCACATCGACGCGAATGCGATAAAAGTCGTCGAGCCGTGCCGCCACCTGCGGGTCGGGGAAAACGTCGTGCTCCATGATCTTGCAGGATATGCACCAGTCGGCACTGACGTCGACGAAGGCCGGTTGGCCGCTGCGAGCGGCACGGTCGAGTTCGGCGTTGAGCCCCGCGAGCCCCGTGACCGTGGTGAAGCGTGGCGAGGCAGCGGGTTGGCTGGCGTTGGTGGCGGCAGTGTTGGTTTGCCAGGCCAGCGGACGCAGCGGGTCCTCGGCGCCGCCGGCCGCTCCGACGACCAGGGTGAGCCCCCAGGCCAGCAGCATAAGCCCCCCGGCCTGACCCAGCCGAGCAAGCCCCTTGGGATGATCGAAGCGCAGGGCGCCCAGCGCCAGGGCGCTGCCAATGGCCAGCGCACCCCACAGCAGCAGCGTCAGCGGCCCCGGCAGCAGGCGCTCAACCAGCCAGATCGCAACGCCCAGCAAGAGCACGCCGAAGGCGGACTTGACGTGCTGCATCCAGGCGCCGCTGCGGGGAAGCAGCGTGGCCCCGAAGGTGCCGACGATCAGCAGCGGTACGCCCATGCCCAGCGCCAGGGCGAGCAGACCCAGCCCGCCCATGGCGGCATCGCCGGTGGATGAGATAAACACCAGAGCACCGGCCAGGGGGGCCGAGACGCAGGGCGAGACCACCAGCACCGACAGGGCGCCGGCCAGCGCCAGTCCCAGCGGGCCGCTCTGCTGAGCGCGGTCCTGCCAGGCGTCGAGGCGCTGGGTGAGCCTCGCGGGCAGCCGCAGCTGGAAGACACTGAACATGGCCAGTGCGAACACCACGAACAGCGCGGCGAAGGGAATCAATACCGCCGGAGACTGCAGGCGTGCCTGGAGATTGAGCCCTGCACCGAACAGTCCCATCAGCACGCCGACACCGGCATAGGTCAGCGCCATGCCGGTCACGTAGCTGCCGGACAGCGCGAAAGCGCGCAGCCGCGAGGGCCGCTGGCCGACGATGATCGAGGCAAGGATCGGCATCATCGGCAGTACGCAGGGGGTAAAGGTCAGCCCCAGCCCGGCGAGGAAAAAGAGGCCTAGCACCAGTGCCGGGGAAGCATCCTGCAACAGGTTGCTGAACTGGCCGTCTTCGCTGGTCAGCGAGGACGCCTCAGGCGCCGTCTCGGCGGACTCGGTTGTATCCTCCTGTGGGGAAGAGGAGGGCGGTGCGAAGGCCGCCGGGGCGGAGCCTGGCAAGGCGGTCAGCTCAACCTGCTGCGGGGGATAGCAGAGCCCGGCTTCGGCGCAGCCCTGATAGTGCAGGGTGACGTCGATCGAGTCGGCGTCGACTGGATCTTTGATAGGTACCGGGAAGGTGACGCGATCATGGAAGACATAGACCTCGCCGAGGAATTCATCCTTCTTGAAGGTGCCGGCAGGCAAGACGGGCTCGCCAAGCGTTACCTCGGAGCTGTCGGTGCTGATGCTCAGCCGGTGGCGATAGAGATAGTAGCCATCGGCGGCCTCGATGCCGACCATCAGACGGTCGCCGTCGATCCAGGCCTGAGGGCTGAAGGCTTCCTCTACCGGCAGGAAGTCGCCATTGCTGCCACCCGAGGGAAACAGCTGGGCCTGTACCGGAAGCGAAAAGGTCAGCAGCAGACCAAAGGCGAGAAACATGAACCGTGAGATCAACGTCAACATCCTTGCAGGTATTCGGAGCTTTTGGATAGGTAGAGAGTAAGGCGGCAAGTGTTTGAGTCAGGTATAACCCAGATATCACTCAGTTATCACCACAGCCGGAAGTCAGCGTTTGTCTGCGACCGAAACGCTCGACAGGAGTTCCTCGGTCGTGGAAACCTCTCAGGCATTCACCTGCTAGGATAACTCATACGCCTTGTCGGCTTCATGCCCAGCATGCGGCGACAGCGCGTGCGAATCCCTTCCCAATCGCCAAGGACCTAGACGATGTCATTGTTCGGATCACGCAAGGCCCGCCGCACCCGGCCCACGGATATTCTGGAACGCCCCGACTACGGCTGGGTGTGGAAGCCGCTGCTGGGACTGGTCGTTGTCTATCTGGTCGTGACCCTGGCGCTGGGTGCCTGGTGGAGCCTGACGCCGGACGGTTTCGACGTGCAGCAGGCCAGTGCCGAGCAGCGTGGCCGGCTTGCGTCTGACGCTCCCGGCGCGGCGCCGCTTGATACCAGCCCGGCAGGGCGCGGGGCGGTGATCATCGCGACCCAGATGACGCTGCTCGATACGCTGCTCGACAAGCAGGGTGGCTATCTGCGTAACGACATGCTGCCGCCGGGACTATGGCTCGACAACATGCCTGCCTGGGAGCTTGGCGTGCTCAAGCAGGCCCGCGGTGAAGCGCATACTCTGGTGGAAAAGAGCGCCATGCAGCCGGGAGCGTTGAAAGAGGCCCAGGAGCGGCTGGACGGCGACAGCCAGGACTGGCTTTACCCTTCCACCGAACACCGCATAGCCAAGGCTCGCGATGCCTACGCAGTGGTGCTGGATGATCTCAATCAGCAGCGTGATGCACTGCCGGCTGAAGGCGATGTGCCGGCGTATTGGCTGTCGCGCGTGGCCCGGCGCCTGGATGAGCTGACCTACCGTCTGTCGGCCAGCGTCGCCGACCCAGAGGCCCTGCGCGAACTCGAGGTGGATGTCGATCAGTTGCCGGGCCGGACGCCCTGGTACCGGGTCGACGATATTTTCTTCGAGGCGCGCGGCCAGGCCTGGGCGCTTGAGCATCTGCTGGCCGCCATGGTCGCCGACTACGGTGACGTGATGGCCGCCGCCGATGCCGAATCTTTGGTGGAACGCCTGCAGGCTGAGCTCAAGCAGGCTCAGCGGACGCTGTGGAGCCCGGTGGTACTAAACGGCACGGGGTTTGGCATCTTCGCCAACCACTCGCTGATGATGGCCGCCTATACCCAGCGCGCCGCGAAGCTGGCCGAGGCGCTTTCCGGTCGTCTGGCGGGTGTCAGTGCGCCGGACGCCTCGCTGAATCAGTCGGCTGATCCGTCAGCGCAAGAGCCCATGGCCGGTCAGACGGCCACTCAGGCCGGAGCCGAGACAGGTGCTCAGGCGGAAGCCCAGACCCCAGCCCAGCCCCAGGCTCAAGATGAAACCAGCGCTTCGGCGGCCGACGAAGCAGCGTCGCCGGATGCAGAGACCAAGGCGCCCGGCACCACACCCGAGACGGCCGCTGCCGATGAATCACTGGCCGCTCCATCGTCTGGCAGTGACGAGGCGAGTGCCGGTGAGCCGTCTGCCGACTCGGCTGAGCCGGCGGTTGATGGGGCGGATACAAACGCGGATAGCTAGAAATCTGCAAGTCGCCAGGCAGTGAGCTATGTCATGTCAGAGAGGCGGTGTAGAAGCAATGCAGACGAGTGGCGGAAACGAGAGGTAACGAGAAGGTAATGACGAGAAGGTAATGAAAAGGGGCGCTCAATGAGCGCCCCTTCTGCGTTGTGCCCGATATTGCGGCAGGTGTTTCTGCTTTGCTGTTTACCTACTTACCGATATACCTACTTATCTATATACCGGCATACCTATTTATTACCTGGGGCCGTCGTCCACCGCTATGCGACTGGCGGGATCGGTTCAGGCTTTTTCGTATTCAGGCTTTTTCGTAGGCGGCAGCGGCCTTTTCGATCGCCTTGCGAGCGGCGTCGGCGCCGTCCCAGGACTCGACCTTGACCCACTTGCCCTTCTCGAGATCCTTGTAGTTCTCGAAGAAGTGAGCGATCTGCTGGCGCAGCAGCTCGGGCAGGTCGGTGACTTCCTGGATGTCGTCATACAGGGCAGTGAGCTTCTGGTGCGGCACGCAGACCAGCTTGGCATCTTCGCCGGCTTCGTCGGTCATGTTCAGGATGCCGACTGGGCGCGCGCGGATCACGCTACCAGGCTGCACTGGATAGGGGGTTACCACCAGTGCGTCCAGCGCATCGCCGTCGTCGGCCAGGGTGTCCGGGATATAGCCGTAGTTAGCCGGGTAGAACATCGGCGTGGCCATGAAACGGTCGACCAGCAGCGCATCGAGGTCCTTGTCGATTTCATACTTGATCGGCGCATGGTTGGCAGGAATCTCGATGGCGACGTAGATGTCGTTGGGGAGATCTTTGCCGGCGGGAATCTTGTCGAAGCTCATCGTCGCGTCCTTGGGTGGGCAGTAATCGTTGCCTGTAAAGTCTGGCGAATTATACGAACTGCGCGGCGCGATTACCAATGCGACGAAGGCCGTCATGGGCTCCGAGGGGGCCTCTGAATGTGTATGATAGGTCCAACCTCTATCAGGAGGGGGTATGGCCGCCGAATCAAGGAGACAGACAGGTGGATTCCGAGTTAGCGCTGAGCGTAGGGCAGGCCTTCGTGGCCCCGGAGCGTCGTCGTCACCGCAGTTCGATGTCAGTGCGTATTCCCGAGCCACGGTTGTTGGCGCTGAAGGGTGCCTGCGCGCTGATCAGCGACTCCAACTCGCGCAACGCGATTGCCCACCAGGCCGGCGAGCTCAGCGTGCGTGGCTTTCTTGCCGACTATATATCCACCCCCGAGCATTGGGATATCAAGACCTCGGCGACGCGGGTGCTAAGGGCGCTCAACGGCTGGTGTCACAGTCAGAGCGGCCATGTCAGTGGTGGCAGCTATGTCTGCTCGCTATCGGCGATGATCTATCGCGGCCGCGAGGCGCACCTCTTCCATATGGGCGATACGCTGGTCTTTCGCCTGCGCGGGGCCGAGTTCGAGCAGCTCTCCCGTGACCATGTGACGGACCTGGGCGGCTATCGTTATCCCTCCCGAGCCTTGGGCATGGATGGCAATCTGGATATCGATTACATCACCATGCCGCTGAAACAGGGCGATATCTTCCTGTTTACCACCCCGGCAGTGCGCGGCACCCTGATGCCTTCCGACTACGTGCAGCTGATCCGTCAGGATGCAAGTGACCTGGATGCCGCCTGCGAGCGCCTGGCCGCCACCGCGCTTGAGCGTGCCCAGGAGCGCGGCTACGGCGGCGAGCAGTTCTGTTTCCAGCTGGTGCGCATCGACCGACTCCCGGAAGACGTTACCGAGACCCCGGACAAGCTGTATGGCGATCTTCCGGTGCCGCCGGAGCTGAGCGTTGGGCAGCGCCTCGATGGTCTTGAGGTGCGTGACGTGCTGTCGCGCACTGCCCAGTCACGGGTCTACCGGGTCTTTGATCCGGTCAGTGGCCGGGAAATGGTCATGAAGGCGCCGAGTCCCGAGCTTTCCAGCCGCAATGCCTATCTCGAACACTTCCTGCTGCAGCAGTGGGTGGTCGAGCGAGTCAGGTCGCCCTTCGTCGCGCGCATCATGGAGCCTTCGCGGCCGCGCACCCACCTCTATTACCTGATGAATCTGGTCGAGGGGGAGCGGCTCTCCGATTGGGCGCGGCGCCACCCTCAAGCGAGCCTTTCTCAGCGGTTGGATATTGCTCGCCAGCTGGCCAAGGCGGTGCAGGCGCTGCATCGCCGTGATTTGCTGCATCAGCAGATTCACCCCGACAACGTGCTGGTGGATACCCACGGGCAGGTGGTGCTTGCTGATTTCAGCGCATGCCGGCTGCGGGAAGGCGACGGCCACAAGCATTCGCGGGAACTGGCGCGTCAGCTCGGCCTCACCGAACACAGTGCCCCGGAATACGCGCTGGATGATGATGTGGGGCGTCGCAGCGATCAGTATGCCCTGGCCTCGACGGTCTATTGGCTGATCACCGGCGGGCTGCCCTACGATGTGCCGCCGCATCAGTTGCGAAGTCACACGGACCTTGAGCAGTTGAGCTACAAGAGTGCCTGCCTGCTGAATCCCGAGGTTCCTCAGGCGTTGGACGATGCCCTGCGCCGGGCCCTGGATCCGCAGCGAGCGCTGCGCTTCCGGCGCCTGTCGGAGCTGGTGGTCGCGCTGCGAGAGCCCCGCCGCAAGGGCGAGGTCGCCAAGGCTACGTCATCCGTCTCCACTCGCTTCTGGCAGGGGGCGGCGGGGCTGTTGCTGGCGCTGTTGGTGATCTCCTGGCTGATGCGCTAGGGCCGCCCACGCCGGTTACTGGTTTATGCGCCGACAAACGACGTCAAGCGCCGACATAAGACTATGCAGACACGCGAAAACGCCCCGGCAAACCGGGGCGTTTTTGTTGTGATCAGCTGCTGCCCCCGGGCTATTGCTTGGCGGCAGCATCGCTCAGAGGCTGTCTTGTCGCTTAGCCGTCGGTGGCTTAGCCGTTTGTGCTTAGAGCGTAAAGGTCGGCAGCTTGCGTTCGACCCGTGCGAGCTTGAG
>Ga0114983_1000123_pt1 | contig 29686 bp, 28 predicted proteins | sample Shrwel_input2_RT_FD_87182 | JGI IMG/M metagenome (GOLD analysis project Ga0114983, IMG submission 87182) | Subsurface microbial communities from deep shales in Ohio, USA - Utica-3 well 1 S input2 RT | ecosystem: Environmental > Aquatic > Deep subsurface > Shale gas/oil reservoir > Produced... | reverse complement strand
CACAAAAACGCCATGGAGTGAATTGGCTCCATGGCGGTATGCTGACCTCCCTGAACACCCTCCGGGTGTTTAGGCGTCCTGCCTGTCCTTTGAGCACTCCCTGTGCCGTCGCATCCGTGGCGTCTGGTCGACAGTGTCCCTTGTCTTTATGCCGCGGGGTGTCGTTTGCCCTCAACTCCCTGCTGACCTTAAGGTAGTGTATAGCGACATTTTGTGACAATTAAATAACAAAATAGTGACATTTAGACGGCGCCAATCCAGGCCGGAGTCCACACGAACCGCCCCGTAACGCGCTCATTTCTGCTAGAATCGCCGCCTTTCGCGTCCTAACACATATCTTTCGGTGGAAAAAAGGCATGAATGCGGTAATTCTGGCGGTACTAGTCATGGTGGGCCTATCGCTGGCCCGGGTGTCGGTGGTCTTTGCGCTGGTGGTCGGCGCGCTGGTCGGTGGGCTGGCCGGCGGGCTGTCTCTCGAAAGCACGCTTGCAGCCTTCAACGATGGAGTAGGCGGCGGCGCCAAGGTGGCTTTGGCCTATGCCACCCTGGGCGCCTTCGCTGTGGCGATCTCTCGGTCTGGACTCCCTGATATGCTGGCGCAGAAGCTGATTCGGCTTCTGGGCCAGGACGCGACCCACCGCCGCCAGCGGGCAGTAAAGTACCTGCTGCTGGGCTCGTTGCTGCTGGTGGCGATCTCCTCCCAGAACCTGATTCCGGTCCACATTGCCTTCATCCCGATTCTGATTCCGCCGCTGCTCAAGGTCATGAACCAGCTGCGACTGGACCGTCGCGCAGTGGCCTGCGCGCTGACCTTTGGTCTCACGGCGCCTTACATGCTGCTGCCGGTGGGCTTTGGGGCCATCTTCCTCAATGACATCCTGCTCGCCAATATCAACAGCGCCGGCGAGGCGCTGGGCCTCGAAGTCTCCCGCGGTATGGTGCCGTTGGCCATGGGCGTCCCGGTGGCCGGCATGGCGCTGGGCCTGGTGGTGGCCATCGCTTTCAGTTATCGCAAACCGCGCGACTACGCTGACAGCGAACTGGTCACCAGCAACCAGCCACACTATCCGGCCCATGACGGTGACGGCGCCCCGGCAGCACGCACCTCTGGTCTGGTGATGTCGGTGGTGGCCATTCTCGCGGCTCTGGGCATTCAGCTCTATAGCGGCTCGATGGTGCTGGGTGGCCTGGTCGGTTTCGCCTTGCTCTCGGTGGGTGGCATCTTCAAATGGCGCGAAGCGGATGATCTGTTCACCAGCGGCATGCGCATGATGGCGCTGATCGGCTTTATCATGATCTCTGCCTCGGGCTTTGCCGCGGTGATGGAAGCGACCGGTGAGGTCGACACGCTGGTGCAGAGCTCCTTTAACATGATCGGTGACAATCAGGGCCTGGCGGCGCTGCTGATGCTGCTCGTTGGGCTCTTCATCACCCTGGGGATTGGCTCGTCGTTCTCGACCATCCCGATCATTGCCACCATTTTCGTGCCGCTGTCCGTGCAGTTCGGCTTCTCCGACCTAGCCACCGTGGCGCTGGTGGGCACTGCTGCCGCGCTGGGTGATGCTGGTTCGCCGGCCTCTGACTCGACCCTCGGGCCGACGTCGGGGCTCAACGTCGATCGCCAGCACGATCATATCTGGGATAGCGTGGTGCCGACCTTCCTGCACTACAACATTCCGCTGATTGCCTTTGGGTGGCTAGCGGCCATGACGTTCTAGGCAAACAGAGTCAGTTCTCAGAGCACATTGCGATCGCAAAACGGCGCCCCTTGGGGCGCCGTTTTTTGTATAAAGCAAAGCGCTTGATAGGGAAGTCGCTTAATAGGTAAGGCGCTTAATAGGGAAGGCGCTTGATGGGAGCGTCATTGATAGAAAAAGCGCGTGGAAGGTTCTTGTGTACTGGAAGAGCGATCAAGCTTGCCTGTTGTCGGGTGAATGCTCCTTGGGCTCGAGGGCACTGAGCAGGCCGCGCAGCAGTGACAGTTCGCGTCGGGTCGGCTGGGCGCGGGCAAACAGCGCCTGAAGCTGTGCCTCGGTGCGGGCATGGGGCTGGGTCAGGAAGCCGCTGGCCTGCATGACGCGACCAAGGTGGGTGTGGAAGTGGTCGAGCTGCTCGCGGCTGGGCAGCTTCTCGCCAGTAGGCCGGGTAGGGTGATAGCCGCTGTCCGGCCGGCGCCGCCAGGTACGATTGACCTCATAGGCCAGCACCTGCACGGCCTGGGCGAGGTTGAGAATGCCATAGTCGGGATTGGCCGGGATGCTGACCTGGTGGGTGCAGTGGCCGATCTCGTCGTTGGTCAGCCCCGAGCGTTCGCGGCCGAAGACCAGCGCGACCGGTGCATCGACGGCATGCTCGGTGAGTTCTTTGGCCATATCGTCAGGCTCATCGAAATGCGGCAGCGGCAAGCTTCGTAGACGGGCGCTGGCGCCGACTACCTGAACGCAGTCGCTGACGGCTTCCTTGAGGCTTCCCACGACGCGAGCCGAGTCGACCAGGTCCTCCGCCCCGGCGGCGAGCCGGGTGGCCTCGGGGTCGGGAAAGCAGCGCGGGTTGACCAGCACCAGGTCGTCGAGCCCCATGGTCTTCATGGCGCGGGCGGCCTGGCCGATATTGCCGGGGTGGAAGGTCTGTACGAGGACGATTCGGACGTTGGAGAGCATTGCGGTTCTGGCGTTGGGAAAGTGGGGCGACTAGTTTACGCGACACGCTAGGCGGATGCCTGCCCTCACGGCTGATCGTGAGGTGGTGTTGTGGGGAAGGCGAGCCCGGCAGCAAGCAGGAAGGCAAAAAAAAGCCCCACCGGCATTGGCCGGTGGGGCTGATTTTTCAGGGCTTTTTCTTCAGGGCTCTTTCTTCAGTGTCCTGTCGTTAGGCCCTTTTCCAGGCTTTGACGTCAGGCCTTGCAGCGAGGCAAGGCCTGATCAGGGCCTGAGGAGGCTGGGCTGGCTTACATCATGCCGCCCATGCCACCCATTCCGCCCATGCCACCCATGTCGGGGGCACCGCCTTCTTTCTCTTCCGGATCATCGGCGATCATGCACTCGGTGGTGATCATGAGGCCAGCGATGGAACCGGCAGACTGCAGGGCGCTGCGGGTGACCTTGGCCGGGTCCAGCACGCCCATTTCGAACAGGTCGCCGAACTCGCCGGTCTGGGCGTTGTAGCCGAAGTTGCCTTCGCCTTCCTTGACGCGGTTCAGGATCACGGATGCTTCCTGACCGGCGTTGGTGACGATCTGACGCAGCGGCGCTTCCATGGCACGCAGAGCCAGCTTGATGCCGTGCGTCTGGTCTTCGTTGTCGCCCTGGAGTTCCTGCATCATGGTCAGCACGCGGACCAGAGCGGTACCACCACCCGGTACGACGCCTTCCTCGACGGCTGCGCGAGTGGAGTGCAGGGCATCTTCGACGCGAGCCTTCTTCTCCTTCATCTCCACTTCGGTAGCGGCACCGACGCGGATCACGGCAACACCGCCGGCCAGCTTGGCGACGCGCTCCTGGAGCTTCTCGCGATCGTAGTCGGAGGAGGTGTCCTCGATCTGGGCGCGGATCTGACCGACGCGCGCTTCGATGTCGGCTTCCTCACCAGAACCATCGATGATGGTGGTGTTTTCCTTGGACATGGTGATGCGCTTGGCGCTGCCCAGGTGATCCAGATTGGCCTGCTCGAGGGTCAGACCGACTTCTTCGGAGATCACAGTGCCGTTGGTCAGGATAGCGATATCCTGCAGCATGGCCTTGCGACGGTCGCCGAAGCCAGGCGCCTTGGCGGCTGCGACCTTGACGATACCGCGCATGGTGTTGACCACCAGGGTCGCCAGGGCTTCGCCCTCGATGTCTTCGGCGATGATCGCCAGCGGCTTGCCTGCCTTGGCGACGGCTTCCAGCACCGGCAGCAGCTCGCGGATGTTGGAGATCTTCTTGTCGACCAGCAGCAGGTACGGGTCTTCAAGCTCCACCGCCATGGTGTCTTGGTTGGTCACGAAGTACGGCGAGAGGTAGCCGCGATCGAACTGCATGCCTTCGACCACTTCCAGCTCGTCTTCCAGGCCGCGACCTTCATCGACGGTGATGACGCCTTCCTTGCCGACCTTCTGCATGGCATCAGCGATGATCTCACCGATGTTGGCGTCGCCGTTGGCGGAGATGGTGCCAACCTGGGCGATGGACTTCGGCTCGGTGCAGGGCACGGACAGTTCACGCACCTGCTTGACGGCTTCAGCCACGGCCTTGTCGATGCCGCGCTTCAGGTCCATCGGGTTCATGCCGGCGGTAACGCCCTTCATGCCTTCGGTGACGATGGCCTGCGCCAGCACGGTAGCGGTGGTGGTACCGTCGCCAGCGACGTCAGAGGTCTTGGAAGCGACTTCCTTGACCATCTGTGCGCCCATGTTCTCGAACCTGTCCTTCAGTTCGATTTCCTTGGCGACGGAAACGCCGTCCTTGGTGACGGTCGGTGCGCCGAAAGACTTCTCGAGCACGACGTTACGGCCTTTCGGGCCCAGCGTCGCCTTGACGGCGTTGGCGAGAATGTCAACGCCACGAGACATTTTCTTGCGGGCGTCGTCGGAGAACTTAACCTGTTTCGCTGCCATTGTTGGATCTTCCTACTTGATGTTCGTGAAACTTGAGCAAGTATGTACGAGCAAGTGTCTGTGAGCTGAAATCAGCCTTCGACCACGGCGAGGATGTCGCTCTCGCTCATGATCAGGACTTCTTCGCCGTCGATCTTCTCTTTCTCGACGCCGAAGCCGTCCTTGAAGATGACGGTATTGCCGACCTTGACGTCCAGCGCGCGGACTTCGCCACTGTCGAGAATCCGGCCGTTACCAACGGCGAGGATCTCACCACGCGTCGGCTTTTCCTGGGCGCTGCCCGGAAGCACGATACCGCCAGCAGTTTTCTGTTCTTCTTCCACGCGACGGACGATGACGCGATCGTGCAAGGGACGGATGTTCATTGCTCACGTTCTCCTGAAGTTTAGCGGTGCCAGGGATGCCCCTGGCGGATCCATATCACCCTCGAAACCGAGGTTTCGAAGCGAAGGCTTGCGCCTTCTGTGTCGATGGCAACCGGGCCTGGACTCGGTCGCCGAAACGGGGTGCTGAGCTTACTTCTCAGCACTACGCCATGAGTGGGGGCTGGCGAAGGCCTTTCAAGGGCTCACGAGCAAAAATTTTAGGTTTGCGTTCAGCGACGTGGCTCATCCCGGGAGATGAAATCCCCTTCCAGAGGTGCTTGGTCGCTTGCATAAGACGATGCACCTTCTTCATGGCGCTCTTCACGCTTGGCGCCGCTGGCCTCTTCCCACCCGTCGGGAGGCACGCCCCGAGCACCGGCGCTGGTGGTGCCGCCCAGAATTTGGCCCTTGATGCCTATACGGGCCAGCAACTTGCCAAGCAGGCGGCGTGCATCGGGTATCAGACACATCAGGCCCAGGCCATCAGACAGGAAACCCGGGGCCATCAGCAGGGCGCCGCCGAAGATAAGGGCCGCGCCGGTCATTAGCTCACTCGAGGGTATCTCGCCCTGAGCAAAGCGCTGCTGGGCTCTCGCCAGCGTGGCGGTGCCTTCACGGCGGATCAGGTGCAGGCCGATGAAGCCAGTGGCGAGGACCAGCAGCAGGGTGGTCAACAGGCCGATTTCGCTGCCGATAGAGAACAAGATGACGAAATCGAGCAAGGCAAAAAGACTGAAAAACAAGAGCAGGGGCATGATGACTCCATGTTCGGTGACAGACGGATAATGGCGGCGGGATTGGCTTTTTCAAGGCATGTTGGGCTATCGGGCCTGTGTTCTGCTGTTTTGAGCGGCGTTGGCGGGTAGGTTGAGTGTGGTGATTGAGTTGAGCGTAAAGAGGCGAGACATGCTAGGTTGAATTATGCTGCACCGCACAATGTGCGTGCGCCATCTTGAATCACGCAAGATATTGGATTATGTAAGGTTGAAGTATCGAAGTTTTAATTAATAAGGTTTCAATTAGTTTAAGTTGATTACGCAAGCTTTGATTACGCAAGGGGAGTCGACATGCAGATGAAAGGAGCGGTGATTGCCATTACCGGCGGTGCGCGTGGCTTGGGGCTGGCCATGGCGCGGCATCTGGGCCAGCAGGGCGCTCGCCTGGCACTTCTGGATCTGGAGCGTGACACCCTGGATCAGGCCGTCAATGCCCTTCTGGATCAAGGCATAGAGGCTCGGGCCTATGAGCTCGACGTCGCGGATCAAGCCTCGGTCAGTGAAACCTTTGCGGCTATTGTCGCCGATATGGGGCCGCTCAAGGGGCTGGTCAACAATGCCGGCATCACTCGGGACGGGCTGCTGGTCAAGGTCAAGGACGGCAAGGTCGAGAAGGGGCTGAGTCTCAAGCAGTGGCAGCAAGTCATCGACGTCAACCTGACCGGGGTCTTCCTCTGCGGTCAGGAAGCGGCCTACCGGATGGTAGAAGCCGGCGAAGGCGGGGTGATCGTCAATATCTCCAGCATCTCGCGGGCCGGCAACATGGGGCAGAGTAACTATTCTGCGGCCAAGGCGGGTGTCGCATCACTGACCGTGACCTGGGCCAAGGAGCTGGCACGCAACGGCATCCGGGTCGGGGCGGTGGCGCCGGGCTTCATCGAGACCGAGATGACGGCATCGATCCGTCCGGACGTTCTGGAGAAGATCACCAAGGGCATCCCGCTGGGGAAGCTGGGGCAGCCGGAAGACATTGCTCAGAGTGTCGCCTATATCTTTGATAACGACTATTTCAGCGGACGGGTCATCGAGTGTGATGGCGGCCTGCGCGTCTAGCGACACGCCTGCGCTAACTCAGCCAAAACGCCGGGCATTTGCCCGGCGTTTTGCATGCTGCTGATATGGCGTTGTTACAAGCCTAGAAGTTTAACCGGTTGCGCATGCCGTCGACGGTGGCCTCACCGATGCCGTTGACGCGCATCAGGTCCTCGGCACTGCTGTAGTCGCCATTGGCTTCACGGTCGGCGACGATGTCGGCAGCTCGCGAGGTGCCGATACCCGGCAGGGTCTCGAGCTGTTCGGCGCTGGCGGTATTGATGTTGATCGCGGGCTGTTGCGCGGTCGACGTTTCCTGCGCAAGGGCCGGCATAGCGGCTAGGAGCAGGCACGACAGGGCGATGATCTGGCTGAGACGTTGCATGGGCGAATTCTCCGCTAACGGTGATAATCGACACTCCATGTGTCCTGATTCAGCCTAGTCATCACGCTGCATGCTGTGTGTCAGCGATTGCCGACCCTTTTGGTAAGAAAAATCTGATATTGCAGTGCACGGAGTTGCCAGGGCCTGGGGATTGGCAGCGTTGGAGCCTGTCGTCATCGGAGCCGTGTGCGGTAAGGGTCCTGAAGTCCGCGTCTGCCTGATATACTGCGCGCGAATTCTTCCCGCCTGGAGTGCGCTGTCCGATGTCACCTGCGTCCCCGCTGATCATTGCCCTCGATTACCCCTCTCTGGATGCTGCTCTGTGCATGGCCGATCAGCTCGACCCGTCGCGTTGCCGAGTCAAGGTCGGCAAAGAACTCTACACCCGCAGCGGACCTGATGTGCTCGAAGCCCTGCACGGCCGTGGTTTCGAGGTGTTTCTTGATCTCAAATTCCATGACATTCCCAATACCGTTGCCGGTGCCGTACAGGCTGCGGCGGAGCAGGGCGTGTGGATGGTCAATGTCCATGCCAGCGGCGGGCGCCGCATGATGGAGGCGGCCAGGGAGCGGCTGGACAGCCAGGCGCTGTCGACACAGTTGATCGCGGTGACCGTGCTGACCAGCATGAGTGCAGAGGACCTGGCCGAGGTGGGCGTGACGGTGTCAACGGCCGAGCAGGTAGCCAGGCTGGCGGGTCTGGCCAAGCAAAGCGGCATGGACGGCGTGGTGTGCTCGGCGCAGGAAGCCACCGCGCTGCGCGATCTGTGTGGAGAGGATTTCCTTAAGGTCACGCCGGGCATTCGTCCGGCGTCGGCGGGGGCCGATGACCAGCGCCGGGTGCTGACCCCCAGCGATGCCATGGCGGCTGGTAGCACCCATCTGGTCGTGGGTCGTCCGGTGACGCAGGCAGCGGACCCCATGGCGGCCCTGGCGGCCATCGAGAGCGAGCTCGCGGGCTAGCGGTTAGTCGCCCTTGCGGCCTGTCATCGGCCGGGTGGTGCCCCATTGCCGGCAGCTGGGGCACTGCCAATGCAATTCGGTTCCCGAAAAACCGCACTGCCCGCAGCGAAAGCGGGGGCGGGCGTCGAGCAGGGCGCGAGAGTGGTGGTTGAGAGGGCCGAGAAAGCGTTGTTCCTCGGCGGTCGCATCCTGCTGATAGAGATGAAGCAGGTAATCCAGCCCGCGCAGACTGGGTGCGCGCTCCATTTGGGCCTGGATCAGCTCTGCCGCTTCTTGGTGGCCGGCTCGCCGCTGAACGCATTCGGCTAGCATGATGACCGTTGAGGTCATCGGCACCTTCTCGTTCAACTTCTGAAGTGCCTTCTCGAGGCCTTCTTCATCATTCAGGAGCCGGTACGCATCCCGCAGCGGCTCGAGAATCAGCGCGGCAAAGCTCGCGTCCTGGTCGGGAATTCGCTTCAACAGCTTGAGTTCGGCCTTGTAGTGGCCGGTGTCATGTTCCATGCGAGCCAGCAGCAGCGTGGCCCTGACACAGTGGCCGTCGATATTGAGCGCCTGACGAAGCTTCTTTCTAGCAAGCGATGGGCTGGCTGACTCGAGGTCTCGTTCGGCAAGCTCGCAGAGCCAGTGAGCGGCCGCCCGCTGAATATTGTCATACTGGCGAATCAGGCCTGGCTGAGCGACATCGAGGGCCGCCTGCCACTCTTTCTCGCGCTCCAGCAGGTCGACCAGCAGCAGCTTGGCCTGCTGGCGCTGGCTTTCATCGCCGCCGTCGTGGATCAGGTTTTCGAGGAGTTTCTCGGCGCGATCGAGTAGGCCCAGGTTGAGGAAGTCTCGGGATAGCTCGATTTGCACCAGGCTGCCTTGCGCGGGCGTGAGCGCGGGGCGAGCCAGCAGGTTCTGGTGAATCTTGACCGCACGATCGGTCTCTCCCCGCGAGCGGAAGAGGTTGCCGAGGGCAATGTGGGTCTCGATGGTATCGCTATTGACTTCGAGAGCGGCGACGAAGGTCTCAATGGCACGATCAGGCTGTTCGTTGAGCAGATAATTGAGCCCCACGAAATAATCCCGGGACAGCGTGTGCTGTCCCGGTTGATCGGCAGTGCCCTGATGGTCGCGTCGGCCCAGCCACCAGCCAATGGCGACTGCTGCCAACAACAGGGCCAGCAGCAGGAGGTCATGCATTTAGGCGACTTCCTTGAGCTCCTGAATCCGCAGGCGGTCGAGTTCCTTGCGCTGCTGCTGATTGTGTCGCTGGGCCCGGGTCAGTAGGGCACGAAGCCGCATATAGACGCCGGTCATGGCAAGCATCCCCAGCAAGACGCCAGCGGTCAGTGATCCCAGCAGCCACAGTGACAAGGAAGCGGGCGGGAGCTCTGTCCAGATCAGGTTGAGAGGCACGGTCTGCTGGTTGTTGACGGCAAACAGGATACCGACCAGCAACACCAGTAGCAGAATGATCCCCAGAAAAACGCCTTTTAGCCAACGCATGATAGTGTCCTTTGTGAAGCCAACAAGGGGCGGATGGGCAAGCCGCTATTCTAGTAGCCCAGCGCTCTGCTGGCATTGACCTGTTCGCGAAGTTCCTTGCCCGGCTTGAAGTGAGGCACGAATTTGCCCTCGAGTTCGACCGGATCGCCGGTCTTGGGGTTGCGCCCGGTTCGGGGTTCGCGATAGTGCAACGAGAAGCTGCCGAAGCCGCGGATCTCCACGCGGCCGCCATCTGCCAGGGCATCGGTGACGTCGTCGAGAATGATGCGGACAGCAGCTTCCACATCCTTGACTGACAGCTCGGGCTGTCGCATGGCTATCTGTTCGATCAACTCGGATTTGGTCATCGACTTACTCCGTGCAGTGGTGCCAGCAGATTGGCAACATCTCGGCGCTATTGTTTGATTCAGCATACTGTGCAAACCGAGATAAAACAACGAACTAGCAAGAGTCTTCCATTGCGAGGCTGGATGCGGTTCCTGACCCCATGGCGCCCGGCGTCGCCAAGCGTATACTGTGTGCACATTCCGTAAGAGTTTCGAGGCTGACCTTGAACGAACAGCAAACCGTCGATGAGATCGATCGCAAGCGGCTCTACTGGCACTCCCGTCGTGGTATGTGGGAGCTCGACCTGCTGTTGATCCCCTTCCTTGAGCACCGCTTCGATGCCCTGGATGATGCCGACAAGCAAACCTATCGCGATTTGATTGCCGAAGAAGATCAGGACCTTTTCGTGTGGCTGATGCGCCGCGAGTGGCCTGTGGATTCGCAGCGTCGCCGCGTGGTGCAGATGATTGTGGATTATGCCGAAACCACCGGTAACGATCAGTATCGTACCCTCTAGACTGGCCGTTGCGCTCCATCTGGGCATGGCCCTGGGAGCCCTGATGGTGAGTATGGTCTATGCGCCGCCGTGGCTGTCCGCTGCGGCGGCGTTGTGTTTGGGGATAGTGCTGTGGGGCTATGTCCGCCGGCGGCGAGGAGGCTGGCAGCTACGCTTCGTGGATCAGGGCGCAACCGGGGGAGAGGGGCCGCTAGGGGCAGAGTGGAGCGTTAGCGGAGAGTGGCAGGTGCAGCCCGCCGGTGAGGCTGGCTGGACACGCTGCTCTGTGGGCTGTGGTTATCTCGGCCCCTGGTTGGTGGGGCTCACGCTGGCCCATGAGTCGCATTGGCTGTGGCCGGATAGTCTGAGCAAAGAGGATGGCCGCGCCCTGCGCAGGTTGCTGGTGGCGGGGAAGGCCGACATCTAACGCTCTCTGGGCCGCGTTCAACTCTCATCGGGTCTACACCTCAGCCCTCAGCTCAACCCTTAGCCCTCAGCTCAACCCTTAGCCCTACTCTCAACCCATCGGCATTAGCCACTTGCCGCTCGCGCCCGTCCTCTAGCCTTTTGGCTCTCGCGTGTCGATGCGTTTCTTGTTGAGAGTCTTCCTGCATGACGCGCCCTTTGCTGCTTTCCACCTGGCGCGATCCACCTGGCGGATGCTATCTGATGCCTAGTTCCGCCATTGGGCGGGCAACTGAACGCTCGACGCAAGCGCTTTGCCTGGTGCTTGGTGGGAATGGTCGCGGTTGAAGTGCAGACCGCGAGACTCCTCTCGCCCTTGGGCCGCCTGAACGGTCATGCCCGCCAGGCGTACTGCATGCCATAGGCTCGCCAGGTGGAGGGCCGGTGCATGGGTCTGACACAGTTCGCGGCTTTCCGTGATGAGCCCGGCGATATCGTTTTCGGCATGGCCAAGTCCGGCATCGTCTCGCACGATGCCCACGCGTCGGCTCATGATCGCCCTCAGTCGCTGGAATAACCTATCGATATGCTGCCGAGGAGCCTCTGTGCGGTTGTCGGCAGGCACATCGAGTTCGGGCTGTCGTGACAGAGAAGCATGTTCTGAAGGCTCTGGCGACGTGGCTTTGAGGGACTCGGCGGCGGCTCGCGCGAATACCAGGCACTCCAGCAGGGAGTTGCTGGCCATGCGGTTGGCGCCGTGCAGGCCGGTGCAGGCTACCTCGCCGATGGCGAATAATCCCTCTACCCCGGTGCGGCCGTCGAGGTCGGTGGCCACGCCGCCACAGCTATAGTGGGCGGCGGGCACCACCGGAATCGGCTGTCGGGTGATGTCGATCCCGCGGCCCAGGCAGTGGGCATGAATGGTCGGGAAGTGTGCCTGGAGGGCGGTCGCCGGCAGGTGGCTGATGTCCAGCAGTACATGACTGGCACCGGTTTCCTGCATTTGGGCGTCGATGGCGCGAGCCACGATATCCCGAGGCGCCAGCTCGGCCCGCGAGTCAATGTCGGGCATGAAGCGATGGCCGTCGAGAGTGGTGAGGATGCCGCCCTCGCCGCGCACTGCCTCGCTGATCAGGAAAGGGGTGCCCTCGGGGTCGTACAGGCAGGTGGGGTGAAACTGCTGGAACTCAAGGTTCATCAGCCTGGCCCCTAGCTCGGCGGCCATCGCCATGCCCTCGCCGCAGGCCGGTAGTGGGCTGGTGGTGTGGCGCCAGAGCCCGCTGGCACCGCCGGTGGCGAGTACCGTCTCGGCGGCTGTAATGTCTTCGATGCTGCCTTGTCGATCCAGGCAACGGGCGCCGCGGCAGGCACCGCTCGCATCTTGCAGCAGGCTGATGGCGCCGAGGTCGTCGCGCAGCGTGATAGCAGGATGACGGCGGGCATGCTCGAGCAAGGTCTCGATCAGTGCTTGGCCGGTCGCATCGGCGGCATGGATGATGCGCCGCGCCCCGTGGCCGCCTTCCCGGGTCAGGTGGTAGGGGTAGGGTGCGTCTTCCCGGGCATCCAGCGTGAAAGGGACTCCCAGCGACAGCAGCCATTCGATGGCACCGCGGCCATGCTCGACGGTAAAGCGTACCGCCTTCTCGTCACACAGGCCGTCGCCGGCAATCAGGGTGTCCTGGACATGGTCTTCGACGTTGTCCTGAGGTGATAGCACGGCGGCGATCCCGCCTTGGGCCCAGCGGCTGGCGCCGTGATCGTCGCTGGCCGGACGCAGCAGAGTAACCGGTCGACTGTCAGCCAGCTCGAGTGCCAAGGCTAGGCCGGCCGCGCCGCCGCCGAGAATCAGAACGTCTTGCGGGTGCGAAGCGCGCGTCATGAGGCGGGTCCTTGCGGGTTGCTGTCGTCGGGTAAAGTCGGATGCGTGGTCAGCACGTGATGCTTGGCCCGCTTGCGCAGTCGCTGGCTGGGCAAGCGCCGCAGCTCGCTGAGGGTGTCGACCAGTTCCTGGGTGAGGCGGGCCAGCTCTCGGTTGAGCCATAGATAGCCGGCCGGGCTGAACAGCGCTCGGCCGCTGGTCGCCGTGGCCTGGCGGGCATTGGTTGCATAGCGCTCCAGGTCGAAGGGGGCCAGTTCGACGTCGATAGGCTGGCCGGTGCGTACCTGAAAGGCCAGGGTGCCCAGGTCGCGAGCCAGGCGATGCTGCTGATCACGCAGCCCCTCCATGGCGGCGATATGATCATGGCCGTCACGGGTCGTCCAGTGGGTTTCGAGCAGCAGCTCGATGGTCGAAAGCATCCGTCGCTCGAGAGAGATGATGGTGTCGAGTTCTTCGCGCCTCAGGCGACGTTCGCGGTGGATCGCATCGACAAGGCCTCGCTGCTTGATGACGAGGCTACTCGACGACTTCAATAGCGGCTGAGTATCGAGGTCCGGAGAACCGGTAGAGCTGGTGTGGGCATGATACAGCCGGGCCAGCTTGTCGAGGGTTTCGGCCATCAGGAAGCGCTGCACGTCGGTGGCCTTCTGCGGCATGGCAAAAGCGGTAACCAGGATGCCGATCAGGGTGCCGACGAGCACGTTGAACGACCGCCATAGCGCCGTACCCAACTCCTGCGTGCCATCGCCGACCACCAGTAACAGGCTGATGGCGAACATCAGGCCGCTGTAGCCGTAACGTCCCTTGAATGTCACGTAGGTAGCGGCGGCAATGCCGGCCAGCGTCCAGATCGGCACTACCAACGGTGGCGGGTTGGGCGCCAGCGTAATGAGAATGCCCCAGGCGGCGCCCAGAACGGTGCCGATCAGTCGCTGGCGTCCTTTATCGAGCACGCCGCCGATATGGGGCAGGTTGCCCATCACCATCACGGTGCTGACCAGCGCCCAGCTGGCATGGGGAACCTTGAAGATATCGATGAAGGCGAAAGTGATCGTCAGTGCCAGGGTGACCCGCACCACGTGCAGCAGGTGGCGATTGCGGTAGTTGATATAGGGGTCGCGCAGGCGAGGAAGGGGCATGTCGATGTACTTGCTAATGTGGCCGGTTCGGCAGCGAAAGAGCGGCGGTGGGCGTTGGGGGAAGCGCCAGAATCGCAGTATGCGCCGCCCGCTGCTAGAAGGTGCTTAGGGTATCATGCACCCTGGCGGCATGGCAGACGCTATCCTCAAGGGTAGTTGCAAGGACGGTCTTAAGGACTGTGTCACGGTCTGTCCCGCAAACTAGCCGATGGTCACGAAGCAAGGCGGAGATGAAAGCGTCAGGGACTTTTCTGATGCGCGCTCACATACAAGGGGTCGGCAAAAAAGACATGCAAAACGAGCACGCACAATGTTGTGAGTGATCAGGAATAAAAACAGGGGGAGGGGTTCAATAACCTGGTGCCCGGAGCCGGGCTCGAACCGGCACGGTGTTACCACCGAGAGATTTTAAGTCTCTTGCGTCTACCAATTTCGCCATCCGGGCGGGAGGTTCGAGCGGGGCAAAACAGAAATGGAGGCTGGAGTCGGAATCGAACCGGCGTACACGGAGTTGCAGTCCGCTGCATAACCACTCTGCCATCCAGCCTCACTGAGTCAGTCAACCATCGCGATGATGGAGCGGGAAACGAGATTCGAACTCGCGACCCTCGCCTTGGCAAGGCGATGCTCTACCACTGAGCTATTCCCGCCTGACTCGAGGACGAATTATACGCATAAGTGCGTAAGTGTCAAGCGCTTATGCGCATCTCATTGTTCTGTCAGGGCTACATCGAGCGTGACAGGTGAGGCCAGGCAGCGCGCAGATATTGCTGCATGGACCACAGCGTCAGCGCCGCCGCCAGGTACAGGGTGACGGTGCCCAGTTGGGCGACCAGGCTGTCCTGAGGGAAGCCGAGCAGCAGCAGCAGGGCGACCATTTGCAGCGTGGTCTTGACCTTGCCGATCGACGACACCGCCACGGTACCCCGTTTGCCCATTTCGGCCATCCACTCACGCAGGGCGGAAATGACGATCTCACGGCCGATGATCACCAGTGCCGGTAGGGTCAGCCAGGCTGCATCGTAGCGTTCGATCAACAAGGCGAGGGCGACAGCGACCATTAGCTTGTCGGCTACCGGGTCGAGGAAAGCGCCGAAGGGCGTGCTCTGGTTCCAGCGCCTGGCCAGATAGCCGTCGAGCCAGTCGGTGATAGCGGCCAGCCCGAACAACGCCGCCGCCAACAACATGCTCCAGCTATAAGGCAGGTAGAAGATGACCACCAACAGCGGGATGAAGGCGATTCTGGCGAGGGTGAGAATGTTGGGGATGTTCATCTGAGCGCCGCTTGTCCTTGCCTGAAGTCTGAGAGTCACCATTCTATATGGCCGTCGCGCGATCATCCATGCAGCGCCTGATGAATCGCCTTCGCCATGCTGTCACTGATGCCGGGAACTCGGGCGAGTTCTTCGCGGCTGGCCTGACGTACCCCCTGGAGTCCGCCGAAGAAGCGCAGCAGCTCGCGGCGGCGTTTGGGGCCCACGCCGGGGATGTCCTGGAGGGTCGAGGTGCGCCTGACCTTGTCGCGGCGCGCCCGATGGCCGGCGATCGCGAAGCGGTGAGATTCGTCGCGGATATGCTGAACCAGGTGCAGGGCCGGTGAACTGCCTTCGAGGCTCAGGCTGTGGTCGATGGTCTCGACGAACAGGGTCTCGAGGCCGGGCTTGCGAGTGGTGCCCTTGGCCACGCCGATCAGCCCTACACCGGTCACGCCGAGTTCGGTGAAGACCTCGCGGGCCATGTTCAACTGCCCCTTGCCACCGTCGACGAACAGCAGGTCCGGACGCTTGCCTTCACCCTCGGCGAGGCGCTTGAAGCGCCGGGTTAGCGCCTGCTGCATGGCGGCATAGTCGTCGCCGGCGGCCACGCCTTCGATATTGAAGCGCCGGTAGTCGGACTTCACCGGGCCGTCATGATCGAACACCACGCAGGAGGCCACGGTGGCCTCGCCATGGCTGTGGCTGATGTCAAAGCACTCCAGGCGTTTGGGCACCTCGGCCAGGCCGAGCGCATCGCGCAGCGCTTCGAAGCGTTTGGCCAGTTGCGTCTGATTGGCCAACTGGGTGGCCAGGTGCTGCTCGGCGTTGGTCTGAGCGAGCTGCTGCCATTGAGCGCGGTGGCCGCGCACGCGATGGGTCAGACGGACCTGGCGGCCGGCCTGTTCCGACAGGACGCCCTGCAGCAGTTCGGCGTCCGCCAGCGGATGTGAGGTGATGATCTCGGCGACGGGTTCATGGACCTGGCCCAGGTAGTATTGGCTGATGAACTCGGTGAGCAGCGCCTCAGGGCCCAGGTCGAGACCGTTGTCAGGCGTGTGGTGGCGTGCGCCGAGCATGCGCCCCTCGCGCACGGTAAGCACCGAGACGCAAAGGGCTCCTGGGCGCTGTGCCAGGGCGAAGATATCGGCGTCACCCCCGTCGGTGTCGACATATTGCTGGCGCTGCAGGCTGCGCAGCTGCTGGACCTGATCGCGAAGCCGGGCCGCTTCCTCGAACGCCAGCGATTCGCTGGCGGCCTCCATCTGACGGGTCAGCTGTTCGGTGACCTGCTCGCTTTTGCCCTGAAGGCACATCACCGCATGCTCCAGGTCACGCCGGTAGTCTTCCTCGCTGATGTAGTCGACGCAGGGCGCACTGCAGCGCTGGATCTGATACTGCAGGCAGGGGCGCGTGCGATGGGAAAAGACGCTGTCCTCACAGTTGCGGATGCGGAAGATCTTCTGCATCAGCGACAGGGTCTCGCGCACCGCGCCACTGCTCGGATAGGGGCCTAGATAGCGGCCGTCATCTCGACGGCTGCGAGCGCGCTTGTATTCGAGGGCAGGATACGGATGGCGGTCGCTGACGAAGACGAAGGGGTAGGATTTGTCGTCGCGCAGCAGGATGTTGTAGGGCGGCCGCAGTTCCTTGATCAGCGTCTGCTCGAGCAGTAAGGCCTCGGTCTCGCTGTGGGTCACGGTCACTTGGATATCGGCGATGCGGACTACCAGCGCCTGAGTCTTGGTGTTGAGGGCGCCGCGGAAATAGCTCGCCAAGCGAGCGTTGAGCCGTTTGGCCTTGCCGATATACAGGGTGTCGCCCTTGGCGTCGAACATGCGATAGACGCCGGGTGATTGACTGATGGTCTTCAGGAAGTGCTTGGCGTCGAAGGTCATGGGGCTTAGTGCTTCACGAGTGAAGCACCAGCATACCAGAACCCGTGGCCGGGACGGTTCAGGCGTCGTGCTGGTAGCCGTCCACCAGTCCGTGGCGCAGGCCCAGGTGGGTCAGCTCGACGTCCGAGTGCACGCCGAGTTTCTCGAAAATGCGGTAGCGGTAGGTGTTGACGGTCTTGGGGCTCAGGAAAAGGCTGTCCGAGATGTCGCTGACCCTCTGGCAGTTGACGATCATCATCGCCACCTGCAGCTCGCGTTGCGACAGATTGTCGAAGGGGTTTTCCGGGGAGTCGAGCTTGGACAGCACCAGGCGCTGGGCAATGGCTGGGCTGACGTAGCGCTTGCCGTCGAATACGGCACGGATGGCCTGAACCATTTCCGGTGGCTCGGCGCCCTTGCCGATAAAGCCGCAGGCGCCCACATCCAGCAAGCGCTGGGCAAAAGCTTCCTCGAGGAAGGCCGTCAGCACCAGAACGCGACAGTCGTTCATGGTCTTGGCAATCTTGCGCGTCGCTTCCAGGCCGCCGATGCCAGGCATGCGGATATCCATCAGCACGACATCGGGCCGAAGCTGGCGAGCCAGCGTCACAGCATCTTCGCCATCGGCTGCTTCACCCACCACCTTGATGCCGTTTTCTGCGTCGAGCAGATGGGCAATACTGGTTCTGACCAGGTGGTGGTCGTCGGCGATGAGAACCTTGATCAAGATGCCTCCTGTGGATCCTTCGGCGGTGAGTGGCCATTCTCGGCAGGGCGCGGATGATACCGCCATTGATGCATTAGATTACATTAATTTACTGGGTGCGGCGATGCACATGATAGCCATGTCTTTATCTGTATGCGCCGATGGCGGCTTGGGCCGGGCTATGGCGGATCCGGGGGCTGGGGGAAAAAGTATTGACGATACCTAACCTATTGTATATTATGCATCTCGTCTTCGGGGTAAGCCCTCGTTGCCAAGGCTGCATCCAGTCACGCTACAGCAGATATCACACTCTTGTGAAGTTTGCGATTGGTTGGATAAGTAGCCATTGTGGGGCCTTAGCTCAGCTGGGAGAGCGCAACACTGGCAGTGTTGAGGTCAGCGGTTCGATCCCGCTAGGCTCCACCAACCGAATACCGAAAAACGCCGTGAACTTAGGTTCGCGGCGTTTTTTTGTGCCCGTGGCGGGTATGGCGCACGTTGGCAGCCGTCGAGGTAGAACAGGAAGGGCCGGTATCGCCCCCAAGGCGATACCGGTATCGCTATCAGGCCTCCAGGCGCATCAGCTCTCAACGCGTCCCAAGAGCAGAAATTCCAGCAGGGCCTTTTGGGCGTGCAGCCGGTTGCCGGCTTCTTGCCAGACCACCGCACGAGGATCATCAAGCAGGGTGGTGCTGATTTCTTCGCCGCGATGCGCCGGCAGGCAGTGCAGGAAGAGCACGTCACGGGATGCCAGATCGAGCATCGCTTCGGTGACCTGGAAGCCGGCGAAGTCGGCCTCGCGCTTGGCCTGCTCTTCTTCCTGGCCCATCGAGGCCCAAACGTCGGTCGTGACCAGGTCGGCATCGGCGACGGCCGCCTGTGGGTCGCGCAGGATGCTCACTTGGTCGCCAGCGGCGGCCACAATCGTCGGGTCGGGATCATAGCCCTCGGGGCAGCAGATACGCAGCTTGAAGCCGAACTGGCGCGCGGCATTGATCCATGAATGGCACATATTATTGCCGTCGCCGATCCATACCGCGGTCTTGCCGCGCACGTTGCCGCGCAGCTCGCTCCATGTCATGACGTCGGCCAGCAACTGGCAGGGATGATAATCGTCGCTCAGGGCGTTGATGACCGGCACGCTGCTGGCGGCGGCGAACTCCTCGAGCCCTGAATGGGCGAAGGTGCGGATCATGACCGCATCGACCATTTCCGAGAGCACGCGTGCGGTGTCGCCGATCGGCTCGCCGCGTCCCAACTGGGTATCACGCGGGGACAGGAAGAGGGCGTGACCGCCGAACTGAGCCATGGCCGTCTCGAAAGATACCCGGGTACGGGTCGAGGACTTCTCGAAGATCATCGCCAGGGTGCGGTTGGCGAACGGCGTGTAGGTCGGGCCGTGGGTCTTGAGGCCATTCTTGATGGTGATGGCACGACGCACCAGGTGCGTCAGTTCCTCGGGAGAGAGGTCAAGCAGGGTCAGGAAATGGCGTGTCGCCATGAGGTTACTCCGCGCGCAAAAACCTCCATCCTAGCCAGCCGCTGTACATCACGCAACGCGATGCGACGAGGGAGCCGATGGCGGGGCTATATTCGTCTTGCTGGCATCAGTAGAATGATCATGACACCAAGCATTCATCAGAAGGAATTCTTCATGAGCACGACCGTTGAGAACATCCAGCAGCAGATTAGCGAAAACGCGATCCTGATCTACATGAAGGGCACACCCCAGCTTCCGCAATGCGGTTTCTCCGCCCAGACCGTTCAGGCTCTGATGTCCTGCGGCGAGCGCTTTGCCTTTGTCAACGTGCTCGACAACCCGGATATCCGTGCCGAACTGCCCAAGGTCGCCAGCTGGCCGACCTTCCCGCAGCTGTGGGTCGAGGGCGAGCTGGTCGGTGGCTGCGACATTGTCGTTGAAATGCACCAGAACGGTGAGCTCGAAACGCTGGTAAAAGCCGCCGCCGAGCGTGCCAAGGCCAACGAGGAAAGCGCCAGCGAATAAGCGCTGTAGCGATACTCGCTCGTGGCATAAAAAAGCCCCGTCAGCCTGGCTGGCGGGGCTTTTCCATGTTCAGGTCGTTCTTGGCCGGCGCTATCTCTTGGCCTGGGCCTTAGCTTTCACTCTTGGCCGGAGATGACGTCTGGCCGTGATGGCGCGGGGCCGTAATGGTGAGTGGCAGGGCTAGAGTTCGTCCATGCCCTGTTCGCGCTGAGCCAGGTTCCAGCCGCCGAGGTCCTTGAAGCGGTTGACGATCGAGCAGAACAGCTCAGCGGTCCGCTCGGTATCATAGCGGGCCGAGTGGGCCTCGGTGTTGTCGAACTCGATGCCGGCAGCGCGACAGGCTCTTGCCAGCACCGTTTGACCATACACCAGTCCCGACAGGCTGGCGGTGTCGAAGCTCGAGAACGGGTGGAAGGGGTTGCGCTTGATATTGCAGCGGTTGACCGCGGCGTTCAGGAAGCCGTGATCGAAGGCTGCGTTGTGCCCGACCAGCACCGCGCGCGTACAGTTGTGGGCCTTGATCGCCTTGCGCACGGGCCGGAATATCTCGTTCATGGCCTCTGACTCGCTCAGCGCTACTCGCTTGCGCAGCGAGTCATCGAGGTTGATGCCGGTGAAATCCAGTGCCGACTGCTCGACATTTGCTCCCTCGAAGGGAGTGACATGGAAGGCATAGGTCGCGTCCGGAATCAGGTTGCCGTCCGGATCCATGCTCAGCGTTACGGCGGCGATCTCGAGGATCGCGTCACCCTTGGCGTCAAAGCCGCCGGTTTCCAGGTCCACCACCACCGGCAGAAAGCTGCGAAATCGCTGAGCCATCAGGCCTTGGGCGCTCGCCTCGCTCATGCACCTCTCCCTAACCAAAAATGAAAATCTGCGTCGGCATCGGCTGACGAATGCGCGAGAGTCTACCATCTTTGTCAGCCATGCGCCCCGCCCCGGCGGTATTCTCCAGCGCTCATCGGCGCTATACTTGATGGCTATCTCACAATGTTAACGGGCACGGCGCCGCGGTGTCGTGCCTCTACACACAGCAAGCGAAGGAGCCCAGAATGTCCGATGTCAAGAAGGTCGTTCTCGCCTATTCCGGCGGCCTGGACACGTCCGTTATCGTCAAATGGTTGCAGGAGACCTACGACTGTGAGGTGGTGACCTTCACGGCCGACATCGGCCAGGGTGAGGAAGTCGAGCCGGCGCGCGCCAAGGCAGAGGCTCTCGGCGTCAAGGAAATCTACATCGAGGACCTGCGCGAAGAGTATGTGCGCGACTACGTCTATCCGATGTTCCGCGCCAACACCATCTACGAGGGTGAATACCTGCTGGGCACCTCCATCGCTCGCCCGCTGATCGCCAAGCGGTTGATCGATATCGCCAACAAGACCGGTGCCGACGCCATCTCGCACGGTGCGACCGGCAAGGGTAACGACCAGGTGCGCTTCGAGCTCGGCGCCTACGCGCTGAAGCCGGGCGTTAAGGTTATCGCGCCGTGGCGTGAGTGGGATCTCAACTCTCGCGAGAAGCTGATGGCCTACTGCGAGCAGCACGATATTCCGGTCGACTTCTCCACCAGCAAGAAGAAGTCTCCGTACTCCATGGACGCCAACCTGCTGCACATCTCCTATGAGGGCGGCAACCTCGAGGATCCGTGGGAAGAAGCAGAAGAAGACATGTGGCGCTGGAGCGTCTCTCCGGAGGCAGCGCCGGATACGCCGACCTACATCGAACTGACCTATGAGCGGGGCGATATCGTCGCCATCGACGGCGAGACCCTCAAGCCGCACGAAGTTCTGTCCAAGCTCAACCAGCTGGGTGGCGACAACGGTATCGGCCGTCTCGACATCGTCGAGAACCGCTACGTGGGCATGAAATCCCGTGGCTGCTACGAAACACCGGGCGGCACCATCATGCTGCGTGCCCATCGCGCCATCGAGTCCCTGACCCTGGACCGCGAAGCGGCCCACCTCAAGGACGAGTTGATGCCCAAGTACGCCGAGGTCATCTACAACGGCTACTGGTGGAGCCCGGAGCGCAAGATGCTGCAGGCCGCCATCGACGAGACCCAGAAGGACGTCTCCGGCGTGGTTCGCATGAAGCTCTACAAGGGCAGCGCCACCGTCGTCGGCCGCAAGTCCGATCAGTCGCTGTTCGACGAGTCCATCGCAACCTTCGAAGACGACGCCGGCGCTTACGATCAGAAAGATGCCGAAGGTTTCATCAAGCTCAACGCTCTGCGCCTGCGCATCGCCGCCGGCAAAGGGCGCGACCAAAGCTGAGGCTGACCGCCAGGGGCCATGTCGGGCCCTGGCGCGGCGAAGCGCAGAAGAGAAGAGGAGGGCAGGATGCTGAAGAAACTCTTCCCCGGGCTCTTTGGGGCCGGAGAATCCGCCAAGTCCCGTGAGGCCGAACCGGTCGAGTATCAGGGGTATCTGATCGCGTCAGATCCCCAGGATACCGGCGGCCAGTATCGCGTCAGCGGCTTCATTCGCAAGCCGGTCGCCGGCGGCGAAACCCTCGAGCACCGCTTCGAGCGCTCTGACGTCGTCTCGGGTCGCGAGGCCTGCGACGAGCTGATGGTGCGCAAGGCCGAGCGCTTTATCGACGATGTCGGTGACGACATGTTCAAGCCGCGCTGATAACGCGCCACCACCATTGCGATGGGGCTCTATTGTGATGGGCCAGCATTGCGATGGGCGAGCATTGCGACAGCTATCCGCAACGACGCCGCTGCCTTCGGGCAGCGGCGTCGTTGTTTACAGGAAGGCACTACACTCCAGGTTCAGGGAGGCTGAAATGGAGCCCCTATGCGCTTTCTGTATCGAAGCTCGCCGTGGCGCGCGTTGTTCGCCGGCGAGAGCCTGCCCGATCCCGCCGGGCTTTCGTCAGGGCTTGCGCCAGCACTGGCACCCCTGCTGGCGCCGCTGGTAGAAGCTCTGGAACGGCTGGGGCCCACGCCCAGCCTGGCGGCGGCCAAGGCCTGGCAGCTTGAGCTGGTGGAGGCCCTCATGCGCCTGGACCTGCCTGCCTGGCGCATCAGCCAATTGATCAGCGATCACGGTCACTGGCTTTACCGTCAGGCCGTGGCGACCTCGCTTGATGACATGCTGGCCACGGGTTGGGGGCCGCCGCCACGTCCTTATTGCGTGCTGGTACTGGGCTCGATGGCCCGCCACGAGAGCCTGCTGGCGCCGGATCAGGATAATGCCATGATCATCGGTGACTACCCGGATGCTCGCCATAGCGAGGTTGACGGCTACTTCCAGGCACTGGGAGAGCGCTTCACCGATCGTTTGGCCGCCGCCGGCCTGCCCCTGTGTCAGGGCCATGTCATGGCCCGCTGGCCGATGTGGCGCAAGCGGCTCTCCGAGTGGGACGCCCAGTTGGCCATCTGGAGCGCCGAGCGGCGGGTCAAGCGCGTGCAGCAGACCAATATTCTGCTCGACTTCGCCGCCGTCTACGGGGACGCGGGCCTGGCCGATTCCCTGCGTGACCGGGCCCTTGCCCGACTGGCCCGCGCCGGTGGCTTTCTCGATGAGATGGCAGTCCTTCTTGAGGAGACCCCGGTAGCACTGGACCGGCTTGGGCGCCTGCACGGTGATGACAAGGAGGCGCCTCAGAGCGGCGCCTTGAATCTCAAGCGCCAGGGGCTGATACCGCTTCAAAATGCCGTGCGCCTGATGAGCGTGCTGTACGGCTGTCGCGGGGTGGATACTCGCTTGCGTCTCAGCGAGCTGGTGTGTGCCGGTGCGCTGGACGCCCGTGAGGCGTTGACGCTGCACACTGCCATGAATCGGCTGCAGGCCATACTGCTGGCAACACAGTGTCGCCGGCTTGGCGCAGGGGGACTGGCCGATGGCTGGGTCGTGCTTGCGGATCTCGACGAGGCCGAGCAAACGCTGCTGCGTCTCGATCTGAAGGCCATCCGCCGCCTGGCGGGTCGAGCGAAGGATCTGGTTGGCGCCTCATCGCGCTAGGTCCGGTGACTTGTGGCTCACGCATCCTTGTGGCTCGCGCGCAGCTCAAGGGGCCTGCGTTTCCCGGGGCGCATCGGGCAGCTCCATGATCAGGCTGGCGCCGTCCAGAGTGGCGGCATCCTCGACCCACAGTCGTCCGCCGAGCTGGGACACGATGCCGCGGCTGATGGGCAGCCCAAGACCGCTGCCCCGGGGGCGCCCACGGCTGTGGCCGCTGGCAACGCCCTGTTGCTCGAGCTGATGGAATTTCTCGAAGACGCGTTCGCGTTCTTCGGCGGCGATGCCGGGCCCGTTATCTTCCACGCACAGCCGGACCTGGCCCTGGCGGCGTTCGAGGCGCAGCAGCACGTGTGGCGACAGCTCGGCGGCAAACTTGGCGGCATTGTCGATCAGGTTGATGATCACCTGCTCGAGGCGATCCGGGTCGCCGATCACCTGGGCCTCGTCGAGGTCGATGATCGCCTCCAGGTGGACACCTCGCTCCTCGATCGGGTGCTGCACGGCTGCCAGGCTCTGGCGGGTCAGGGCGACCAAATCCAGCGGCTTCGGGTGCAGTGTTAGACGCCCGGACTCGAGCCGTGCCAGGTCGAGAATCTCCTCGATCAGTCGTGACAGGCGCTGACTCTCGAGTACCACTACTTCCAGGAACTGGGCGCGCTTGTCGTCGGGCATGTCCTGGCTGTCGCGCAGGATTTCGGCGAAGGCGCGAATCGAGGTCAACGGCGTGCGCAGTTCATGACTGACCATGGCCACGAATTCGTCCTTGAGCCGGTCGAGCTCTCGAAGCCGTTCGTTGGCACCGCGTAGTTCTTCGCCGATGCGTGCCAGCTCTCGCGACTTCTGCTCCAGACGGCGGTTGTACTCAAGCGTCTGGGAGGTGGTATCGAGGATGCGCAGTACCGCTTCCATATCCAGTGCCTCACCGCGCACCACTGAATTGATCAAGACTCTGGCCGAGGCGCTGCCCAGCGCCCCCGCCAGTGCCTGCTCGGCCCGGGCGATCAGCTGCGGCGAGGCGGAGGCGTCCATGGCGGCTACGTTCTCACCGTCAGTGGTGCTGGCACCGGCCTCCATGCCGGTGGTGTGATCGCTTGCGTCTGCTGTTGCCAGCACGCGAGTAGTCGCGGTGCCACCCAGGTAGCGTTTGAGCAGGTCGCGAAGGGCGCCGCGGGTGGTCTGTCCCTGCCATAGCGAAGCGGTATCAATGCCTTCGGTCAAGGCCCCGGTAAAGAGCGCCGCCTGTGTTTGCTCGAGCCGGTTCTGGCGGGTGAACAGCGATACGCCCACCAGCACGCCAATGTTGGCCATGAGGCTCCACAGCAGCGAATGGCTGTAGATGTCCAGGCCATCAAGACCGAACAGCGCATAGGGGCGCAGCCAGGCCAGATGATAAAGACCTTGCTCGACAAAGCTCATCGGCAACCAGCCCGACTGGGCGAAGCCCGGTAGCAGCAGGGTATAGCTCCAGACGGCGATGCCGGCCAGCATGCCGAGCCCGGCACCGAGGCCGCAGGCGCCCCGCCAATAAAGCCCCAGCAACAGGGCCGGGGCAAACTGGCTGACGGCGGCGAAGGACACCAGGCCGATGGTCACCAGGCTGTAGGCGTCGCCAATCAGGGCATGGTAGAGATAGCCCAGCAGCAGGATCAACGCGATGGCGATCCGGCGGATGCCCAGCAGCCAGCCCGAGAGATCGCCGCGCAGGCGGCGGGATATCGGCGTTGCCCGCAGCAGCAGAGGCATCACCAGCTGATTGCTGACCATGGTCGAGAGCGCAATGGTTTCGACGATCACCATGCCGGTGGCTGCGGACAGCCCGCCGATGAACACGAAAAGCGACAGCCCCTCTCGGCCGGCAGAAAGCGGCAGGGTCAGCACGAAGCTGTCCGGGTCGCTGCCGGTGCCGGTCAGCAGCAGGCCGGCCAGGGCGATCGGAATGACCATCAGGTTGATGATCAGCAGGTAGAGAGGGAATAGCCAGCTGGCCCTGAGCAGGTGGCGCTCGTCGACGTTCTCCACCACCAGCACCTGAAATTGGCGGGGCAGGGTGAGAAAGGCCAGAAAGGCCAGCAGCAGCGTGCCGATCCAGCCCAGCGCACCCCCCGGCACCGCCGACAGGCTCAGTGCCTGTTGCAGCTGTGGCTGGGCGGCTGCCCTGGCGAACAGATCGGCAGGGCCGTCGAAGAGCATGAAAACGGTGAAAAGGCCCACCGCCAGGAAGGCCACCAGCTTGACCAGTGACTCCACGGCGATGGCGGCAACCATGCCTTCATGGCGCTCGCTGGCATCCAGATGCCGGGTGCCGAAGAGCATGATGAATACTGCCAGTACCAGCGCCACCCAGAATGACTTGTCGCTCAGAAAGCTCGACGCCGATGTCGCAACAGATGAAGCAACCGGATAGTGCATCAGCACTGCGTGGCTCAGGGTGATGGCCTTGAGCTGCAGGGCGATGTAGGGGGTGATGCCGATCAGGGCGATCAGGGCCACTAGCGCACCGAGGCGACTGCTCTTGCCATAGCGGGCGCTGATGAAGTCGGCGATGGAGGTAATGCGCTGAGCTCTGGCGATGCGCACCATCTTGCGGATGATCAGCGGGCCGGAGAGCATGGCAAGCGTCGGCCCCAGATAGATCAGCAGGAAGCTGGGGCCGGCGTCGGCTGCACGCCCCACGCTGCCGTAGAAGGTCCAGGCAGTGCAGTAGACGGCGATCGACAGCGTATAGACGAAGGGGGAGGCGATCACCGAGCGCCCCTGTCTGGCGCGACGGTCGGCCCAGGCGGCGATCACGAACAGGAGCGCCAGGTAACCGAACGCTGCCACGATCACGCTCAGTTCACTATCCATGCCGGCCGCTTTCGCAAGTGATGCTCATTCCTTGGGCCCTCTCTCCAGTAGCCAGGCCGCCAGGCCAATCACCAGGGCCCAGGCCGCGAACAAGTAGGCGGCAAGCCAGGAGAGGCCGCCGACCGGGCGGTCGACGAGCAGGATCAGCGGTGGCGTGAACAGCAGGGCGGCCAGTATGATCAGCGCCACCAGGCGTTCTGTGCGGCGCGGCGCCATCATGCGCTGGCATCCTGATGATCGAAGGCGCTTGATTGCAGCGCCAGGGCATCGGCCAGAGTTTGAACGCCGCGCGCCTCCAGGCGTGTACGCATGGCCAGCCAAAGCTCGGCGGTGACCCGGGCATCGCCCAGCGCCGTGTGGCGGGTGCCTTCGGCAAAGCTCAGGGCGTAGCGATCGGCCAGGCTGTCCAGGTCGTGGCCGTCGAGCGATGGGTCCAGGGCACGAGACAGCAGCAGGGTATCTAGCACCGGCATGTTGAGCGCCACCTCGGCTCCCGGCGACTGCAGAGCCAGGAGATCGAAGGCGGCGTTGTGAGCAAGAATCACCGCATCGCCCAGATAGTCGCGGAAGCGTGGCAGTGCCTGGCTCAGGGGCGGGGCGCCCAGTACATCACTATCTGTCAGGCCGTGAATGGCGGTGCTGGCCGGGGGGATCGGCCGCCCCGGGTCGACCCGCACGTCGAAGGTGTCATCGGCCAGCAGGCGCCCGTTGACGATGCGGCAGGCGCCGATGCTGATCACCCGGTCGTCCTGGCGCAGGGCCAGTCCCGTGGTCTCGGTATCGAAAGCTACTACCTCGAGCTGGGCCAGCGGGCAGGCGGCCAGCTCGGCCTCGGGGGGCGGCAGGTCAGCAATGCCGAAGTCGTGGAACTCCGGGCGGGGCGATGGACGAGTGAGTGGGGCACCCACCCGCTCGACTGCCGGTAGCGGACATCGCAGCCGGGCATGACGGCCATCAGGGTCCTGAAGGCTCCAAAGGTCGCTGTCATGCTGGTGCAGCAGGTCCTCGATGCGGGGAGATAGCGGCAAGGCGTCGAGCCGCAGGGCCTTCCAGCCGGCCAACTGGTGCTGTGTCATCGGCGTGCCCAGCCAGATCAGGTCCAGGTAGACGCGCCTGTTGCCCAGGCAGACTTCAGCGTCAAGATGGCGTACTTCGGCCAGCTCACCAAGACGGCTGGTCAAGGCCTCGAGCATCACGAGCAGGGCCGGGGCATCGGCCTTGAACCAGGCCGGCATGCCGATTGGGGTAAGCACCAGCGACGAGCCGGCCAGATGATCGTTGAGGGCCTGCCACAGGTCGTTCGACCACAGCGGGGCCAGCCGTTCGCCCTGGCGCTGGAGGGCCTCCAGCGACTTGCCAAGCTGGTCTATTGCCTGACCGAGGCCCTGGCTCTCTTCGTCGATGATGTCGGCGAGCCGCGAGGACAGAGGAGCCTCGCGGCTGCCCAGTGAGGCCGCCGGCAGCGCTTCGTGGGAAGGTATCGAGGGGGCGGCGGGCAGCTGCGTTTCCTGATCATGCTTGTGCCCCGTCGCCCGGTTGGTTGCCCGGTTGGTCGCATGAGTCGACGAGTGCAGGTGGCCGAGGGCCTCTGCGGCGCTTGAGAGACCGGCGCCGTGACGTCGCACGGCGGTCAGACACTCGGTAAGCCGGACTCGGGTATCCATCTCGCAGTGCCAGGCGGCGGTGCTGTCGGTCAAGGTGATCAGGGTCTCGTGATCGCTGTTGGGCACCCGGCGCAGGCAGCCATGCAGCCAGCGGTCCTTCAGCGGTACCAGCAGCTCTCTCGATGTGCCATCGGCGGGCAGGCGGTCGAGGGCCTCCGACAGGCTGGCAAGGTCAAACAGGCCTTCCAGGCGCTTGCCCAGCCCGAACCCCGGATGCTCCGAGAACAGCGCCTCGGCGGCCTGGTTGAACAGCAGCAGGCGGCGGTGGCGGTCGCATAGCAGCAGCGGGGTGTCCAGCACCTGCAGCAGGGCCTCGAGCTCCTGGCGAATGCGGGCGGCGCCCCGCGCTCCTGCGGCATGGGCCCCGGCCAGCTGCGAGCGGTCCTGTCGCCAGTGCTCGCGCAGCCTCAAGAGGTCTGGGCCCAGGCCGCTCAGCCAGCCCTCGGGGCGATAGTCGTCGCGAGCGTCGGGGCTTGCCACCATTCGTGCTATCTGCACCTGAAGATGGCGCAGGGGCGCAAACAGCCGCCGCTCGAGTAACAGGCCCAGCAGAAACAGCAGGCCGGCGCCGACCAGGCATCCACCCCACAGGGCGATGCGTTCGGCGCCAGCCGGGGCCAGCCGACTTTCCAGCCAAAGCGCCAGAAAGGCGCCGCCAAACAGGCTCAGGCCGCTGAGCAAAAGCCAGGCGCCGATCAGATGCTGGCGCCGGGGCGGACCCACCGGCGGGCTCATGCGGCTGACTCGTCTAGCAAGGTCTTTACCTTGTCGACCAGCGCCTGGGTCGAGAAGGGTTTGGTGATGTAGTCATCGGCGCCGAGCGCCAATCCTTTCTCACGCTCGACTTCGCGTCCATGGGCGGTGAGCATGATGATCGGCAGGCGCGTCAAGGTCGGGTTGGCGCGCAGCCGCTCCAGCACGTCGAAGCCGCTGATGCCCGGCAGGCTGATGTCGAGCAATACCAGATCCGGGGGCGCTTCGGCGACCCGGGTCAAGGCGCTTTCGCCGTCTTCGGCAGTGACCACCTCGAAGCCTGCCTGCTGCATCAGGAATTCAAGCGACAGGACGATGTTCGGCTCGTCATCCACTACCAACACCTTGGCCATCGTGATGCCTCCCTGTGATCAAGGTTGTGCTGCCTCTCATGAGTCTAGTGGGCGGGACAGAGACCGAAAGACGACCTTGGCAGGAGCTGATAGGCTACTGGAACGCTCGTTTGACACCCCGCGTCCAAGACGACGCCTTGCCGCAATGACGCCTATTTCCTGGTCAGGAGACGATGATGATCGAAGTGCACCATCTGGAGAACTCTCGTTCCCAGCGCGTGATCTGGCTGCTTGAGGAGCTTTCTGCCGACTATAAGGTGATCACTTATCGGCGTGATCCCAAGACGATGCTGGCGCCTGAATCGCTCAAGCAGGTTCACCCGCTGGGCAAGTCGCCGGTGATCGTCGATACCGACCGCGATGGAGAGGTGGTGGCTGAGTCCGGCGCGATTATCGAGTACCTGCT
>Ga0114983_1000121_pt1 | contig 29802 bp, 27 predicted proteins | sample Shrwel_input2_RT_FD_87182 | JGI IMG/M metagenome (GOLD analysis project Ga0114983, IMG submission 87182) | Subsurface microbial communities from deep shales in Ohio, USA - Utica-3 well 1 S input2 RT | ecosystem: Environmental > Aquatic > Deep subsurface > Shale gas/oil reservoir > Produced... | reverse complement strand
GAGCTTCTCGGTGCCCTGGCGGGCATCATGAAGCGCGCCGAGCTGACCCAGGAGCACCATATCAGCCGCGAGGTGCTGTCGACCCGCGAACGCATGCTCAAGATCATGGAGGCGCTGCATCATCAGCGCTATACCCCCTTTGAAGCGCTTTTTACGCTGGAAGAGGGCAAAGCAGGCGTGGTGGTGACCTTCATGGCACTGCTCGAGCTTGCCAAGGAAGCGATGATCGAGATCGTGCAGAATGCGCCACTGTCGCCGATTCACGTCCGCGCGCGGCTGGCCGAGCCGGAGCAGGCCTATCAGCCTGAGCAAGCCGACGAGCCTGTGGCCGGTGAGGCGGAAAGGGGAGAGGAAAGCCCCTTCGAGGCCACCGATGACATGCAAGACCCCGGGCGGCGACCACCGCCGCTCACCGATGCCGAGCAGGAGTAAGCCCGCGCCATGAACGAGCGCCACCATCTCGATCAGATTCTCGAAGCGGCCCTGCTGGCCGCCGGCGAGCCGCTGTCGACGGAGCGCCTGGAGAGCCTGTTCGACGATCATGAGCGGCCGCCGCGGCGCGACCTTAGAGAGGCGCTGGCCCGGCTCGGCGAGCGCCTGGAATCCGGCGCCCTGGAGCTGATCGAGACCGCTTCGGGCTTTCAGTTGCGCATTCGCCAGCGCCTGTCGCCCTGGGTGTCGCGGCTGTGGGACGAGCGTCCGCAGCGCTATTCCCGCGCGCTGCTGGAAACCCTGGCGCTGATTGCCTATCGTCAGCCGGTGACCCGTGGCGATATCGAAGAGGTGCGCGGCGTGGCGGTATCGAGTTCGATCATGCGCACCCTGAGCGAGCGCGGCTGGATTCGTGTGGTGGGTCAGCGGGATGTGCCCGGGCGACCTTCGGTTTACGCCACGACCCGCGCCTTCCTCGACGACTTCGGCCTCAAGACCCTGGACGGGCTGCCGCCGATGCACGAGCTGAAGGACTTCGAGGCGCGCTTCAACGAACTCGAGCAGTCTGCTGATGGTTCAGAGAGGTCGAGCGGGGAGGCCGCAGGCGACGACGCAGCGTTACACGACGAAGCGACCCGCGAGACCCCATCAGGCGAAGACGAGACACATGCTGGTGGCACTGCCGCAGAAGAAGAGGCAGCATCGCCAGCACAGCAGGACGGGGCCCAGGCTCCGCAGGCGGGCGCTACGGCGCCCGACGATGAACACGCGACGGCCGGGATGGCCGACGCGGACCCACACGCCGGGAAGGCGTCCACGCAGGCCGGGCTCAGCTTCGCCGATCTCGAAGCACGCCTGGCCGACCGCGCCCGCCAAGCGCCGACCGTCGATGATGACGGCCGCGCGGGAACGGATCACTCATCTGACGAGACACCCTCAGAGTCATGAACACCACAAGCGAAAAACTGCAGAAAGTGCTGGCCCGTGCCGGCTTCGGCTCGCGCCGCGAGATGGAAACCGCCATCAGCGCCGGGCGCGTCAAGGTCAACGGCCAGGTGGCAAGCCTCGGTGATCGCGTCGAGCCCCGTGATCGGGTCAGCCTCGACGACCGGCCGGTCAGCTTGAAGACCGCCGCCGAGAGCACCCGGCGGGTCATCATGTACAACAAGCCCGAGGGCGAGCTGTGCACCCGCAAGGACCCGGAAGGGCGTCGCACCGTCTTCGAGCGCCTGCCGCGCCTTAAGGGCGAGCGCTGGGTGGCCGTTGGCCGCCTGGACATCAACACCAGCGGTCTTCTGCTGTTCACCACCGATGGCGAACTGGCCAACCGGCTGATGCATCCGTCCACCGAGGTCGAGCGCGAATATGCGGTGCGGGTCATGGGCGACGTGACCCAGGCCCACGTCAAGACCATGGTCGAGGGCGTGATGCTCGACGATGGCCCCGCGCACTTCACCGACGTGCAGGAGTTCGGCGGCGAAGGCATCAACACCTGGTTCCATGTGGTGATCATGGAGGGCCGCAACCGCGAGGTGCGCCGTCTGTGGGAATCCCAGGGGCTGACCGTGAGCCGCCTCAAGCGAGTGCGTTACGGCAATATCTTCCTCGACAAGCGGGCCAAGGCCGGCGAATGGACCGAGCTGACCCAGGCCGAGGTCGATAACCTGTCGACCCTTGCTGGCCTCGAGTCGCGCAAGGTGCCGGAGCTGACCCCGGACGAGAAGAACCGCTGGAGCCGCGACAAGCGCAAGCGTCGCCCGGTGCAAGGCATGCGCAAGCCGACCGGACAGCGCAAACGCTGAAAAACTGCGTAAAAAGACTTGCGAAGACAGGGTGATACGAGTAACCTATGCGCCCTGTCGAGCGGGTCGTTAGCTCAGTTGGTAGAGCAGTTGGCTTTTAACCAATTGGTCGTAGGTTCGAATCCTACACGACCCACCAAATTATGCCGAAACGCCCCGATCTCCCTGAGGTCGGGGCGTTTTGCTATGCGCGGGTTGTCTGTGCTGACATTTTTTCTGTGCCAACAAAATGCTGAACGCCCAAGTGCCAGCCTAGCGAAAGCCGAGAAATGACAGGATGGCCAGCACGATCACGACGGCGCCTACGATATAGACGATATTATTCATGTTTTATTGCTCCTTGGTGAGATGCAACACGCTTCCTTGATGGTCGTGTTGTTTCAGTCAGGCTTGCTGACTTCGTGACCAATGACGCCGCCGACGGCGGCACCGCCGATAGTGCCCATTGTGCTGCCACCCGTCAGCACCGAACCACCGATAGCGCCGGCGCCCGCGCCAAGGGCGGTGTTCCTGTCCTGTGCCGACATGCCGGAACAGCCCGAGAGAGTGAGTAGCAATACTGCTATCCCGATAGTGAGTGCAGGCCCGTGCAATGTGTTCATGGGACTAACTTCCTGTCGCGAACGCGACACGGTGAGGGATGAAGCCAAATCGCGACTTCACTCTCTCAGTGTAGTTGATCTCTGAGCTTGGGCGGGGCAGTGCGGATGAAAAGCCCGTCGCCTCCCAGGGGCGATACGCGGGCCGATAAACAGGGCAGTGCCTGATGGCAGCGCTTCCACGTGCCAGGGCGGCCGCATGCCAGGGCGAGCAGCGGGGTGGACGAGGCCTCCTGGAAGTGGGCGATATCACTGCCGGCGTCGCGCATGGCAGGCGCTTTACGCCGTGTTGAGTGTTCTAGCGACGACAAGCGCCTCGATTCGAGCTAAAATGTCAGTTGGGCAGACGGTGCGGGAGCCGTACCGTCAACGCCCTCTGGAGCCTCGGCGCGTGCAGAGAGCACAGCGGCCGATGCATCTGGTGCCATGCAGGGGGAGCCCCTGCCAGTCACAGTGGTAGACACGATGACGATCATGACTTCCCGAGCCGAGGTGCGCGAGCATCTGGCCCGCGCCTACTGCCCGACGCGCATTCCCGCCGAGGATGAGGCGCGCATTGATGAAATCAAACGCCTGCTGCACGAGCGTAATGCCGTGCTGGTAGCGCATTATTATACCGACGACGCCATCCAGCAGCTTGCCGAGGAAACCGGCGGCTGTGTGGCCGACTCCCTGGAAATGGCCCGCTTCGGTGCCCGCCATGAGGCCTCGACCCTGGTGGTGGCTGGCGTGCGCTTCATGGGCGAGACCGCCAAGATTCTGTCGCCGGAAAAGCGTGTGCTGATGCCGACCCTGGAGGCGACCTGTTCGCTGGATCTGGGCTGCCCGGCCGATGAGTTCGCGGCCTTCTGCGATGCCCATCCCGATCGCACTGTAGTCGTCTATGCCAACACCTCGGCGGCGGTGAAGGCGCGCGCCGACTGGGTGGTGACCTCCTCGATTGCCGTCGACGTGATCGAGCACCTGAAGGCGCGCGGCGAGAAGATTCTGTGGGCGCCCGACAAGCACCTGGGTGGCTACATCCAGCAGCAGACCGGTGCCGACATGCTGCTCTGGGACGGTGCCTGCATCGTTCATGAGGAATTCAAGGCCAAGGGCATCGAGGATCTGAAGGCGCTTTATCCTGACGCTGCGGTGCTGGTGCACCCGGAGTCACCGGCGGCGGTGGTCGAACTCGCCGACGTGACGGGCTCTACCTCGCAGCTGATCAAGGCGGCCAAGGAGCTGCCCCAGGACAAGCTGATCGTGGCCACCGACCGCGGCATCTTCTTCAAGATGCAGCAGGCGGTACCGGACAAGACCCTCTTCGAGGCGCCGACAGCCGGGCGTGGCGCGACCTGCAAGAGCTGCGCCCACTGCCCATGGATGGCCATGAACGCCCTGGACAACCTGGCCGGCGCCCTGCGCGAGCTGAGCGGCGAGATTCAGGTGGACGACGCGCTCCGCGTGAAGGCGTTGAAACCCCTGGAGCGGATGCTCAATTTCCAGCGCTAGTCCGCCGGCCTTCAACTGACCCGATAGATGCGGTGCACTTGTCGCTTACGTTGAACGGGGCGATGAGTGGATTGGATAGTGAGTTGATCGGAAAGTGAGCTGATAGGACAGTGAGTTGATCGCATAGAAAGGCGGCCCGCCCCAGCATGGGGCGGGCCGCTTTTTTGTGTTGGTAAGGAACGAGACGTCACGTCAATAGCGAGGCGTCGTCGGCTATTGAAAGTCCTTGAGGTCCTCGCGGTAGGTCTCGAAGGCTTCGCGGCGCTCCTCGATGCGACCGGTAATGCCGACGTCACTCTCCTGCTTGGCCACGTCCTCGGCGATGTCCAGCTGGCGAATCGCCTGAGTGATATGCCCGGTCAGCTGCAGATATTCGGCGCGGGCCAGGTGGCTCCAGGCCTCGCGGTCGCTGCGCCCGGCGGCCTCTGAGAGCAGGTTGAAGACTCCGGGGTCTTCGGGGCGCTGCTCGGCAAGATCGCGCAGCGTGTCGAAGGCGGCCTTGGGGTCCTGCTGCAGCAGGGCTTCCGCTTCGATCATTCGTGCCGGCAGATAGTCAGGCATCAGCCGCAGCAGGCGTTGACTGCGTGACAGGGCCTCGCCGTGCTGGCCGGCATCCAGGGCCAGTTCGGCGGCGCTGGTCGGGATCAACGGCAGGTCCGGCCATTCTCGTGCCAGGGCATCGAGAGCCGAAAGAGCGCCGGACAGGTCGCCCTGACGAGCGCGGATCAAGGCCGCCAGGTAGCGCTTGGCGGCTGGAGCGGGATCGCTCTGAGCGAGCAGGCTGGTGGCCTGGCCGGGGGCGTCCTGGTGGATCGTCAGCAGCGCGCGGGCCCGTACCATGTCATATTGCGGGTCCGGGTCGCGGGTCGGGCCGGTTCCCAGGCCCATGGCCCTGGCCTGAATATCGCTGATGCGCGACTCGGTGAGCGGGTGGGTGAGCAGAAACTCCGGTGGGTTGCCGCCCTGCAAGGCCGCCTGGCGCTGCATGGCGCGGAACATGTCGACCATCGCCTGAGGGTCGTAGCCGGCCTCGCGCATTACCTGCAGGCCCTGCCGGTCGGCTTCCTGCTCGTAGCGCCGCGAATAGGCCAACTGGTCCTGGAAGAAGGCGGCTTGAGAGCCCATCGCCGCGGCAATTCCCGCATCGCCTCCGCCGCCGGCAGCGAGCAGCATGCCGGCCAGCATCGCGGCCATGGTTGGCAGCTGGGTCTCTTCGGCTCTGGCCTGCTGGCGAGCGTAGTGGCGCAGTGAAAGGTGGCCCAGTTCGTGGGCCAGCACCGAGGCCAGGGCGGCTTCGTCCTTGGCGAAGGCAAAGAGGCCGGCGTTGACCCCCACCACACCCCCTGGCACCGCGAAGGCGTTGAGTACCCGGCTATCGACCAGGGTCACCAGCAGGTGGTTGCTCTGGACGCCGCTGTCGGGCAGCAGGCGGGCGATCAGAGTGTCGACGTAGTCCTGGCTGATCGGGTCCTGCCATAGCGGTGCTCGGGCACGAAACTGGCGTAGCCAGGTGCGGCCCAGGCGGTATTCCTCGCTCGGATTGACACCGCTGGTGGCTGAGCCCAGCTGCGGCAGGTCGAACTCAACGGCCTGAACCGGCGTCGTGGTCAGGGCGCCGACCAGGGCCAGCGCGATGGTGGCGTGTCGCCAAGCCTTCCGGGGTAATGGCATGATGTTCCTCGTGCATGAGCGCCCGGGCGAGGCGCGCCTTCTTCTCCGACCGCTGCCGATCCGCTAAAGTGCCGTGTACTGAGGGCCGCCTGACGGTCCGATTTTCATCTCCATTCTTCATCCCCATTGTTTCGGGAGACGGCATGACCTTGCAACCAGACGATGTACTCGATGCCCGAGACCTGCCCTGCCCGCTGCCGCTGCTTAAGGCCAAGCAGGCACTGTCGCGGCTGGCGGTGGGGCAGGTACTCGAGGTGATTGCCACCGATGCCGGCTCCTGGCGGGACTTCGAGTCCTACATTGCCCAGAGCGGCCACGAGATGCCAGCGCGGGAAACGCGCGGCGAGGTGTACCATTACTGGCTGCGCAAGGGCGATAAGGAGCGTTCGGCATGACGCTGAAGGCACTGTTTTCGGGCTGGCTGGAACGCTACTTCTCCGACGAGGAAGCGGTCATCCTGCTGGTGCTGCTGATTGTTGGCACCACCGCGGTGGTGTTGCTGGGTGGCATGCTCGCTCCCTTTCTCACCGCACTGGTGATCGCCTTCCTGCTTCAGGGGGCGGTGAACTGGCTGATCCGACGCCATGTGCCGAGCTTGGTGGCGGTGCTGCTGGTGTTCGTGGGCTTTCTCGGCATTCTGCTGGCCATGGCGCTGATCGTCATGCCGCTGATCTGGAATCAGCTGGTCAGTCTGGTGCAGGAGATTCCGCGCATGTTCGCCAGCGGCCAGCGCTTTCTCGACGAGGTTCAGCTGCGCTACCCCAATCTGGTCACCCCGGATCAGATTCAGGGCTGGATAGACGCCGCCGGTCGCGAGCTGACCCAGTTCGGGCAGCGGGCGCTGACCCTGTCGCTGGCCTCGCTTGGCAATCTCATGGACCTGATCATCTATCTGGTGCTGGTGCCGATCCTGGTGTTCTTCATGCTCAAGGATCGGGAGCGGCTGGTCGGTTTTACGCTATGGCTGATGCCGCGCAAGCGCGACCTGATGACCCGTATCTGGCACGAGATGGATGCCCAGATCGCCAACTACGTGCGCGGCAAGTTCATCGAAATCGTCATCGTCGGCAGTGCCGGCTTCCTGACTTTCGCCTATTTCGGCCTGCCGTATTCGGCGCTGCTGGGCATGCTGGTGGGGCTATCGGTGCTGATTCCCTTCATCGGCGCCGCGGTGGCCACGCTGCCGGTGGCGGCGGTTGCGGGCTTCCACTTCGGCATCGGTGAGCAGTTCCTGTACGTGATCCTGGCCTACGGCGTGCTGCAGGCACTGGATGGCAACGTTCTGGTGCCGATTCTGTTCTCCGAGGCGGTCAACCTGCACCCGGTGTCGATCATATTGGCGGTGCTGTTCTTCGGCGGCATCTGGGGCTTCTGGGGAATCTTCTTCGCGATTCCGCTGGCGACGCTGCTCAAGGCGCTGGTCTATGCCTGGCCGCGTGGAATCAAGGAGCTCGCCGACCAGCCGGTGAGGGGCGAGCTGCCTAAATCCTGAAACACAGGCCCGCCCACGCCGCCCCTGGCGGTCGGCATGGGCGGGCTTGGTTGTCAGCTGGCGTGCAGGGCCTGGGCCGCTTCGAGCACTTCCTCGACATGGCCCTTGACCTTGACGCCTCGCCATTCGCGGGCGAGCTTGCTTTCGGTATCGATCAGAAAGGTGCTGCGCTCTATCCCCAGGTGCTCCTTGCCGTAAAGCTTCTTGAGCTTGATGACATCGAACAGCTTGCAGACCGCTTCGTCCTTGTCGGAGATCAGCTCGAAGTTGAAGTCCTGCTTGGCCTTGAAGTTTTCCTGGGCGCGGATGCCGTCTCGAGAAACGCCGAGAATCACGGTGTCGGCGGCATCGAAGGCATCCTTGTGGTCGCGAAAGTCACCGCCTTCGGTGGTGCAGCCCGGGGTGCTGGCCTTGGGATAGAAGTAGATTACCACCTGTTTGCCCTTGAGCTCTGACAGGGTCACGGTGGTGTCGCCGGTCGCAGTGGCAGTGAAGTCGGGGACGGGGTTGCCGAGGCTAACGCTCATGGGACGCTCCTTGGGTAGTAGCTGAATTCATCGGTTTTGAATTCACAGTTTCTGAATCCATTGTTTTTGATTTCACAGCTTTTGATTTCAAAGTTTCTGCATTCAGCATTGGTTCGAATGACGTGCCGGCACCTGAGTGCCGAGCATCTACGTTGTGCAAGGATTACACGTCAGCGCCGCGGCGCTGTAAAGGCCGTGTCCAAGACGACGAGGCCCGGACAAAAGTCCTTGCGTTGGGTTCTGTACAGGCTCTGGCGGCCTGAGTACCATCTAGGCCCTGGCTTCATAAACGGCTTCATATCCCGGTTGAACCATCAGCGCCACCTTCTGCGGCGGCTGATGCACAGGCGTTTGTAGAGGAAAGAAGATGATCACAGGCAGTATCGTCGCCCTGGCGACGCCGATGAAGGCGAACGGAGAGATCGATTGGGAGGCGCTGCGCCGCCTGGTCAGCTTCCATCTCGAGCATGGCACCGATGCCATCGTCGCCGCCGGCACCACCGGCGAGCCGACCACCATGTCCTTTGCCGAGCATTTCGATGTCATCCGCACCGTGGTGGAAGAGGTCAATGGCCGTATCCCGGTCATCGCCGGCACCGGCTCGAACAACACCACCGAGGCGGTCGAGCTGACCCGTTACGCCAAGGAAGTCGGCGCCGACTACTGCCTGACGGTGGCACCCTACTACAACAAGCCGACCCAGGAAGGCCTGTTCCTGCACTTCAAGGCCATCGCCGACGCCAGCGATCTGCCGGTGATTCTCTACAATGTGCCTGGCCGCACCTGCTCGGACATCTACAACGAGACCGTGCTGCGCCTGGCCGAGGTCGACAACATCATCGGCCTCAAGGACGCCACCGGTAACCTGGAGCGCGCCGAGGATCTGATCGAGCGCCTCAAGGGCTCCGACTTCATGCTCTACTCCGGCGATGACGCCACCGCCTGCGATTTCATGCTGATGGGGGGCCACGGCGACATTTCGGTGACCGCCAACGTGGTGCCCCGCGCCATGCACGAGCTGTGCTCGGCTGCCGTGGCCGGCGATGCCGACAAGGCGCACCAGATCAACACCCGGCTGATGCCGCTGCATACGCAACTGGGCATTGAGGCCAATCCGATTCCGGTCAAGTGGGCGCTTAATTACATGGGCTACGCCGAGCAGGGCATTCGCCTGCCGCTGACCTGGCTGTCCGAGAAATACCATTCAACGGTCAGCGAGGCGCTGCAGCTGGCCGGCGTCAGCGACGACTGAACGCCTCTCGCTTGTCCGATAATCAAGGTGGATGCATGAAAGCTGCCATGAACTGGATGCCGCTGGTAGCGGCCGTTGCCCTGGCAATGGCCGGCTGTTCCAGCGGCGGCTACTACGATGATCGTAGTGAAGCCTACTCGCAGGCCAAGAGCGCCGAGCCGTTGATCCTGCCGGCCGGCAGCCAGCTCTATGAGACCCGCGACGCGATGCCGGTACCCAAGGCCAATCGGCCCTACCGGAAGGTGGATGACGAGTTCACTGCACCAAGGCCTCAGCCGTCGGTCGCGGAGCGCGATTACGTCGAGCGCCGCAGCATGGGCGATGCCCGCTGGCTCGCGGTCAACGACCCGCCGGACGTGGTCTGGCCGCGTGTCGTTGAGTTCGGCGAGCGCCAACGGCTGAGCGTCACTGATCGCGATGATATGGCACGACGCCTGACGACTCCCGAAGGCGTGATTGCCGTTAGCGATGGCCTGGGCGCCACCAGCGAGGTGCGCTGCGAGCAAAACACCAGCGCTCTCGACGGTTGCCTGAACGCCCTGGCCGGCTATCTCAACGCCCGCGGCCAGACCGCCATGGCCTCGAACCTGTCCCGCCGCGAGGCCTCTGGCGCCGCGGCGGCGCGCCTGGTTGGCGGTGAGGGCGACCGGGCCTTGCTGATCGATGCCGACGCCGAGCAGGCCTGGGCGGAACTCAGCCACCTGCTTGAGCGCGACTTCGACCAGCCCGAGCAGCAGCTTCTGGACCAAGACGCCGCAGGCGGCGACTTCCAGATTGCCTATCTGCCGCTGGCCGAGCGCCATGCGGGCATGATCGACCGGCTGTTCAGCGACCAGACGCCCCGTCGCGCGCGACTCAACGTGGTGCCGGCGGCCGAAGGCCAAGCGCGCCTGACGGTGACGAGTGTCGGTGAGCCGGCGCTGGACGATGCCGGCGTGCGCGACCTGCTGGGCCGGCTGTCCTCGCTGTTGCGTTGATGCCGCCAGCGGCACGTGCCCTGCACTTCGCGTCGCTGGGCAGCGGAAGCAAGGGTAATGCGACCCTGGTCAGCGACGGCGAGACTCACCTGCTCATCGACTGCGGCTTCGGCCTGCGCGATACCGAGCGGCGGCTCGCCCGGCTGGGGCTGCACCCGAAGCAACTCGCTGCGGTGCTGGTGACTCATGAACACGGCGATCATATCGGTGGCGTCGGCGCCCTGGCACGGCGCCATGGCATGCCGGTCTATCTGACGCCGGGCACTTGGCTGTCGGGTCGTCTCAAGGAAGTGCCGCGCCATGAGTGGATCACGCCCCAGGCGAGGTTCGCCGTTGGTGAGATCGAGATCATGCCGGTGACTGTGCCCCATGACGCCCGGGAACCGGTACAATTCCATTTGAGCGCCCAGGGTCGGCGGCTGGGCGTAGTGACCGATCTTGGCCATCCCAGCGCCCATGTGATCCAGGCCTTCGCCGGCTGCGATGCGCTGATTCTCGAGTGCAACCACGACCGGCAGATGCTGGCCGATGGGCCTTATCCGCCGCGTCTCAAGCGCCGCGTCGGTGGTGACTGGGGCCATCTGTCCAACCCGCAGGCGGCGACGCTGCTGGCGGGGGTCGGACTCGACCGGCTGCAGCGGATCGTCTGTTCGCACCTGTCGGAACACAACAACCGCCCCGAGCTCGCGCTGGAAGCCCTGGTGCCTCTGCTTGATGGCGATGAGTCACGGCTGGTGGTCGCCGCCCAGGATCAGGGCCTGGATTGGCAGACCATCCGCTAGGCTTTGTGTAGCCCCCGTTTGTCGCACCGCCACGTCACCCGTTACCTGTTTACACGACCCTGTTATCACCTCTGTCCGTTACCTCCCCATTCGGAGACCCCTCATGGAAAAGCGTCAAGAGCTCTATGCCGGCAAGGCCAAGTCGGTCTATCACACTGACGACCCGGATCGCCTGATCCTCGAATTCCGCGACGATACCAGTGCCTTCGACGGCGAGCGCATGGAGTCCCTGGCGCGCAAGGGTATGGTCAACAACAAGTTCAATGCCTTCATCATGGGCAAACTGACAGAAGCCGGCATTCCGACGCACTTCGACGGCCTGCTCTCGGACACCGAGTGCGTGGTCAAGAAGCTCGATATGCTGCCGGTGGAGTGCGTGGTGCGTAACATCGCCGCCGGCAGCCTGTGCCGGCGTCTTGGCGTCGAGGAAGGCCAGGCGCTGACGCCCTCGACCTTCGAGCTGTTCCTGACGAACGATGCCCAGCACGACCCGATGATCAACGAGTCGCTGGCCGAGACCTTCGGTTGGGCCACCCCCGAGCAGCTCAAGGAAATGAAGGCGCTGACCTACAAGGTCAACGATGTGCTCAAGGCCCTGTTCGACGAGGGCGGCATGCTGCTGGTCGACTACAAGCTCGAGTTTGGCGTCTTCAAGGGCCAGATCGTGCTCGGCGACGAGTTCTCGCCGGACGGCTGCCGCCTTTGGGATGCCAAGACCCGCGAGAAACTCGACAAGGACCGCTTCCGTCAGGGCCTTGGCGGTGTGATCGAGGCCTATGAGGAAGTAGGCCGCCGTATCGGTATCAGCTTCGACTGAGACGGCCAACACGCCATGCCGAACGAAGGGCCTTACGGGGCCCTTCGTCGTTTCTCTCGTCATGCCGGGATGTCTTCGTGGCTTGGGGCCAAGGGGCTGTCCATCGGCAGGTCTACGAGGGGCGCTTTGAACCCTTCCCTGGGCGCTAACGATTCCATCCCTGGAATCGAACCCCTCTACGACCTGCCCCTGGCGCCCCTCCCGGTAGCCGATGTTTACACCGCCACGATCTCGACCACCTCCAGGCGCGTCTCGCCTGCCGCATTGGCCAGGGCGCGAAAGCGCACATCGACATCGCGCAGCCTTACCCCGTAGATACGTGACTCGGCGCCCTTGCGATAGGCGGGGCGGGGGTCCTGGGCCAGCACCTGGCCGATCAGGGCGCGCAGCGAGGCGGCGTCTTCGCGCTTGGCCAGTATCGCCTCGGCCTCTGCGGAAAAGTCGACCGGGCACTGGGGCGGGGCGGCGGGGGCGAAACCGGCCCTGGCGTCATGACGCGCCTCTGCCCAGGGCAGGTAGGGTTTGATGTCGAGTACCGGGGTGCCGTCGAGCAGGTCGTGACCGGAAAGCGCCAGGGCCACGCCGCCTTGAGAGATGTCGATGCCTTGGAGTTCGACCAGCGACAACCCCAGGCGATTAGGCCGGTGGGTGCTGCGGCTGGCGAAGACCCCGACCTTGGCGTTGCCACCCAGGCGCGGTGGACGCACCAGCGGCGACCAGCGCTCGGGGCTATGGTGAAAGACGAAGGTCAGCCACAGGTGGCTGAAGGCCTCGAGGCCGCGCACGGTGAGCGGGTCGTCATAGGGTGGCAGCAGCACCAGGCGGGCGTGGGCGGCCGGCGCCAGTCCCGGCTGACGGGGGATGCCGAACTTGTCCGGGTAGTCGCTCTCGATGCGCCCGATGGGCGAGAGGGCGAAGGTGTCGGCGTTGGATGCAGAAGGAGGATTCATGGCCGCCATTATGCCGTGCCTGTGTGGGCGGCGCACGGTGCTCCATTTTGCGCTGTCATGAGGATTGGCGGCGACGCGCGCCTTCGGTAGGCTGGCGGCATATTCACGGGAGACACAGCGGTGATCGATCTCGAGCAACTGGCCCGCGCCCAGCAGGCCATCGTGGCCGCCGGTGACGAGCTGTACCGGGCCGGCCAGGTGCCGGCCACCGGCGGCAATTTTTCGGTGCGCCTGGATGAGACCCACATGGCGGTGACGGCCTCGGGGCGCCACAAGGGGCGGTTGGTGCCGGCTGATGTCATGGTCACCGACTTCGCCGTTACGCCGCTTGGCAGCCCACAGAAGCCGTCGGACGAGGCACGCCTGCATGGCCAGCTCTACCAGGACCGGCCCGAGGCCGGCGCCGTGCTGCACACCCATTCCCGGGCCGCCACCGTGCTGTCGCGCCTGATCGAGGGCGATACCCTGCGGCTCGAGGGGTTCGAGCTGCAGAAGGCGATCGAGGGCGTGACCCGCCACGACACGGCACTGGCGGTGCCCGTCGTCGACAATGACCAAGACATCGCCGCGCTGGCGGAAAGGGTGCGCGTGCGCCTGCGAGGTCTCGACACCCGCGCCTACCTGATCCGCGGTCACGGCCTCTACACTTGGGCGGGAGACATGGCCGGCTGCCTGCGCCAGGTCGAGGCGCTGGATTTCCTCTTCGACTGTGAACTGATGATGCGCCGCACCCGCTGAGCGGGGCGGCCCACGATACGGCAGGTCGCGGCCTGCCCGCTCGCCTTGCCCGATGGAGCACTGCCATGAGCTTTCTTAACGTCTACCACGAACATGACCCGGACCAGCCGCTGCTGACCACTCACGACGGTGAACGCATCGCCGCCGAACTCGCGGCTCACGGCATTCGCTTCGAGCGCTGGGCCACCAAGGCCGACCTGGCCCCCGACGCTGACCCCGAGGTGGTGCTGACGGCATACGCTGAGGAGGTCGAGCACCTCAAGGCCGACAACGGCTTTGCCACCGCCGACGTGATCGGTTTGACGCCTGAGCACCCGGACAAGGATGCGCTGCGCGCCAAGTTCCTCGACGAGCATCGCCACAGCGAGGACGAGGTACGCTTCTTCGTGCGCGGCGAGGGGGTCTTCTACCTGCATCTGGGCGCGCGGGTCTATGCGGTGGGCTGCACCGAGGGCGATTTGATGTCGGTGCCGGCTGGCACGCCGCACTGGTTCGATATGGGGCCGGCGCCGCACTTCACTGCCATCCGCCTGTTCACTAATCCCGAGGGCTGGGTGGCGAACTTTACCGGTGAGACCATCGCCGCACGCTTCCCGCGCTTCGAGGCCCTGCCGACCGGCAGGGGAGATGCCGCCCAGTCGGAATCGGGGAGCGTGGCATGATTCGCGCCATCGTCACCGACATCGAGGGTACCACCGGCTCGATCGCTTTCGTCCATGAGGTGCTCTTCCCCTATGCTCGCCGGCAGCTGGGTGATTTCGTTCGCCATCACCACCAGCAGGCCGAGGTCGCCAGGCAGCTCGAGGCGACCCGCGAGGAGGCCGCTGAACCCGATGCGGACCTTGAGCGGCTGATCGCCATTCTCGAGGGCTGGATTCAAGAGGACCGCAAGGCCACGCCGCTCAAGGCGTTGCAGGGCATGGTCTGGGAGGCCGGGTATCAGGCCGGGGACTTCACCGGCCACGTCTATCCCGACGCCGCCGAGGCGCTGATGCGCTGGCAGGCGGCAGGGTGCGAGCTTTACGTCTATTCCTCGGGCTCGGTGCAGGCCCAGCGGCTGCTGTTCGGTCATAGCGATCTTGGCGATCTCACGCCACTGTTCTCAGGCTATTTCGATACCACCACCGGCCTTAAGCGTGAGGCCGAGAGCTATAGGCGGATCGTCGAGGCGATCGGCAGGGCGCCGGAGGAGATTCTCTTCCTGTCGGACGTCGTCGCCGAACTCGACGCCGCCCGGGCGGCCGGCCTCGCTACCTGCCAGCTGGTGCGTGAGCCCGGCATGACTACCGGCGAACATCCGCTGGCAGCGAGCTTTGATGAAGTGAGCTCTGATACGTTGAATCTCGATCAAGCCCGTTTCGCATCAGGAGGGGCCGATGTCCGCCGCTGATAGCAGTCCCCGCGCCGCCAAGGCGCGCATCGTCTATCGCGACGCGCTGCCCGATGACGGCGCCGATCAGGCCGAGGTCTTCCATCATGCGGTTATGCAGGGCGCGGCCGAGCACTACAGCGTCGAGCAGCGTCGTGCCTGGGCGTCGGTGCTGCCCCGTGAGGGCAGTGCCTGGGCGGCTCGCCAGCTGCTTCACCCGACCCTGGTGGCGGCCTGCGACGGGCGCTGCGTGGGCTTTCTGGAAATTGGGCAGGGCGGCGATGGCGAGGGGCGCATCGAGACGCTCTATGTCTGGCCGTCGCTGGCTCGCCGGGGCATCGGCAGCACCCTGCTGGTGCATGCGGAGCGAGTGTTTCGGGAGCAGGGGCTTGCGCGGGTGCGCATCGATGCCAGCCTGATGCTGGCGCCGCGCCTGATCCAGCGCGGCTGGTCCCAGGAAGGGGAAGAGTGGGTAGAGCGTGGCGGCGAGCAACTGCCGCGGATCCGCCTGGTCAAGCGGCTGGATCTGGTCGAGACCTAGCGGACGCCTCAATGGTCGATGCGCAAGTGCCCGCCCGGAGGCGCTGTTGTCGTCTTCGGGCGGGGTTCGTTAGAGACGGGGTGGCCGGCTCAACGGGTCTCGGTTTTCAGGATGCGCATCGACAGATCGATGGACTGCACGTCCTTGGTCAGGGCGCCGCTGGAGATGCAGTCGACGCCGGTCTCGGCGATCGAGCGCAGGGTGGCGTCGCTGACGTTGCCCGAGGCTTCCAGGGTGGCGCGGCCGCTGCCACGGCGCACCGCCTCGCGCAGATCATCCAGCGAGAAATTATCGAGCATCACCACGTCGGCACTGGCCGCCAGCGCCTGATCGAGCTCTTCGAAGGTTTCGACCTCGACCTCGACCGGCAGGTCCTTGGCGATGTCGCGGGCTTCCTTGACCGCCGCGGCGATCCCACCGCAGGCAGCGATATGGTTCTCCTTGATCAGGAAGGCGTCATAGAGGCCGACCCGATGGTTGTAACCGCCGCCGCAGGTCACTGCGTATTTCTGGGCCAGGCGCAGGCCGGGCAGGGTCTTGCGGGTATCCAGCAGGCGCACACCGGTGTCCTCGATCAGGTCGACATAGGCGCGGGTGCGGGTGGCGGTGCCGGAGAGTGTCTGCAAGAGATTCAGGGCGGCGCGTTCGCCGGTTAACAGGCTGCGGGCCGGGCCCTCGAGCTCGAGCAGGGTGTCGCCGGCCGCCAGCCGGTCGCCGTCGGCATGCTGCCAGTTAAGCGTCACGCGGGAATCCAGGCGGCGGAACAGCTCGTCGACAAAGGCCACGCCGCACAGCACGGCGTCCTCGCGGGTGATGACCCGGGCGCTGGCCCACTGGCGTTCGGGAATCAGCTGGGCGGTGATGTCGCCAGGGCCGACGTCTTCGGCCAACAGCCGGGCGGCGCTGGTACGGATCTCTTCGGCGAGTGCTTCGTGATAATGCATGGCGTGCCTGGGCTCCCTGGCGTGGGCAGCACCGGCTAGGGGCAGCGGTGCCTGAAGGATGAATCGATGCGACAATGCTCCATTATAGGGAATCCACGCCTAGCGCGTCACATGGCGCAAGCCGTGACCAGGCCATGACCAGAGAGAAGTCGAATGAGGCACGACGCATGAGCATCGAACAGGGCCTCTGGGCACAGGCTCGTCAACTGCCGTCACCCAACCATAATGCTCGCCCCGAAGGCGAGGTGTCGGTGCTGGTGTTGCACTCGATCAGCCTACCGCCGGGTGTTTTCGCGGGCGATGCCATCGAGCGGCTGTTCACCAACCGCCTCGACCCCGCCGCTCATCCTTATTTCGCCCAGATCGCTGCGCTTCGCGTTTCCGCCCATCTGCTGATTCGCCGCGATGGTGAAGCCGTGCAGTTCGTGCCCTTCGAGCGGCGCGCCTGGCACGCCGGCCGTTCGTGCTGGTTCGATGGCGTCGCCTGGCGCGCAGAGCTCAACGACTTCGCGATTGGCATCGAGCTCGAGGGTGACGAGCAGAGCCCTTATAGCGCGGCCCAGTACGCCACCCTGGCAAGCGTGGTCCAGGATCTGCTTGAGCACTATCCCGCGCTGACCCCTGAGCGCATCACCAGCCATGCCCGCATTGCGCCGCTGCGCAAGACCGACCCTGGTCCTGCCTTCGACTGGGCCTATTTTCGGCAGTGCCTGGCGGCCGGTCTGTGAGCGGTCGGTAGTTGAATCACCGATAGTTGAATCGTCGGTAGTTGAATCATCGGTAGCTGAGCCGCCGATAGGCGGGCTTTCCAATGGAGAAAACTGCAGGTTTACGCGGCGCCGAGATGTGAGCGTTGGACGCCCCGTTTGTAGCCCGGTTACAGAGTGCGAGCTTTCGGCTAGGCTGCAGGGGAGTGGTGCGCTAGGCCCTTGTGCTGCAATGCAATATTTGAATTGGAAAGGCTTTCCATTTTTGCCGGAATTGGCAGGGGCTGGTCTTTGCGGTATCTTCGTGGCCTGATTCCGGGCATTGCGCGTATCAATCTGTAACGACACTACATGCCCACTATTCTGGAGACGTGATCCATAGAAGATCACGCCCGCACTGAAGAGCGCCACACGCCCCTCCCTCCTCCCGGGTGAGGGCAGACCGACACAATATCTTCATTCGGAGAGACGTCTATGAGTCTGGAGGCAAGAGAAGATTTCGATCCGACCGAAACCAAGGAATGGATGGAATCCCTGGCATCGGTCGTTGATCGGGAAGGCGAGGAGCGTGCTCAGTACTTATTGAGTCGTCTGGCTGATCGCCTGCGTCGCGATGGCCGCATTCCGCCGTTCTCTGTTAATACGCCACATCGCAACACCATTCCGGTGCATCGCGAGGCGAAGATCCCCGGTGACATGTTCATCGAGCGCAAGCTGCGTTCGGCGATTCGCTGGAACGCCATGGCGCAGGTCCTGCGTGCCAACAAGAAGCACAAGGGGCTTGGCGGGCACATCGCCAGTTTTCAGTCCTGTGCGACGCTGTACGAAGTGGGCTTCAACCACTTCTTCCGCGCCGACGATGGCGAACACAAGGGCGACCTGATCTATATCCAGGGCCACGTGACCCCGGGTATCTATGCACGTTCCTTCATGGAAGGCCGGCTCACCGAAGAGCAGATGGACAGCTTCCGTCAGGAAGCCGAGGGTGGCGGCCTGCCGTCTTATCCCCACCCCTATCTGATGCCGGATTACTGGCAGTTCCCGACCGTTTCCATGGGGCTGGGGCCGATCCAGGCGATCTACCAAGCCCACGTCATGAAGTACCTGGACTCCCGTGAGCTGACCGACATGCGCGACCGCAAGGTCTGGGCATTCCTCGGCGACGGCGAGTGTGACGAGCCGGAATCCCTCGGTGCCCTGCATCTGGCGAGCCGCGAGAATCTCGACAACCTGATCTTCGTGATCAACTGCAACCTGCAGCGCCTCGACGGCCCGGTGCGCGGTAACTCGCGCATCATGGACGAGCTCGAAGGCGTGTTCCGCGGTGCCGGCTGGAACGTCATCAAGGTGGTCTGGGGCGGTCAGTGGGACCCGCTGTTCGAACGCGACAAGCACGACATGCTGCAAAAGCGCATGGACGAGGCGGTCGACGGCGAGTACCAGAACTACAAGGCCAACGGCGGCGCCTATACACGCGAGCATTTCTTCGGCAAGTACGAAGAGACCCGCAAGCTGGTCGAAGATTACTCCGACGAGGACATCTTCCGTCTCAACCGGGGTGGTCACGATCCGCAGAAGGTTTATGCGGCCTACCATGAAGCGGTCAACAACGCCGACGGTCGTCCGACCGTGGTCCTGGCGCATACCGTCAAGGGCTATGGCATGGGCGGCGGCAGCGGTGAGGCCGACATGGAAGCCCACCAGATCAAGTCCATGGAACATGAGGCTCTGAAGAAATTCCGCGACCGCTTCGGTGTGCCGATCTCCGACAAGCAGCTCGAGAACGGTGAGGTGCCCTACTATCGTCCGGACGAAGACAGCCCGGAGATGAAGTACCTGTTCCTGCAGCGCGAGAAGCTGGGCGGCTTCCTGCCCAAGCGGCGCACCGAGTACGAGACCCTCGAGATCCCCGGCCTCGACGACAAGATGTTCGCCTCCCAGACCAAGGGCTCGGGCGACCGTGAGGTGTCGACCACCATGTCGTTCGTGCGGGTGCTCAACGGCCTGGTCAAGCACAAGCAGCTGGGTCCGCGGGTGGTGCCGATCATCCCCGATGAGGCGCGTACCTTCGGCATGGAAGGCATGTTCCGCCAGCTGGGCATCTACGCCTCCGGCGGCCAGAAGTACGATCCGGTCGATGCCGGCCAGATCATGTACTACCGCGAGGACAAGAAAGGCCAGATCCTCGAGGAAGGCATCACCGAGGCCGGCTCCATGGCCGCCTGGATCGCGGCGGCAACCGCCTACGCCAACCACGACATGACGCTGATTCCGTTCTACGTCTACTACTCGATGTTCGGCTATCAGCGTATCGGCGACCTGGTCTGGGCAGCCGGCGACCAGCAGGCCCGTGGCTTCATGATCGGTGGTACCGCCGGTCGCACGACCATCAACGGTGAGGGCCTCCAGCACCAGGACGGCCACAGCCATATCCTGATGTCGACCGTGCCGAACTGCCGCTCTTACGACCCCTGCTATGGCCACGAAGTCGCGGTCATCCTGCAGGACGGCATGAAGCGGATGTATGAGGATCGTGAAAGCTGCTTCTACTACATCACGGTGATGAACGAGAACTACACTCATCCCGAGATGGTGGAAGGCAGTGAAGAAGGCATCGTGCGCGGCATGTACCGTCTGCAGGAAGGCAAGGCCAGCAGCAAGAAGGCGCCGCGTGTTCAGCTGATGGGCAGTGGCACCATCCTGCGCGAAGTCGAGGCCGCCGCCGAGATGCTGGCCGACGAGCATGGCGTCGTCGCCGACGTCTGGAGCGTGACCAGCTTCAACGAACTGCGTCGCGAAGCGCTCGACTATGATCGCAACCAGTTCCTCGAGCCGGACGACAAGCGCGAGAAGCCCTGGATCACTCAGCAGCTGGAAGGTTGCGAAGGCCCGGTGATCGCGTCGACCGATTACATGAAGCTCTACGCTGACCAGGTTCGTGCCTGGGTGCCCACTGACTTCCACGTCTTGGGGACCGACGGCTATGGTCGCTCCGACACGCGAGAGCAGCTGCGTCGCTTCTTCGAAGTGGACCGCTATTACGTCACCGTGGCCGCGCTACGAGCGCTGTCCGAGCGTGGTGAGATCGACCGCAAGGTCGTTGCGGATGCCATGAAGAAGTATGGCATCGATCCGACAAAGCCGAATCCGGTGGATTCCTGAGGCGCCCGTAACGGGTTGATCAGGTGAAGGGCGAGCGACGACGGTCAGGCAGGATCACCGCTCGTTGGCTCGCCCGCCTGACCCATTTTGCGCCTGCGGCGAGCATGATTAGGAAAGGAGCGCGACCTTGAGTAGCGAAATCATCAAAGTCCCCGATATCGGTGGCAGCACCGATGTCGAAATCATCGAGATCGCGGTGTCGGTAGGCGATGTAATCGCCGCCGAGGACACCATGATTACTCTCGAGTCCGATAAGGCCAGTATGGATGTCCCGGCGCCCAAGGGCGGCAAGGTCGTCAAGGTGCTGGTCAAGGAAGGCGATACCGTCTCCGAAGGCGACGACATTCTCGAACTCGAAGCCGAAGGCGGCGGCGAGGACGAAAAGACAGCCTCCAAGGACGAAGACGAGAAGCCGGCGGCGTCGGCTAGCAAGGACACTGCTGCGCCCAAGAGCGATGACAAGCCGGCCAAGAAAGCCTCGGGCGGCAAGCGCACTGTCGAGATCAAGGTGCCGGACATCGGTGGCAGCGAAGATGTACCGATCATCGAGCTGGCCGTCGCCGAAGGCGACGAGGTCAACGCAGAAGATGCGCTGATTACGCTGGAGTCCGACAAGGCCTCGATGGACGTGCCGAGTCCGCATAGCGGCAAGCTCGTCTCCCTGGCGGTCAAGGAAGGCGACACCGTCTCGGAAGGCGATCTGATCGGCACCATGGAGATTGCTGGCGAAGGCGGCGAGGATGACGGCGAGTCCGAACCCGCCGCCGAACCGGCTTCTGCCGATGCCGGCGATAGCGAGTCTGAGCCGAGCGCGGACGACGAGTCGCAGGATGCCGGTGAAGGCGAGCCTCAGCGCAAGGAGATTCGCGTTCCCGATATCGGCGGCAGCGAGAACGTGCCGATCATCGAGGTCTCGGTCGCTGAAGGTGACGAGATCAACGAGGAAGACGCGTTGATCACGCTGGAGTCCGACAAGGCCTCGATGGACGTGCCGAGTCCCTTCAAGGGCAAGCTTGTTGAGCTCGCCGTCAAGGAAGGCGATACCGTCTCCGAGGGCGATCTGATTGGCTATGTCGAGGTAGCTGGTGCGAAGCCCGCACCCAAGAAGGCGGCATCGAAGCAGGAGCCTTCAGCCCCGGCAAAAGAGCCCTCAGCGTCTAAAAAAGAGGCCCCAGCGCCGAAGCAGGACGCTGCGCCATCCAAGCCTCAAAGCGCTCCCGAAGCGGCCGAACCGGTCAGCGACGGCAAGCGTGTGCATGCCGGCCCCGCGGTCCGCATGCTGGCTCGCGAGCTGGGCGTCGACCTGTCACAGGTCAAGGCTACCGGTCCCAAGGGCCGGGTGCTGAAGGAAGACGTGCACGGCTACGTCAAGCAGATGATGTCCCAGTCCCAGGGCAAGGCGGCTCCTGCCGCGGCACCGGCGGCAGCCGGCGGTGCCGGCATCCCGCCGATCCCGGATCAGGACTTCAGCCAGTTCGGCGAAGTGGAAGAGAAGCCGATGGGTCGCCTGATGAAGATGGGGGCGACCAACCTGCATCGCAGCTGGCTCAACGTTCCGCATGTGACCCAGTTCGACGAGGCGGACATCACCGAGCTCGAGTCCTTCCGCAAGTCGATGAAGGCCGAGGCCGAGGCGCAGGGCGCCAAGCTGACCCCGCTGCCGTTCATGATCAAGGCCTGCGCCTTCGCGCTGAAGAAGTTCCCGCAGTTCAACGTCAGCCTGAAGAGCGACGGCGAGACCCTGGTGCACAAGAAGTACGTGCATATCGGGTTGGCCGTGGATACCCCGGACGGCCTGATGGTGCCGGTGATCCGCAACGCCGACCAGAAGTCGCTGATCGAGCTGGCCAAGGAATCCGTGGAACTGGCCAAGAAGGCACAGACCAAGAAGCTCAAGCGCGACGAGATGACCGGTGGCTGCTTCACCATCTCGAGCCTCGGGTCGATTGGTGGCACCGCCTTCACACCGATCGTCAACGCGCCGGAAGTCGCCATCCTCGGCGTCTCCAAGGCGCAGATGAAGCCGGTGTGGGACGGCAGCAACTTCGAGCCGCGTCTGATGATGCCGCTGTCGCTGTCCTACGATCACCGTGCGGTCAACGGTGCCGATGCGGCACGCTTCACGGCCTTCCTGGCTCAGGCGCTGACCGACATCCGCCGGATGCTGCTGTGATCCGGTCTGCATGACCCGCCGGCGTCTGCCGGCTACCGAAACGGCGCCTGCGGGCGCCGTTTTTTTGTGTTGGTGCCAGCAGAGTCTTGGGTAAACCCGACCAAAGTGCTATTGGGAAAGACGAGCCAAGCCGGTGAGGATGATCCCTGTCAGCATTAGGACGGCCCTGATCGGGCGTCGCTTGTTTCACGAGCGTGGCCCCGGTATTGTCTGCGGTCATCACATTTTTCTCTTCACTCTATAACGCGAAGTCATTCAAGGAGTCATTCTGATGCGTTTGATCCTGTTGGGCGCCCCCGGGGCCGGCAAGGGCACCCAGGCCCAGTTCATCTGCGAGCGCTTCGGCATTCCGCAGATCTCCACCGGCGACATGCTGCGCGCCGCCGTCAAGGAAGGCAGCGAGCTGGGCATCAAGGTCAAGGAAATCATGACCACCGGTGGCCTGGTGTCTGACGACATCATCATCGCCCTGGTCAAGGAGCGCATCAGCCAGCCCGATTGCGCCAATGGCTTCCTGTTCGACGGCTTCCCGCGCACCCTGCCGCAGGCCGATGCCATGAAGGACGCCGGCGTGAAGATCGATCACGTGCTGGAAATCGCCGTCGACGACGAGGAAATCGTCAAGCGCCTGGCGGGCCGTCGCGTTCACCCGGGCTCTGGCCGGGTTTATCACGTCGAATACAATCCGCCCAAGGAAATCGGCAAGGATGACGTCACTGGTGAAGCGCTGATCCAGCGCGAGGACGATCAGGAGTCCACGGTGCGCAATCGTCTGTCGGTCTATCACGACCAGACCGCGCCGCTGGTGGATTATTACCAGCAGTGGGCCAAGGAAGACGCCGACGTCGCCCCGACCTACCACCGGGTCGAGGGCGTGGGCAGCGTCGACGACATCACCCGCCAGGTGATCGATGCGCTTGAGGGCTGATCGCCTTCGCTTTTTTCCCCGAGGGCTCGCCATGGCGGGCCCTCGGTCGTTCTGGTGACCGTTAGCTGAGAGCGGTGCCCGCCGCATGCCCCGTACCTTTCCCCGCCCTTGAGCCGCGGCGTATAATGCCGCCCACATCTCCTGACCCCGATACCGCTATGCCGACCCTGCTGGCCCTGGATGCCTCCTCGAGCGCCTGTTCCGCTGCGCTGCTTCGCCGCCGCGACGGCCATGATGATCAATTGCTGTCTCGCTTCGTGCTGGCGCCCCGCGAACATACGCGCCGGCTGATGCCGATGATCGACGAGCTGCTCAGCGAGGCCAACCTGACGCTCGCCGATGTGGACGCGCTGGCCTATGGGCGCGGTCCCGGCTCCTTTACCGGCCTGCGCATCGCCGCAGGCGTCGCCCAAGGGCTGGCCTTCGGCCTCGAGATCCCGCTGATCGGCGTCTCTACCCTGGAGGCGCTGGCGCTGGCCGGCCATCGTCGGCTTCACCTGCGTCATGTGCTGCCGGTCATCGATGCCCGCATGGGCGAGCTCTACACCGCCGCCTACCGCTGCCATGCTGGCCAACTGACCCGGCTCGCCGACGAAGTGCTGCTGTCGCCCGAGCGGCTGAGCCTACCCGCCGGCCACGAAGAGGCCGATTGGGTCGGCGTAGGTTCGGGATGGGAGCAATGGGAGACGCTGCCGGTGACGGTGCAGGCAGGCGTCAGCCAGCATCTGCCTGACATGCAGCCGGCGGCCGAGGAGATGGTGCTGCTGGCGGCCCAGACCCTGGAGGCGGGCGGCGGCGAGGCGCCGCATCTCGCCCAGCCGGTCTACCTTCGCGATCAGGTGGCCTGGCAGAAGAGCCGGTGAGCGAAGATCGATCGACAGAGGCGGTGCATGAAGAACCCTCGGTGGTCGTCTGCGGCGACGCCCTTGCCGGGCTCGCCGCACGCCTTGGCTTGCCGCTGGCAAAGGCGCCTGGGCCTCGGCTGACGCTCATGGATGTCGATGGCCAACTGGTGCTGGCCGGCGACGAGCGCCTGTATGGCAAGCCGCTGGCCGCCGACTTCGTGGCCGGCAAGGCCGCCCACCGCCGCCGCTTCGGCGGTGGGCGTGGCCAGCTTATCGCCAAGGCCTGCGGCCTGGGGACAGGGAAGGGGACTGGAAAGGGCCAGGGGGCTACCACGCCGAGCATCGTCGATGCCACGGCAGGGCTTGGCCGCGACGCCTTCGTGCTGGCAAGCCTTGGCGCCCGGGTGCTGATGCTCGAACGGGTGCCGGCGATCTATGCGCTGCTCGAAGATGCACTGGTCCGGGCCCGGCTCGACGCAGAGGTCGCGCCAATCGCCGCTCGGCTGTTGCTCGCCCACGTTGATGCCAGCCGGGGGCTTGCCGAGGCCATCGCCGACACCCGCCACGCGCCTCAGGTGATTCACCTGGATCCGATGTTCCCCCACCGCGACAAGTCGGCGTTGGTAAAAAAGGAAATGCGGCTCTTTCGTGAGCTGGCCGGCGACGATGAGGATGCGCCAAGGCTGCTCGAAGCCGCCCTGGACGTCGCCAGCCACCGGGTGGTGGTCAAGCGTCCGCGCAAGGCGCCGCCGATCGAGGGCCCCGCTCCGCACCATGTTCTCGAGGGCAAGACCAGCCGCTACGATCTCTACGTGCACCGCTCGCTGCGCGATCTCTAACCGCTTGTCAGGAAATGGCCAAGTACCTTCCCGAGTGCTTCTTCATCACTCTGCCTATCGTGGCTGATGCGCTAGGCACCGTCTGCAGGCGGCGTGGTCGGCGTTGTGTCGGCCGTGGGCGAGGGCGAGGGCGTGATGGCGGGGGTGGCGAGCTGCTGCAGGCGGTGGCGCAGCGCCGGGTCGAAGAGGGTGTGGATATGATCGGCGGTCGCCGTCAATGCGGCGCCGTAGCAGAGCCGCCCGGCCTCGTCCTGCCATACCCAGCCATCGGCTTCCAGGCTCGCGACCAGCCCGGCGAAAAGCCGCCGATCAAAGAACTCCGGTGCGTCCAGCCCCGACAGCAGCGCTAGGCGCTCGGCCAGCAGCCCGCTCTGCTCGGCGAGCTGTTCTCGGGTCAGGCTGGCGCTTGGCAGGCGCAACAGGCTGGTCAGCAGCAGGTAGCCCCGCTCGAGTGATGGCTGGACCAGCCGGCCCAGCAGATGCAGCTGTTCGCGGGCAGCGAGCCTCGCCGCAGGGCGCTGCCAGCGTGGCGTGCGGGTCTGGCCAGCGTCCGTCGGTGTGCCACGTTCGAGTAGCCCCTCGCGGGTCAACTGATAGAGCGTAGCGCCTATCGCCGCGGCCAGGTCCTTGGGCGGGGTGATATGCAGCTCGCGGACCAGCACCGGCCAGCCCGGTGCCAGCACGGCGTGCAGTTCCTCCTCAGTGAAGCGGGCATTGTTGCGAAAGGCGAAGGCCACCAGGCCTGCCAGCGCGAAATGATGCAGCACATTGTTGCGATACCAGCTCAATAGGCTCGTCTGCTCGGGGCTCGCCAGCACCAGCTCGCCGAGCGTCTGGGCACGCCGCTCGATGAAGCCCAGCGACTCGACGTGGGGGATCCATGCCGCGGGCGAGCCGGTGAGCCCTTGAGCGGCGTTCAGGCTGCCTGGGTCGTCCGGGTTCACCGATGTCCTCTGGGCCAGGTTGACCAGTAGCTCAAGCTGGCGCTCGAGCAGGTCGCGTTCGATGGCGCGGTGCGGGGTGGCCAATAGCGCCAGGGCGATCAGGTTGACGGCATTGAGCGGCACGGCGGCATTGATGCGTCGCGCCAGTTCTTCGCCCAGTCGCGGCACCGCGCGCTGCTGCCAGCGCTCGTCGCTGGCCTGGCGCCATTCGGGTGTCTCGGCATCGAGGAAGGAGCTCAGCGGCAGCGGTGTGCCAATGGTTACGCTAACCCGGCCGAAGGGCTGGCGCAGTCGGCCAAGGACGCTGAACAGGCCAAGCGGTGTCTCCCGTCGCTTGGGCTTGCCGGCAAGCTCTGCCCGGTAGCTGTCGCTCTCGATGATCCGCTCGTAGCCAATGGCCACCGGGATAAACGCCAGTCGTCCCGAGTGCCCGCGCTCTTTCACCCCTCGGGCATGAGAGCGCAGCGTCATCGCCAGCATGCCTGGGCGAGGGTCGAGCAGACGCCCGCTGCGCGAGCGGCCCCCTTCGATGAAGTACTCAAGCGAATGACCGCGGGACAGCAGGCGCTCCAGGTACTCCTGAAAGACCGCGCGGTAGAGGCGGTTGCCCTTGAAGCTGCGGCGCAGGAAAAAGGCGCCACCGCGTCGCAGCAGCGGCCCAACGAGAGGCATGTTGAGGTTGCGACCGGCGGCGATATGCGGAGGCATCAGCCCCTCATGAAAGAGCACGTAGGACAGCAGCAGATAGTCGATATGGCTGCGGTGGCAGGGCACATAGACCAGTGTATGGTCGCCGGCCAGGGCCTTGACCGATTCGATACCCTGAACGTCGACGCCGTCGTAGAGCCGTGTCCATAGCCGTTCGAGCAGGCCATCGAGCAGCCTCAGCACCGGATAGGTCATGTTGGAGGCGATCTCGCGACCGTAGCGTCGGGCTCGCGCCTTCACGCGGGGCGTCTTCAGGCGTTCGGACTGGGCGGTCTCGGCGATGGCCTGGCGCACCGTCGGGCTTGCCACCACGCCGCCAATCAGGGTGCGCCGGTGGGACAGGTCGGGACCCAGCACCCGGGTGCGCTGGCGCCGGAAGTGCACTCGCAATAGCCTCGCTACCTTGCGGTTGGTAAGAGCATCGGGTCGCCTTTCGAGCAGCCCGCGCAGCGACAGCGGTGCCCCGAAGTGCACCTCGACGCTGCGCCCGTGTACCAGCACCGCCAGGGCACGCCTGAGACGGCCGGTCAGCGCCCAGTCATCGGCGGTGAGCAGCGACCAGAGCCCGAAGCGCTTGCCCGGTGCGCGTCCCCAGAAGACACTGACCGGCAGCAGTTCGAGATCCTGTTCGGGGTGGTCATGTAGCCACTCGAGGTAGCCAAGGAAGGGCGCCTGAGCTTTTCGGCGCCGTCCCGGCAGGGCCACGCAGCGTGGCAGCGTCGGGTGATGTTCACTCAGGGGCAGGGTCGGTGCGGGCAGTCCCCTTCGCGCGCACAGGGTTTCGAGCAGCAAGCGATCCGAGAGTGCCGGATGCGGCAGTACATAGACCGTCGCTGCCGTCGGGGACAGCCCAAGCGATGCCGGATCAGGTTCGGTCAGGCGCACCTCGACCCAGGCGCGAATAAGGGCCCGAACGGGGCGGCACAGGAGGCTGGCAAGGGCTGAAGTCCAGGGCATTCCCTTACCTTATGCAATATGAGAGGGCCTAGTATAGCGCCGGTGGCGCCGATCTGAGCGCCCGCATCGCTCCAAGATGCAGGTGCCGACCCGCTTGCCGTCGCTAGAAGGAGTCGCGGAAGGGGCGCAAAGCGGTGGCAAGGGGTGGGTAAATAAGCGGGGACAGGCACTGTGTAGGTCGAGGGCGACACTCGCTGCCTCACCGGTAAGCAAGCACAGGGTGTGACACGACACACGCGAAAAGGATGCAAGCATGCAAGGCAACTGGCGCGACGGCAATCGCTTCACGCTGCTGGCAGAGGCCCAGCAGTTTCTTCCCGAGATGTTCAAGGCCATCGAGTCTGCCCGGGAGTCGGTGATCCTCGAGCTCTACCTGATGGAGTCAGGGCGGCTCTCCGAATCCCTGATCGAGACCCTGGGAGCGGCCGCGGAGCGAGGCGTGACGGTGCTGCTGCTGCTCGACGACTACGGTGCCATGGGGCTCGAGACCGCCGATCGCCAGCGACTCGCCGAGCGCGGCGTGGCGATGCGTTACTTCAACCCTCTCGCCTGGCGGTCGCTTGCCCACAATCTGACTCGTGATCATCGCAAGCTGTTGGTGATCGACGGTGAGGTGGCCTTCACCGGGGGCTTCGGGTCGGTCGATGCCTTCCTCGGCGCCTGGTACGAAGTGGCAGTGCGTATTGAAGGGCCGGTGGTCGCCGACTGGGTGCGGCTCTTCTCGAAGCTTTGGGATTCGTCGTTGAGTCGCGGCGAGGGAGAAGCTGCCCTGGTGCGGGGGCTGCGCGTGGCACCGCAGGAAGACCGCGGAGCGAGCGGCATGCTGGGGCGGGTGGTCTGGGGGCAGGGCTATCGCTACCAGGCGATTCGCCGTTCGTTGCTTGCGCAGCTGAAGTCGGCGCAGGACAGGGTCTGGATCTGCACGCCCTATTTCGTGCCTACCCTGAGTCTGCGCAACCGCCTGGTGCGGGCGGCGCGCCGCGGTGTGGACGTGCGCCTGCTGCTACCGGGAGTGGGCCATGATCACCCCGGCGTGCGCTATGCCGGCCAGCGTTTCTACGGCCGTATGCTGCGCGCCGGGGTGCGTATCTTCGAGTTCCAGCCAAGTTTCATCCATGCCAAGTTCTCGCTGGCGGACAACTGGAGCGCGATCGGCTCCTGCAACTTCGACCACTGGAACCTGCAGTGGAATCTGGAGGCCAATCAGGAGGTGCGCGACGTCCGTTTTGCCGGCGAAGTACAGGCGCTGTTCGAGCGCAACTTCCTGGCAAGCCAGGAGGTCGATGCCCAGCGCTGGGCAGAGCGCCCGAGGCTGCAGCGGCTGCGCGAATGGCTGTGGGGCAGCGTGGATTCTCTGCTCACCCGGCTACGCTGAGCCTCGCTGTCCGCCCGCTAGCGGCGGCGCCCCTTGCCGCCCTTGCCGGCCGGCTTCTTCTTGCGCGGGGTCGGCTTGGCGGTTTCCGGCGGTACTCGATAGTTGAGGTAGAGATCCAGCACCAGCTCGGGCAGCTGGCGCACCAGTGACTCGAGGCGCGCCTCGTCGCCTGCCAGCTCCGCCATGTCCGGCTCGTCGTCGAACAGCCCCGATAGCGCCATGAAAGGCAGCAGCAGGGTGGCGGCGCTCTCTTCGTCACCCTCGAACCAGGCGGTCTCGTCGAGGAATACCGCCTCCATGAAGGCCGCGCACCAGTCGCCGATCGGCGTTTCCGCGGGCGCGATGCCGCCAAGCTCCAGGTCGAAGGGCAGCTCTGGCAGACCGCCTTGCTCCATGGTCGAGATGGCATTCGCCTTCAGGGCCTCGAGGAGCCCCAGGATCTCGTCGCGCTCGGCGCTGTCCGTGAAGTCCGGTTCGCCGTGGAAAAGCTCGCCGACCCAGGTGGTGGCGGGCGTCTCGCGGGGGGCGACGGCCAGGGCCACCAGAAAGCCGTGGGCGCCAATCACATCCAGGGCGTCGGCATCGACGCGCTCGGATTCGAGGAAGTCATCGAGGCGGTCGAGTGCCTCGTCGTCGATCAGGGGCGTGGGAACGGGGGTCTCGGACATCGGAAATCTCGTCGTCGGTCTCGCCAGGGAGAATAAGAGGCACTTTACGCGCCTGCCATGGCGCGCCATTCTAGCATCCCATGACCACCCCATCTTCTTCCGCTCCCGT
>Ga0114983_1000119_pt1 | contig 30034 bp, 25 predicted proteins | sample Shrwel_input2_RT_FD_87182 | JGI IMG/M metagenome (GOLD analysis project Ga0114983, IMG submission 87182) | Subsurface microbial communities from deep shales in Ohio, USA - Utica-3 well 1 S input2 RT | ecosystem: Environmental > Aquatic > Deep subsurface > Shale gas/oil reservoir > Produced... | reverse complement strand
GGACTGGTAGTTCAGTTGGTTAGAATGCCGGCCTGTCACGCCGGAGGTCGCGGGTTCGAGTCCCGTCCAGTCCGCCATCGATCATTCAATTACGCGCCGCCTATCGAATATGTGGGTGATTAGCTCAGCTGGTTAGAGCACCAGCTTCACATGCTGGGGGTCACTGGTTCGAGTCCAGTATCACCCACCACGCGGACCGGTAGTTCAGTTGGTTAGAATGCCGGCCTGTCACGCCGGAGGTCGCGGGTTCGAGTCCCGTCCGGTCCGCCATTTCGATACCCGATATTAACCCTGAGCCTTGTGGCTTGGGGTTTTGTCGTTTCTGGCCCTGTGGTTTCCTCGCCGCCTCGAGGCGCTCTGGTTGTATCCTGCCCTCGTTGCGCCTGTTTACTTCTCTCTCCTAACACCTGTCCTTACGTCTGTCCTTACGTCTGCTTTAATTGCTTGTCCGCACGATCTGGTTTTACTGTCCTAGGCGCCTGCGGGGTCGATGGTCGACCTTGGCCGTCTTGCGGCCCTGGCTGGACTGTCATACGGTTGTTTGAAATCAAGCCGTGCCATCGTGCGAGGACTCGCCGTGACGACCTATCCGCATCTGTTCCAACCGCTGACGCTGGGTAACCTGACCCTGCCCAATCGTGTGCTGATGGGCTCGATGCACACCAACCTCGAGGAAGCGCCCGACGGCTTCGACCGGCTGGCGACCTTCTACGCTGAGCGGACCCGGGCCGGCGTAGGGTTGATCGTCACCGGCGGCATCGCCCCCAACCCGGAGGGCGCGGTTTTCCAGGGCGCCGCCAAGCTTACCAACGCGCATGAAGCGCGCGCTCACCGCCCGGTGACCGAGGCGGTGCACGGCGAGGGCGGGCGCATCTGCCTGCAGATTCTGCATGCCGGCCGCTATGCCTACTCCCCCGAGCTGGTGGCTCCTTCGGCGATTCGCGCGCCGATCAGCGCCTTCACTCCTCGAGCGCTGGAAGGTGACGAGGTCGAGCAGCAGATCGAGGACTATGTGCGCTGTGCCCGCCTGGCCTTGGATGCCGGCTATGACGGCGTCGAAGTGATGGGCTCAGAGGGGTATCTGATCAACCAGTTTCTGTGCCGGCGAACCAACCAGCGCGAGGATGCCTGGGGCGGGGATTTCGCCGCCCGCATGCGCTTTCCGGTGGAGATCGTGCGCCGCATCCGCGCCGCTCTGGGGGCGGACTTCCTGATCATCTTTCGCCTGTCGATGCTGGATCTGGTCGATGAGGGCAGCAGCTGGCAGGAAGTGGTCGCACTGGGTCGCGCCCTCGAAGAAGCCGGAGTGGATCTCATCAATACCGGCATCGGCTGGCACGAGGCGCGGGTGCCGACCATCGTCACCAGCGTGCCACGGGCCGCCTTCACCGAGGTGACGCGGCGCATGAAGGCGGAGCTCTCGGTGCCCTTGATCACCACCAATCGCATCAACATGCCAGAGGTCGCTGAGCGCGTGCTGGCCGAGGGGCACGCCGACCTAGTGTCCATGGCCAGACCCTTCCTCGCCGACCCCGATTGGCTGTCGAAGGCACATGAGGGGCGCAGCGACGAGATCAACACCTGCATCGCCTGCAACCAGGCCTGCCTCGATCATACCTTTCAGGGCAAGCTGACCTCCTGTCTGGTCAATCCGCGGGCCTGTCATGAGACCGAGCTTTCGATCACGCCGGCCGAATCGCCCCAGGACATCGCCGTGGTCGGCGCCGGGCCGGCGGGGCTGGCGACAGCAGTCACCGCCGCCAGCCGCGGCCATCGGGTGGTGCTCTTCGAGCGCGCGGGCGAGGTGGGCGGGCAGTTCAACTATGCCCGGCGGATTCCCGGCAAGGAGGAGTTCAACGAGACGCTGCGCTACTACACGGTGATGCTCGATAAATACGGCGTCGACGTGCGCCTGAACACCCAAGCGACCCTGGAGGCTCTCAAGGGCTTCTCGGCCGTGGTGCTGGCAAGCGGCGTCCGCCCGCGTCGCCTCGACTTGCCGGGCAGCGAACACCCCAGTGTGCTGAGCTACCCCGAGGCGATTCGCCACCCCGAACGGGTCGGCCCGCGGGTGGCGATCATCGGTGCCGGTGGCATCGGCTTCGATGTCGCGGAACTGCTGACCCATGGCGCGCAGGAGGGTGCCTCGGATCAGGCAGCGGAGCAGGTAGCAGGCCAGGACTCAGATCAGGTCTCAGACAAGAGCTGGGACCCGGGCTCACAACAGGCGCTGGGCGACTGGTGTCGGGAGTGGGGCGTCGATCTCTCGGCCCACGAGGGTGCGGGGCTTACCGCTGCCCAGCGTCCACCGGTGACGCGCCGCGTGACCCTGCTGCAGCGCAAGGCCAGCAAGCCCGGCAAGGGGCTCGGCACTAGCACGGGCTGGGTGCACCGGGCCTCGCTGCGTCATCGTGGCGTCGAGACGCTGGCAGGCTGCGAGTATCTGTCTATCGACGATGCCGGGTTGCATGTGCGCGTGGCGGGCGAGCCGCGGCTGCTCGAGGTCGACAGCATCGTGGTCTGTGCCGGCCAGGAGCCGGTGCGCGAGCTTTTCGCTCCGCTCGAGGCCGCCGGGGTGGCGGTGCACCTGATCGGTGGTGCCGACGAGGCCGCCGAGCTTGATGCCAAGCGGGCCATCGACCAGGGCACGCGGCTGGCGGCGCGTCTCTAGCGCTTTGGGTCGCCGTGGAATGGGCGATGAGGGCAAGCAGGTGCAGCCTCTCACGAGGGTGATAGACTGGCTTTAGCGTGCAATCCACGCCGACTGCCAGGGTGTTGCGATGAACCCCGTCGCAATGCGCCTTCGTGAACACTGTGTGTAAGGACACCTCAGATGGAACCCGACTGCACTCCGCGCTACTTGGCCAGTGACAACACCTCCGGGATCTGTCCAGAGGCCATGGAATACCTGCTCGAGGCCAATCGCAGCGATGATCTCGCTTATGGCAACGACAGCTGGACCGAGCGGGCGACCGACCGCTTTCGTGAACTCTTCGATTACGACTGCGACGTCTTCTTCGTCTTCAATGGCACGGCCGCCAACTCGCTGACGCTGGCCGCCATGGGGCGCAGCTATCACAGCGTGATCTGCCACGAGCTCGCCCATATCGAGACCGACGAATGCGGCGGGCCGGAATTCTTCTCCAACGGCGCCAAGCTGCTGACCTCGCCGGGCGAGCATGGCAAGCTGACGCCAGAGGGCATCGAGGCGCTGGTCACCAAACGCAGCGATATCCACTATCCCAAGCCCCGAGTGATCTCACTGACCCAGGCCACCGAGGTCGGCACTCTCTACAGCCTCGATGAACTGCGGGCGATTCGCGCCATGGCCGACAAGCATGACCTGCGTCTGCATATGGACGGCGCGCGCTTTGCCAACGCCTGTGCGGCGCTGAAGGTGTCGCCCGCCGAGCTGACCTGGCAGGTCGGCATCGACGCGCTGTGCTTTTCGGGCACCAAGAATGGCATGGCGATGGGCGAGGCAATCCTGTTTTTCAACCGTGAGCTGTCCGAGGATTTCGCCTACCGCTGCAAGCAGGCCGGCCAGCTGGCCTCCAAGATGCGCTTCATTGCCGCCCCCTGGCTGGGGCTCCTGGAAAGCGGCGCCTGGCGCACCAACGCCGAACATGCCAATGCCATGGCCCGTTATCGGGCCGACGGCCTGATTGGGCTGCCCGGCGTCGAGGCGATGTTCCCGACCGAGGCCAACAGCGTCTTCGTCAGCCTGCCGCCGGCGGCGATCGCGGAGCTCAAGGCTCGCGGCTGGACCTTCTACACGTTTATCGGCGCCGGCGGGGCGCGCTTCGTGTGTTCCTGGAACACCACCACCGAGTTGCTCGATGCGCTGCTCGACGATATGCGTGATGCCCTGAGCCAGGCCTGAGCCGCTTTTCCCACCCGCCTGATCTCCTCCCCGCCGACCGCCATTCACTGGCGGTCGGCGGCTTTTTCGCCTAGCGTTCAAAATCTCGGCGACTTTCAACGAACGATCTTCCCGCTTCTGAGCTCTTATAGGTCAGTGGCGTCAGATAGTCGTTGCGTTGAAGTGTGCAGGAAGCCCCTGGCAACCGAATCTGTCTACGCTGATAGATGTGCCCGCCTCGAACTGACATATCCCGTCATCGTCGAGGAATCGTGCTTAAGGAGGCTTCGATGAGCATCTTCGATCATGTCCAGAATCGCTACGAACGCGTTCAGCAGGAGGAACTCAGTCTCAAGGAGTACCTGGAGCTCTGCCGTAGCGATCCCACCGCCTACGCCTCGGCCGCCGAGCGCATGCTGGTGGCGATCGGGGAGCCCCAGGTGATCGATACTGCCAAGGATTCCCGGCTATCCCGCATTTTTTCCAACAAGGTGATTCGACGCTACCCGGCGTTCTCCGAGTTCTACGGCATGGAAGAGGCCATCGAGCAGATCGTTGCCTATTTCCGTCATGCCGCCCAGGGCCTGGAGGAGCGCAAGCAGATCCTCTATCTGCTGGGCCCGGTGGGGGGCGGTAAATCGTCCCTGGCCGAACGCCTGAAACTGCTGATGGAGCATGTGCCCTTCTATGCCATCAAGGGCTCACCGGTGTTCGAGTCACCGCTGGGGCTGTTCTCCCCCGAGGAAGATGGCGAGCTGCTCGAGGACGAGTACGGCATTCCCAGGCGCTGTCTGAAGAGCGTGATGTCGCCTTGGGCATCCAAGCGCCTCAAGGAGTACGGCGGCGATATTTCCGAGTTCCGGGTGGTGCGTCTCTTTCCGTCGCGCCTCAATCAGATCGCTATCTCCAAGACCGAACCCGGTGACGAGAACAACCAGGATATCTCCTCGCTGGTCGGCAAGGTCGATATTCGCCAGCTCGAGCTCTATTCACAGGACGATCCGGATGCCTACAGCTTCTCCGGCGGGCTGTGTAAGGCCAACCAGGGGCTGATGGAATTCGTGGAGATGTTCAAGGCGCCGATCAAGGTGCTGCATCCACTGCTGACGGCCACTCAGGAAGGCAATTACAACCCCACCGAGGGCATGGGGGCGATTCCCTTCGATGGCGTGGTGCTGGCGCACTCCAACGAAAGCGAGTGGCAGACCTTTCGCAACAATCGCAACAACGAGGCCTTCCTCGACCGGGTCTACATGGTCAAGGTGCCTTACTGCCTGCGGGTGACCGAAGAGGTCAAGATCTATCAGAAGCTGCTCGAGCACTCGTCGCTGGCCCAGGCGCCTTGCGCGCCTGACACTCTGCGCATGCTGGCCCAGTTCACGGTGCTCTCCCGGCTCAAGGAGCCTGAAAACTCCAGCATCTACTCGAAGATGCGGGTGTATGACGGCAAGAACCTCAAGGATACCGATCCCAAGGCCAAGTCGATTCAGGAGTATCGCGACGGAGCCGGGGTCGATGAGGGCATGAACGGGCTCTCGACCCGCTTCGCCTTCAAGATCCTCTCCAAGGTGTTCAACTTCGACACCCATGAGATCGCTGCCAACCCGGTCCATCTGCTCTATGTGCTGGAACAGCGCCTGGAACAGGAGCAGCTGCCCAAGGAAGTTTTCGAGCGCTATCTGCGCTTTATCAAGGAGTTCCTGGCGCCGCGCTATGTCGATTTCATCGGCAAAGAGATTCAGACCGCCTACCTGGAGTCCTACTCCGAATACGGTCAGAACATCTTCGATCGCTATGTGACCTACGCGGATTTCTGGATTCAGGATCAGGAATACCGCGACCCTGAGACCGGCGAGCTGTTCAACCGCCAGTCGCTCAACGAGGAGCTCGAGAAGATCGAGAAGCCGGCGGGCATCTCCAATCCCAAGGATTTCCGCCATGAGGTGGTCAATTTCGTGCTGCGGGCGCGGGCGCAGAATAACGGCATGAACCCCAGCTGGGGCTCCTACGAGAAGCTTCGGGGCGTGATCGAGAAGAAGATGTTTGCCAACACCGAGGAGCTGCTGCCGGTAATCTCCTTCAATGCCAAGGCGTCCCAGTCGGATCAGAGAAAGCACGAAGACTTCGTCGCGCGGATGGTCGATCGCGGCTACACCGAGAAGCAGGTGCGGCTGTTGTCGGAATGGTACCTGCGCGTTCGCAAGTCCCAGTGACGCTTCATAAGGTCCCAGTGATACCCCAGGCCTCAGTAGCGCGCGACTGAGACCTGGACGGGGTGGCGCCGTGAGGCGCATCGCCGGGCCGGGTGACCGGCCCGGCCAGCGGCGCGATGCGCCGGGAGGGCAGCATGAGTTATTTCATCGATCGACGGGCCAATGCCAAGCACAAGAGTGCGGTCAATCGGCAGCGTTTCCTCGATCGCTATCGCACTCATATCAAACGTTCGGTGGAGGAAGCTGTCAATCGCCGTTCGATCACCGACATGCAGCACGGTGAAAAGGTCTCTATCCCGACGCGGGATATCTCCGAGCCGGTCTTCCAGCACGGTCAGGGCGGGCATCGCTCCATCGTCAGTCCCGGCAACCGCGAATTCGATGAGGGCGATCGGCTGCGTCGCCCCAACGGTGGCGGCGGGGGTGATGGCAGCGGCGAGGGTGGGGCCTCCAACCAGGGCGAGGGCATGGATGAATTCGCCTTCAGCCTGACTCGCGATGAGTTTCTCGATTTCGTCTTCGACGGCCTGGAGCTGCCGCATCTCGAGCGCAAGCAGCTGATGGATCTCGAAGAGGTCAAGCCAGTGCGGTCCGGCATCACCCGCGACGGGGTGCCGTCGCGGATCAATATCGTGCGCTCGATGCGCGAGGCTCAGGCCCGGCGCATCGCCATGCGTGCGCCGATCCGTCGTGCCTTGCGTGAGGCCATGGACGCCCTGGCAGAGGAGGAGCGCAAGGACCCGGTGCTGCGCAACCCCTCACGCATTCAGGAGCTCAAGGCCGAGATCGAACGGCTAGAAAAGCGCCTGGAGGCGGTGCCCTTCATCGATACCTATGACCTTCGCTACAACAACCTGGTCAACCAGCCCACGCCGTCCAACAAGGCGGTGATGTTCTGTGTCATGGACGTCTCGGGCTCAATGACCCAATCCCACAAAGACATCGCCAAACGCTTTTTCTTACTGCTTTATCTGTTCCTCGAGCGTAACTACGAGAAGGTCGAGCTGGTCTTCGTGCGCCACCACACCGCCGCCAAGGAGGTCGACGAGGAAGAGTTTTTCTATTCGAGGGAGACCGGCGGCACCATCGTGTCCAGCGCCCTGACCCTGGTCGACGAGATCATCCGTGACCGCTACCCGCCCACCGAGTGGAACCTCTACGTTGCCCAGGCCTCCGATGGCGACAACTGGGACGACGATTCCACGACCTGCCGTGAAGTTCTGACCAAGTCACTGATGCGACAGCTCGCCTATTTCACCTACGTCGAGATTACGCCCCACGCCCATCAGGCGCTGTGGGAGGAGTACGAGGCCGTCGAACAGGACTTCCCCTCACGCTTCGCCATGCGCCAGATTGTCGAGCCGGGGGATATCTATCCGGTGTTTCGCGAGCTGTTTCGCAAGGTCGAGGCCTGATCGGCTCCAGGAGGCAGCATGAGCATGACCCGTCAGACTCCCATCGCCACCGGTTCGGACTGGAATTTTGAGGTGCTCGCCGAGTTCGAACGTGAGATTGCCAGGCTTGCCGACGAATACCGGCTCGATGCCTACCCCAATCAGATCGAGGTGATCACGTCCGAGCAGATGATGGATGCCTACGCCAGCGTGGGCATGCCGGTGGGCTACCATCACTGGTCCTTCGGCAAGCAGTTCCTGTCCGTCGAGCAGGCCTATCGCCGCGGCCAGATGGGTCTGGCCTACGAGCTGGTCATCAACTCGGATCCCTGCATCGCCTATCTGATGGAGGAGAACACCCTGATGATGCAGGTGTTGGTCATGGCTCACGCCTGCTATGGCCATAACTCCTTCTTCAAGGGCAACTACCTGTTTCGTACCTGGACCGACGCCAGCTCGATCATCGATTATCTGGTGTTCGCACGTAAATACGTCGCCGAGTGTGAGGAGCGTTACGGGGTGGCGGCAGTCGAGCAGTTGCTGGACGCCTGCCACGCGTTGCAGAACTACGGCGTTGATCGCTATAAGCGCCCTTCGCCGATCTCCGCCGAGGAAGAGGCGCTGAGACAGACCGAACGCGAAGAATACCTGCAGGCGCAGGTGAATACGCTTTGGCGGACCATTCCACTGGCCGGTTCTGGCCTGGAAGAGAGCGTGCAGGACGATGGCGATGACCCTCTGGGGTTGCATCAGGCCGGTCGCTACCCGCCTGAACCTCAGGAAAACCTGCTCTATTTCATCGAGAAGAACGCTCCCTTGCTGGCGCCCTGGCAGCGGGAAATCGTCCGTATCGTGCGCAAGCTGGCGCAGTACTTTTACCCGCAGCGTCAAACGCAGGTAATGAACGAGGGCTGGGCTACCTTCTGGCATTACACCCTCATGCACCGGATGTTCGACGAGGGCCTAGTCGATGAAGGGTTGATCCTCGAGTTTCTGCAATCGCACACGGCCGTGGTTCATCAGCAGCCCTTCGATAGCCCCTACTACAATGGCATCAACCCTTATGCCCTAGGGTTTGCGATGTTTACCGACATTCGCCGCATCTGCGAAGCGCCAACCGATGAGGATCGCGAGTGGTTCCCCGACATCGCTGGCAGCGACTGGCTCGATACGCTGCATTTTGCGATGCGTAACTTCAAGGACGAGTCGTTCATCCAGCAGTTCCTGTCACCCAAGGTGATTCGTGACCTCAAGCTGTTCAATGTGATCGACGACGACCAGGACGAGATGCTCACGGTGGCCGCCATCCACGATGAGCGCGGCTATCGGCGGCTGCGCGAGGCGCTATCGGTTCAGTACGCGCTGTCGGTGCGGGAGCCGAATATCCAGATATATGCCGCCGATATTCGCGGCGATCGCTCGCTGACGCTGCGTCATGTCCAGGACCGTCGCCGGCCGCTGGCCAAGAGCGTGTATCCGGTGATGCGTCACCTGCACCAGCTCTGGGGTTTCACGGTGCGGCTCGAATCGATCGAAGAAGATGAGGTGGTGCGTCGCTATCAGTGGCCGCTGCCCAGCGAAGGGGGGCAGGAGTAACCAGCCACCGATATGGGGTGATGCTTGCTCATGGTTTGTACCAAGCGAGGATCGAGACAACCCTTGGTCGAGCAAAGCTAGGATTGATACAAGCCCAGCAACGACAAGACCCGCCAATTGGCGGGTCTTGTCGTAGTGCCTGGGCACAATGGGTTGGCCCTCAGCGCAGTGCTGCCGCCGGGACGGCAGCATCGGGGCCTTAGGCAGCGGTCCAGGACTGGCACCAGCCGCCTGCCGCCACGCTGTTCTGCGGGAACAGCTGGCAGCCCTGGGTATCGGCGTTATAGAACATGCAGTTGGAACACTGTTCGCCATCAGCGTAGGCCGGATGGTCGCTGGCATCGCTTGCCTTGGCGACGTAGTTCAGTGCCTTGGCTTGCGGATTTTCCGGGTCCAGAGGCGGTAGATCCTGAGCCAGGGCCTGGCGTGACAGGATGCCCGCACCCAGCGGCAGGGCGGCAAGGCCCAGCAGGCTGTTACGCATAAAGTCGCGACGACTCTGATTAGCCATGGTATCTCCTTGGGATTGGTCTTTCCGGGTCCTTGGATGCCTTGCCAGGGGCGGGACCCGCTTCACGGTCAAAGGGGCGGCTCGGGCCGCCTCTGGTTTGGGCGAGGCTACCTTGCCTCGCTGGTCCTGCCTCTTGCTTCTTCCTATGCCTTGCTAGCGCTTCGTTTGGCTAGCGCTGCACCTAGCTACTATTGCACCTCACTGCCGCGCCGTCTCGCTACCATTTCGATCAACAGCGCCTCACGGCGCGCTATCCTCTCAATTCAGTGCATGTCGTCCAGTGCATGTCGTCCAGTGCATGTCGTCCAGTGCATGTTGTGACATGCAGGTAGTTATATACAGGTAGTTATGTAAGGGAGCTAAGTACGGCTAGTTCGATAGGGGTAGTTTAGTGCATGACACTGGGAGCAGGGAATCCTCGGCGTGCTGTATCGGCCCATAGCCGCCCCAGCGCCGCCTGTGCGCATCAGGTGACGCTGGTATACTCCGCCGGTCGGCCCGATGTGGGCCAGGCGGCGGCCGGGAAGCGTCCTGGTTTGGCGTCGGGAATGCTGAAACTACAGCCGGGGGCGTGAATGGGGATGTTGTTGTCGATGGGGCGTGCCGGGCTGCGTCGCCTGATGATCATGGGGCTGTTCGCGGCAGTGGCCACCGGGCTCTGGTATAGCCAGGAGGCCGAATATCGCGACAGCCTGAGCTGGATGGGCATCACGACTTGGGAGACCCCCACTCCGCTGAGCCTGCATCGCGTACTGCGCAACGATGGATATCTGGTGGGCTGGTCCGATCTGAGGGTCAATCCGCTGTGGGTCAGCTACTGGCTGAACGATGTGGGGACATCGCGGATCGGCGATCGCCCCGGTTTTCAGCGTGACTGGCGCACCCTCTGGCCGGTGAGTACCGATAGCTATAGCGGCAGCGGCTATGATCGTGGTCACCTGGCGCCCAATTATGCCATCGCCGCCGTCTATGGTCGCGAGGCCCAGCGCCAGACCTTTCTGATGAGCAATATGTCGCCCCAGCGGCCCAGCCTCAATCGCCAGCTTTGGCAGCGATTGGAGGAGGCGGTCATGGATTATTTCGTGCCGCGGTTCGGCACCCTTCAGGTGATTACCGGGCCCATCTACCCCCAAGACTTTCTCGATGGGGCCTTTCGTCGGGTGGGCTTCACGCAGGTGCCCGAGGCGTTCTACAAGATCCTGGTCGTGCCCTCCGAGACGCCTCGCGTGCTGGCCTTCATCATGCCCCAGGATGTCAGTGGCAGCGAGCCGCTGGACCGGTTCCTGGTTAGCGTCGACGAGATAGAGGCCCGCACTGGCCTGGACTTCTTCCCGAACCTGCCCTCGGCAGCGGCGGCGCGTCTCGAGGGCAACGTTAACGACCGTGGTTGGGCTCTGCAGGCAGTATCACGGCGTCCCGGACGCTTTCAGTAACCCTGGTTCCCGGCATGTGCCAAAGTGGGTGGCTCAAGGCGAGACGGTTTAGGTGGCAGTCGCGTGCATCACGGCGCAGGCGTGCGAGACGTAGCGTACAGAGTAGGCCTAACGGATAGGGGGCGAGCACAAGAGCTGGGGCAGCAAAGGGAAGGGTTCACCGAATACCGGACAAGGATTACCGGACAACGTGTGCGGGGCAAAGAATACCGGACAACGTGTGCAGAGTAGGATAGGTGGAAACAAAGTTAAGCAAAAACAACGTATGGGGAAACAAGATATGGGGGAGAGGAGCTTGTTGGGAGAACAGGCAAGATAAAGCGGGAAAAGCGATGGTGCCCAGAAGAGGACTTGAACCTCCACGTCCATAAGGACACTAGCACCTGAAGCTAGCGCGTCTACCAATTCCGCCATCTGGGCAGCGGGGTCGCCGGGACCGGCGTATCGGGAAGGTGTTGCTACATGATGCGAATTGGTGCCCGGGAGAGGACTTGAACCTCCACGTCCATAAGGACACTAGCACCTGAAGCTAGCGCGTCTACCAATTCCGCCACCCGGGCGCATCATGCTGGCCGGTGTTCGCGTGCTGGTGTATCGAGATCATCTTGTAAAAGTGATCAGGATGGTGCCCAGGAGAGGACTTGAACCTCCACGTCCATACGGACACTAGCACCTGAAGCTAGCGCGTCTACCAATTCCGCCACCTGGGCGAACACAAGCCAAGTTGTGCCGTTGAGTGATCAACGGGTCCTGCTGGTACTTCTAACAGCCATTACTGCCGGTGGGATTTTCATCCCGTGATGATCGGGCCGAAGCATTGAGATCATCGATGGTGCCCGGGAGAGGACTTGAACCTCCACGTCCATACGGACACTAGCACCTGAAGCTAGCGCGTCTACCAATTCCGCCACCCGGGCAAGTGGGCGGTATAATACCGATTCCATGTGACAATGCAAGACGTGGGCCGGGGCGCCAGAAAGATTTTTCTGCGCGCGGGCCAACCAGGATCTGACCGCCGAATGCTTGAGACGTAGTCACGGTTATGGTTGGGTCGGGCTCTTTGCGACGCTATACTGGCGCGATGTTAATGAACACACGAATTCTTGCCTCACGTCCGTGGTGCATCGTTTTTCCCTTATTAAGGACGCCTTGCGTATGACTCAGTGGACGCTCAGCGACGATCCCCACGCGGAACGTGAAGCCCACAAGTACGATAATCCGGTACCCAGCCGCGAATACCTCCTGCGCCGCCTCGAAGAGGCCGGCAAGCCGATGACTCATGAGAACATGAGCCGGCTGCTGGGCCTCGAGGACGACGATCAGCTAGAAGCCGTGCGCCGTCGCCTGGCGGCGATGGAGCGCGACGGCCAGGTGCTGCGCAACCGCCGCGGCGCCTACGCGCTGATCGACAAGCTCGATCTGATCAAGGGCAAGGTGCTCGGGCACCGCGACGGCTTCGGCTTCATCCTCCGCGACGACGGCAAAAAGCCTGACCTGGTATTGCCGCCACGCCAGATGCGCCGTGTCTTCCACGGCGATCATGTGCTGGTGCGTGTAAGCGGCCGCGATCGCCGTGGCCGTGATGAGGCAACCATCGCCGAAGTCATCGCTCGCAACACCCAGACCGTGGTGGGCATCTATCGTCAGAACAACGACGAGTTCGCGGTGCTGATTCCCGAGAACAGCCGCATCTCTCAGGAAGTGCTGATTCCCCATAGCGCCAGCGGTGGCGCTCAGGACGGACAGGTCGTATCGGCGCGGATCGTCCAGCAGCCCGAGACCCGCAAGCAGCCAGTGGGTGAGGTCACCGAGGTGCTCGGCGAGCGCATGGACCCGGGGATGGAAATCGGCATCGCCATCCGCAGCTACAATATCCCGGACGAATTCCCGCCGGCGGTGGACGAGCAGATCGGCTCGATGTCCGCCGAGGTCGCCGAGGACGACAAGGCGCATCGCATCGATCTGCGTCACCTGCCGCTGGTGACCATCGATGATGAAAGCGCCAAAGACTTCGACGACGCTATCTGCGCCTACCAGACCAAGTCCGGCAGTTGGAAGCTGATCGTCGCCATCGCCGACGTCTCGCACTATGTGCGGCCCGGCAGTGCGCTGGATGAAGAGGCACTGGTGCGCGGCAACTCGGTGTACTTCCCGGGCCAGGTCGTGCCGATGCTGCCCGAGCTGCTCTCCAACGGCCTGTGCTCGCTGAACCCGGCGGTCGACCGGTTGGCCCTGGTCTGCGAGATGAATATCTCCAAAACCGGCGCTATCAGCCGCTACCGCTTCTATGAGGCGGTCTTCCAGTCTCATGCGCGACTGACCTACAACAAGGTCGGCAAGATCCTGCAGGAGCCGGAGAGCCCCGAAGGCCAGGCACTGCGTGATGAGTACGCCTCCCTGGTACCGTCGATCAAGCAGCTGCACGAGCTCTATCAGCTGCTGCGCACCGCGCGCAGCGAGCGCGGGGCCATCGACTTCGAGACCACCGAGACGGCGATCCTCTTCAACGAAGAGCGCAAGATCGACTCCATCGTCCCGCGCTCGCGCAACGACGCCCACAAGATCGTCGAAGAGTGCATGCTGGCAGCCAACGTCGCCACCGCGCGCTTCCTCGACAAGCATGATCTCCCGGCGTTGTATCGCATTCACCAGCCGCCGACGCCTGAGCGTCTGGATCGCCTGCGCCTGTTCCTCAACGAGCTGGGTCTTTCCCTGGGGGGCGGCGACGAGCCGACGCCGCAGGACTATCAGGCGCTGCGCGAGGTCATCAAGGATCGCCCGGATGCCGATATCATCCAGACGGTGATGCTGCGTTCGATGAACCAGGCGGTATATTCGCCCCAGAACGAAGGGCACTTCGGCCTGGCTTATCCGGCCTATGCTCACTTCACCTCGCCGATCCGCCGCTATCCGGATCTGCTGGTGCACCGCGCCATTCGCTCGGTGATCCGTGGGCCGCGCCAGACCTCGACCGTGCTGCGCGCCGACGGCGCCTCGGTGGAGCCGCCCAGCCGCTGGGCACCGTACTCCTTCGAGCAGATGGTGCACTTCGGCGAGCACTGCTCGATGACCGAGCGGCGCGCCGACGATGCCACCCGCGACGTGGAAGACTGGCTCAAGTGCGAGTTCATGTCCGACAAGGTCGGCGATGTCTTCGAAGGCACCATCGCCTCGGTTACCCAGTTCGGTATCTTCGTGCGCCTCGATGATGTCTATGTCGAAGGGCTGGTGCACGTCACCTCGCTGCCCTCCGACTACTACCACTACGAGGCCGAGAAGCATCGCCTCAAGGGCGAGCGTTCCGGCGTCAGCTATCGGCTGGGCGACGGTGTCACCGTGCAGGTCGCAAGGGTCGATCTCGACGACCGCAAGATCGACTTCGATCTGGTCGACGACAAGCCGCGTCAAAAGCGTGCGCCGCGCCGCAAGCCGGGCACCGAGCAGGCGGGCAGCGACAAGCCGCAAGGTGATAAGCCCAAGGGCGACAAGCCCAAGTCAGGCCGTCGCCGCGGGCCGCGCAAGCCGCGGGGCGGCGGCGCCAAGCGCTGAGCAAAGGCGTAAGGCCAGGTGCTTAAAACAAGGCCAGGTGCTTATCGCTGAGCATCATGGCCAGGCGCCGGCATGCTACGAACTATCAGGAAAAGCCGATCATGAAACGACGTCCCGGCCAGCGTGGGCCCAAGGCCCCCGCTGGCCTCGATGCGGTATATGGCGTGCACGCGGTGCGCGCCCTGCTGGCGAGGGGCGAGGCCCCGCGCGAACTCTGGGTGCAGGACGGCAATGCAGGGGCTCGCCTGGCCGAGCTGCTCGACGAAGCTCGTCGTCTCGGTACCCGCGTCCAGCTCCAGCCCCGCGACACCCTCGATGCGCTGGCCCAGGGCGCGGCGCATCAGGGCATCGTGGCCTTCTGTCCGCCGCTATCGGTCGAGGGCGAAGAGTCTCTGTGGCTCCGGCTCAAGGGCTGGACCAAGGACACGCCGCCGCTGTTGCTGATCCTCGATGGTGTCACCGACGTGCACAACTTCGGTGCCTGCCTGCGCAGCGCCGATGCGGCCGGCGTGGATGGCGTCATCGTGCCCAAGGATAAGGCCGCGCCGCTCAACGCCACCGTGCGCAAGGTCGCCTGCGGGGCTGCCGAGAGCGTGCCGGTCTATCAGGTCACCAACCTGGCGCGGGCCATGGGCAAGCTGAAAGATCACGGCGTATGGATCACCGGTACCGCCGGCGAAGCCGACGCCAGCGTCTTCGACGGCGATTTCAGCGGGCCCTGCGCGCTGGTGATGGGCGCCGAAGGCAAGGGCATGCGGCGGCTGACGCGCGAAGCCTGCGATAACCTGGTCAAGTTGCCGATGGTGGGCAGCGTGTCGAGCCTCAACGTCTCGGTGGCCACCGGTATCTGCCTGTTCGAGGCTCTGCGGCAGCGCCAGCTTGCAAGCTAGCCAGACGGTCACTACAATTGTCCGGCTTGGTCGGACTGCGGCCAGACAACACACCCGTTAAATCACTCCTTGCTTCCCCTGGTGCTGCGAAGGCTGACCTTCGACATAGCCCTATGGAAGCTGTCAAACCGAAAGGAGACACTATGCGTCATTATGAAATCGTGTTCATGGTCCACCCGGACCAGAGCGAACAGGTTCCGGCGATGGTCGAACGTTACACCAGCCTCGTCACCGAGAGCGGCGGCAGCGTTCATCGTCTGGAAGATTGGGGCCGTCGTCACCTGGCGTATCCGATCAACAAGATCCACAAGGCTCACTACGTGCTGATGAACGTCGAGTGCAGCGGCGAGACCCTCGAAGAAATCGAGAATATCTTCCGCTTCAACGATGCGATCATCCGTAGCCTGGTCGTGCGTTGCAAGGAAGCCATCACCGAAGCTTCACCGATGATGAAGCCGGCGGAAGAAAAGCGTCCGCGTCGCGAAGACAAGCCGCGCGAACGTACCGAAACCGCTGAAGCTAACTGATACGCACCGCCAGGAGGATTTTACATGGCACGCTTTTTCCGTCGCCGTAAGTTTTGCCGTTTTACCGCCGAAGGCGTGAAGCAGATCGACTATAAAGATCTGGACACTCTCAAGGCCTACGTCACCGAGACCGGCAAGATCGTTCCGAGCCGCATCACCGGTACCAAGGCACGCTACCAGCGTCAGCTGTCCAGCGCTATCAAGCGCGCGCGCTACCTGGCTCTGCTGCCGTACTCCGATAGCCACCAGTAAGCCGTTCGCGTGATGCTGTCGATTGCCCGCTGGATGATGCGGGGGCTGCCCTACGCTGCCGGAGGGGCCGCGCTTGCAGGGCTGGTGCCTTGGTTGTTCTGGATGAGTGCCGCCATCGCTGGCTTGGTCACTCTGCGCCAGGGCATGGCATCGGCGTTGCCGGTGATCCTGGCTGCCGGCCTGCCTGCAGGATGGTGGTGGGTTCAGGGAGATGTGATCCCGCTGGCGACCCTGCTGCTGGTGACTCTGATGGGCGTGGTGCTCAGAGAGCGCCTGCGCTGGTCCGAGGCGCTGATCAGCGGCTCGCTAGCCGGAGCCGCCATGGTCCAGCTGGGGGTCTTTCTGCCACCGGGTGGCAGCCAGGCACTGATCGATCAGCTCAGTCAGAGCTCGCCGGAGGCCCAGCGAATGCTGGAGGAGTTGACCCGTCAGGGCATCTCCACCGAGGCACTCGCGACCCTGATCGTCGGTGGTGTCAGCGGCATCATCGTGCTGCTGCTCGCCGTGGCCTGCCTGGCCATGGCGCGCGGCTGGCAATCCGGGCTCTATAACCCCGGCGGCTTCCGCGAGGAGTTTCACTCCTTGCGGCTGGCGCCGCGGGAGCTGGTGACCCTGGTGGTGCTGGGGATTCTCGGCTCGCTGCTGGCGTTGCCGGGGCTGGCGATTCTTGCCTGGGTACCCCTGCTGATCGCGGGCATCGCGCTGATTCACGGAATTATTGGTCTCAAGGGGATGAAGGGGCTCTGGTTGGTGATCTTTTACGTACTGCTGATCACTACTTGGCCCACGATTCTGATTGTGCTGCTGTTGGCTCTGATCGATACGTTTGCGGACTTCCGCACGCGTCTGGCCCGCAGCGTCTGACAAGAGGTTCACGAGATGGAAGTCATTCTGCTCGACAACATTGGCAAGCTGGGCGGCCTGGGTGACAAGGTCACCGTCAAGCCCGGTTACGGCCGTAACTACCTGATGCCTTACGGCTTGGCCGTTCCGGCAACCAAAGAAAACCTGGAAGCCTTCCAAGCCCAGCGTGCCGAGCTTGAAGCTCAGGCCGCCGAGCGCAAGGCCGAAGCCGAAGCCCGCGCTGCACAGCTGGCCGAAATCGAGCTCTCGCTGGTCGCCAAGTCTGGCGAAGACGGCAAGCTGTTCGGTTCCATCGGTCCGCGCGACCTGGCCGAAGCCATCGCCCAGGCCGGCATCGACCTCGCCAAGAGCGAAGTCCGCATGCCGGAAGGTCCGCTTCGCCGGACTGGCGAATACGATATCGACCTGCAGCTGCATGCCGAAGTGGCATCCAGCGTGCGCGTGGTAATCGTCGCCGAGTAAGTCGTCGCCGAGCGAGTCACGCTGCATCTTCGATGCGCATGACGTGACGCACGACATGAAGAGACACACGGGGATTTCCCTGTGTGTCTTTTTTTGTGCGCGCTTTTCGTCCTTCGACCTTCCCGATATGGGCAGTCCGCCGCCTGATGGAACTGCCACTGCGGATGACGGTTCGACTGATAGCGCTCCCCCATCTTGTTTAGACATTGGTCGGAACAGGGTCGATTTCCTTTTGCGGGGGCGGGCTTAAACGATTAAGTTTTGCTTTGAACGATGACTCCTGTTTTGTGGAAGGGGTCGTTCAGGGGCTATTCGATGACATCGGCGATATCCATTCTCGCCGGTCATCTTAATCGATAAAGACTGCTAGCCCCGGTGTTACACACAACAAGCATAAAAGGACTCGCCCCCATGAATGCAGCCATGCTGAGAACCCCGCTCGTCGCCGCTATAGCCGTTGCCAGCTTCACCCTGAGCGGCCTGGCCAGCGCCCAGCAAAGCGATATCGAACAGCGCCTGGCCGATCTCGAAGCCCGTGTCGCCGCCGCCGAGGCACGCGCCGATGCCGCCGAAGCCCGCGCCGCTTCGGTCGAGGAGACCGTTGATGCCGGCCAGGAGCGTCTGGATGAGGTCGCCCGCCAAGCCAGCGGTGAAGAAGGCTTCTCCTTCAACGCCTATGCCCGCTCCGGCTTGTTGGTCGGTGACGATGGCAAGAGTATTCCGGGTGGCCCAACCGTGACGCCTGCGGGCAGTGTGGGAGGCTATGTGGGCCGACTGGGTAATGAACCGGATACCTACGTCGAGTCGGTTCTGAACTACCGCAAGACCTACGACAACGGTGCCAAGGCTCTTTACCGCACCATGATCGCCGATGGAGTGACCACCAGTAACGACTGGACCGCCGATGAATCCAGTCTCAATGTGCGCCAGGTCTATGCCGAGTTCAGCGATTTGCCGAGCTTTACCGGCGCTTTCGCCAATGCTTCGATCTGGGCGGGCAAGCGCTTTGATCGCGATAACTTCGACATCCACTGGATCGATTCCGATGTCATCTTCCTGTCGGGGACCGGCGGCGGTATCTACGACGTACAGCTTGGCGATAGCTGGAAGGCCAACTTCTCACTCTATGGCCGCAGTTTCAGCGAGTATCCCGTCGACAGCACATCACCCAACCTGACCGGCAACACCGATAACCTGATCTTCACCGCCAATAATTACTTCGGCAAGGTGCAGTGGATGATCAACGCCATGTCGGCGTCCGACAACGACAAACGCGATCTGGGCAATGGTTCCCAGGCGGCAGACAGCGGTATCCACACCATGCTGGCCTACCATGGCGACAGCTTCTTCGGAATCAATGAGGGCAGCTTCAAGGCCGCGCTGCTGTATGGTCAGGGCCTGGGGGCCGAAGTGAAGTCGCTGGGGACCAACGGTGACCTCACCGAGGATGCCTCGGCGGCGCGTCTGGCCGTCTATGGCACCACCTACCTGGCACCTCGTTGGCGGATCGCGCCTTCCGTGTTCGCGGAAACCAGTGAAGATCGCTTCGATGCGGGAGATAAATACCAGTGGTCAGGGGTGAACGTGCGTCTGGCCAATGAGCTGACCGAGAACTTCGAGATGCAGTACGAGGCCAGCTATCAGTACATGGACTTGCAGCCCGAAGACTACAAGTCTCGCAATGCGGTCAGCGGCAACTGGAGCAAGTTCACCATCGCTCCGACCTTCAAGCCTCAGGTGGGCGGCTTCTGGCAGCGTCCCGAGATCCGCGTGTTTGCTTCTTACACTGACTGGGACGACGAGCTCAACGATTACATCCTGAACACGGCGACCGACAGCGCCGGTGACGATATTTCCGATGATTTCGGCAAAGACGGCTTCACCGGCGGTCAGTGGAGCTTTGGCGTGCAAACAGAAGTCTGGTTCTAATGTAAAACTCAACCATACTGCAGGTAACGACAGGGCGGGCGTGTCGCGACGTCCGCCCTCGTCGCCAGCTCGGTGTATCGATCCTTCCCGCGTGCCTCAGGGCCAGCGGGTTTTTTCGTTGCCAGGAAGCCCGGTCAGGAATGGGGTGTGTCGCAGGGATGGGGTAGAATGAGCGCCGCTTACCGAATCACCGAAGGTGCCCGACTCCATGAACGAACCCGTCGAGCTCGATCAGGAAACTGCTGCGCTCAAGGTGCCGCCCCATTCGCTGGAGGCCGAGCAGTCCGTCCTGGGCGGTCTGATGCTGGACAACTCGGCCTGGGATGCGGTCTCCGAGCAGCTGGTGGCCGGCGACTTCTACCGCTACGAGCACCGACTGATCTTCAATGCCATGGCAGGCCTGGCCGAGGGCTCGCACCCGTTGGATGTGGTGACGCTGTCAGAGGCGCTGGAGAACCGCGATCAGCTGGATACCGTCGGCGGGCTCGCCTATCTGGCCGAGCTTGCCCGTAACACCCCGTCGGCGAGCAATATCCGCGCCTATGCCGAGATCGTTCGCGAGCGGGCCACGCTTCGCAAGCTGATTCAAGCGGCCAGCCAGGTCGCCGAGAGTGCCTTTGCGCCTCAGGGGCGACCGGCCGATGAGTTGGTCAACGAGGCCGAGCGGCTGGTCTTCCAGATCAGCGAGGATCGCCCCAAGACCGGCGGCCCCATCGGCATGAGCGACCTGCTCGCCAAGGCGGTGGATCGCATCGATGAAATGTTCAACATGGAAGGCGAGATGACCGGGCTGTCGACCGGTTTTCGCGATCTCGACGACATGACCTCGGGTCTGCAGCCCTCGGACCTGGTGATCATTGCCGGGCGTCCCTCGATGGGCAAGACCACCTTCGCCATGAACCTGGTCGAACATGCCGTGATCTCAAGCGACAAGCCGGTGATGGTGTTCTCCATGGAGATGCCCGCCGAGGCGCTGATGCTGCGTATGCTGTCGTCGCTTGGTCGCATCGACCAGACCCGGGTGCGTACCGGTCAGCTCGAGGACGAGGACTGGCCGCGTCTGACATCGGCGGTCAATCTGCTGAAAGACAAGCAGCTATTTATCGACGATACCGCCGCGCTGTCGCCCAACGAGATGCGCTCGCGCATCCGCCGGGTGGTGCGCGAGCACGGCAATATCGGCCTGGTGATGATCGATTACCTTCAGTTGATGCAGATTCCCGGTTTTTCCGAGAACCGCACCGGCGAGATTTCCGAGATTTCGCGCTCCCTGAAGGGGCTCGCCAAAGAATTCGGCTGCCCGGTGGTGTCGCTATCTCAGCTCAACCGCTCCCTGGAGCAGCGTCCCAACAAGCGCCCGGTGATGTCGGATCTGCGCGAGTCCGGGGCCATCGAGCAGGACGCCGACGTCATCGCCTTCGTCTATCGCGATGAGGTCTACAACCCGGACAACCCCGATAACCAGGGACTGGCCGAGTTGATCATTGGCAAGCAGCGTAACGGTCCCATCGGCACGGTGCACATGGCCTTCATCGGCAAGTACACCCGCTTTGAGGATCTGGCGCCCGACAGCTACGGTCAGCACTTCGGCGAATAGTCGCACCTGCCACGGCGCGGGGATCATGGTTGAGACTGCAATGGGCCGCCGTATAATGCCCGGCTTGGTCCCATGAACCAGTTTAATGAACCAGTCAGATGAATCAGTCAGATGAATCAGTCAGTGGAACGAGGATAGCTTATGGCAGGCGGATTTCGACGCGGCAACCGCAAGCGGACCCCAAAACTCGAGGGACGCGGCGAACTTCAGGAAGTCGAGCGCGAAGGGCCCTTCAAGGAATGGCTCGGCATGCCCGATCTGTATCGCTACCGACTAGTGGTCGATGGCGAGACCTTCAGCTATCAGACTGAGGATTCCGAGATCCCGGTCGCGGTCGGCGACAAGGTGGTGTTCCGCTACAAGGAAACCAAGGCCGGCAACTGGGTCGACCGCAACTCCCTTGGCAAGGCCATCGATCCCGCCGACTATCAGTGATGGCGGATTATCACTGATGGCGTCAGTGCTGGCTGACGTGGTGGCGGAAGTGCTGTTTGAGTGGAACATGGCGTAGCGGCCAGGGTCACAACGGTGAGGGCGACATGTCATATTGCCGTCATGGGGCACAGCCAAACTGTGCCCCAGGTATATCTGGAGCCAGCCTATCGGGTCCCGTTATATTCAGAGCCGCCACTACCGGGCCTCATGGCAGGCTGTCATCGAGTCCGGCCACCAGCCTGCGATCCAGGAGGACAGCATGGAACTTAAAGACTTCAAGGCTTTCGCCAAGCGACACGACAACTTCGAAATTCGCGTCATCAGCCACACCGGCAGCCGCTTCTATCAAGTGGAACTGGAAGATATCGAGGGCGCGCGTCATCTGCTGACCCAGCGCGGCAAGCCGATGCTCTTTCGCGCCCTCGATGATATCTATCTGGAACTCAAGCGGGTCGGCGTCCACCGGGCCTATCTGGTGCAGTATGTGGCCCACGACGAGGTGATCGGCCGTGACGCCCACTACCACGATGCGCTCAGCTCGCGTATGCCGCTGGTCTTCTAGGCGCCATGGTTGGGCACCGCATCATCGGTGTGGATCATGCCCTTTGCCGAGCTTCCGCTTCATACTGTGCGCCTCACACCGCGCGCTTCAGACCACGACTCAATCAGCACTTCCGGCATATCGCCGGCTTCATTGACTTGCCACTATTACGACTTGCCACCCTCGCTCCTTGAACGAGCGTTCATGCCACCGGTGGCGGGTTATCCCGCACTATCAAGCCTCACTATCAAGCTGCACTATTAATCTGTGCTATCAAGCCGCACTTCCATGGGCAGGCTTTCCCACTAAAGCGCTCTCTCTCAAGCCCTTATCCCGTCAGGCCTTCTCTTGCCGGCGCTGCCTTGCTTGCCACCAGTTACCCAGCCTGACCCGATAGCGGGCGAAGAACGCATAGCCGCGGTCGAAACACCAGGCCAGGCCCGGCAGCATCGTCAGTCCTACCAGCCGCCGATAGCCCAGCACGGCATACAGTGCCCGGCTGGCATCCATGCCCACGAACCAGGCGCCCTTGGCATCAGCGAGGTGAAGGCGGCCCATCATGGCGTCGAAGGAGCGCCCCCAAGCGGCCGCATCGAAGTCATCGGCCTGGATATCGACCAGCCTGACGCGGTCGCGGCGCGGATGCCGCTCGAGCCAAGCGACTTCGCGCTGGCAGAAGGGGCAGTGACCGTCGTGAAAGAGCGTCACGGGGGAGACGGCATGGCGGGGTGGCGGGGCGGTTGGGGACATCAGGAAGGCTCCTGGTAGGTGGTGGGGGCTGAGCTATCGGCGTCACGATAGCCTGCCAGGTGCTGGCCTCGCCCATAGGCGGGCGCCGTGTCCAGGCGCGCCAGGAAGGCGTCGGCCTGCTGGCGCATGGCCTCACGCTTCTCGTCTTTCATGCGGCCAAGTGAGCTATAGATCAGCTTCATGCGCGGGTTGTCGGCCAGGACGTCGCGGTGCGCTTCGATGAAATTCCAATAGAGGCTATTGAAGGGGCAGGCATGAGTGCCGGTGACGTGTTTTGGGTCATAGCGACAGTGCTTGCAGTGATCGCCCATGCGATCGATGTATTTGCCCGAGGCGCAGTAGGGCTTGGAGCCCATCAGGCCGCCGTCAGCATGCAGCACCATGCCCAGGGTGTTGGGCAGCTCGACCCATTCACAGGCATCGGCATACACCGCCAGATACCAGTCGCAGAGGGCTTCCGGCTTGACCCCGCAGAGGAGGGCGAAGTTACCCGTGACCATCAGCCGCTGAATGTGGTGGGCATAGGCGTGATCGCGGGTCATCTCGATGGCCCGCTTGAGGCAGCGCATCTCGGTGTCGCCGGTCCAGAAAAAGGCCGGCAAGTCACGCTTGGCGCCTAGGCCGTTGCTGCGCTTGTAGTCGGGCATGCGCGTCCAGTAGAGCCCTCGCACATATTCTCGCCAACCAAGAATCTGGCGGATGAAGCCCTCCACCGAGTTGAGTGGCGCACGCCCTTCGCGATACTCGACCTCGGCGGACTGACAGACCTCGACGGGCGACAGCAGACCCAGGTTCAGCGCCGCCGACAGCCGTGAGTGGAAGAGGAAGGGCGCCTGGTCACTCAGCGCGTCCTGATAGCGGCCGAAGTCCGGCAGGCAGGCGTTGAGGAAATGCTCAAGTTCGGCAAGTGCCTGTGTCCTGGTCACCGGCCAGTGAAATGTGTCGAGAGAGCCGAAATGCTCCCCGAACCGCGAGGCCACCAGCTCCAGTGCCGCCTTGGTGGTGGCGTCGTGTTCATGGGTCGGCGGCGCGGGAAAGGCGAGATGCTCGGGCAGCGGCTCGCGGTTATCGTGATCGAAGTTCCACTGGCCGCCGGCGGGCTGGCCGTCTTCCATCAACAGCCCGCTGCGCTTGCGAAGATGCCGGTAGAAGTGTTCGAGGCGATAGGTCTTGCGGCCCCGGGCCCAGGCGTTGAAGTCCGCTGGTGTGGTAAAGAAGCGGTCGTCTTCGATTAGCCGCCAGGGCAGGGCGGTATGCTGTCTTTCGCCACTTTCGCCACTTTCGCCACTTTCGCCCCTTTCACCTTCGCCACTCGCATTGGCGAGGGACTGACCCGCAGTTGCGCGAGCCTGAATGGCCGCATGCAGCCGCCACTCACCGGGGCGGACCACGCGGATCTCGTCGCAGCCATGGAGGGCGGCCACTCGCTCGGCCTCGGCGAGCAGCTGCTGGCAATTGTCGTCATCGTCAAGAGTGCTGTAATGCACCTGTACGCCCGATGCCTCGAGTTCGATGGCGAAGTGGCGCATGGCGGCGAACATCATCGCGATCTTCTGCGGGTGGTGGGGCACGTAGCGACCTTCTTCGTCGACCTCGCAAAGCGCCACCACGGCGCTGTCCGGCAGGTCTTGAAGACTCGCCATCGACGGACTGAGCTGATCACCCAGCACCAGGATCAGCGGCTTAGACATATATTGACCTGAAGTTATACAAATATGGATGATAGTATAACTGCATTCTTCTCGATGGCATCCCTTTGATAAGCTGTCGATCCATCAGTCGGTTACGTCACAAGGATTCCACGATGTCCGCAGCCAGTCCCCGTTCGCCCACCGCCACCCTCGAACAGCCCGGCGAAGGGCGCCTTGCTCATGCCGGCGCCGATCATCCGCCGGTGCCGCGCAAGAAGGTGGGCGTGGTATTGGCCAACCTGGGCACCCCGGATGCCACCGACTACTGGTCGATGCGCCGCTATCTGTCGGAGTTTCTCTCCGATCAGCGGGTGGTCGATTACTCCCGTTGGCTGTGGCAGCCGCTGTTGCAGGGCATCATCCTGACTCGCCGCCCCTTCATCTCCGGCAAGGCCTATCAAAGCATCTGGAACACCGAGCGCGACGAGAGCCCGCTGTTGACCATTACCCGCGAACAGGCCGAAAAAGTCGCCGAGCGCCTCGAGGCGGCCTTCGGCGATGAGGTGGTGGTCGATTTCTGCATGCGCTATGGCAACCCCTCGACCGACAGCGTGATTCGCCGGCTGCATGAGCAGGGCTGCGAGCGGCTGCTGTTCTTTCCGCTCTACCCGCAATACGGCTCGCCGACTACCGCCACCGCCAACGATGAGGTCTTTCGTACCCTGATGACGCTGAAGTGGCAGCCGGCGCTGCGTACCGTGCCGGCCTACTTCGATCGGCCGGATTATATCGCGGCCCTGGGCGGCTCGATCCAGGTGGCCTATGACCGGGCCCAGGCCGATCAGGGTGGCCGCCCCGAGGTGCTGGTGGCGTCCTATCATGGGGTGCCCGAGCGCTATCTGCTCGATGGCGATCCCTACCATTGCCAATGCCAGAAGACGACGCGGCTGGTGAAGGAACATCTGGAGATGGCGGACGATGAGATCGTGACCGCCTTCCAGTCCAAGTTCGGCCCCGAGAAATGGGTCGGGCCGGCGACCGTTGACAAGGTGGCCGAGCTTGCCCGGGCGGGCAAAAAGCACATCGCGGTAATCTCGCCGGCCTTCGCCTCGGACTGCGTCGAGACGCTCGAGGAAGTGCAGCAGGAAATCCGCGAGGCCTTCCTCTCCGCCGGCGGCGAGACCTTCACCTATGTGCCCTGCCTAAACGCCGACGAGGCGCATATCGATGTGCTTACGGCGATCGCCAGGCAGGAGCTCGGCGGCTGGCTCTAGGCCTTTTTGCCAAGCCCAGTCTTGCCAAGCCCAGTCTTGCCAAGCGCAGTTTTGCCACGCCCAGTGCTTCATGGCCCCCGTGAACGACAAGGCCCCGGACATATCGTCCGGGGCCTTTTTGATGCGGATGGCTGACGCGGGCGGCGCTCAGTGGCCCTTGTCCGGGTGCAGTACCGGCTTCTCGTTGGCGTCTTCCGTGTGGATTTCGTGGGGTCGGCCGCGGGTCTTGTCGGCATGCTTGAGCTTCAGGTGCAGGCCGGTCTTGGCCAGCAGGTGGGCCGACACTGGGGCGGTGATGAACAGGAAGAGAGTAATCAGCATCTCCTGCATCACCGGCTCGCCCTTGGTGACCCCGAAGTAGAGCATCGAGGCGCTGAGGATGCAGCCGATCCCCAGAGTGGTCGCCTTGGTCGGGCCATGCAGGCGCATGTAGAAGTCTCGCAGGTGGGCCATACCCAGCGAGCCGATGAAGGCGAAGGCGCCGCCGGCGATCAGCAGCACCGAGATCACCCCCTCCAGAAACACGTACCAGTTCATAGGGATCTCCCTGCCTATTCGATGATGTCGCCGCGCAGCAAGTACTTGCATACCGCCACGGTGCTGATGAAACCGAGCATGGCGATCAGTAGTGCCGCCTCGAAATAGGTCTTGGTGTTAAGCCACAGCCCCATCAGCACGATCAGGGCGATGGAATTGACATACATGGTGTCCAGCGCCAGCAGCCGGTCGGGCATCGACGGGCCCACAGCCATACGGTAGACGTTGAGCATCAGGGCCATCAGGATCAGCGCCTGGCTGATCCACAGCGCGGTATCTAGCATTCGTAGATCTCCTTGAGCGGCTGCTCGTAGCGCTCGCGAATCTCGTCGATCAGCGCCTGTTCATCGGGAGCGTCCAGGGCGTGGATCAGCAGGGTGCGGCTGTCCATGCGCAGGTTGGCCGATACCGTGCCCGGCGTCAGGGTGATGGTGTTGGCCAGCAGCGTGATGGTGAACCGGTCCTCGAGCATCAGCGGATACTCGACGAAGGCCGGACGCATGCGCCGCCAGGGGTTGAGAATCAGCCAGGACACCTGCAGGTTGGCGCGAATGATGTCACCCAGCACCCGCAGGCCGTAGCGCACCAGCAGCCAGGGTTTCTTGACGCGAGGCTGAACGTCCCAGAAACGCCGGTTGAGCAGCGGGATGACGATGGCCAGCAGGCTGCCCAGCAGCAGGTGAGCGAAGGACACGCTGCTAACCAGCAGCAGCCAGACGACCAGCAAGAGGACCGACAGTAGCGGCATGGGTAGCCAAGAGCGGGGCGTGATCATGTGTCACCTCCGGCATCAGGCAGCAGGGCACGGATTTGCACTGCAGGCGAGCTCAATTGTTCTGCGGTGGCCTGGGTGTAGTCGCTGACCGGACCGGCCAGCAGCACCAGCAGGGGGGAAGCGCCAAGCAGCCATATCACGCCGAACAGCTGGCGCCGGCCCAGTGGACGATCGCTGGGCTCGCCATCGTGGCTGCGCCAGAACAGGGTCGAGCCGGCCCTGGACAGCGCCACCAGCGAGCACAGTCCGGCGATCAGCAGCAGCGGCCATAGCCAGGGCTGCTGTGCCGGCGTCGCGGCGACCATCAGCAGTGCCTTGCCGATGGCGCCGGACAGCGGCGGCAGGCCGGCCACGGCGGCACCGCCCATCAGGAACAGGACCCCCAGCAGCCCGCCATTGCGTAGCGGACGCCCCTTGACCAGCCGGGTGCCGGCCTTGCCGCGCTGCAGACCGATCAGCTCGGCCAGCAGGAAGAGGCCGCCGGTGACCAGGGTGGTGTGAATCAGATAGAAGAGCAGGGCGCCAATGGCTTCGGGGGTGTGCATGCCGATGCCCGCCAGCAGGGTGCCCACCGAGACCAGTACCAGGTAGGCGACCAGCAGGCGCAGGTCCCGGGCTGCCAGCACGCCGACCGCGGACGCCGCCAGTGTGCCCAGCGCCAGCCACCACACCCAGGGCTGCTCGATGGCGGCCAGCGGGCCCGCCTGATCGCCGAAGATCAGAGAGTAGACCCTGAGAATCGTGTAGATGCCGACCTTGGTCATGATCGCGAACAGCGCAGCCACTGGTGCTGGCGCCGAGGAATAGGCCTTTGGCAGCCAGAAATACAGCGGCAGGATCGCCGCCTTCAGGCCGAACACCACCAGCAGCAGCAGCGCGCCGGCGCTGACCAGCCCGGCGCGTTCGCCCTCGAGCTCGGCTACGCGCACCGCCATGTGGGTCATGTTGAGGGTGCCGGTAGCGCCATAGAGCACGCCTACCGCGATCAGGAACAGCGCCGAGCCCGCCAGATTGAGCACCACATAGTGCAGGCCGGCCTGGATGCGTCCCTTGCCGCCGCCGTGCATCAGCAGCGCGTAGGAGGCCAGCAGCAGCACCTCAAAGAACACGAAGAGGTTGAACAGATCGCCGGTCAGGAAGGCTCCGTTGATGCCCATCAGCTGCAGCTGGAAGAGCCCATGGAAGTTGCTGCCCTGTTCATCGTCGCCGGCACTGGCGAAGACCACGCAGCCAAGCGCCAGCACGGCGGTGAGCAGGATCATCAGCGCCGAGAGGCGATCGAGCACCATGACGATGCCGAAGGGCGGCTGCCAGTCGCCCAGCGCATAGTAGGAGACCTCGCCGCCGGTCGCCTTGCCGACCAGTGCGATGGCGACGGCCAGCAGCAGGGCGGTGCTGCCGATGCCCAGCACTCGCTTGAGAGAGGTGCTGCCGTGGCGGCTGATCAGCAGCAGAATACCGCTGACGAGTGGCAGCACGACGGGCAGGACAATCAGATGTTGCAGCATCAGCGGCGCTCCTCTCGCGGCTCGTCGACCTGACGGCCATCGACATGGTCATTGCCCATGTCGCCGCGGGCACGCATGGCCAGGATCACCGCGAAGGCGGTCATGGCGAAGCCGATCACGATGGCGGTCAGCACCAGCGCCTGGGGCAGCGGGTCAGCGTAGTTGCCGCTGCCGTCGAGAATGGCGGCGCCATTGGTGGTCAGCCCACCCATCGAGAACAGGAACAGATTGACCGCGTAGGACAGTAGCGTCAGGCCGACCACTACCGGGAAGCTGCGCCCGCGCAGGGTCAGGAAGAGGCCACAGGCGGTGAGGATGCCTGTGGTGATGGCGTACAGGCTTTCCATCAGCTTTTCTCCTTGCTGGTGGCGGGCTGGGCATCCTTGGACGGGCGGTGCGGCGTGGTCACCTTGCCCAGGTTGGCAAGGATCATCAGGGTCGCACCGACCACTGCCAGATAGACGCCGAGGTCGAACAGCATGGCGGTGGCCAGCTCGAACTCGCCGATCAGCGGCAGCTTGAAGTGCCCGAAGGCGGATGTCAGGAAGGGACGGCCGAACAGCCAGCTACCAAGCCCGGTGAGCGTCGCCACGGCAACGCCGCCGATGGCCACCAGCTGGTAAGGGAAGTCCAGACGGCTCTGGGTCCATTCCACGCCCCGCGCCATGTAGATCAGAATCAGCGCCACCGCGGTGACTAGGCCGGCGATGAAGCCACCACCGGGCTGGTTGTGGCCGCGCAGGAAGATGAAGACCGAGACCAGCAGCGCCAGCGGCAGCAGCCACTGGGAGACACTGGTGAGGATCATCGGGTAACGGTCCGCTGACCAGACGCGGCCCTCGGCGTCGCTGTGGGGCATGAACAGCCGCAGACGATTGAGCAGCTTGAAGATCGCGAGACCGGCGATCGCCAGCACCGTGATCTCGCCGAGAGTATCGAAGCCGCGGAAGTCGACCAGGATGACGTTGACCACGTTATGGCCGCCGCCGCCGGGTACGCTGTTATCAATGAAGAAGCGGGAAATGCTGTCGACCTCGCGAGTCAGCACTGCATAGTTGAGGCTTGCCACGACCATGCCCAGTGCGCCGGCCAAGGCGATGTCGCGAATGGTGCGATGGGCCGAAGACTCTCGTGGCGTCTTCTGAGGCAGGAAGAACAGCGCCAGCATCAGCAGGATCATGGTCACCACCTCGACTGAGAGCTGGGTCATCGCCAGGTCGGGAGCCGAGAAGCGGGCGAAGGTCAATGAAACCACCAGCCCCACCACCGACAGCATCAGTAGCGACACCAGGCGATAGCGATGGGTCACGACGGTCCCCAGGGCGCCGAAGATCAGCAGCGCCGCGCCAAGCATCAGTACGCCGTCAAGCTCGCCCTCTAGCTTTCCGCCCGACAACTGCGGCAGCTCCAGGAGGCCCAGGGTGGCAAGTAGTAGCGCCGCGCCCAGCAGCAGGCTCATATAGCGCTGCAGTGAGCCGTTCTCAAGGCGTGCGGTCAGCGATTG
>Ga0114983_1000111_pt1 | contig 30845 bp, 26 predicted proteins | sample Shrwel_input2_RT_FD_87182 | JGI IMG/M metagenome (GOLD analysis project Ga0114983, IMG submission 87182) | Subsurface microbial communities from deep shales in Ohio, USA - Utica-3 well 1 S input2 RT | ecosystem: Environmental > Aquatic > Deep subsurface > Shale gas/oil reservoir > Produced... | reverse complement strand
GCTGTGAGGTGATCAACGCCGGGGTTTCCGGTGAGCAATCGGCTGCCGGGCTTGAGCGTTTGCCGGCGCTGCTGGATGAAACCAAGCCGGATCTGCTTATTTTGCTCGAAGGCGGTAATGATATTCTCCGCGGCCGCAACCAGGCGCAATTGGCGCAAAACATTGAGGCCATGTTATTTGAGGCCAAGGCCCGGCAAATTCCGGTAGTGCTGCTGGCTGTGCCGCAAAAGAATCTATTGCTGTCGCCCCTGCCTTTGTATGCCGAACTGGCCGACAAGCACGGCGCCATCTTGTTGGAGGAGACTCTGTCTGAGCTTTTGCGTTCAAACGAGCTCAAGTCTGATACTGTGCATCTCAATCAACAGGGGTATTCGCGTTTGGCGCAAGTCATCTTCTCCAAGCTGCAGGAGGCGGGCGCTTTTTGATGCTACTTTTTGATTCTATTTGGCAAAAACTGGGCTAATTATCGATTGAACTTGACCCTGGTGGGCATTTTGTGGGTAAATTCTCTGCCATAATAAATGGCAATAGTGCCTTCATAATAAATAACAGCAGGTTTAAAGAATCACATGACAGATCTTGAGCAGCAGGTTTTTACTCAAGTGCGTGCCATCATAGCCAACGAAGAGCAGGTGATAGGTCGCCGCGGCATCCTGATCCCGCTTAAGAAGGCCATTATTGCTGATGGCGATATCCGCAATGTGATTGATATTGTCGCGACCGATCCCGCGCTGGCAGCCCATCTGCTGTGGCGCAGTAATAACGCGCTCTCACCTTCCGTTCAGCCAAACCGCAGCCTTAAGGATGCCTTGGTGCGCCTTGGACAGGTCAATATCTACCGTTATGCCTTTAGTTTCTATCTTAAGGAGCGGCTCGATGAATTGCCGCAGCCATATCGCAAGCTGGTACAAGGCTATTGGCGTTTGACCGAGTCAGTGGCGATCGAATCTGTGGATAGTTTGCATCAGATGCAAGGGGTACAGATAGACGCGGACGAAGTGCAGACTCTGGCACTATTCAGCGTATTCGGTCAGATAATAGCCCTGACAGCGTTTGCCTATCTCAACGCCGAAGCCGAGCAGTGCTTTCCGCTGTGCATTATCAAGACATTAATAGATACTCAGCAGCAAACACTGACGGTGGAAGCCTTTGAATCTCTGGGGTTGGATGATGAGCTGCAAAATGAGTTTATGGTCGCCCATAACTTGAGACAGACCCGGGATCCCCATTCACCCGGACTGGTACTGAGAAGGGTATTGTCGCAGCGCGGCTTGCTGCTAAATCCACTCTAAATCTTTTTGTGACTGTCGCCGACTATCAGTGACTGTGGCTGCCGCTCAGTCAGTGCCTGTCCTGGCGCTGTAATCCCTCTTTGGCTATTAATTCCAGCAGCCTTTGCAATTGCACTCTATTGCTGCTGTCGCGGCGGTAGGCTCCGAACAGTGGCCGTTTCAGGCCTTCCTGCCCCAGTTTTACAGAGGTCAGGCTTAAGCCCTGGGCCTCGGTCAGTGACCAACTGGGTAAAGCGGCTACTCCTTCCTTACAGGCGATGCGTTGCAGCAATACATTGGTAAGATCGCAGCGTTTTTGTGGGCCGGGCACCACCCCGGCCGGCTCGAGGAAGTGACGGAAAATATCCAGCCTTTCCAGCTGCACCGGATAACTGATGATAGCTTCCCCTGCCAGTTGTTGCGGCAAAATATAGCTGTTGCTGGCTAAAGGATGATCTTTGGCCATCACCAGTCTCACTTCAAAATCAAATAGATGCTGGTAGGCAAGGGCATGGCCGGGCACAGGATCTGAGGTTAGCACTATATCCAGCTCACCGGTTTCCAGCGCATTGAGTGAGTCGAACAGGTGGCGGCTTGAGAGATCCAGGTTGGCATCAGGATAAGACTGATGAAAGGCTTCCATTACAGGCATCAGCCAGCGAAAACAACTGTGGCATTCAATACCTACCTTTAATGGGCCGCTGCTTCCAGATAGACCACGTTTGAGCACAAATTCGGTTTCCTGTACCCGAGGCAGTATCTCTTCTGCCAGGCTCAGCAGGCGACTGCCCTCAAGCGTGAAGGTTAGAGGTTTGCTTTTGCGGACAAATACCTGGGAGTTAATCCGGGTCTCCAACTCTTTAATCTGGTGCGACAGTGCCGACTGAGTGACAAAGCGTTTCTTCGCCGCGCCGGCCAGGCTGCCACTTTCTTTCAGTGCTATCAGAGTACGAAGGTGTCTCAGTTCTATCATTTCCTCTCCACATGAATGCCGCTCATGTTGCCCTTGAATTCAATTCGGTTGCCTGTGCTGAGACTAACACAATAAACTTCTAGACGTCCAGACGCCCAGTTTGATTTGTTGTATTACGGCGTCGCCAGTCACTTGCAGCACAATTTACAGAGGATGGTATACATTATGCGATTAAACAGTCTTGGTTTTCCCCGTATCGGGCGTCGACGTGAACTCAAGTTTGCTTTGGAGAAGTATTGGCGTGGTGAGTCCAGCCAAGCCGAACTACAGAGTGTTGCCAAGGAGCTTAGGCGCATCCATTGGCAGTGGCAGGCTGATGCCGGGGTAGAGCTGTTACCGGTCGGCGATTTTGCTTACTATGATCAGGTGCTGACCCTGAGTGCGACTCTGGGGGTAATCCCCGAGCGTCACAGTGACGGCGGCGCTGTCAATCTCGATACCCTGTTCCGGGTTGCCCGTGGCCGAGCACCCAGCGGTAAGCATGCGCCGGCGTCTGAAATGACCAAGTACTTCAACACCAACTACCATTATCTGGTGCCTGAGCTCAGCGAAGATCAGCGCTTCGATATTGCCTGGGAGCAGTTGTTTGAAGAGGTGACCGAGGCTCAGGCGCTGGGCCACACTGCCAAGCCGGTACTCTTGGGGCCGGTCACTTTCCTGTATCTGTCCAAGACAGTGGGCGCAGAGTTTGACCGTTTGACATTGCTGCCGGCGCTGCTGCAATGCTATCAAGCCATTCTGGCCCGATTTGCCGCCCAGGGCGTTGAATGGGTGCAATTGGATGAACCTGCGCTGGCACTTGAGCTGGATGACAGCTGGCAGCAGGCCTTCCATCAGGCCTATGGCGTGCTCGAGTCGGCGCCGCTCAAGCTGTTGCTGGCAACCTATTACGGCACTGTTGCTCACCATCAAAGTCTGTTGTCGGCACTGCCGGTGGCGGGCATTCACCTGGATCTGGTCGCCGCGCCCGAGCAGTTGCAGGCCTTTGTCGGGGCACTGGCGCCCGAACAGGTATTGTCGGTTGGGGTGATCAACGGCCGTAACGTCTGGGCCGCCGAGCTGGATCTTGTGGCCGAGCAGTTGGCGCCACTGGCGCGGGATCTGGGAGACAGGCTCTGGCTCGCCACTTCCTGCTCTCTGTTGCATACCCCGGTGGATCTCGAGGTGGAAACCGTGCTGGCGCCCGAGCTTAAAAGTCTGCTGGCATTCGCCAGGCAAAAACTTACCGAGTTGCAGGAGCTCAAGGCGCTTTTGGCGGCGCCTGAGACTGAAAATGCCAAAGCCGTGGTCGCCCGTTGCCGGGATCGGCGCGCGGCCAGGGCGCAGGGGCGTAATCAACAGCTCAGTGCCAGAATCGATGCCCTGAGCGCGGCCGATTATGACCGAAACCATGAGTTTGAGGTGCGCAGACAAGCCCAGCAGGCCAGGTTCAAGTTGCCTTTGTTGCCGACGACTACCATAGGTTCATTCCCGCAAACGGCAGCCATTCGTAACCTTCGCAGCCGCTGGCGCAAGGGTGAGTTGGACGATGCTGTGTACACAGAGCAACTGCAACAGGTGACCCGAGATACCATAGAACGTCAGCTCAAGCTGGGAATAGATGTGCTGGTACACGGTGAAGCCGAGCGCAACGACATGGTGGAATACTTTGGTGAACAGCTAAACGGTGTTGGTTTTACCAAACATGGCTGGGTGCAGAGCTATGGTTCCCGCTGCGTCAAGCCGCCGCTGATCTACGCCGATGTGACCCGTCCCAAGGCGATGACAGTTGACTGGGCCGAATATGCTCAGAGTCTTACCGACAAGCCGGTGAAAGGCATGCTGACCGGTCCCGTGACTATATTGCATTGGTCCTTTGCCCGCGAGGATATCAGCCGCGAACAGATAGCGACTCAGTTGGCCCTGGCGATACGCGATGAAGTGGTGGCATTGGAGCAGGCGGGCATAGGCATTATCCAGATTGATGAACCGGCTTTTAGGGAAGGCTTGCCGCTTAAACGCAGCGATTGGGCCCATTATCTCGATTGGGCCGTGGCCGCTTTCAAGCTCAGCGCCGCCGGTGTCAGAGACGAGACCCAAATTCACACCCATATGTGCTACAGCGAATTCAACGACACTATTGCGGCAATTGCCGCCATGGATGCCGATGTGATCACCATAGAAACATCGCGCTCACGGATGGAGTTGTTGAATGCCTTCGAAGACTTTGACTATCCCAATGAAATCGGCCCTGGGGTTTATGATATTCACTCCCCCAATATTCCAACAGTGGAGGCCATGGTAAGCCTGATTGAAAAGGCGGCGCAGAAAATTCCTCTGCGTCAGCTCTGGGTCAACCCGGATTGCGGCTTGAAGACCCGTAACTGGGAAGAAGTCGAACCGGCTTTGAAGAACATGGTTGATGCCACCAGGGAGTTGCGACGTCGACTCGGGTGATAAAACTCTGTGGTTAATAATAGTCAGGGGCGCAATGCGCCCCTGATGTTGATTGACTTCAACGCGGTAAAGATTCAACTCATGCTTATTCCCAGTATCATCAGGCCCACAGTGCCCAGGATGATCAAGCTTGAAAAGATTGTGCCCAGAATGGCGAAGATTTTCTGGCGCTCTTTTTGTACCAGGCCACCAATACCCAACCCCAAAGACACCAGACAGACCAACATCATAAAGATGATCATTAACCCCACAAGAACCGCTTCCATGGAGTTTTCATCCATGCCGCCCGGTGTTGTTGTTTCCAGGGTTCCGGCAACAATAAAAGTAATAAACAGGGCTATTCCACTCAATATGCTGGTGACAAATGAGGCTATCCCTGGACCTGAATGTTTTAATTGCATGGCAATCCCTTGATTTTTTCTGATGGTTATCCAACTGAGAAATATACAGAAACCAAGGGAAATATGCCATTGACCATTTCTGTCTATACTCAGGTCACCAACCGGACTCAGATAACTATCAGGAGAAGCCCCATGAGCCATGTATACAAGATAATAGAACTGACAGGTTCATCCCCAATCAGCTCGGACGAAGCGGTCAAGAATGCTATCGCTGCGGCCAGTCAGTCGCTGCACAATCTGCGCTGGTTTGAAGTGATAGATACCCGTGGCCACCTGGAAGCCGGTGTTATCGCTCATTGGCAGGTCACCATCAAGGTGGGTTTTACCCTGGATTAGGCTTGAATTCAGGCGTCTCTTGGCAAACCCTTTTCCACTATCCGGATCAGGCGATCCGTCTTACGGACGGGAATGGGCGCTGTGTTCTTGCCGCTGAGTTTTTCTGCCTGCTGCGCCAGTGCCCACGTTATGTGTTCTGCGATCAGTTCAGAGGCATCTGTCAGTCGCTCCTGCAAGGCGGCAACTATGGTTTCACTGCCGGGCGCATTGCCCAGTGCCACCGCAATATTGCGCAGCCAGCGTTGATGGCCTATGCGGCGGATGGCGCTGCCTTCGGTATTCTTCAAAAACTCGACCTCACTCCAGGCAAACAGCTCCAGCAGCTTGGGCTGTTTCAGTTGTGGCCTTAAATGAAAGTCAGTCTCTGCGGTCAAGGGGGCGGCACGGTTGATGGGGCATACCAGCTGGCAGTCATCGCAGCCGTAGATGCGATTGCCGAGCAGTGGCCGAAACTCCAGTGGGATGCTGCCGGCCAGTTCTATGGTGAGGTAAGAGATGCAGCGACGTCCATCGACTACATAGGGCTCGACTATAGCGCCAGTTGGGCAACTTGTAATGCAGGCGACGCAGGTATTGCAGCCTTCGGCTATGGCGACATCCACGGGCAGCGGCAGGTTCACCAGCAGTTCGCCGAGGAAAAACCAACTGCCGGCTTCATGGTTGAGGATCAATGAGTGTTTACCTGTCCAACCGATCCCGGCCTTTTCTGCCAGAGGCCGTTCCAGAATGGGCGCCGAGTCGACGAAGGGCCGAAAGCCACAGCCTTCAAGTTGCAGGGCTTTGAGCGCTTCATCTATACGTTCGCCCAGCTTTTTCAAGCGATTACGCATCAGCTTGTGATAGTCACGGCCGCCGGCATAGCGGGAGATATAGCCGAGGTTAGGGTCTTTGAGGTTGAGAGCAAATCCGGCTTGGGGCGGCAGATAGTCCATCCGTACCGAGATGACTCTTAAAGTGCCGGGATGCAGTTCGGCCGGGCGGGCCCGCATCATGCCGTGGCTGGCCATATAGCCCATTTCACCGTGATAGCCCTTATCGAGCCAGGTCTGTAGCCTGGGCTCTTCGCGGCGAAGATCTGAATCCGTGATCCCAACTTGAGCAAAACCCAGCTCTTTGCCCCAAGCCTTTATGTCGCGGGCAAGCTTACCAAGCATAAAGGGATCCAATTGTGGTGGTTGAGGAACAGACATTAACAGAGGCTGACCGGGAAAAAACCTGATTATATCAGTAAAGCTGAATCGCTCACAGTTGCCGCAAACGGCGATTTTGGTTTTTGTCGATGCTATGCTGGAACCGAGGGGGAATAAACATATGCCGACAATTAAGCCTCTGTTTTGGGCCTGCTTGATTGTGTGTGGCTGCATTCTTGCTGGTTTCGTCCAGGCCGGGAATGAGCCTCCCGAGTCCAGACTTGCGCCTCTGAGGCTTTTGACAGAAGCTTGGCCCCCCATGAGTTATGAATACCAAGGACGAACTGATGGTTATGCCGTTGCCCTGGTTAAGGCGTTGAATTACAAAGTCACCGCCGCCGATGACGAGCCAGTCATAGAGATCTTGCCTTGGGCCCGCGCCATTAATATGGCAACTCATCATGCCAATATCCTGTTATTTGCCACTTCTATTGATGAACAGCGACGGCAGCAATTTGATTTTGTTGGACCGATTGCCGAAACCCGTATCCAGCTCTATGCCCGCATGGATGATGATTTCACTCCGGCAGATCTGTCACAGGCGGCTGCGGCGGGTAATATTGCTATTTATCGTCACTCTCCGGCGCAAAGATTGTTGAGGGATATTGCGGATGAGAGGCTGCTAATCTCAGGTTTTCCTCAGTATTCGGCCAGACAGTTGTTGCATAAGCGGGTGCGTTATTGGTGTCAGGCGGAGATCGCGGTTAAGGGCGTCTTGCGGCAATTGGATCAACCGTTGACTGCAGTGCGGCCTGTGCTGGAATTGGCACACTTGCGGTTGTATCTGGCGTTCTCCAGTGGCACAGATCCTGCGCGAGTTAAAGCCTGGCACAAGGCGCTGGTGGCATTACAGCTAAGTGGCGAATTTGATGCACTGTATTTTGAATGGTTTGGAGCAAAGCCCTCACTGCCTGAGGCTGAAGTGTTATGGCATAGCCACTGAATTACTGATTGGTGAGGGCGGTTCAGGCGCTTTCTACCCTATTACGCCCCTTATTTTTGGCGCGGTATAGAGCGTTATCAGCCTGTTTAAGCAGCTCTGAAAACTGTAACTCGGTATTGAGAGTCGCCACCCCGGCACTGATAGTGACTCTGGACTCGCCGGCAAGCGCCTCTGGGCTTGATTCTGCCAAGGTTTGACGTAAACGCTCAGCAATTTTCAGGCATTCTTCTCGACTGGTTTCCGGCAACAGCAGCAGAAACTCTTCACCACCGATCCGCCCCAGTAGATCTTGCTCACGAATAAGCGTTTGGCTTACGCTCGCCAGGTGCTGCAGTACCTTATCTCCGCCATCATGACCAAACTGGTCGTTGATATCCTTGAAGTTATCGGCGTCAAACAGAATAACAGACATAGGTATGCCTGAATGTTTGGCCTGATTGAATAACGCTTCTCCCCTCTGATAGGTATAGCGTCGGTTGGCCAACTGAGTGAGATGATCCGTTTGGGCTATCTTCTGAAATTGACGTGACTTTCCGGTTTGTTTATAGGCCAGAATCGCCATAATGAAAATAATGATGCTGGCAAGGATCAGCACCGCCAGCTGCAACAGGCGGTTTTGCTGAAGTATCTGCACCTCCTGTTCTTTGAGGCGCTCGCTTTCCAGCAGACGTTGATTTTCTTTTGCCATGCGGTCGGCATTGAAGCGGGTACGCATCTCTGTGGTGCGGTATGACTGAAGCTTATTATCCAGTTCAGAATGCAGGGAGATATATGATTTGAGCACGTTTGTTGATTCTTGCCAAAGCCCCTGTGCGGCAAATATTTCGCTTTTGAGCAGGTAGAGTTCGGCCAATCCCCTGTCATTACTGATATCCCGAAAACTTTGTTCTGCCTTGGCCAAGGGGACCATAGCTTGTTCCGCCTGACCTTGGCGCAGCAACACATCGGCGCTGTAGAGTTGCATAAAACTGTAGAAGCCACCCTGTTGCTCGGTCACAAATGGTTTGGCACGCTCCAGCGCCTGTTTGGCATCTTCTATTCTGTCGAGTTTCAACAGTGAACCTGCCATATTGACCGAAACTCCTGCAGCTTCGATAGTCATTCCTTGTCGTTTGAGATAGTTGTAAGACTGCTGGAATTTGGTCACAGCCGCTTCAAAGTCCCCCAATTCCTCGAGCGCTATGGCCATCTCACCATTGACAATATAGGCCTGCTCTTCATGGCCACCTTGGCGATAAGCCTGTTCCAATTGGCGGTAATAGTTGAGTGCGCTCTGCGGATCGCCGAAACGACGGAAGCTGGTAGCAAGATCAACCAAGTTGTAGCGGCTCCAATAATCCAGTTTGAGTTGTTCATAGAGCTGTTGGGCGGTGAGAAGATCTTCCAATGCCAGTGCAAAATTTCCCTGAAAAGAATACATGGCGCCACGCATACTGCGGGCATCCGCGATTAACCGACGGTCTTCGAGTTGGTAGGCTTGTTGTAAGGCTTGGTCATAGTCGGCTTTGGCCTGCTCCATATTGCCTTTGAGTTGAGAGTACCAACCATGGCATAGGCGAAAGTCGGTCAGGGCTTCCGGATAAGCTTGATTTTCAGCCATCTGTACTTGGGTATTGGCGTAATCTATTGCCGCATCAACCTTGGCATTATTATTGGTGTCATAGCTCCAACAGCGGGCGCGCCTGAGCCTTACTTGGCGATCCAGATCTTTATCGGCCAACAATTGGGCTATTTGCTCCAGAGTTTGCTCCACCTTGGCAACATTATTGACCTGCCCATTTTCAAGCAGTTTGAATAACTTATCTGCCTCGGGGTTATCCAATGCCAGAGCGAGCGGAACCATGCCGGACAAAAGTAGCAGAGCGAAGGCTGATTTCAAAAAGTATGACTTCACGCTTACCGATAGAGATATGTTTACATTATGTTACTAAGCATACGCACCAGGGCATAGGCTGACCAGCAATAAATCGTTAAATTTGCTTAGCAAGCCGGGTTTCATCCTATGCCTGTTTCCCGGTTTTGAGCGCGGTTGGCCCCGTTCTTTGGCTGACTTTTTGTATTTCCAGGGTGCCAATTGGAGATGGATTGCTGTTTAATGCCGGTGCTATACTCGCCGCCAATCGCTTTTAGACGGAAGAAACAATGACTCAAGTTGATGCTCAGTACCGGCAGCAGGCGCGAAGCGCCGCCATCAATATCTGCTCTCAGGTATTACCTATGGATAAGTTGCCGACGGCGCTGAAAGAAGCCTATGACAATCTGTTTGAACAACTGCTGGACGATAAGGAGTCTGAGTTCAAACAGGCTTGGGACAAGTTGCCGCCAAGTGCTGCCAAGTTGCTACCCAGAGCCGATTTTCACGGCTTTTTTATCGCATCAGCCTGGTTGCAACTGAGTTTGATGGCCCAGGATATCGCCCAGTTGGCGGATACCGACGAGGCCATTGCCGAGCAGGAATATAGCGGCATATATGATCGTATTTCACAATCGGCGCTCAAGGAGAGTGTACGCAAGTTGAAAAAGGCCCGTACCGACAGGCGTTTACTCAACAGTATTCGAGATGTGATAGCCAATGGCTAAATAAAAAACCGGCATTATTTTTAATGCCGGTTTTTTATGGGCGGACGCTCTTAGAAGGAAGTACGCTTGTAGCGGCGATACTCAGGCTGCCAGAAATTACTCTCGATAGCCTGTTGTAACATTTCATCGGAAGTCGGCAATGCGTGGCCTTGCTCGATGGCGACCTTGCCGACGGCAAAGGCGATGTGCTTGCTGACCTTCTGGATCTCTTCCAGTTTAGGCAGCAGGGAACCACTGCCGTTGAGTGCCAGCGGCGAGCATTCTGCCAGAGCGCGGCTGGAGGCCATCAGCATCTCATCAGAGACCCGCTTGGCACCACTGGCCAATACTCCAAGGCCTATGCCGGGGAAGATATAGCTGTTGTTGCACTGGGCGATTTCATAGGTTTGGTTGTCTATGACCACAGGCTCAAAGGGGCTGCCGGTGGCAACCAGCGCCTGGCCATTGGTCCAATGCAGAATATCCTTGGGCGTAGCTTCAACTCGGCTGGTGGGGTTGGACAGCGGGAACACTATCGGTCTTGGGCAGTGGCTGTGCATGGCGCGGATGATCTCCTCGCTGAACAGTCCAGGGGCGCCGGAAACCCCGATAAGCACAGTCGGCTTGCCGTTGTTGACCACATCCAGCAATGAGATGTTGTCACCGAAATTGCTCCATTGCTGCAGCTCTTCGCGCTTTTGCGCCAGTTTCTGTTGGAATGGCAACAGGTTGGGCATATTGTCCTGCAACAGTCCCCAGCGATCGACCATAAACACCTGGCGCCTGGCCTGCTCATCACTGATCCCTTCGGAAACCATCTGCGCAATAATCGCTTCGGCGATGCCGCAGCCTGCGCTACCGGCGCCGAGGAAGGCAACCCTTTGCTGGCTCAAGTGAGTGCCTGCGGCCTTACAGGCAGCGAGCAGTGAGCCAACTGTGATGGCGGCGGTTCCCTGAATGTCATCATTGAAACAGCAGTATTTATCTTTGTAACGCTCCAGCAGCGGCATGGCGTTTTTCTGGGCGAAGTCTTCGAACTGGATCAAGGCCTCGGGCCAACGGCGATGAACCGCCTGCATAAAGGCTTCAATAAATTCCAGATATTCTTCGCCGCCTATGCGCTGGTGGCGCCAACCCATATACATGGGATCTTCCAGCAGATGCGGGTTATCTGTTCCCACATCCAGGGTAATGGGCAGAGTGTAAGCCGGGCTGATTCCGCCGCAGCTGGTGTAGAGCGACAGCTTTCCAATCGGGATCCCCATGCCGCCGATCCCCTGATCGCCCAGCCCCAAAATACGCTCACCGTCGGTAACCACTATTACCTTCACCTTGTGACGGGTGGAGTTGTTGAGGATGTCGTCGATGCGATCCTTATTCGGATAGGAAATAAACAGGCCGCGGTTACGGCGGTAGTCTTTGGAGAAGCGTTCACAGGCCAATCCGACGGTTGGGGTGTAGATGATAGGCATCATCTCTGTGATGTGATTCTGAACCAGACGATAGAAGAGGGTCTCGTTGGTGTCCTGGATATTGCGCAGATAGATATGCTTGTCCAGATCATTGCTGAAGTTCTTGAACTGATCGTAGGCACGTGAGGCCTGCTCTTCGATCGTTTCAATCACGTAGGGCACCAGGCCTTCGAGGTTGAAGAAAATACGCTCTTCCTCGGTAAATGCACTACCTTTGTTGATCAACGGCGCTTCGAGAATAGCCGGACCGGCAAAAGGCAGATATAAGGGGCGTTTATTATCGTCCATGGCTAACCTTTTATGTTCTTTGTTGGTGGATGACGGGCTGTGATCTAAATCCGCATAGATTACCACGAAATGTGATCTTTGTTGCCTGTGGGCGAGGGCTTGAGCAAAAATTTTGTTTAAAACGCGGCAAACCGGGTTGGTCTGAGCCTAAGGGGGGGAATGACACAAAACAAAGAACCAGGCGGATGCCTGGTTCCAAAGGAGATAGCTGCTGTTGCTTGTTGGCTTATTTGCCGCGGTATTTAAGTGACAAGCCCTTGATAAAGTTACGCATCAACTGATCACCACAGTAGCGGTAATGCTTGTGCTCAGGATTGCGGAACAGGGCGCTCAGCTCAGCCTTGCCGATACGGAAGTTGGCCAGTTCAAGAATGGCAATAATATCTTCTTCTTTCAGTTCCAAGGCGATTCTGAGTTTCTTGAAGATGATGTTGTTGTTCAGGCTGGGCAGCGGCTGCGGAATGCCACTGCCGGGACGCAGGCCGCGTTTGTCGATGATCACGGCATCGAGAAACTGGCACAGGGTACGATCGTCACAGGGACGGAACCCTTCTTCATCTTCTTTCTTGAGCAGGCCGGCCAGCTCAGCTTCACTCATTTCACGCTTCATTTTGGCGTAGAGACGCAATACCTTGGAGTCGTTGAAATTAAAGACAAAGCGCAAGCGGCGCAGAATATCGTTGTTGGTCATGAATGTCCCTGGGCCGGTTTGACTCCCGGCTTAGTTTTAACACTGTCTGGCGATTGACTTAGGTGCGTTAGGCGCGGAGGCTCCGCAATATTGCGGCATTATACCTAAAAGCCAGGCAGATTTGCCGCTTTTTCCAGTGGACAGTTCGCGGCCGTTTCGCGCACCGCCTGTCGCAGCTTGTCGTGAAGGGCGAACACCCGGCCTATATCTTTGAGTGACCAAGAGGTGTTTTCCAGTACCACCAGATTGAAGCCCGAGTCCGGATAATAAATCGCAGTGCTGATATAACCCGCTATGTAACCACTGTGGCTGAACTCCAGGGGCAACTCAGGGCTCAGTTGTATTCCGGCGGCATAATTCAGCTCGCCCCAACGATGGGGGCGTTTGCCTCTCGGCGCCAGCAACTGCAAATAGCCGCCACGGCTAAGCAGTTGCCCCTGATGCAGGGCCTGCTGAAAGTCGGCAAAGGCAGAGGTGGAGCCAATAAGGGCGCCGCTGGCCAACAGCTTATCTGTGAGGGTCAACTGCTCGGCCACGCTCTCAAAGCCGCTGTCAGTCTCGGTTCTTCCTATCGCCAGATGGGGTAACTGTTCCTGGATACTTTCAATACTGCCGGTGCGGGCCTTGAGCTCAAGCCCCTCGGCATCAAAGAAGCGCTGCAGCAATTGAGTACCACTGCTGCCTTTTCGCTTGAGGATCTCGGCCAGCAGCCAATAATTGTCATTGCTGTATTTAAAATCGCTGCCCGGGGTGAACAGCAAGGCTTGTCCTTGGATGCCTATGCCGGATGTGTGGCTCAGCAACATGGCAACTGTGATGGCCGGATCCAGTTCGGCCTCTTTGCCGAGCAGGGTGGCGGCGCTGTCATTGAGATTGAAATCGCCTCTTTCTATCGCCCGCATCACCAACACGGCAAACACTTGCTTTGACAGTGAACCCAGCACAAATTGGCTATCAGAGGTGATGGGTTTGCCCTGGCTTTCTCCGGCCGCATGGCTCAGCAGTGTCTTTTTACCTTGCCTCAACTCGATTACGCCGCTGAAGGGCAGGGGGTTTTGCTTGATTATCAGCTGTAGTTGTCGTGTCAGCTCTTCGCTGTGGCAGACAGATGGCGCCGAACCCTTGCCTGGTGCCGGCTCTTGTTCGGATCTCGGCGCAGCGCTTAGGCTAAGAGTGAATCCCAGCAGGCAGGCCATGCTCATGCCTTTGACTGTTGATGAGAGTTTTAGTCCTAAAAAGCGCGGCTGCGCCAGCGGTGAGGAGTTCATGCAACTTCCTTATTTGATGTAGCAATACCAATAGATAAACAGCAGCGCAAAGCCAAACAGGTAACCGAGTCCCAGCCAGCCCCAGAGTTGCATGCCCCTGCCGTAACGGGCCTCAGTCGGCAGGGTTTTGGAACTCATCAGCCGTAGATTCAACCAGGCAAAAATACAGGTAGTCATAAAGGCCTGGATCATCACCAATTCCAACAGTGATAGCAAGGCACCCTTAAAGAACAGGATCAGCAGCAAGGCCAGCAGCGACATAACCAGCATGATCCCAGCCAGGCGTTTACCGCTGGGGCGGCGCTCAAGCAGCAGGCGCCAACCGGCATCCAGGGTGCGGCTGTAACCATCGAGCACAGTGACAGTGGTGGAGAAAATACACAGCAGCGCCACCAAGGCGATAAGCATACGGCTCCACTCCCCGAGCACGCTGGCGTAGAGGGAGATCAACTGCCCGGCAAACTGGGCTCCAGAGTCGGCAAAGGAGGCTCCCGAGCCATGCATGACTCCGGCACCCAGGCTGAGAAACACCAGTGCCAGCAGGGCGGTGAGCCAATAGCCGATATCGAAATCCAACCTGGCCTGGGCAGCGCTCAGAGCGGCCTGCTGTTGATTGATGCGCTGTTTTTCCAGCAGCCAAAGTGAGTTCCAGGCGCTGACTTCAATCGGTGCCGGCATCCAGCCCATCATGGCGATCAAAAACCCAAGATAGGCCCATTGCCAGGGAGAGGGGGAGACGAAGTCTTTATCCAGCACAGACTCCACCCCCAGCATCATGGCAGCGGCGGTCAGAGTGCCCAGGGTCAACAGCGCCATCACAACCTTGGTCATGCGATCAAGCAGGCTATAGCGCCCAAGCAGCAATAGCAGCAAACTGGCGCAGAGCACGATAAAAGACAGAATATCTATGCCGAGCGGCACAAACTGAGTCAGCATGGCGGCACTCAGCATGCTGACCCCGGCGGTGCTGGCAATGGCAGCAACAAGATTGAGCAGACTGAACAGCCACAGATAGCCCTTTCCTTGCTTGAGATAGCCCTCAAGCAGACTCTCGCCGGTCGCCGCCGTGTATCTGGCTCCGGCGGCAAAGAAGGGATATTTGAGCAGATTGACCAGCACCACCAGCCAGGCCAACTGCCAGCCAAATTCGGCGCCTGCGCGGGTTGAAGCCACCAGATGCGAGGCGCCTATGGCCGCTGCGGCCACCAGAACGCCCGGGCCCATGGCGGCCATTAAGTGCCTAAGGTGAGTGAAAGAAAAACCTTTTCGATTCAGCATGGTGTCATTCATGGCGCGCTCTTTTCCCGGGCCAGTAAGGATTCGATATTGACCAGCGAGGAGCGGATCTCCCTGAGTAACATCAGCTGCTCATGGTTGCTGTCATGTCCATTTGAGCTGGGCTCCTTGTGATCCAAATGCTCTTTTTGTGCCAGCACAGCGGCGCGAAATCCGTCGGCATCGACTATGCCAACCAGGCTTATCAGGGCGTTATTGCCGGATTGTCCGGCGGTTTCCACCTTGAGTTTCTTCAGACCGAACAGGCGCATCAGTGGCCCCTGAATAAGCGCCATGTCGGTGATTTTATCCAAGGGCACAGTATTTTCGGTGCGGGTCAGCAGGCCGCGGCGCACTACTAGCTTACGCTCGGTCAGCTCGGCGCTCATGTTGGCGAGATTATCGGCAAAGCGGGCCTGAAGCAGTGGCGCGGCGGCTGTGGGCATGGCGACTTCCTATATCAGTAAAATCAAATTTACCCCAGTTAGAGGCATTGACTTTAGATATTAAAGAGTTAAGTTGAATCGGTAAATGTTAAAAATATATGACAACACGGAAGTTTGTAGTCGTGGTTGTTTTCCACAAAAACAGCTGAAGAAATTAGGGATGATTATGAACAGACCTCACCTTGTCCTGAGTGCCTGCGCTGCGGCGCTTGCCTTGACCTCTGCCGGAGAGTCCTTCGCGGCCGAGGAGTCTGTGGAGCGTATCGAAGTCACAGGCTCGCGGATCAAACGTACCGATATGGAAGGCCCATCGCCCATTCAATCCATAGGCAAAGAAGATATTGCCAACATGGGCTATGACAACCTGCAGCAGTTGCTGGAAAGGATGCCGGCGGCCGGGGCCGGCACTTTCTCCACCCGCGGCAACAGCCAGGACTCTACCGCCAACGGTGCCGCCGCCATCAGCCTGCGTGGCATGGGGCCGGATGCGACCCTGGTGCTGATCAATGGTCGCCGGGTTTCCATCAGTGCCTTTGCCGAAGGGGTCAGCAATTCTTTTGTCGATATCAACAGCATTCCCGTATCGGCCATTGAGCGGATAGATATACTCAAGGACGGCGCCTCGGCCATCTATGGCTCGGATGCCATTGCCGGGGTGGTCAACATAGTGCTGAGGAAAAACATCGAAGGCATTGAAGTCAATCTCGGCTATGGCGCCACAGATGGCCCCAATTACAACGAAAAGACCGCCAGTCTGGTGTGGGGCACCATGAGTGACAAGGGCAGCGCGTCTGTGATCCTGGATTATTTCAGCAACTCGACCCTGAGCGCCGATGAGATGGGGCAGTTTGGTACCGCCAATCAGTCGCCCTGGGGCGGGGAGGATTTCCGTTCTTCCCGGGGTTTTCCGGGGTATTTCTATGTCAATGGTGTCAAGACCATAGATCCGGCTTGTCCGGCCGATTCCGCCACATCGAGCGGCAGCTGCCTGTTCGATTATGGCCCCTATAACTTGGTGATCCCCGAGGCCGAGCGCATAGGCGCCATAGGTCAGTTTGAGTATCACCTGAGTGATTCCCTGACCGCCTTTTTGGAGCTGGCGGCTCAGCACAATACCTCCAAGGCCGGTGGTGCCGCCACACCGCTGGATGAAACTGCCGGTTTGACGGTTCCCGGTTCACATCCCAACAATCCTTTTGGTCAGGACATTGACATAGGCCGCTTCCGCACAGTGGATGCCGGTCCCCGCCGCTGGGATATCGAGTCCGACAGCTTGAGATTGGTGGCCGGTCTGCGCGGCAGCTTCAAGGAGTGGGACTGGGAAGTCTCGGCCCAAAAGGGGCGCAGTGAGTCGACCCAGACAGGGGATCGCAGCCAGGGCTGGGTGCGGGTGGACTATCTGCAGGAGCAAATCAATCTCGGCAACTACAACCCCTTTGGCGGCACCATCAACTCACCCGAAGTGATAGATGCCATTACCACCAGTCTGGTGCGTCAGGGCAAGTCACATATTACCGCCTATGATGCCAGCATTTCGGGGCATGCCTTTACCCTGGCAGACAGGGATATCATGCTGGCCGCCGGGATGGAATATCGTGAAGAGGATGTCAGCGATGTGCCCGATGAGCAGTTCCAGCGCGGGCTTATCTTCGGGACTGAAGCGGTTTCCGCCGCGGCCGAGCGCGATCAGTATGCCGCCTACCTGGAGTTTTCCATTCCGGTGACCGACAGCTTCGAGCTGCAACTGGCGGGGCGCTACGATCATTACAGCGACTTTGGCTCCACCACCAATCCCAAGGTGGCGTTCCATTGGGGCATGACAGAAGACTTGAGCATGCGCGCCTCCTGGGCCCAGGGGTTCCGGGCGCCATCGCTGGCCCAGATAGGCCTGGGCCCTTCGGAAAAGAGTAACTTCTTTAAAGACACCTATGCCTGCGCCGCTCAGGGTATCTCAGAGGCCGACTGTGAGCTGCTGGATTACAACACGGTATTTGCCGGTAACCCGGATCTGGATGCCGAGGAGTCGGAAACCTGGAACATAGGCATGATCTGGGCGCCGAGCCAGAAGTTCGATATCGGCTTCGATATCTGGAACATCACCCAGGACAACAAGATAGACGAGCAGCCTCTGGGCGACATCTATGCCGCCAACTGTAATGATCAAAACAGCGCTATCTGTGTGCGCCTGCCCCCCGCCGGTGGCGAGCCGCTCGGGGTGCTTGATGTGATTCACTCAAGCTTTGTTAACTTAAGCTCCCAGGAGGCACAGGGCCTGGATATCTCGGCTCACTACGGTCTGGAACTGGACAGCTATGGCGATCTCAAGTTTGGTCTTGAGTGGAGCTATCTGGACAAGTTTGAAAAGGACGGCCTGGATTATACCGGCGAATATGAATATCCCCAGTACCGCTGGCTGGCCAGCACTAACTGGACCATGGGCGACTTTGCCGCCAACCTCAATGTCAGCTACATAGGTGAATTTGAAGATACGCCGGACATTAACTTCGACGGCGCCCTCGACTTTACCGAGAACAAGTCACGTATGGTGGATGCCCAGTTCCTGGTGGACTTGCAGGCTTCCTACCGTTTCAACGAGATGTTCAAGTGGACGCTCGGGGTCAATAACCTGTTGGATGAAGAGCCGCCGTTTGCCATAGGCGATGGCGATGCGGATCTCTATGGCTATGTGATGTCTGTGCATAACCCCAGAGGCCGTTTCATCTACACCAAGGTCAGTCTTAACTTCTGAGGCAGGCACCCGGCCCTTGATGGCAAACTGACAAGGGCCGGATGCTGGAGAGTTGAGATAAGAAGTGAGAGACAAGAGCCGAGAAACAGGGACAGAGTGACAAGCTTGAGGCAGTGGGAGTATCTTGTTGCTGTTGACCTTATCATCATGGCGCCAGCGGGCGCCTTTTCTGCCACCATACCTGCGTTAGCCATTGCTTATGGCGACAGGGCAATTTAAGGAAAGTAATATGATTCGACTCTATGGCACGCCGCGAAGCCGGGCGCTGCGGGTTTCCTGGTTGTTGGAAGAGCTGGAACTGCCCTGGGAGTTTCACTTTGTTGATATGGCCAAGCAGCAGAACCGCACTCCTGAGTTCCTGGCGCTTAATCCCTGCGGCAAAATCCCCGTGCTCGAGGATGACGGTCTGATATTGACCGAATCGGCGGCCATTATGCTCTATCTGGCCGAGAGTTACGGTGAGGGGCGTCTGTTGCCCAAGCCAGGCACGGCAGCCTCCGGGCATCATCATCAATGGTTGAGCTTTGTGATAACCGAGTTGGAGCAGCCGTTGTGGACCATGGGCAAGCACAGGTTTGCCTTGCCGGAGCAGCAGCGGGTGGCGGCGATTCAAGCCACGGCCGTATGGGAGTTCAACAAGGCTGCGGCCATTGCCGAGCAGTGGCTGCCTGATAGCCCATTTTTGCTCGGTGATGAATTGACTGTGGCCGATATACTGCTGGCCCATACCCTGAACTGGGCCACCATTTTTGAGCAGCAGGTCCCGCCCAAACTGGCGGTTTACCGAGACAGGCTTAACTTGCGCCCGGCAATGAAAAAGGCGCTGGACAAAGCCAGCGCCAATTTAACTGATTAATTCAAACTCTGGTTTCAAAGCCGCGGTATTTCAGGGCCGTGATATTTCAGAGCTGCGCGGCCGCCCACTTGGCGCGGCTTTCGCGGCTCTCACCCAGCCCGCCTTGCTGCTCTCTGAAGGCCTTGTAGGATTCCACATCCAATGGCACCAGGCTGATATCCACTTCCAGCACCAGTTTGCACTCTTTCTTGATCCGCCAGGCGGCGGTGTTGTACAGCTCAGTGAGTGGCAGCGAGCTTAAAAACTCAGGGTTGTATTGGGTGTAAATCGCCTGGGTGGGATAAACCACAAAGGCCAAACGGCGCTTGGGTTCTTTCTTGAACATGGCCTCGATACCATCACAGGTGTTCAGCACCTGCATCTCGATAATATCGTCGATTTCCAGCAGTTTTTTCTGGGCCAGTTCGCTTACCTGCGCCTCGCCCGTTTCCCAGGAGAGCAACTCGGCTTCATCGACTTTCAGCAACTCGGCGGCCTGGGCGGTACCCAAGCCAAGAGATTGGCGCAGGCACTGAAACTCGATGGCGTTGAGCGGATATTGTTTGGACATAATGCTTCCTGTTTTTTCTATGTGTCTGATGGCGTGGCGCCCAGGGCGTGTCGGCCTGTGTCAGCTTTGCAGCCAGACGTCTTCGACCCATTGCCAGAGTGACTCCCAGCAATCTTCTTCATCCAGGCCGTCCTGGTTCCAGAAGTAGACCACACCTTCCTGATCTATGCAGTAAAAGTCATCACCGGTTTGGCAGATGGCAATCAGATCTCTGGGCATTCCCAGCGACCAGGCATAGGAGGTCACTTCCGGCAGATAGGTGTGGGAGTGGGGATCGGCAGCGGTCACCGGCTCCAGGCTGCCATAGATAACATCACTGGCATGCAGTAGATATTCTTTCAGCTCCGAGGGCAGAGGGATGAGTATCTGCTCTTCGATATCCACCAGATCGTCAAAGCCGGGCAGATCCAGCGGTACAGGAACCTGCTCTGACAGTTCCTGCAGTTGCTCTATGATTTCATGCATGATTTTACGCTTTGGCCGAGGGTCAATGCGCTGGAGTATAGCGGCTTGTTGGCCGCTGACAAGCTTTGTCAGGCGACTATGGTATTTTCTATACCAAGAGTCTGGGTTTGTTGGCGTTTATAACCCAACCAGGCTTTGTGGTACAGCTTGTGTGATTCCTGGCGCAGCTTCTGGATCCGGGCCAGTTCCAGCTCGCTCAGCGGCCTTTGCTCGCGGGCAGCCTTATGTTCCATCGCCTGCACTGCTTCATAGACTTGGTGCTCTGCACCGTTTTTGATGGCGGCAATCTTCCTTAAGTGCAACTGGACTTCGGCAATCAGGCCACTTTTCGGCAGTTGCAGCAGCAGGTTGATATCCCGATAGCCGGAGGCCTTGGGCTGGGCAAACCTGTCTTTGACCTGCAGCACATTGGCCTGTTGCTTCAGGCTGTCAAAGGCCAGCTGCAGATCATCAAGGCTGTCGGCTATCAGGGTGGCTCGCACCAGATCTGTCAGGGCGGCAGGGTCGTTATTCAGCTTGTGCGCCACCTTGGCTTCGGCCCGTTGACGCTCTTTCACCTTGGCCAGTTGCAGCTCGGTCTCGCTCTGATTGGCTACCTGTGACAGGAGACTGTGCAGTTCATTTTGTGCCATAGGTGCCTGCTGATAGAGGGCATTGAGGCTGGAGACGGGTTGCCTTGGGGCGCTGAAGCTTTGTTTCTTGAGGGCATTGAATGGGAGGGCCGAGTTTTGGCGCTGGCTGTAGCCGCTGTCGTCTCTTGGTTCAGCTTCATATTCTGAAGGCTGAGCGTAGGCGGTGCGCGCCGAAAGCAATAACAGGAAAACCAGGAAAGTGCGGAATAATCGGGTCATGGGGCCTCGCATCCAGAATGACTTCTAAGTGGCTTTGACTCCAATGTAGCACTTGGCTCTGAACCCTTGCTGAACCTCAAATGAAACTTTATTCATCTAAAAAGAAAGGCGCCTTGAGGCGCCTTTGTTGGCAAGCGTAAAATTACCAGATTTTCACGCGCTGGGCCGGTTCAATATACATGCCGTCACCTGGCTTCACGTCAAATGTGCTGTAGAACTGCGGCATATTGGACAGTGAACCTATGGCGCGGAACTTGGCCGGTGAATGAGGATCTGTGGCCACTCGGTTGCGCATGGCTTCCTCTTTGATCTTGGCACGCCAGATTTGGGCGAAGCCGAGGAAGAAGCGTTCATCACCGCTCAGACCGTCGATTACCGGAGCCTCTTTGCCCGCCAAGGATTTTTTGTAGGCCTTGTAGGCTATGGTGACACCAGAGAGATCGCCGATGTTTTCACCCAGGGTCAGACTGCCGTTAACGTGCAGGTCGTCAAACACATAGTAGCCGTCGTACTGGGCGATTAGCGCCTTGCCGCGGGCGGCAAACTCTTTCAGATCCTGCTCGGTCCACCAGTCGCGCATATTGCCTTCGCCGTCGAACTTGGCACCCTGATCGTCAAAGCCGTGACCCATCTCATGGCCGATAACCGCACCTATACCACCATAGTTGACGGCATCGTCGGCAGCCATATTAAAGAAAGGTGGCTGCAAGATGGCGGCCGGGAACACGATTTCGTTCATGGTCGGGTTGTAGTAGGCGTTGACGGTTTGTGGCGTCATGTGCCATTCGCCCTTGTCTATGGGGCTGCCCAACTTGGCCAGTTGCTTCTGATGTTCCACTTCACCGGCGCGGATCTCGTTACCGACCAGGTCGTCAGCCTTGATAGTCAGCTTGCTGTAGTCTTCCCACTTGTCGGGATAGCCGATTTTCGGGTTGAACTTGGCCAGTTTTTCCTTGGCGGCGACTTTGGTGTCTGCGCCCATCCACTCCAGTTCATCTATGCTGTCGGCGTAGGCACCGCGCAGGTTTTCCACCAGATGCTCCATCCGCTCCTTGGCTTCAGGGGCGAAGTGGCGCTTGACGTATACTTTACCCACGACTTCACCCAGCAGGCTGTTGACCTTGGCTACACCGCGCTTCCAACGAGGTTCCTGTTCTTGCTGACCGTTGAGTGTCTTGGCGAAGAACTCGAAGTTTTCCTGATCCAGCGGCTCGCTCAGATCTGAGGCGAAGTGGGTCAACAGCTGCCAGCGCATATATGTCTTCCAGGTCGCCAGATCTGTGTCTTTGACTATCTGGTTCAGACCTTCGATAAAGCTGGGCTGATTAATGATGATATCGGCTTGCTTGTCGGCGCCAAGCGCTGTCAGGTAGGCGTTCCAGTCGATGTCCGGCGCCAGTGTTGACAGTTCTTTGACCTCAAACTTGTTGTAGGTCTTGGTGCTGTCACGGCTTTCAACCACATCCCAATGCTTGGCGGCGATGGCGGTTTCCAGCTTCATGATGGCTTCGGCGCTTTGTTGTGGCTCGGCAAAACCGGCCAGGGTGAACATCTTGGCGATATGCTCTACAAAGGCCTTGCGGATGTTGACGAAACGCTCACCTTCGTTGAAGTAATAGTCTTTCTCCGGCAGGCTCAGGCCATATTGCCAGATATGGGTGGCATAGCGGCTGGAGTCCTTGGCATCGACATCGATATAGAAGGCCATGGGCGTGCCGCCACCGAGAATTTGGCTCTTGCCGAAGTAGGCCGCCAGTGCTTGCTTGTCTTTGATGGCATCTATGATTGCCAGCTCGCTCTCCAGTGGCTTGATCCCCAGCTGGTTGAGCGTATCGCTGTCCATAAAGGAGCGGTAAAGATCGGCCACTTTTTGCTCGTCGCTGCCGGGCTTGAGATCTTTGCTCTGCGCCACTTCTTCAATAATGGCTTTGACATCGTCACGGGATTTTTCCCTGAGGTCATAGAATGCGCCTGTGCTGGTGCGATCTGCCGGGATCTCTGTGTTCTTGATCCAGCCGCCGTTGACATAGGTATAGAAGTCATCCTGAGGACGAACAGACTTGTCAAAGTTGGCAAATTCAATCCCCGAGCCCAGGGCTTGGCTGACGGCGGCGGCAGTTGCGGTTTTGGCGACTTCCGGCTGTTTGGCTGTTTCAGCCTGGGTCTCAGCCGTTTTGTCATTACAGGCAGATAGGCCTGCGATGAGTGAGGCACACAATCCCCCAATGAGTACTTTTCTCATGCTGTTTCCTTTTCTTTGTTCTTTGGTGTCCCGCGAGGGGACATTTTTATCAGATTGGCTGCACACCCGTTTGTTCGGGAAAAACCGCAGTGATGCCTATGTTAAGGCCTGTGTGGGAATGTAAACAAGTCCCGCAGCGATGACAGCGAGCCTCGGCGCCGCGGGAGTTGTAAGCAAAGGTTACAGGCGCTTATTTGAGTGAGCGTTTGACAGTCTTTGCCCTTTAGCCCGTCAGGCTCCATAATGGCGCGCAATTGACACGGCATAAACTCAAGAGGTTGGATAGCCAAGTGCGTTTAGATAAATTTATCTGTGAGTCTACAGAGCTGACCCGTTCCATGGCCAAGAAGGCGCTGCACCGCGGTGAAATCAGTGTCGATGGTGAAATCGTCAAGGACTCCAGCTTCAAGGTGCGTGATGGCATGAGAGTGTGTTTCGATGGTGAACCTATCAGCTTGATAGGCAACAGATATCTGATGTTGCATAAGCCGGTCGATACCATATGCTCAACCGTGGATGAGGTCTATCCTTCGGTCATCAGTCTACTGGAGATAGAAAAGCCCGAGAGCCTGCACATTGCCGGGCGCCTGGATGCCGATACCACGGGCTTGGTGTTGATTACCGACGATGGCCAGTGGTCGCACAAGCTAACCTCTCCCAAGAAGGAATGCGGCAAACGCTACCGGGTGTGGCTGGCCAGCCCAGTTACTGAAGACTTGATCCCACAATTTGCCGCCGGCCTGGCGCTGCACCGGGAAGAGGGGCTGACCCGGCCGGCGCAGTTGCAGCTGATTAGCCCGACCGAAGTCTTGCTGACTATTACCGAAGGTAAATATCATCAGGTGAAACGTATGTTTGCCGCTGTGGGCAATAAAGTGGAAGCCCTGCATCGTGAGTCAATCGGCGCCATAGAGCTGGATAGTGAACTGGAACCCGGCGAGTGGCGTTATCTGACCGAAGCCGAGATAGCCTCGGTAGGCTGAAAAAAAGCACCAAGGCCAGCCGGAGGCCTTGGTGCGATACCGCTGATTATTGCTGCAGTTTAATCCGGCCACTGATGGTGTTGATACTGACATCGGCCTGGCCGGAACCGCTTTGGAACTGCAGCGATTCAGCCTTGGTGTACTTGGCTTTTTTCGGTGAGTCCTGAGTCAGTTGGTTGTCAATCTTGCCACCTGGGCCACCGCTGATATCAAAGGCGGCATTCGGCAGTTTGGCAAACTTGAGTTCAATATCGCCACTGACGCTATCGACATTGGCATTGCCGGCAAGGCTTTGCATGGCAATACTCAAGTCGCCACTGACGGTTCTGGCCTTGAGTGACTCGGGAGCCTTCAGGGTCAACTGACTCTTGCCCGAGACCTGATCCAGCTCCACTTCTATGGCATCACTCTCGGCGTTCAGTTTGCCACTCACCAGGCGATAACTCACCTTGCCCAGACTCTGTTTATCCTCAATGTCGCCGGAAACGGTTTCCAGATACAGTTCACCCTGGTTGCTCTGGGTGTGGATACTGCCGGATACCGTGGTCAGTTGCAGATTGCCTTTGAGATCCTGGCCCTTGATATCACCACTGACATTGGCCGAGCTGATCTCACCCTCCAATCCTTGCAGGTCATAATCGGCGGAAACGCCTTTAAGCTTCATATTGACTGTGGCGGGCAGAAAGATCTCCAGCTTTGAGCCGTCTTTGTCCCGGCTGTTATAGCTCTTGGGCAGCTTGTCTTCGATAACAAAGCTGCCGCCCTGCTGACCAAACACCAGGCCTTCACTGAGCTCATCCAGCTTGCCCTTGATGGCGACTTCAGCCTTGTCCCAACTGCGGATCTTCACCTCTCCCCGTTGGATCTTGATATTCAATTTGGCTCCGGACTCCAGCGCCGCACTTTGATCGACCTTCTCGGCCGCATGCAATACCGGGCTCAGCAGCAGGGCTGAAGAGAGTAGGGTTAGTGATATCTTGTTCATATGCTGATTCCTTGTTGATCGAGTTGAGTGGGCAGTTGTTCACCCCGGGTGAGCAGTTCTATCTCCCTTTGCTGTACCCAAAGCCAGAGTTGCCAAAGTTGTTGATCGGTCGGGTCTTGTTTTAGTGCCTGGAATATCTGCGTGGCGGCTTCCCTGAGTTCATCTATGCCGCGACTGAGCGGCGTGGTCATGCTGACCTTTTGCCATTGGCCGAAATTGACACTGGCTTCCAGTTGTTTCACCTGTTGTTGGTGTTGATACTGTAACTGCTCCAGCATGGCCAGCATCTGTGGGTCGACGCGGCTTTGGGTTTGCTGCAATCCCTGATAGCCGAGCAGGGATACCAACAGCAGACTGCAGGCGATAGCCAGATTACGCCAGCCGTTGCTGGATTTTGCGGCCTTGGGTGGCTGAGATTGTTCCAGCCTGGCGGCGATTTCAGGCCAGAGGTCACGCTCGGGTGTTTTTTCCCGTGGCAGTTGTTCTATCAGTTGTTCCAATGTTGGCTGCTTGTTCATGACAACATCTCCTGAAGCAAGTTTCTTGCCCTGTGGTACTGCGCCTTGCTGGTGCCGGTACTTGTGCCCATCATGGCGGCTATCTCTTCATGGCTGTAGCCCTCAATGGCAAACAGCACAAACACGACTCTGGCCCGTTCGGGTAACTTGAGGATCTTGCGCTCCAATACAGAGGTTTCCTCCGTGTGGGTTGTGGTTGATTCTTCTGTGTCTGCCTCTGTGGTCACCGGCAGAAATCTGGCCCAGAAGCTGCGCTGTTTTTTCAAACTACTCAATGCCTGATTGACGCTCAGGCTGTGCAGCCAGGTACTGAATTTGCTTTCACCGCGGAATTGGTCCAGCTTCTCCCAGGCTCGGATAAAGCAGTCCTGGGTCATCTCTTCTGCCAGTGGCACCTGGCCGGCCAGGTGCAAACACAATGCATAGACTCTGCCATGGTGCAGGCGGTAGAGCTCGGCGAAGGCAAGCTTGTCCCCCAAACGGGCACGCTGCACCAGCGGGAAGTCCACTTCTTGCTGGTATCTGGTTTCTGTCAGCTGTGGGCTGGCATTCACTGGGCTGTCCTTAATGGTTTGGGCGAGTCATGGTAATTGGATAGTTTGACCCGCTTAAAAGGTTTAAAAAAGAATAAAAAAAATCCCAAAAATTTATCTGGTGGATTAATCAATCTGCTCGATGTTTTCTTTATTTGGTTATTTGCATATCCCTTAAACAAGCTTCACTGAAATCAGTTGTTTGCTTTCCGTTCCCCGGGAGGCCGGGGAGCCCCCAGGAAAGCTATTGTGTTTGGCAACCTGAGCACGACACTAACCTGTGATAAGGGAGTCATTGGGGAACCTTAGATTTTTATTGGGTTCACTTCTGATTTTTGAATATCGCATGCAATCGCTGTTTGTCGGGTTAAAACCTTCCTTGAATGACAGATGCTTGGCGCTTTCGGTTTTTTTGACTCAGTTAATAGAAAAATTTTTAATTTTTTTTGCACTGTGACAAGGCTAGTGACTGTTTTTAAATAGGTTAATCATTGACAATATAAAATGACATTTTTGTTACCGGATTAACTCAACTGACACTGGGACAGAATTGCGACTATTTTTTTAGAGTGACTCTTTTTATTGAGGTAACACCATGCTTATTCGCCATAAGTTGTTGCTGAGTGCCGCCGTTTCGATCGGCGCCTTGGTATTGATGTTTGCACTGCAGCAATATTCCAGCTCAGTGCAGACAGAACTGTCCATCGCCATCCAGAAAGTGGTTGAACTGGATAAAGAAGTATTAAGCATGCGCAAGAATGAGAAGGATTTTTTTGGCCGCCAGGATCTCAAGTATGTTGAGATACATCAGCAGGAAGCACAGGCTACAGCGCAGTTGATGCAAGAACTGGCACTGATCTTCAAGGAGTATGATCTCCCCGAGGCGCCGATAAACAGCTTTAACCGTGATTTAGCCAACTACCGCCAGTTGTTTACCGAAGTGGTGAAATTGCAGCAGGAGATAGGCCTGGATCCCAAGACTGGTCTTTACGGTGAGTTACGCTCTGCGGTGCATAATGTCGAAAGCTTGGTGGCAGAACATAACGTGCCTGAGCTTATGGTGTTGATGCTGCAGCTGAGGCGTAACGAGAAAGACTTTATGTTGCGGCGGGATCTCAGCTACCTCAATAAGTTTGATAGCAATATTGAACGCTTCAATGAAGCCTTGAGCGCCAGTTTGCTGGACTACAGTGTTCGTAACAATATTGAGCAACTGATGAGCAAGTACCAGCAAAGCTTCAAGAGTTTGGTGGCCAAGGAACAGCAGCTGGGACTCGACGAGTCCAAGGGCATGATGGGGCAGTTGCGAGAAGCGATCTTTGCCACGGAAAGCTCATCTACCAAGCTGAAAGAATTGGCAATAGCCAAGGTGGAAAACGAGCAGCAGCACAGCTTCATGCAGGGGTTGGCATTATTTGGTCTTATTGCGTTGTTGTTGGTGGTCAGTACTGTGATGATTATCCGCAGTATTATGAGGCCGGTTGAGCGTATCACGGATGTCATTTCCCGCATCGAGCTTCAAAAAGATCTGTCGCTGCGCTGTGATGTGGACTCCAACGATGAGCTGGGCATGATAGGATGCCATTTCAACAGTATGGTGGAGAGTTTCCAGAAGCTGATCGAGCAGGTTATCGAATCAGTGGATGGCATGCGCCAGTCCTGTGAAGAGCTGTCCCGCAACGCCATCAGCGCCTCGGAAGGCGTGTCGAAACAGCTCAATGAAACCGATATGGTTGCTACGGCTATCACCGAGATGGGGGCTACCATAGACGAGATTGCCAAGAATACTGAACTGGCCGCAGGTAAGGCAGAACAGACCCACAACAATGCCCAGGAAGGCCAAGTTGAGGTTGAAGATACTATCAATAAGATCCAGTCTTTGGCCCAGCAACTGAACGACTCTGCCAATGTGGTGGCCGAGCTTGAAAAAGACAGTCAAACCATAGGCAGCGTACTGGATGTGATCCGCGGTATCGCCGAACAGACCAATCTGCTGGCACTGAATGCCGCCATTGAGGCGGCCCGTGCCGGCGAGCAGGGCCGAGGCTTTGCCGTGGTGGCCGATGAAGTGCGCAGCTTGGCGATGCGGACTCAAGAGTCGACCGAAGAGATTGCCAGCATCATTCAAACTCTGCAGAGCCGTACCCATTCGATAGTGGATATTATGGAGCAGAGCCAGAAGCAGGGCGGTGAGAGCGCTCAGCAGGCGGCCAGTGCTGGCACCTTGTTGGCGCAGATCAATGCCGATGTCACCAATATCATGGATATGAGCACTCAGATTGCTGCCGCTATTGAAGAGCAGAGTATGGTGGCCGCTGAGGTGAATAAGAACGTGGTGGTGATCCGTGATATTGCCGAGGAGTCGGCTCAGGCGGCAGAAGAGAATGCCACTGCATCCGATGAGGTTCGCCACCGCGCTGATTATCTGCACCAGGCGGTGAGCCAATTCAAAATCTAGTTATCCGGTCACAGATGAAAAACCGCGGCAATGTCCGCGGTTTTGTTTTAGTTGCAGTCGTAGTCTTTAGCGGTTGTGGCACTTTCTTGCTCTGCTGTGCAGACGGCTTTTTTCGAGGAGTCTGTCAGGAATGGCGGCAAAGGTTTTTGGTTCACAAAAGGCTTGGAGCTGACAGGGAATAAAAAATAGGCCCCGAAGGGCCCTCAGAGAGTTAGAGACGAAAGCGGGCCACTTCGGCGCGCATGTTTTCCGCCAGATGGCTTAAGTTGCTGACCGACTCGGTCAACTCGTTGGCTGCCTGGGCCGATTGTTGGGTGATGTCGCTGATTGCCATAATGCTACGATTGATATCTTCCGCCACACTGCTTTGCTCTTCGGCTGCGGTAGCAATGTGGGTATTGAGCTGGGCGATGGAGTCGACTGACACCACTATCTCTTTCAAGGCTTCACCGGCCATATTGGCCTTGCTGTTGGCCTGCTCGACCTGAGTGATGCCTTGCTCCATGGCAGTCACCGCCTCCTGCACACCTGTCTGCAGGGTGGCTATCATGGACTCAATCTCCTGGGTTGAGCTGTGGGTGCGACTGGCAAGGGTTCTTACCTCATCGGCCACCACGGCAAAACCCCGGCCCTGCTCGCCGGCCCTGGCCGCCTCAATGGCGGCGTTCAGTGCCAGCAGATTGGTCTGCTCGGCAATTCCCTTAATCACATCCAGTACCCTGCCTATGTTTTGGCTTTCATTGGCCAGATGAGTGATCACCTGCGCCGTACCCTGAATTTGCGCTGAGAGTGCCACCATGCTGGCAATCGACTCCTGCACTATTGCATCGCCATTGGCGGCACTGGCATCGGCGCTGTGAGCCGAGTCGGCAGCGGCCGTGGTGCTTTGGGCTACTTCTGAGACTGTGGCGGTCATTTCATTCATGGCGGTAGCCGTCTGCTCTGTCTCGGCCTGTTGTCTGTGCATGCGCTCGTTGGTTTGTTGGGTGAAGCTGGAGAGCTCGGTCGCCGAGTCGCTGACTGTATTGGCGGCATTGGCGATATTATTGAGGATCCCTCTGAGGTGAGATATCACATCTCTTAAGTTATCGGATATCTGCCCCAGTTCGTCGGCGTTGAAGGTTTTGAACTGCACGGTTAAGTCCGAGTCGCTGCGAATTTTCTTCAGCTGGGTGAGGATATCGCCTATGGGTAACATGACGCTGCGGTTGACCCAAACACTGAGTAGTAAGCAGGCGATAATGGCGACACTGACCAGAGAGATAAATAGCACAACGGAAGAAGAGTAGAGGCTTTGGGCTTGCTCTCTTTCCTGTTTGGCGACATCCAATTGCAGGGTGACCAACTCGGCAATCTTACCGCTGATGGGATCTATTACCTGATAGAGAGGAGTGATCTCCTGATTGAGCTGGCCTTGGATATTGCCGCTCATGGTGGCCAATTTATGTTGCAGACGTTTTATCTGTTCATCGGCGGGAATAAATAACCGCTTGGCCTCATTGACCAGTTGTGACTCTCTGGCGGTCAACTGAGTGGCTGTGTAATCCTGCCACTTCTGCTTGATGCTTCTGTCGGCCTCATTGAGCGCGGTACTGGCTTGTTCGGCACTGAAGTCTCCGGCATTGGCCTTGTTGATAGCATCGATAACAAAGACGGCGTAATCATCACCTATGCTCTTGAGATCTTTGAGTGGGACAACCCGGTCGCTGTAGATATTTTCTACCCCTGAGTCGATTTCGTTCATGATATTGATGGCGATACCACAGAGTAGCAGCATCAAGAGAAGAGGCACGGCCATACCGAGCAACATCTTGTGTTTCAGTTGTAACTTCATGCTTGAGAACCTTGGTCCAGAAGGGAACTTGTCCTTGGATGAGGCCCTGTCAATCCAATTTGTTGAGCCATACAAAAGGTATAGCAAAAAAGTATGAAATGCGTGAGACGAGAGAGGGGCAAATTTTGGATACAAAAAAACCTCGCATCGCGTAATGCCGATCAGTTAAGACAGATCGCTTGACGATCTCACTGAAAGGATCAAAATCCGATGACCCCATGTCATCGGATTTTTTTATGCAACTTTCAGAAGCTTTGGCGCGTACTCATATC
>Ga0114983_1000109_pt1 | contig 31114 bp, 22 predicted proteins | sample Shrwel_input2_RT_FD_87182 | JGI IMG/M metagenome (GOLD analysis project Ga0114983, IMG submission 87182) | Subsurface microbial communities from deep shales in Ohio, USA - Utica-3 well 1 S input2 RT | ecosystem: Environmental > Aquatic > Deep subsurface > Shale gas/oil reservoir > Produced... | reverse complement strand
GTGACCCCCGAGATCGAGAACCAGCCGACCAAGTACGTGAAGTCGGTGCTGTACCTCCTCGGCGGCAAGTTCGGGAAGATCCGCGACAAGATGTTCCTGAAGGCATTCCGCAAGTCGATGGGCATCGGCGGCGTGACCTCGGTCGATGACTTCGTGCGCGACTTCATCGTGGAGGAGCAGTCGGTGACCCGGGGCGGCGCGGTGAAGCAGATCGAGGAGTTCAACCGCCTCGAGGATCTGATCGCCAAGGTGATCAAGAAGATCGGGTTCCTGGATGAACTGAGGAAAAAGTTCGACCGCATTCACCGCCTGGTCCGCGAGAACCTCGCGCTCTCAGTCCAGGAGAAGAACTACGACATCGAGCGGATCGGCGAGCGGATCGGAGATCTCGACGACAGCATCGCTCGTGCTGAGAAGAGTAAGGCGGCGGGCGAGCTCGAACTGGTGCGGATGAAGAGCCGCATGGAAGAAATGGACGTCCAGATGGGTCGAATTCTAGATCATCTGACCGCCGATGACGCTTCCCGAATGAAGCGGGAAGAAGAGCATTCACTTCACCAGCTCAACAACCTTCGTGCGGCTCGCGCGACGAACCTGATGTCGGCGTTGCAGCAACTTCGGCAGCCCATTTCGAAAATCCATGCGTCGACTTACGTGCAGGCGCACGCCAAGGAGCTCGACGCGGCGTACAACCAGCTGGACGATGCGATCAAGCAGGTCGAGGTCGATGACTCAGGTCTGAATGCGGCGATCGATCGGGCAACCGCGGCGCTCGCGGCTGCCAAGACGACGATCGACGCCACGCTGGCGCGGGCGCGCCTGGAGTTCGAATCCGCGATTGCCCGGCGAAAGACGGCCGAAGGCAACTTCAAGAACGCCGAGCAGGGCAAGGCCCCGCTTCAGGACAGCACCGCCTATGCCCAGAGGATTCTCGAGGAGCACGGCATCACGGCAACCCCTGTTTTCGAGTTCCTGGAGGTGACCGATCCGTCTTGGCAGCCGGCGATGGAAGGATTCCTGTCGTCGAACTGCGAAGCCCTGATCGTCCGTCCTGACCAGATCAATGAGGCGAACAAGGTCTTCGAGGAGGAGTTCAGGAAGCTCCCTCCGAAGGTGCGTCCCTACAAGGCCAAGATTGTCCAGCCGAAGCACTTTGCTCGGGACATGGAACGGGTCCCCGAGCGGAACGAGATCGCCAGCCTGCTGCGTGGCAAGGGCGAGCATGGCGATATTGCCCGCGGCTTTGCGATGCTGCAGTTCAGCAAGATGGTCATGATCAAGACCGTCCAGGAGCTTCAGACGTACCCGCGGTCGATGAAGATCGACGGTCAGTTCAGCGCCAACGGCTCGACCAGCTGGGTGCGCCTGGTGGAACCGGAGCAATTCCAGCTCGGCGCTGCGCCCCGGCCGATCGACATGGACAAGTTTCAGCGGGACCTCCAGCAGGCGCGCCAGTCCGAGCTCGTCGCGAAGAACGAGCTGGAGCGTGTCGAAGCCATCCAGCTTGCGGTGCTCCGCGCCCCCAACACCGAGGAGCTCAAGAGTCAGGTTTCCGCGCTCCTGCCTGATCTGAAGGCGGTACTCGGGCAGATCGCGGCTTGCGAGGTCAGGATCAACAGCATCGACACCTCCAAGACCGAACATCTGCAGAACGAGCTTCGAGTGCTCAATGAAACCAGGAAAGGAATTGACGCCGAACGAGAGGTGATCGCCAAACAAGTCGGCAGCCTGGACACGAGCATCGAAAACTATCGCAGCGAAAATCTGAGCCTCGACAACCAGCGTCGGTATGTGTCGGATCAGGTTCAGCTGCTCCGCATGAACAACCCCGGGATCGACCAGGACGCCGAGGCCGTTCGCGCCCGCTTCGATGGCGACCCGCTGCTAACGACGCTGGTCAAGAAGATCGAGGCCTGCCAGTCCAGGAGCCAGTCGAACCAGAAGTCGGTCGAGCACGCCATTCCCGAAGTGCTGGATCAGTTCCGGACCTTCCTCGACAGCTACGACTACGACCAGCTGGAAGAGCGCACCGACTGGAAGAAGGCCATGGCCTTCACCATTCAGGAGCACGACCTGCTGCAGGGAACGAAGCTGGCGGAGTACCGCCAGCAGTCCGAACGCGCCCGTTACGCGGCAGAGGAGGCGTTCCGGACCGACGTCGCCACCAAGATCGTCGAAGCCGTCGATGAGATGCGCCGGTCCATGCGGGCTCTGAACAGCATCCTGCGTGAATGCCCCGATTTCTCGAATGGTGACCGCTACGAGTTCAAGGCCGACGTCGTGCCGGAGCACGCCGACCTGCTCCGCTACGTCATGACTGCGGTTCAAGGCGCGGGCGGGTTATTTGCCGAACGCTCCGAAGCGAGCGAGAAGGTGATGAGCTACATCGCCTCGGCCGCCCGCGGCGATGCCCCTCAGAAGGGCAACCCGATCGAGGACTACCGCGAGATGTTCCGGTTCGATGTCCAGATCTTCCGGCACAACGAGAAGATGTGCCTGCTCAGCTCGCGCTTCGGCAGTGCGTCGGGCGGCGAGCACAAGGCGCCGATGTACATCATCCTAGCGGCGGCTCTCCACCACGCCTACCGTCTGGGTGACCAGAACGGCACCGGTGGTGCGCTGATGCTGGTCGATGAGGCGTTTGAGAAGATCGATGAGCAGAACTCGATCGCGATCACCAAGTTCCTCACCGGTCTGGGCCTGCAGGTGATCATGTCGGCCGCGGACGTGAAGCACACCCAGCTCACCGGTGTTGCCGATCGCGTCTATTCGCTGACCAAGGTGACCGACACCCGGATTCACTCGAGCTATATCGACACGACCAGTCGGCTGCACGAGCTGCTCAGCTCTGACCTTCTGACGCTGCATCCCGAGCTGATCGACCAGGAGGAAGCGCGGCTGAACGCAGCCGCCGGCGCCGCCGAAACTGCACAGGCCTGACGGATGATCCCCGGGTCGAAAGGCGAGACGATGGCCACCGGCGCGCTCGAGAAGCTCGAGAGCTTCGGGGAGAGCGCCGTCGTCCGCGGCGCCGATGGCCCGAAGTTCTACCGGCTGGATTCGGAACGGTTCGGTGGGTACTTCAAGCTCGAAACGCTGACCGAACGGCACCTTTACGAGCGCCGGATGCGTGCGGCCGAAACCGCCGGCGCAGTGAAGCTGCGCTGGGGCGGGAAGGGCGACGACGGTGAACCACTGGAAGCGATCGCCGTTGCCGATCTGGCAAAGCTGTCGACCTTCCTGGGCAAGTCCCCGTACTTCCAGCAGGTCGAAGCCGCGTCGGCCAGGCTCGCCCCCTTCGCCGATGCGTGGCCCCGTCTGGTTTGGGTCATCGACCAATGGAAGAAGCGCGGCACGGCCCGCGGATTCACGCCGGTCCACGTCCAGGACATTCTGGATGCTGTGCAGGTGCTCGAGGCCGCACGGCAACGGACCGAGCTTGATCTGGCGGTCCGCCGGCTTAGCGTGTCCCTCTTCCAGGACTCGAAACGGATCGAGGCACTCGCCGGTGCGCTGGACCTGCTGACCGCCGAAGAACCCCGAAGCCCGGCCAGATCGATGGAGGACGTGCTCAACGAGCTCGGCCTGATCCGTTTCCCGCAGCCGCTGCTGATCGCCGGCCCGGGCAGGCTGAAGCTCAAGGGTACTGACGCTCCGGTGTCCGTCCTCGATCCCTTCATTGGGATCTCACCGGATGCCCTGGAGGCGATCGCCGATCCCGGTCGCTACGTGTTGACCGTCGAGAACCTGACCCCGTTCAACGAGCTCGCCAGGAGCCATGCGGGCCGCCTGGAGGGAACGGTGATCTATGTGGCGGGGATGCCCGCTCCATCGCTATTGAGGGCCCTGGCAGCGGCCTATAGGTCGCTGCCGCCCAGGATTGCCTGCTTCCACTGGGGAGATCTGGATCTCGGCGGGTTCCGGATCGCCGCCCGGATTGCAACGGCAGGACCGCCCGCCGGTTTGAAGCTCTGGCGGATGAACCCGGCCGAGTTGGCCGCGGCGCCGGGGCGAAAGGTGATGAACAAGTCCGAGATCGAGGAGATCAACCGGATCTCCCAGCGGCAGGGATTCGGGGTGACGGTCGGCGCCGGCCAGGAAGCGATCGAGCAAGAAAGCCTCGAGGTGATTCAGCCATAGGGCCAAACCGACCAAGGGGATACCGTGGGTTCGTCAATAACGAGCCTTTAGACGCGGGGCACTCCCCTTTTGATCTACAACCACCACCGACTACATCGCGCACTCGGCGGGCTGTCGACTGTTCCCTACGCGCTGGCAATATCATCAACAGTTCCTATCTCAACTGCCTCTGAAAAACGAGGACGCTTCACACGGCTTCGGACGCCGACAAGGGCGCTGCTACGGGTTCAGCGTCGCAGAAAGTGTTCTGCATGGTGGTCTAGCCGCTCTTTCACCTGCTCCCAGTTGGGGAAGTGCCTCGTTAACGTGGCGTAGAAACTCCGGCTATGGTCGTGATGCTTCAGATGGCAGAGTTCGTGAAGCAGGACGTAATCGATGCCCTCGCGCGGCGCAGCCACCAGCCACGGGTTGAGGGTCAGTTGGCCCGACGGTGAGCAGCTTCCCCATTGCCGGGTCATGAACTGCAAACGAAACGACGGCAGCTGGCGAACCCACCTCAATGGCTCAGCAACGACCTTCAGGCGCGCAGCGAAGACCTCGCGAGCCCGTTCGCGATACCAGGCGTCGATACACGCCCTGATCTGATCGACGTCGTGACGGGGCACGTTCACCACCACAAACGCCCCACGCAACTTTGCCTTCGCAGCACTCGCAGGTTCAACGACAACCTTTAGCCGATACCGCTTGCCAAGGTAGTGGATGGACTCTCCGCTCACGTACTCGCGAGGCAGCACATGCGCCATCCGCGCTTTGGCAGCGGCGACATGCTGGCTGATCCAGCGCGAGCGCTTGCGCACCGCTGCCAGCACTTCGGCCAGCGGGGTCGCCGGTGGCGCGTCGACCTCCACGCGCCCATCTGGCTCGACGTGGATCGCAACCCGCGAAACGATGCGTGCGGTTTGCCGGCGCAAGGTGAACGCAATCTGCTCATCACCGTATGCCACTCGGTGCTGCCCCTCCAGACCTAAAGCGTCCATGATTACGACCTGCTCAGGCCGATGCGAGTGATCTGGATGACTTGTTCCACCACCTGCTTGGCGTTGTCCAAACCCAGGCTGCCAAACAGCAGTGGCAACAGTCCCTTGCGGATCGCTGCCTCAATGTTCTGGGGGTTGAGCGAGTTCTCGGCGACTGCATCCTTGACCACGCTGTCGATGGCCAGGGACTGTTGGACCAACCGCTCAAGGCCTTGAGGCTCCAAGGCGGCGAAGCCGGCTTCACCAAGGACCAAGCGGATGGCCCCAAAATAGGCTTTGGCATGGGGGTTGTCTGCCAGCTCGTCCGGTGTGCCAGGCGTTGTCCGCGACGCCACTTGTTCCTCGAACGACTTGAACAAGGCGTACTGCTTCAGTGGGTGATCGAACATCGCCTCGGCCTCGGCAATCGCCTGGCGCAGCAGTTCACCGAACACCTTCTGGGCATACGGATCTTCAGTGAGCTCCTGCTCGATCGTCTTGCGCAGACGGGTGCGGATCATGTCCGTCTCGTTACGGGTCTTCTCTTCCGACCATTCCTCAGGCTTCTCGGCCTGGCCCAACTGGTGAACCAGATAGACGCCCTTAGGATCGCGCACCTCGGTGCCGATGACCTGCTTGTCCACCAGCTTGCGGATCTGCTCCTCGTAGACGCTGTAGTCCACCGTCTCCATGGCATCCCGGCGGGCCGTTTGTCGCAACTCGGTAAAGAAGCGCAGGTCGCTCTTGTAGCGAGCGATCAGTTCCTCTGAGAAGCTCTTGTCCTCGAAGAAGCTACGCGACGACAGGGCCGTCTGAAGGCACAGGCCGAAAGCCGTGAGTGCGTCGTAAAAGTCGTCGCGCAGCTTTTGCCGCTCGTCGTACTCGGTGCCATCGGTGTCCTTGACGAAGCGAGGGGCGAGCACCTGTCGGTACTGCTCACGGTCCAGCTTGTTGGTGACCGACTTGAAGAATGACCACAGCTGCTCATGGAGCGCAGGCAGACGCTTGTACTCGGTGCTGAACTGGTGGTATAGGCCTTCAAGGTCTTGAACGTCGAAGCCACCTTGTGTGCGTGACTCGAGGTCTTGATAGGCGCGAATGGCAGTGTCCAGTTCCTTCAGGATGCCTCGGTAGTCCACCAGCACGCCGTAGCGCTTGGCGTCGTGCAGCCGGTTCACCCGGGCCACTGCCTGGATCAGGTTGTGGCCCTTCAGAGGCTTGTCGATGTACAGCACCGTATTGCGGGGCTCATCGAAGCCGGTGAGCAGCTTGTCTACAACGATGAGCAGGTCCGGTGCCCCGTCAGTGCCAAAGTCACCGATCACCTGCTTCTCGTAGGCTTCAGGGTCGTGGTCACTGGTGGCCATGGCCTGCTTCCACCACTTCTGCACCTCGGGGAGCGTGTCCTCGTCGACTTCCGAGTTGCCTTCACGGGTGTCAGGGGCCGAGATCACGATGGCACTGGTCACCAGGCCGGTCTCATCCAGCGCCTTCTTGTAGCGGATCGCATCCAGCTTGCTGTCGGTCGCGACCTGCCCCTTCAAACCGAGATCCAGCTTCTTGATGTTTTCGTTGAAGTGGGTCGCGATGTCCCAGGCGATCAGTTCGATGCGGTTGGCGGCACCATAGATGGCCCCCTTCTTTGCGAACTTGCGCTTCAGGTCGCTGCGCTGGGCATCGCTGAGGTTGCTGGTGATCTTGTCGAACCAGCGGTTGACGGCCCCTTCGTTGATGTCCAGTTCCGGCACGCGCTCTTCGTAGAGCAGCGGCGCCACGGTTTCGTCCTCTACCGCGCGTTGCATGGTGTAGGCGTGGACGATGGGGCCGAACTTGTTGGAGGTCTTCTCGTCCTTAAGCAGCGGCGTGCCTGTGAAAGCGATGTAGGCTGCCTTGGGCAGCGCCTTCTTCATTCGCTCATGGGTTTCGCCACCGTGACTTCGGTGGCCTTCGTCGACCAGCACGATCATATCCGCCGAGTCATTGCGGCATTCAGGCAACTTGGACGCCGTGTTGAACTTGTGGACGAGCGTGAAGGTGATCCGTTCGGTTCCTTTGCCGATGCGCTGGGCCAGGTCGCGGCCGGACAGCGTGCGGCTGCGCTCGCCATCCTTCTGCGTGGCGATGCTGGAGCCGAAGGCACCGCCGGTCATGAAGTTGCGCGAGAGCTGGGTTTCGAGATCGACGCGGTCTGTGACCACCACAATCCGGCATTCCTTGAGGCTCTCGACCAGCAGCAGGGCCTTCGTCAAGAACACCATCGTGAAGCTCTTGCCAGAGCCCGTGGTGTGCCAGACCACACCCCCCTCGCGCCCGCCAACCTGCGAATCAGGCTTCTTCTGGCTGATGCGCGACAGCAGCGCGCGGATGCCAAAGAACTGCTGGTAGCGCGCGACGATCTTGCCGACCTTTCGGTCGAAGAGCACATAGCCCCTCAGGAACTCCAACAGGCGTGAGGGCGTCAGGAGACTCACCAGCAGCCGATCCTGCTCGGTCGCCTGCATGGGTGCGCTCCAGAGCGTGTCGAAGTAGGTGGCCAGTGATGCAGGCTTGCCCTCAAACAACGCGGCACGAACTTTCGGTGGCAAAGGCGCGTTCTTGACAGCTTGCAGGTGAGCGTCGTCGAATTCTTCCTCGCGCCACGTCGCCCAAAACTTGGCGGCGGTGTGGGTGGTGCCGTAGCGCCCCTCGGTCTGGCTGATGGACAGCAACAGTTGGGCGTACGCGAACAGGTTGGGAATCTCGTCTGGCCGCTGGTTGCGCAGATGCTGGCTGATGCCTTCCTGCACCATGGCCGTCGAGGGGTGGCTTACGCCACCCGACTCCGGGCGCTTGGCCTCGATCACCACCAGTGGGATACCGTTCACGTAGGCCACGACATCAGGAGTCCGGTGGTGCGTACCTTGTGCAGACAGCACCTCCAGTTCCTCGGTCACGTCCCAACGGTTCGCTGAAGCATCGGTCCAGTCGATCACCGTGATGGTGGGCTGGTGCTTCTTGCCATCCGGCATGAACTCGGTGACCGTGATGCCCAGGGCCAGCTTGCCGTAGAGCCGTTCATTGGCCGGCATGAGGCCTTCAGCCAAGCTGAGCGCCGACAACTCCCGCACGATCTGCTCGATGCCGCTGGGCGATAGCGGGTACCACTCGCCCTTGTACTCGTAGCGGCGGGTCTGCAGCACCTCGATCAGCCGCCCCTTGAGCAAAACTTCGCGCGTGCTGCCGCGCAGGCTCAGCGCGTGTGCCGTCGTCTGGAACTTCCAGCCCAGATTGCACAGCAGGTGCAACGCAGGCTGGTGCGCGCTGTACTGTTCGCGGGAGTTGGGCGTGGTGTTCATGCTGGAGATTCCGACTCGGCAACTAGCGAGGTGACGCGGCGCTTACCGGCTAGGAGCTGGGACAGCAGGGCGGCCTTCTCCCGTTTCAGCAGATCGAGATCGCGCTCACGCAATTCGACATACCTCGCTGCTGTTGTCAGCACTTCGGCGATTTGGTTCTGAACCTCCATCGGTGGCACAGGAACCCGGCAGGCAAGGAAGTCATTCGGTCGAATGTTTAGCAGTCCGTTGTTCCGCACTCCTTTGTTGACGAGTGCACCTAGCTGGTCGTGCAAGTAGTCAGCGCGAAACAGGTGCTCATAGAAGGCTCCGTTCAGGCTGGGCCTAAGCTTGAAGCAGACATAGACATTGGGCACCAAGCCACGCTCGTGGCCTTTTAGGGCGAATACGCAGCCGAACTCGTACAACTTGGAGTTGCCCTTGTTGTAGGCGAACTCGCCACAATCGAGAGCGATGTAGTTCTCGACGCTTTTGCCGGCCATGAAGCGGCTGTACTTTTCGTCCTGGCGAACGAAGCCACTACCGGACGAGATCATCAGAATAGGCAGATTCTCATCCGCCAACGCACGACGTTGAATGCGCTGACTAATCGCGCTCATGGCCTTCATGTCCCACGCGCCGTGCAGGGCAGGCTTGATCAGCAACTGATGCGCGAGCGATTGATGCTGTCTTTGACCGTTCGCTATCAGGCGCTCCGTAGCAGCGATGCTTTGGTCCCACATAGACAGCATCGCCGCAATGCGGCGCTGTTCATCTGCTGGTGGAACCGGAACTCCGATCTGCTTTAGAAGTCCTGCATTCAGGTGCGAAACGCCGCCGGAATGACCGAAGTCGCGAATAGTGTCGTACTGCGCCCAAAGGAACTGAAAGTAGAAATCTGGATCGTGTCCTTCGTTGAGCAGAATCGCCGCTGAGTTTTGGTTGGTCGCAGCCTCGATTCCCAGCTTTGCCACTTGACCACGCGTTTTGCCCTGCCCGTACATTGCCATAAGCAATGTGCCTGGCGGGAAAAGCTTGGCCGACGAGTTCTGCAGGCCGGCTGCCGTAATCCTCTCGGCAGAGCTAGTGATGGTGTTGAACTGAATTTCACCGGTCGTGACCCATGGAACGTCACCACCCCAGTACTCCGATTTGCTCCGATCAGGGGTTCCACCTGAGGTGATGTGTGCAATTTCTCCCAGCGTTGAGCGGCGCCATCCCTTAGGCAGCATCACGACCTCCACTCTTCGTTGCTTGCATCCAGGATGTCCTTTTCTGTGTGGAGAGCCAGAGTCGGCTTACTCATATCCCAACTCCTTCAGGTATCCGGCCATCTGAGCCTCTAGGCCAGCCAGCTCGGCTTTGAGTAGTTCGCGCTCCTTTCGCACCACCAGCAGGTCGATTTCAGCCTCCTCCTCGAAGGTATCCACGTAGCGCGGGATGTTGAGGTTGAAGTCGTTCTCTGCGATCTCCGCCTTTGTGGCGAGATGGGCGTACTTGGTGACGCTGTGCCGCGCCCGCACTGTGTCCACGATGCGCTGCAAGTCAGCGTCGCGGAGCAGGTTCTGATTCTTGCCCGCCTCGAAGTCGCGGCTGGCATCGATGAACAGCACCTTCTCGTCCGCCTTGTTCTTGCGAAACACCAGAACGGCCGCGGGGATGCCTGTGCCATAGAAGAGCTTTTCCGGCAGGCCGATTACCATGTCCAGCAGGTTCTCCTCGATCAGCTTCTGGCGGATACGACCCTCGGCTGCGCCACGGAAAAGCACGCCATGCGGCACGACAATGGCCATGCGGCCGGTGCCGGGCTTCATGGTCTCGATCATGTGCAGGATGAAGGCGTAATCGCCCTTCGTGCGTGGTGGCACACCGCGGCGGAAACGGCTGAACTTGTCGGTGTCCGCGCCTTCGAAGCCCCACTTCTCCAGGCTGAAGGGCGGGTTCGCAACGACGATGTCGAAGTGCTTGAGGCTGGCCGTGCCATCCAGCAGCTTGGGGTTGCGGATGGTGTCGCCCCACTCGATGCGGTGGTTGTCCTCGCCGTGCAGGAACATGTTCATCTTGGCGAGGGCCCAGGTGCTGCCGATCGCTTCCTGGCCATAGAGCGCGTACTTGCGCGAGCCTGAACTTTCGCGGACCAGGCGGCCACACTTCATCAGCAGCGAGCCCGAGCCACAGGTGGGGTCACAGATCTCGTCCCCCTCTTGTGGCGCCATCAGCCGCGCCATCAGCGTCGAGACCTCGGGCGGCGTGTAGAACTCGCCGGCCTTCTTGCCACTGGTGGAGGCGAAATTCTTGATCAGGAACTCATAGGCGTTGCCGATCACATCGAGCTGACCGACGCGGCTCGGGCGCAGGTCCAGTTCGGTCTTGGCGAAGTCCTCCAACAGGTGGCGCAGGATGTCGTTCTTCTGCTGCTCGTCACCCAGCTTGTTTGAGTTGAAGCTGATGTCCTGGAACACATCGCGCAGCTTGGTGATGTTGGCCTCTTCGATTGCATGCAGGGCCTTGTCGATGCGCTCGCCATTGCCAGGGCTGTGCCGCTTGTTATGCAAGGCGTAGAAGCTCGCGTCCGGAGGCAGCACGAAGCGCTCGCTCTTGAGCATCTCGGCGATCAGCTCCGGGTGATCACCGTACTGCTGCTTGTAGCCGTCGTAGTGGCCTTGCCAGACGTCGGAGACGTACTTCAAGAACAGCATCGTCAAGACAAAGTCTTTGTAGATGCTGGGGTCGACGGTGCCGCGGAAGGTGTCGCAGGCGTTCCAGACAGCTGCGTTGATGTCGTCTTGGTTGACGTTCGTGATTTCAGTCATCTGTGCTCTCAGGTGAGATTCGTGGGTTGCCCGCTCGCCAGGGCCGAGGCGAGCGCTTCGAGCTGCTGCTCGCGGTTTTGGATCAGTGCAGTCAGAACGACCCGCTCACGAGCGGCCGCAGCGGCCAGATCTGTGAGGACCCTTTGGGTCGCAAGCGGCGGCAGCGGAATCTCGAGCGCCTCGATCGCTTGCCGGGTCACGCTGAGCTGGAGCGATCCGGAGGCCGCCTGCTGGAGCTGACGTTGCACCGGGCCCTGCCCAACCACCCAAGCAAGGAATTCCGGCATCAGCAGCTCGCGAGCCTCGACCGTCAGGTGAAACAGGTGAGGACCGCAGACAGCAGGCGCCGGAGGCGAATCAACGCAGACAGCGAAGTACCGACTGCCCCTCGACACAAAGAGGAGGTCGCCACCGCCCAGCCAGTCCGGCTCCTTGCGCCCCACCAGTTCCGTCCGGACCGCCGACGACCAGTCGACACCCCCGCTAGGCAGGATGTCCTTCATCTGGACAACGGCAACCGCCCCCTCAGGAACCGCCTCAACCGCGCCCCGAAAGGGGTGTCCGGCGCGGACGTACACTAGATCGCTCAGTTTCATTTTATTTGCGGCATCGCTCATGTTGCACATCTTATAGTGATCGGGCTAAGATGCAACATCAAATATCGTGCAGCATAAACGATGCCGCACAAAAACTTTCTTGGAACAACATAGGGAGGCAATCAACGTGAAAAAGGGAACTCTTGACACTTCCCCATTTGGGAAGACACAATTTGACCATGCTTGGGGGCAAAGGCGAGGCCTATGCAACTAGTCAACGTACCCATCTTGGAGGAGATGAAGGCGGCCCATGCAGATGCTCGGGGAGCACTGGATGCCTGGCGCAAGGAAGTAGAAGGCGCGGCCTGGTCATCCCCACAGGACATCAAGGACCGCTACGCCACGGCAAGTTTTTTGGCTTTCAACGGGGTCATCTTCAACATCAAGGGCAACAGCTACCGGCTGGTTGTCAAAGTCCGTTTTCAGAGCGGCATCGTCAAGATCGAGTGGGGCGGCACACACGCCGAGTACGACAAGAAGAACTTCGGCCAGTGAGCCCCCAAGACCCTCGACACCAGGAGAAGAACATGAGCACGCAGATTCGAGTACTGAAGACGGACGGCGATCACGCCGTTGCCGTTGCTCGGCTGTCTGAGCTGATGGACATGGACCCCGCAGTGGGATCCGCCGAAGAGGCTGAGTTGGAGCTGTTGGCCCTGCTCATCCAGTCGTACGAACAGACCAAGTTCCCCCCTACGCCGCCGGACCCTATCGAAGCCATCCTGTTCCGGATGGATCAGCAGCGGCTGGCGCACAAGGACCTTGTGCCTTACATCGGCTCGATGTCCAAGGTCTCCGAGGTGCTCGGCCGCAAGCGTCCGTTGAGTCTGGCGATGATCCGGCGGCTGCACGCGGGCCTGGGCATCCCGGCTGACGTGCTGATCGGCGAAGGGCAAGAGCTGTCGGCTGATTCGACGGTGGACTACGCGAAGTTCCCGCTGGTAGAGATGCAGGATCGCGGCCTGTTTGGACCGAACAAGCGGCCGCTTCAGTCCTTGAAGGAATACGCAGAAGAATTGGTGACGGGCTTCTTTCGCTGCGCTTCAGGCCTGGGCGGACAGCCAGTCATGATGCGCGCGACGCTTCATCAAACAGGGGCCCGAACCATGGACGAGTACGCGTTCAAGGTCTGGCAAGCCTGCGTGCTGCGAAAGGCTCGGGCCATGGCTCTGAAGGGCAAGTATCAGCACGGTGTCATCACGTCAGAGTGGATCCGCAACTTGACCCGGCTGTCGACGTTTGAGTCTGGCCCTCAACTGGCTCGGGAGTACCTCTCCAACCACGGCATCGCGCTGGTCTTTGAGCGGCACTTCGACAAGACCTACCTAGACGGGGCGGCGATGTTGGACGGCGAAGCACCGATCGTTGCGCTGACGCTTCGGCACGATCGCATCGACAACTTCTGGTTCGCGTTGTTGCACGAACTCATCCACGTCCAGCGGCATTTGACGGCATCGGATCCGTGCATCGCGGACAACCTGGACGACAAGACGCGGACCAGCGACCAAGAGCTGGAGGCCGATCAAGAGGCGGGAGAAGCTTTGATCCCTGAGGCCGCCTGGTTCAACGCCCCAGTCAGGATCAGCCACTCCACCGAGGACGCGGTCGACCTGGCGCGGCAGTTACAGATTCATCCGGCCATCATCGCCGGGCGAGTTCGCAAGGAGACCGACAACTGGCGTTTGCTGTCAAACCTGATCAGCTCGGCCGGCAAGGTCTCTGACTTGTTCAACAACCAACTGTCTTGCCCGTAAGGAAGGAGGAGCAACAAATGCTGCCGCACAAATAAGAAAGGGCAAGCTTGAGAGCTTGCCCTTTGGGGTGAATCTGACGCGAACGCCCGACTCGGTTTGGCGATTGGGAGTGTGTTTGCGTCGGAGCCCCAAGTCAAGGCTCCCAAGCGATGTCTGTGGACTTTCGTGGCTGATCGGTCACGGAAAAATGTTTATTTCGTTTTTGCGAAAGGAGCAACCATGCGCAACGCAAACACCTCCCCCCTGGCCCAAGATGGGCACTTCATCGAGGTTGCTGGTCTCGACCTCGTGTTCAACTCTTTTCCTCTGGCTGACCATACCCCCACCGGGGCGCAAATTGCCAGCGCAGCTGGCTACAGCGATGCACAGGTGGTCACCGTTCTGCACCTGCTGCCGAACGGCGAACTGGAAGACATACGCCCCAACGAGGTTGTAAACGTCTTGGGGTCCGCAGGCCGGTTCATCGTCGCCGTAACCGACCGCTCGTATCGGCTGACTATCGATGGCAAGCGCATCGATTGGCCCGTGCAGCGGATCTCCGGCAGCATCCTGCGCCACCTCGGCGGCGTTCAGGCAGACAAAGTCCTGTACTTGGAGCGTCAAGACAAGGCTGACGTTGTCGTCGAAGACCACGACTTGGTCGATCTCGGCCACGCAGGGGTCGAAGCCTTCTACAGCCGAGCCCCCGTCTGGGTCCTCAACGTTCAGGGCGTCCGTCTCGAAGTGCCGACGCCAACGATCGTCGTCAGTGATGCGATGCGCCAAGCGGGCTTTGATACCAATCAAGGCTGGCACATCTTCCTCAAGGTTGCCGGGCAACCGAAGCAGGTGCTGGAACTCATCTCGGTCGTTGACTTGCGGGCGCCTGGCATCGAGAAGATCCGGTTGACTCCGAAAGACGTGAGCAACGGTGAAGCTGCACAAGCTCTTCGCCGTGACTTCCCGTTACTGGACGTCGACGAATGCTTCCTCGACGCGCACTTCGCGCAGTGGGAGACGGTGCTCGACAACCAGCGGCGTTGGCTTCTGATCTTTGGATATCCGGTGCCCGCGGGCTACAACGAACAGCAGGTCACCTTGGCCGTCGAAGTGCCGCCAACCTACCCCGGCGCACAGATCGACATGTTCTATGTTTTCCCGAGTCTGACGCTCAACAGTGGCCAAGCGATTGAGTGCACGCAGGTTCAGGAGGCCATCTGTGGACTGTCCTACCAGCGGTGGTCACGTCACCGGTCCGAAGCCTGTCAGTGGCGACCGGATACCGACAACGTCGTGACGCACCTTGCCTTGATCGAGTCGGCGATGGCCAAAGAGGTGCAGCAATGAGCCCGCCCACCAACCTGACGATCACCAACGCAGATCACCGGAAACTGCGAAAGCACCTCTTTCCAGGCGATGGTCTGGAGGCGGCCGCCATCTTGCTCTGCGCTCAAAGTCCCGGTCCACGAGTGCGACTGCTCGTGAAGCAGGTCTTGATGGTGCCGCATGCCGATTGCAAGGAGCGGCGCTCGGATTACCTGGTTTGGCCAGGGGCAGCGATCGAAGAGGCCATCGACTTGGCGGAAGCTGACGACCTCTCTTTGGTGCTGACCCACTCCCATCCCGGTGGCCTGTTCGGCTTCTCGCGGCACGACGACCGCAGCGATCTGGCAACAATGCCCAGCATCTTTGAAGCGCTTGGCGGACTACACGGCACAGCCATCATGACCCCTGATGGCGCAATGTTGGTGCGTCTTTACCGACAGGACTTGTCACTGGTCCCGGTCGATTCTGTGATGGTTGCCGGTGACGACCTAACTTGGCATTGGGCCGACAGGAAGTTCAGCCCTCGACCAACAGCATTCACCAGCGAGGCGACCCAAGAGCTCGGTCGCCTCAGTGCCTGCGTCATCGGTGTGTCTGGGACGGGTTCGCTTGTCGCGGAGCAACTCGCGAGGCTTGGATTCGGTCAGGTGCTCCTCATCGACTTCGACAAGCTTGAACCGCGTAACCTGAATCGAATCGTCAACTCGACGCTGGAAGATGCTGAGGCTCAACGACCTAAGGTCTTCTCCTTCGCCGATGCTGTGACGCGCTACAGGGGAGCGGGGGTTGCTTTGCCGGTGAACGCTTCAATATCGAGCCGGGAAGCAGTACTGCAGGCGAGCCAGGCCGACGTGATGTTCTCGTGCGTCGACACCCTTGACGCTCGACAGATCGCAGATCTTTTGGGAGCCAGTTTCTTGATCCCACTGTTCGACGTAGGGGTCTCGATCCCCACCAGAAACGCGCAGCGAGGGGCTGCCATCGCTGACGTCTGCGGACGCATTGACTACGTCAACCCTGGTGGCCCGACGCTTCAAGATCGTGGGGTTTACGACCCCGCTTCGCTGCGCGCGGAGTACCTGCGCCGTTCAGCACCAGATGCGCACAAGGAAGAGATGCAAGCCGGCTATTTGCGCGGCGTTACCGAAGAGGCGCCAGCAGTTATTGCGTTGAATATGAGGGCGGCATCCGCGTGTGTGATGGAGTTCATCGCGCGGGCCTACCCCTTTCGTCACGAGCCCAACGCCGCGTATGCCAGAACGCAGTTCAGCCTTGCTGCAAATGAGGAGGAAGCCTTCCCGGTCGAGTCTTTCCGGCTGGCGGCTAACCCGCAGTTTGCGCGGGGCGACTTGGAGCCGCTCCTGGGGCTACCCGCACTCCGCGCACCGACGTCGAAAGCATTCGCATGAATGCCAGGAGGATATTGTTGAGGCTGATCGAATTCGTGGCGCCGGCTCGCCGTCTTCAGGTATTCAGTGGAGATAGCCTGCCTCCGAAGCTGCCGTTCAGAGCACTCGTGCTGGCGCGAGACGACGACGAAGACTGGTGTGTGGGGATGCGCTGCCCTTGCGGGTGCGGCAGGAAGATCGAACTGCTATTGATCAAAGAGACAGCGCCGCGCTGGGATTTGGACCTGGACGAGAAAGGTCGCCTATCCCTGACCCCTTCGGTATGGCTTCAAGACGGATGCAAGTCGCACTTCTGGCTTCGCGGTGGTCGAGTTCACTGGTGCCCGTAGTCCGCAATTCGATTGGACGGTCCTGACTAAGCAGGGATTGTTCCGCGTTTCTACGGATACTTTCGAGAAGGCCGACGATGGCAGCGATGAGTACAAGAAATCTGGCGTGATGTTGATGCAATTGACCCCGAAAGCGGAGCGGCAGACGACGGTGTTTGAAGATATCGATGCCAACTACCGACGAGCGCGACTGAACGAGGCCATGGACCGGATCAATGCGAAGTTTGGGCGGCGGACCGTGACCCTCGCTGGCGCCAGGATCGACCGCCGGTGGGCCATGCGGGCAGAGAACCGGACACCGGCTTACACGACACGGTGGGATGAGTTTCCAACGGTGTGGTGAGAGGCTGCTATCAGCCCAAAGCGGACGGTCAACTAGGTAATAAAACTTGCGACAAAGTAAAGAGAAGGGCAGCATCGAATAAGGCGTTGGGAACGCTTCGGAATTCAACTCGCAATCGGTCAAGCCCAAAAGGAACGCTGATAAGATCAGTCGGTCGGGTGTCGGGCTAACGAAATGCTTTGGGACCGGATTTTGCGGACCAAGTATTTCTAACACCAATGGTTCGACTAGAACTCTTATAATGGGGAGGATGAAGCGATGGACACTGATCGAGCATGACAACCAGCTCGCTACCAAGACTTGATTCGGTTTCAGCAAACGGTGACCCCGGAGATGCGACTGCGCAACGGTTTCGTTACCAGTGGATCATGGCGGCGTATGCCTGCTGCATGCTTATTGAGGACATTGAAGAGGTCGAAGAAGTTTTCTGCGAGCACCATGAGGATGTACTTCTTAAGCACACCGACGGCCGGTTCACAGGCCAGCAGATAAAAACTAGAGCGGGTGACCAACCAGCCTGGAAAAGCAGCGACGAAGCCGTAGTGGGCTCGTGTGCACGCTTCGCTCGACTACAAGCGAAATTCGGTGATCAATTTCGCGAATTTCAGTTCTTAACAAACCATTCTATATACACGGCGGAAAACGGCGCCAGCCTATTTTTCATCCTTCAGCAGTGCCGCAATTACTCACCTAATGCCGCATCACACACAAAGGTTCGCGCGTTCATCAAAAAGGTTGCAAAGGAAGCAGGGTGCGCTGAAGAGGTGGCGTTGGCAGCGCTCGCCAAGACAAAGGCATCGCACGACTTTCCAAAACTCCCTGATGCCGTCGCGCGCCTTGTCAACACATTGTCGTCGTCATGGCGGCAGGCAGAGCATTGCTCGATTGCTGCACTTAACCAAGTCTCCGAGAGGCTAATAGCGGAATGCAGCAAGGCGTCGTCTTTGGCTCACGAGGAGGTATTGCCAGCCTACTTGCCAATGAGCGCGAACCAAGTAAAAGCAGAGGTGGCAGCACTCATCAACGGAAAGCGAATAAACAAGGCTCGCCTTCTCGATGTTTTGGAGACGGGAATAGCTCTCTCTGCGCCATTGCATGGCGACCCGGCTGATATTGTCCCTCCGAAGACGGGTAGTACTGATCTGTTGGAGGCCAAGCTCGACGCGGGTGGATTCTCTCTTCCTTCCTTTCACGCCGCCGAGGATTTGCGCAACAAGGCGGACTTCCTCGGATTGGCTTGGGGAAAGAAGTATGGAGATACTGGCCTACAGCGATACGACCACATTCGGACAATTGTCTTAATCGAAGGGGCTGCCGCATTCGAGGCAACTCAGACCCCTGAGCCATTTGGTCTAAAAATGCGGTCTGACCTCCGCTCGCGTTTTGAGGAACGCCGAAAAGCCGGAACAAACTTCTACGACTGCAGCAACGAGCACCTAGAGGGGTTTGCGTACGCATTGACAGCGCAGTGTAAGCTCCAATGGAGTCAGGAAAGACCGTGGGAGAAACAGAAGTGATCGACGTCGTACGCGCGATCGCCGACCTCGACGGAAATCCGCATCTGCACTCGGCACGGCTGCTCCTGCTTCTCTCGGAATTTTCTAAAGGGGAGCAAGGACACCCCGTTGAAGGTCTGACCAAGCTTGCAAAGCTCGACTTCCTCCTGCGCTACCCGATCATGCTTGATAGAGCACTTCGCGCGAAGGGTAGGTCAACCGCTGAGGTCAAATTGGAAGAGCACGAGAAGATGAGCGTTGAATCTCAGATGGTTCGATATCGCTTCGGACCTTGGGATCATCGCTACCGCGAGTTCCTGAACATCCTCGTCGGCAAGGGATTAGCAAACATCCACGAGGAAGGCAGAAAAATCGTAATCTCAGTGACGCCCGAGGGACAGGCATACGCCAGTCGCATATCGACCAACGAAGCGTTTGAACCTTATGTGAGACGCGCCAAGGTGTTGAGGCGCAATTTTGATATACAGGCAAGCACGTTGATGAAATTCATTTACGACACTTTCCCTGAAGTGTTATCGCTACGATCTAACCAGCCGATCGTTGCATGAACATGCACATAAGTATCCGGCGGCTGCTGGTACGGGCGCGACAATCGACCGAAGTGATCGAGTTCGCGGGGGTCACCTTCCTACATGGGCCAGTCGGAACTGGCAAATCCACGGTTGCCCGCCTAATTGACTACTGCTTCGGCGGCGACATTGAGCGCACACCGGCAATTCAGAAAGAGTTCGTCTCTGCTGAGCTCTTCGTTGACCTTGGCTCGAATGCATGCGTTATCGAACGCTCGAGTACTGACACGCAGGTAGCGCGAGTAACATGGACTGCCAAAGAAGCTGAAGAGTCACTCAATGCCCCCCTGCAAGCGCAGGAGTCTCCGATTTTCGGGAGCGACGTATACGGTCTGAGCGACCTTCTGTTTCACCTATGTGGGATCACTCCAATCAAGGTGCGAAGGAATAGGCAGGACCCGGACGCACCTCTCGTCCGACTGAGCTTCCGTGATGTATGGGCGTACTGCTATCTCGATCAAACTCATCTCGACTCATCCTTTTTCCGTCTCCGGGAGGTGTTTCGCGGAAGGAAGAGCCAGGATGCGATGAGATTCTTCACCGGACTTCATTCTGAGCGATTCAATCAACTCGAACAGGAGTTGGCACGTGTGACCGAAGATCAACGTGTCAAGCGCGAATCCGTGGCACAGATTCGGACCTTTATGACCCGCTTCGAGCTTGGCTCAGAGCTTGAGATGGGAGCACAGGTTCAGGAAGCAACCAACGCATTGTTTGCGGCGCGTGCGAGCAAGAAGGCGCTCGAAGAGGCTCGTCGCGCTGAAACACATCCGACGGACGAACTTCGCCAGAGGCTGCGTCGTGTGGGGTCGGAAGTTGCAGCTATGGAGCTGGCGTTGACAGAGTCTAAAGCGGCGCGCGAAGAACAGCGCGCCTTGCGCGCTGAGTTGATCACAGCCAAAACCAAATCGCAGCGAGCGGAGCAGGCTGGACAGATTCTGGAAGGCGTCGACTACAAGTGCTGTCCACAGTGCGGAACTGACATCACGGGGAGGCCGCACGAAGTTAGGCACTGCCACCTCTGCTGTAGCGAGCACAATCACGGTGGTTCGGCGCCGATAGATGCGGAGATCCTACGCCGCGACCTGAACGAACGCATAGATCAGATCGCTGACTCAGTAGACAGGCGCAGCACTGAGATCCAGAGAATGGAACGATATCTGGATCGCGTACGCCTCGAAAAAACGGCGCTTGATCGCCAGTTACATGATGAGCTGGAGCGCTACGACTCTAGCTTCGTTGAAAGTATCAGGTCTGTAGAGCGAGAGATTGCTACGCTTGTTGAGCGCATAAGTTCGTTGGAGCGACTACGGCAGATGCCTGCGGCCATCACCGCACTTGAGGAGGAGGCGGGGACACTTCAAGGCCGAATCGACAGCTTGCGCACCCGTCTGACCGAGGAACGCGTCAAACTTGAATCGGCAGACGTTAATATTGCGGCGCTGGCTGCAACGTTCAAACAAGTGATGCTCGCTGTCGGATTTCCAGGTGTTTCTCAGGCTGACGAGGTGGTAATCGATACGCGCAATTGGGAACCAGCCATTTGCCACGGTGAGCAGGTATGGGGTTTCTGGGACACGGGGAGCGGCGGTAAAAAGACGCTCTTCAATGTGTGCTATGCCCTCGCGCTTCACACATGGGCGGCTGAGCGAAGTCTTCCAGTCCCGACCCTGCTTATAATTGACAGCCCCACAAAAAACATCAGCTACGAAGAGAACCCGGATTTAATCCGCTCTCTCTACGATCAAGCATACATCCTTGCAACGAGGCAAGATCCTAGCGTGCAGCTGATTCTGATCGACTCGGACCTTGTATCTCCAAGGGAAGAGATGATTGGCTTCGTCGAACGAAGAATGGCGGGAGAAAACACAGCTCCAGCGCTGATTCCCTATTACAAAGGCCCCTAAGTGGCGCACTAACCTTGCGCACTTCAAAAGCCTTTGAATCCGTAGCTGATCGACAAATGATCTAACTCTAAACTGGTTGCTACCCAACCGGGCAACTGACGCATGTATTTCTACATTGACGAAAGCGGTCATACCGGAACCAATCTGTTTGACCCGAACCAACCTGCACTTTGCTACGGTGTGGTTTCAGCCCATGCCTCAGCTACGTTCAACCATCGTGTAACCGCACCCGCTCATCTTGGGTTTCGTCCGGGCAGCGGCCAGGTTTGCCACCCAACAAGGCGTTGCACCCGACCCCCGCGCCTCCGCTTCGCTACGGCACGGGGTCGGGTGAACTGAGGCGTTATGCGTAAAAGCACACAGCTCTTGTTGTCAGCGGCTGCCGGTTCAGCGAGCGCTCCCGCTATTTATTGGTTGCTCAGTGAAGCCGTCGTCGTTTACGAGGTGTGGGCCACGAGCACAGCTACACGATCTGAACTGGCAAATGACATGGGCCTTGGTATTCTCCTACTTATCATCGTGTTGCCAGGCACGTTGATAGGGGGCGCTCTTTGTTCGTGGTTAGCGTGGTGCCTGCTACGTCGAGGAGGCTTGTCTCGTGCACCCGCATAACCAGCGCTTCAAGCCGACCAGCCACGCCTTCGGCGCAGCCGTCGGCTTAAGCTAGGCGTTAGGCATAACCACGCATGGCCAATCCGCAGCTAACCAAAGAGCAGCGGGCGCAGCTGTTTGCTCCGCTCTTCGAGCGCGTCAAAGCTGAGCTTCATGCACTTTCCGGCGGCGACGCTCGCCTCATGTGGGCGCTTCGTAGAAAGCTTGCCAAAGAGTTGGTCTACATCGAGCGCAGTACGCCTGCCGCAAGAAACAAACTCAAAGCTCTCATGTGGTCCAAGCAAGACGGCAAGTGCGCCTTGTGTAGCGAGCCGATGCCACAGAAGGGTTCAGAGCTAGACCGCACGGAGGCTTATCTCGGGTACGTCGAGAGCAATGTCCGGTTGGTACATCATGAGTGCCACATCAAAGATCAGGCGGGCAAGGGTTATGCCTAACAACAGGTTCCAGCCGACCCCCACGCCTTCGCTTCGCTTCGGCGCGGGGTCGGCTGAACCTAGGCGTTGAGGCTGTCGAAAAACGGCACGCCTAAGCAGCCATTCGCCAGCGGCGGCTTCTGGCACAAACGTGACCTAGATCACAGTCCGTTATCAGCCCTAAGCAGACGTTTGACACCCACCCAAATCTTGCTCGGAAGGTGCGAAAATAACAGCATCCGGGTGCTGCCTCGGGAAGCTTTTCCGCAAATCGGCCGATGATTCGTGGACAAGCCGAAACGCGAAACGCCATTTGATGGCTTAGCTGCATCTTGGTTGGGGTGCCTATAGCGCTTCAAAACAATACGGTATTGGTGACCATCAGTTCATGCACCTTAAGAGCCTCAATCTGACCAACCTTCGGCAATTTGATCAGCGAGTCATTGAATTTCGCTCTGGGTTTAATTTGCTTATCGGTAAAAACGGCGCAGGCAAGACCACCGTTCTTCGCGGCGTGATCGCCGCATTGGGCGCCGCGAAAAGCGGTGGACGACGCCCACTAATGGAGGATGACGATGTCCGACTCGGGCAGCGGCACGCCGAGGTGCTTGCAGTAGTTCGGGCGCCAACAAACGAAGACATAGAGTTCTACTGTCGGAAAGATCTATGGCGGTCCGCGGAGCGCTCGCGGAATGCCCAGGAACGCCCTCTACTTCTGGTCTATCCTTCAAACGAAGCTACTTGCTCCGCAATGCAAGTAAAGCGCGCCAAGCGCATGCCAGGACTTGAGGCATCTTCACTACGCCGTAGTGAAGAGTTGATCCATGATTTTGAGGTGGAGTCCAAAGAGCCGTGGCCAGACAGTTCCGCACGTCGATTTGGCAGCAGCGGGCGAGTCAGGCCATTCCTCCGCAAGGCACTTTCAGCGTTCAATCCTGACTTTCAGGAATTCTATTGGCGCTTTGAGCCGTACGATTGTGCCTTGGTCACTGACGGCGCTCGGGATGGTAAATCACGGTTGGACGAGCAGACGGATCGCAAGGCTCGGGTCGCGGCGTTGCGCTACTTCCAAGAATGGGCTCTCCGCAGAAAGAGACCATACAAGTGGCCAGATCAATCCGTCTTGGTGATTGATCCGCTGTCTTACAGGACGGACGAGAGAGTGTTGCCTGATCTTCGCGAGATTTGGCGCAGCGCAGATTTGCCCTCTAGTGATCTCAAGCGCTTGGAGAGCAGCCCCCTCGAAGTAAGGCTCTCTCCTCGCATCATGATCCGGAAGAGCGGTGGGTCGGTTCGACTGAGCCAACTGTCTGACGGGGAGCAGCGTCTGTTCTGCATATTCGTCGATATTGCTCGTCAACTTTCGCTTGCCAATACCGGACGCTCTTTCGGCAGGGGCGAGGCCATCGTCCTTATTGACGAAATCGATGTACATCTCCATCCAAAGTGGCAGCGCATCATCGTCCCCACTTTGGAAGAGCTTTTCCCGCAATGCCAGTTTATTGCCACCACCCACTCGCCCTTCGTAATTCAATCACTCGAGCCAGGCAGGCTAATTTCGCTGGACAATGGCCAAGAGGATATCGGCGATTACTCCAATCAGTCGATCGAGGATATTGTTGAAGGGGTGCAGGGAGTCACGATGCCGCAGCGTGCCCATCGCGCGGAGGTATTTAGCACCGCAGTTGCGGAGTATGTAAAAATAATTCGAAATCCAAGTTCGACCAAGACGGCAGTTCGACGCGCCGAGAAAAAGTTCCGGGAAGCAGCAGAGCCATATGCCCCCGACCCTGGGCTGAACGCTCTTCTGAAGTTAGAGGCAATGGCAGCCGATAAATTAAGAGAGCCGTAGTCTCATGAGACCAGTGAGTCGCGGCTCAGCGCCACGCGTATACAAAAAGTATGGCGATGCGATCGGTGATCTTGAAGATCGTATGGGTACTTACTGCAGTTATTGTGAGCGCAGACTTCCTGTAAGTCTCGCGGTGGAACATGTGGCACCGAAGTATTTGAAGCCTGCACTGGAGAACAAGTGGGAAAATTTTCTTCTGGGTTGTACTAACTGCAATTCGGTAAAAAAGGCACAGCCCACAAATAAGACCGACTTTCTCTGGCCCGATCTTGACAATACGCTTCGAGCCAACACATACAGCATTGGTGGGTTTGTGCAGATTTCCGCTGGCCTCACCGTAAAGCAAGAGCGTAGGGCCGAGAAGCTACGAGATTTGGTGGGGCTGAATCGGTACGATCTTCCCGGACATCCTGCCCCCGCGCCTAGGGACAAACGATGGCAACAGCGTAAAGATGCCTGGGACGCAGCAGTACTAGCAAAAGAGAAATTGCGCGTACTTGGTAATTCTGTGGCGGCCCGAGACTTGGTTTTGATCGCCGCCGAAGCGGCCGGGTTTTTCTCAGTGTGGATGACGGTGTTTTCTGATAACCAGGATATTCGGCAAGGGCTAATTTCAAAAATGAAGGGCACTGCCATCGACTGCTTTGATGCTGACTTCGCTGCCGTTAAACGTCCCGGAGGCAGACTCTAAATCGCGCCTGTCTGCGCTTTGCATGACTAAGTCGGTACGTGGAATCCAAAACGGTGAGAACCAATTGGCGATTGCGGTCCCCGTTGCTTTGCAAGATGTATCGAAATTCACTTTCGTGTGGCCATTCGACAGGGCGCTTGAAGTTGGCGTGCGCTCGGACAGCGCTGTCTACGCCTGCCAGTACAGCGGATGTTTCGGTTCCGCGATTGAATACCAAGATTGCTGCTTTTCCGTCTCGCTAAGTGGTGTAGCCGCTCGCTGAACGACCGGTATTGGCACATAGCAGCCGTCTTTCAACTCGGATATTCAGCAGCGTTGTGCACAGCTAATTCACGATTTACCTCGTTGGGGCGACACTTCTGTTGCAACTCACCAAAACCCAAGTGATCGTTGCTTGGGATCTTGATCTCGGCGCCTTGAATTTCCTCTGTCTGCGATTGAGCTTCTCCCGATCATCGGCAATTCGCACGAACCAGGTACCTTTCGCGCCCTCGAGTTCGGAAACATTGGTAACTCGTGTAATCGCCGTCTTGATCGTCTTGCGATCAGCGGCCTTCTCCTGGTGCCAAGCGTCAATTGGCAGCTCGGGTAGGACCTCTCGAAGCCGAGCGACCCATTGCCTCGCATCGGCCGGACGCATCGCTGCCCAATCTGAATCCCCGGTTCGCGCCTTCAGCCAATCGGCGATCAATTGGTTGACGACGTCGGGATGCATCCTGAACCCATCCTCGAGTTTCGTAAGCAGACGGGCAGCCGAGTCCCGTTCGGATTGAAGCCGCGGATGCCCGCGGCTCACGGCTGGATCTGCGGCGATCAGGTCGTTCAAAGACGGCAGCAGTGGCGGCGGTAATGCATGGGGGCTTGACGACGAAAGGACCGCGTCGGCGATGTTGGGCTGCAATGCAAGAAGCGCGATGTTCCCGCGCCGCAAATTGGCGATGCGCAGCAGCAGCATCGGTGGGTCATCGGTCTCAATGCGCGTCGTCGGCGCATACCCGAGCAGTGCCAACAGCTGGGCGGTCTCCTGCCGCATCGGATGCAGGTAGCGAGCTGGATTTCTCACCTTGGGATCAAAGCGTCCGCTCCAGCAGGCGATGTACAGCAGCAAGTCGAATCCGTGGCAGTAATGCTCGTAGGTCGTGAGCTCCGAGCCATGGCCCAGCATCATCGACAGGGCATTCCCCCGCGCTGCCTTGCGGTGCAGTTCTCCCGAGATCGCAGCGTCGACGTGTCCGGCTTGCCGAATTGCCGCTTCCATCCATGGTTCGCAGCTCGGGTGAATTCGTAACCGAAGTTCATTGCCCAACACCCCGATCAGATGCAGCGTCGCCGCACTGTGGCGCAGGTTATGGGCATGAAGGTCGGCATCACCCGTGACCCGCTTCAGCAGCAACTTGGCATGCCCGATCACGGCCGCCGATTCGAAGTCGGTCCGTGTCGGCGACTGGTCAAAGAACAGCGCAGCTTCCGGCGCCTTGTCGCGACGGAGTTCCTGAATTGCGTGGAGGACCTCGGTATCCAGCGCAGCGATGGGCAGTACGCGCCGGGCGTTACCGGTCTTCAGCCCCCGATGGGCGTTGCGACGGATCATGATCCGCCGTTCATCGATATCCGAGACGGCAAGTCCAAGCATTTCGGATCGTCTCAGGCCGGTTCTGAACGCCAGCCCCCAGTAGGCGATCAACCGATGCCGGGCGACATCGTCCGCCAGCACGATTGCGCGGTCCGCGATCATCCGCAGCCCCTGCACATACTCCGACTCGATGATGATCCGGCTACTGATGCGGTAAGTCGCACTACCGAATCCCGGTAATTCAACCTTCGGAAGCTCGGGCAGGTGGTTCGCGCGGACGTATCGGTCAAACGACAGCAGTGCGGCCATGATCCGTCCGGTCTGCTCAGCCGATCGCCGACTCTGGATCACTTCGACATAAGCGTCCTCGAGCGCATCGGCATCGACCAGTGACAGGCACGGCGGCAACTGGACCAGCAGCCGATTGACGATCAGTCCGCGGTAGTGGCGCACGGATCCGTCGGCAAGCGTTTTCCCTTTGTTGCTCCTCTGGACCGCGAGGTACTGCAGCCACGAGACGACTAGGAACGCACTTTCCGATTCCGGGCCCTCGCGGCGCAGCCTATCAACGATCGCGCCTAGTCCGGCACCCCAGGTCCCACGCGGACCATCCATCACCCGTCTCAGTTCGACAATCAGGCCTCGCTCGTCCAACTCCCCGGCGGTCAGCTGTTCCTGGAGATCCTCGTCGCGACCCGGATCGATACCGGACAGGCCCGTGTCCTGCGCGTCGTCGCTCATCGCTTCGAGCTCCAGCGATTCGCTCGCTGCCGATGGCCGGCATCCGATGAGACGCGCCCAGGTGCCGGGCTCGAGCGAGGAACTGGCGACGTCTCCGCGGGCATAGCTGGCCAGCAGCGGCATCGTCACCAGTTGCAGACGCTGGGCTGCGCAGGCGCAGAGGTGGTCGAGCGATGCCATCCAGGCCGGATCCTGCTTGACGATCATCGTCTGCTGAAAAGCCATGAACGACGATCGGGCGAGGCTCCGGTAAAAAGCATTGCGACGTCCTGCCTTGGCGGTCGGCGCCGGACGCGGAAGTGCAGCGGCATGATCCTGCGCGATCAGCCAGGCCGCCAAGGTGGCCGGATCGAGCAACACCCGGCGCAACTGCGCACGGCCTCCGGTACTCAACGTGATATCCAGCCAAGCCCAGTGCCGGGCAATCGCAGGCTTCGCGCCGGCCGACAGCGCATGGGCCATCTCGCCCAGCAAGGCCGTTGATCCCTGTCCGAGGCGTACCACCAGCAGCGCCAGCAACCGCCCCAGCGATTCCCGCGCAAGTGTCGCGTCAGGTTCAGGAGGGGCCTCTCTCAGGCTGTCTCCCGGTCTGACGTCGAGGATGTGGCGCTCAAGCACCAGATCGAAGGCTTCAAGCGCAACGAGATCCGTCCCGACGGTCCGTGAGATCGTCGAACGGTTCTCCGGTGCATTCAGAAAGAGCCGCTTCGGAGTCGCCGGATCGACCTCCCGCATGCGGGTCTGCAGTTGGGTCAGCGCCGCAATGCGCAGAGCGTGGTCGATCTTGGGGTTGGCGAGTGCTGCAATCGCAGCTCGCATGACCCGGTCGCCGCCGGCATTCGCCGGATCGGTCAGCACCTCTGGCGTGCGTTCCGTGATCCGGGTCAGCGTCTGCAGCATGAGCCGATGCGCCTGTCGGACGATCTCCGGCGCCTCGGCAGGCGGCGAATCCCAGAGGCCGTGAATCATCTGAGCCCCTGGTCAATCCACAGCGGCACGAACCCGACGGACGTGAGCATCCGGGTGACCGTACCCCGCGCAACCCCATGCTGCCGCATCATCGGGTAGGTCGACAGCGGATCATGCGGCGACACCCCATCGAACCAGTGCCCCATGAAGACGTCGATGTCCTCGGCTGTCAGATTGGGGTCGCGTGCCAGTTCAGTCCTGACGAATCGGCGCAGCGCGTAAAGCTCCAGATCGAAGAATTCGCTGCACAGCGTGACAAAGTGCTGGGGCCGGAATGCTTCGAATCTGTTGTTTTCGTGATCGAAATGACGGAACGGCACGTTCTGCATCGGATGCTGCCGGTCGCATTCACGCAGGTACTGCGAGTAGCGAAACAGGTGTTCGGACAGCGCATCGGGGAGGACATTGATGCGCTGGTGGTATTCAGTCCGCGCCTTGTCCAGGAAGGTGACCACCGGCAACCGTCCGGTGCCACTCGCGAATTCATGGATATGCGGCTTGACGACTGGCCGCATGCCCAGCCCCAGCACGCACCCGAGCCAGGTGTAGGCGGTGTAGTGGTCATGACGCCGCCGCCGATCGAGCCTGAACATTCGGTCCCGCAGCGTGGCAACCAGCGTCTGCACCGCGTCGACCGTCGGGACCCTTCGCGCGCCGTTCGCGCCGGCCTTGCCGGGTCCGTCCCTTTCCGTTGTGGTTGGGCTATTTGCTTTCTGGCCCAAGCCGTCCGCCCGCCATGCGCGGCGGTAGGCGGCCTGAAGAACCTCGGCGGGGTAGTGCGCGTAGTGCGCGACGCTCTCCGAGTGCGAATGAGCGCGACCGCTGATCAATCGTGCGATCCCGATATCGCCGTTGCTGGTCGACAGCAGCTGATGAAAGAGGAAGTTCGCGCATGACGACATGACCTGATCGGACCCTCCGAGCTGCTGCTCGGTCCAGCGAATGATCGAGGTCTCCCTCGATTGCGTCAGGCGCCCGACCGGCTGCTTCCCTGCCTCGATCTCGAAGTGCTGCAGCAGGGCTGCGAATTCGGTCTGGTCATCGAGCACGACTGTGTCGGATCGGCATCGCTCGCCCTGAGCTGGCGGCATGTCGATCCACGCCGTCGCCGGGGCAGGCACCAGCCATTGCCGCGTTGCGACCACGTAGCGGATCCGCTCATCTGCCTCATCAAGATCCGGCATCTCGGCGACCACCAGGAGGCGGCATCCCTCCCTGAACGGACGGCCCGTGACAATCGCTGCGTGCAGACATACCAGTGCTCGGGCGTCCTCGCTGACGGAGGGGACGCGCATGATCGTGGCCAGAAGCTGCTGAACGGCTTCCAGTTCAAGTCGGGCCGGGGTCAGGCGATGTGCGTAGTGAAACCGCCGACGCTGATCTTGTGCCCATCGCGTGGTGTTACCCGATGCCACGCCATGACGCCGCCGCGCCTGCGGTTCGTCGAGCGCCGATTCATCGAGGTTGACGAACTCGATGCTGCCATCGGCGATCGCCTCGCCGACAGGTAGCCACTCCTGCCCGTCGAGTTCTTCCTTGGCGAGCGCACGGGCTTCCTTTTTAGAGAGCTCTCCGGGTCGCTTTATCCTTGAAGGCGCCTCATCGTCGTTGAAGTGCGTGGCCAGCAACTCAAGCCGCTCATCGATCAATTCTGTCGCGCGCCCCTCGGCATCGATTGGCCTCGGAGAAAATGACTCGACCACGAGGTTGGTATCCGTGGCCTCTTCAGTGGCGATGGCCGGGCTTTCCGAAACACGGACATAACCGTCGGCAAAGGTTCTGCGCGCCTCACCACGACGCACATCGGCTGATGCTGCGGCCGCGGTACGGCTGCTCCAATCGCCCGGACGGCGCCATCCCGGGACAACGTCTTCCAGCAGCAGGCAAAGCGCGCTGACGTGTTTGTGATGGTCTTCGCAAACGTCCTTTTTCATCAGGCGCTGCAGGCGCAGGTGATATCGCCGGCCGTCAGAATTGCTTGCCAACGCATCGAACAGCGGCCGGAACTCCGGCAGCGTCATCCGGCGGATGACCCGTGACGCCGAGGCGATATGCCCCCCGAGATATCGCTGGGAATATGGCTGTCTTGATGGAACAGTGTCCGATTTCCACCAGTCGTCGCAGAAGTGCCGGTAGCGTGCCGTGGTCGCGGTCGACTGCGCGGCAATGACATGCATCGTGAAAGCGTCCATCAGCTGCTCGTATGCCGCGGCGCTCTCATTCCCGCCCAGTTCATCCGGTGGGATGCAATAGAACATGAGCGGCCAGAGGTGGCTGGCCGACAGGCAGTAGCCGGATAGCGGGTGCCGTTCAGACGATGACAGTCTCGCCATTGGCAACATTCGCGGATCGCTGACGGCCCAGCCCTGCGCATCGATCCATGACATCAGCGAGGAAATTTCAGCGACGAGCTGCCTGGGTTCGAGGCGCGATCCCGGCACGATTCGCAGGCAGTATTCGAGTTCGTCGCCGGCGCGCTCGACGCAGCCGCGAACGCGACGTAGACCGTCCTGCAGATAGCGGAGGTCGGGCAACAGGCTAAGCTGGGCTGCGAGAACCCAAGGGTCGATGGGCGAGCGCCTTGACCGCCGATAGTCGTCGACCAATTGGTCGAGCGGCATTGGCGTCAAGGCCATCGGCATCAGTCCTCCCGAACCAACGGCGTCCCAGGCCGGCGGCTTCGTCGTGTGGACAGCCCTTCGATGCCAGCGGCGCGAAGTTCCCGCTTTCCATCGCGCTGCTGCCGGTAGGTCGCACGGCCGAACAGCAGCGGAACGACGAGTTCTTCGACCTTCTGAACCAGCTCCAGCCACGGGGCATCGGCATCGACGACAACGACGCGGACTTTTCTGTCGCGGTACCCGCTACCGGGCTGCTTTGACAGCTCGATGAGCCAATCCAGGACGGCGACATTGCCGATACACTCGAACCGGCCGTCAGTTGTGCGCCGCACAATCAGCGGGCGCAGCATTTCGATCACGCTGAGTGCGTCGCTGCCGGGATCGATATCAGGTCTACGTGTGAGCGTTGGCGCCGTCGGAACGCCCGATGGGCGATCGATTTCAGTCAACGAGACTGTTCGGGTCATGCTCGCGGGACTGCATCGCGCCGCGGCGTGCTTTTTTCTTGGGACCGAGGGCGGGGATGTCGTCACTGGGCAAATTATGCACAAACGACAACGAGTTGCCTATATAGTCTTTATCCCGGATGCGCGGCGCGGAAAATCTCGCACATAGCAACATAAAATACTGATTTATATTGATTAATGTGGTTATCCGCCGCATGCCGACGGATACCGTTATGCTCTC
>Ga0114983_1000108_pt1 | contig 31189 bp, 49 predicted proteins | sample Shrwel_input2_RT_FD_87182 | JGI IMG/M metagenome (GOLD analysis project Ga0114983, IMG submission 87182) | Subsurface microbial communities from deep shales in Ohio, USA - Utica-3 well 1 S input2 RT | ecosystem: Environmental > Aquatic > Deep subsurface > Shale gas/oil reservoir > Produced... | reverse complement strand
GTTGATGTTTCGTTACCCACGAGCAGGAATGGGCCTGAAAGTTACCATCTTTATTTTTTCGCCCAGACGCCGCTACGGGGCTTCCAGCGCGATTTTGTTACCAACTTTATTATCAGACCACATTTGGGTGACTTACGGTACCGCGATAATTGACTGACTGCCTCATTTCGGCACCACGAAACCGACGATTAACCGTCTATGACTGCCCCTCCTTGCGAGGGGTTTTTATGGGCAATAAAAAACCCTCCAGAGGAGGGTTAATCAAGGTTGCTACAGTGACCGAGCAATGTCTTCGAAGAAATCGGCAAGCATTACCGCATCTTCTTTTACCAGTCCCGTCATTAAACCATTCTGACCCTGGCGCACAGAATGAGCCCTGACCTGCTCGACGAATCCCTGAATAACAGAATTGCTACAGCGGGTCCGAAGGTCGGCATCCACTTCTGCTCCAAAGTACTTTTCCAGCACCTTGTTGAGCCGAACCTGAAGCACCTCCAGTTCCGGTGTGGTCTCGACCGGCTCATGAGGCTCGATGCCGTCTGGATCCGGCAAATAGGCCTCGCGAATCCAGCTGTCGAAGTTACCATCATCCAGTTCGAAATGATGGCTGTTCTGTTGCAGCAGATCGCGGTTCAGCGCTTTGTCACCAGCCTCCGATTCGCTCGAAGCACTAATGCCGCGCATCCAGGCAGACATGGTAGCAGGGACGGTTACAAGAACATCGTAGCTTTTAGCCATAAGAGTACTCTCCTTTTGTGGTTGAAACTCGGGAGAGCTACGGGAGGTGATTTTTTTGAGAAACAAAAAAGGCCAGCAAAGCTGGCCTAATCATTTAATGCTGACCGTTCATTACGCGGCGAACGGCATCGAGATCCTCTTCCCGACAATACCATCTCTCGAACGTGCTACCCGTAGCGTAATGCCGGATCTTTTCACCGGCAAAAACCAGACCTGTCGTATTAACGTCAACGGCCTGATTTTGCGTCGGGTGAACAATCACGTAAGGCCGTGTCGTTTCCCTTGCCGTCATGTCCGATACGATTACGTCATCACGCTCTTTGAAAGCATTACGTTGCAAGGTAGCCGTCTGTTCATCGTAAAACCGGTGGGTAATCCACGGAGTGGCGAACCCTTTCGATCGACGGACGTTAAATTCATACTGGATTAACGAAGCCATAACCCCTCCTTTGTGGTTAAAACTCAGAAGGAGTACGGATCAGGTTCGTTTAGAAAAGTGAGAACTGAACTTCTTCATCCTCTTCTGAGAGAATCTCATCATCACCTATGGGATGTATTTCAGGTTCCGGCGAGCCGTCTACCACCTCGGCAGGCGTTGCCAGGCCAGGAGCTTTCTCAGCTGCTTGAGTGACATCAAATGCAGGAATGCAGGTGCTGGTAACGACTTGGACCTGAGGGATGTTCAGCCGCTCCTTGATGGATTGTTGGAGGTTGCCGGTTGCCGTGAGGTAGTCCTCGTCCTCTACGCGGATGCCTAGTTCTGGACAGGCTGCAATGCACAGCCCTTCTTCTCTCTTGATTAACAGAGTTCGATAACTGCCATATTCCCCAAAAAACCAACATTTATAGGGGCGATAAAGGGACTCTGAAAGTTCGGCATGAGACACCAGAGAATGCATTAGCGCACACCTTTGACGATCAGTCGTTGTCCTGACGGAGGTGCCATTCACCGTCCTTTTTTTCGAGTTGAACAGTTTGCGAGACCTGCAACTCCTCACCGGCCTTTACAGCAGCCACAGCTGCATGGTGCACAGCAGCAGATTCCTGATGATCCTCTGCTAACGCGTTCTCTGAAGCGTGCTGATAAATCTCTTCACTGCCCTGGAGATACCGAACCGTATAGCTAACGTCGGCAGTGAAAAATTCCCCATCCTGATCGAGATTAGTCACGGAGAAATCAGAAATCTCAACAACGTTTGGAACAGAAACGTGGCCCGAAACGAGGTTCTCAATATCCGGGTCAGAAGGCCCCTGGGAGCACGCTGCTATCAGCACAGCAGCCAACAAAGAACCACCCACTTTGAAGAGATGTTGCATCACACCATACCCTTGCTTAACTGAATGACGATTCGCTTACGGCAGTGAAACTATTGGCGGAAACAAAAAAGCCCGCGCAGTGCGGGCAGTCATCTTAATGCTGAGCGGCCGAACGTTCACGCAAATCCCGGCAAAAATCCAGCCATTCGACGTGGCCATGATTGATGATATGGCCGTCACGAACCACTAAAGGTCTTTTTCCTTTGTAACCCAAGTCCTGGGCCCAGGCCGTGTGTCGGTGAATCTGGTTAGCAGGGACGCGATAACGCATAGATGCATGAAAAATTCGACGCTCGGAAATACCGGTAGCAAGCATAACTCTCTCCTGAGTGGTTGGAACTCATTCAGGGTACGGGCAAGAGAGAGTTAGAAAACAAAAAAGGCCGCAAAAGCGGCCTAATTATCAGAGCGGGAAAGCGCCTGGCTTATGCACACCCAATGGCGTGTCATTCGGCACTTTGACCCAGTTTGCAACCGGATGTTCACTCAGTATCTCAACCCGAGGTGGATCCACATCCACCATGATGGTCTGGAAACCGTCCTGAACCGGTACGCTCTCACGTCGGATCACTCGGGTTTCTCGAAACATAATCTGGTCACCCTTCTGGGCCAGGTAGAAACCGTCGACATCTGCAACGTGGCTGAACGAGTGGTCTTCTTTTTCCAGGTAAGCGATTCGGATCACATCCTCGTGCTTGCAAGAGTCAATTCCCGGATTGGCTGTTACGGCTGACATAAAACTTCTCCTTGGTTGAAACTCCCCAGGTCTACGGTTAGCCGAAACTTGGACACAAAAAAGCCCGCGAAAAGCGGGCTGATCATTACGCTGCATTGTCAGGCGAAGGTCCCGGAAGATCAAGCTCCTCCAGGATGTCTTCTTCAGACAAGCCAGCTTTTTCCAGAAACTCCAGCTGCTCCGATAGGCCTTCATTGTTGACCCTGGAGGCCATACGGGAAGCTGCGTCGTCGACCAGAGAATCAAGGTCCAGTGAATCTTTTCCTTGCTCTTCGAGATAAGCCTTCAGTGAAGTCATACGTCACTCCTGTTGGTGGGTTAAACTCACCAGAACTACGGAGTGAGTAAGATTCCACAAAAAAGCCCTCCGAAGAGGGCGCTTTGATCAAAACAGCAGGATTACGAAGGTTCGTCGCTTCCCAGCCTTGTAGTGTCGACAAGGATTCGGTCAAAGCTGACGACATCGGCTGTCGTCGCTTGCTCCAATGACAACACATTCACGCCACGCTTTCGCAGGTAGCGGGTCAGGGACTCACTGGGATAGTTCATCAGGACATCCCCGATATTAAAGTCTTCACAAGACTCGGCCCAGGCGTCTTTGCCCTCTTCTGTTTCCAGAATCCAGTCAGTAATGGCCTGCTCCAACGACTCAATTGGGTTTGGCACCGAATCTTCGGTCACCAGGATGGCCATGTTTTCGATCTGATTGAGACCGTTCTGACGAACGAAAACGTGGGTTCGATTGTTAAGCATCACTCTTTCTCCTTTGGTTGGAACTCGACCTGGCTACGGAGAAAAGGCGATTACAATAAAAAAAGCCCTCGCGAAGAGGGCTAATCAAGATCAAAAGGCATGTCGGTTGCGGAAGGCAAGGGAAATCGCTTTATCGCGTCCACCAATGTGTCGGACAGCTTCAGCCTCAATTCCCATCACACAGGCAATGGCCTCGGAAGTCGTCAAAAGACACTTTCGCACCAGTTGGTAGACCAGACGTTGATACCGGACAGCGGCCGGTCTGTGCTCTTTAGCCTGCCATACCGGGCAAACACCTAGAAAAGACCCCTCACGGCGGTTTGGGATCGCCTTGGCGGCCTCATGCGCTTCCTCAATGGAGAGGAAGACCTCGACCTCACTCTCGTGGTAACCAGGCCCAAGAATGCGGCCATTATTTCCCAGTGCTCGGTCATCTTCGGTGCCACCAAAGAACGAGTCACCGGTACCCAGAAACTCCACCACGGTCATATAGGCTGGTTCAGCTGCCCAGGTGCGCTTCACGTCCGCCACATACTCCGGATGTTCCAAGCCTTTTTCGAATGCAATTTGAGTTGGTTGTGCCATAGAACTTTCTCCCATTGATTTGAACTCGCCTTGGCTACGGTGAATGAGCAATTCGGGGCTTACGCCCTTGTCCACTGGAATCGTCGGCACGCCGTAGCTCTGCTGAGTTCAAATCAACAGGAGTGAGTTATGAAACGCGCAATTGACCGCATTCGCACCGATGTACTCGAAGCCATGCAGACAGGCCGCGCCCCGTGGCAAAAGCCTTGGGTTCCCGGCGAAGGCGTCATGACGCCCTACAATGGCCACACCGGTCGCCGGTACACAGGCTGGGCGAACGTCCTGAGCCTTTTCTGGGCATCTGAGCGGACAGGGTTCAATTCTGGAGCCTGGTTCACGTTCAACCAAGTAAAAGACATGGGACGCTCTGTTCGTAAGGGGCAAAAAGGCACGCACATCGAGTTCTGGCGAACCTGCAAGAAAAAGGTGAAGGACGATCAGGGAAATGAGACCGATGAAGAGCGGTCTTTCCCGATCTCCAAGATCTATACAGTGTTCAACGAAGACCAACTCGATGAACCACTTGGCGAAGAAAAGGCGTCACCAAAGATCCAGCCCCGCGATCTCCAGTTCGTTCTCGACCTGGCTGATGCAGCGGGTATCAAGCTGGCGTTTGGTGGAGGTGATTCTGCCTACTATCGTCCTGGTGCCGACCTGGTCCGTAGCCCAGACCTGGACCAGTACAAATCAGAAACTGGGGCTATTGAGACCCTGGTTCATGAGTTTGTGCACTGGACTGGTCACCCTGATCGCCTGGACCGGGACAAGTCCTGCTATGCCACGGAAGAGTTGGTAGCAGAATCTGGCGCATGGCTGTTGGCCATGGAACTGGATCTGCCCTTCTCTCCGCAGAACAGCACCAGCTACCTTGCTGGCTGGGCTTCAAAGGTAGACGACCCGGAAAAGGCCTTGGACAAAGCATTGGCTAACGCGAATGCGGCCGTAAAATACCTGCTGGATGCCGCCGAGAAAGCGGGACTCCTTGAGTCTCGTCAGACGGCTGCCAAAGCAGCGTAATGATAAGGGAGAGTTCTTAGGAGCTCTCCCTTTTTTTATCTCCCGCCTCCCCCCTTCACCACCGAAAATCAGCAAAACCGTAACTCCAGTGAGTTCAAACCAACCAACTGGAGTTCAAATCATGTTCCAAACTCAAACTCGTTCTGTTACCTCAACCGAAATCGCTGGCATTGGTGTCACTCTGGACCGCACGCCGCTGGACTGGCTAGATCACTACGACGAAAAGATCGGCAACAAGATTGTTCTGGCTTACGTCGTGGATGATCCCGAACCGCAGAATCCGCTCGAAACGATGGATGGTGAAGGCCGGATTTACGTGGCGAGTCATGGCCGAGAAGCTCAAGCGGAGATTCGTGAGGCGTTGGCCATCAACGAATTCGGAGACCCGGACTTTGAACTACTCCAGGACTTTCCGGAAGAATTCAAAGACCGTTGGGTTCAGCGTGCAGTCAAGGACACCGAGTTCCAGGAATGGTGTTTCAAGCAGCCCATGCTTGAGCAAGAGCCTGGGGAAACTGATGAAGCCTTCTACCGTTCGGTAGCCAACACTTATTGGGATGAGTGGGGTGGATGTACCTCTCCCAACTCTGAGGTGTTCGACTGGGACTTCACAGCGGCCGTTGAACGAGCTCTATTCGAAGAGCTTCGCGATACCGGTAAGATCGGTGACCCTGACGCGGTCTTGCTGGATATCTATGAACACTCCGGTGTTCGATATTCAGTGTCTGGTACCGGCATGCAAGATCCGTGGGATACCACTCGCGGTGGCGCTGTCTGGATTCCTGACGATTGCGCTCGTGAGGAGATCTCCCGGCGAGCCGAGGTCTACCAGTTTGGCTCCATTGAAGGCGTGGTTCGTGATGGCAAGAAACAATGGACCATGGTCTTTGATGAGGACGAAAGCGAAGACATTCGCTTCGAGAGCTGGCATGAGTGTTTTGAAACAGCTCAGGCCTGGGTAGCCGAACGCACTGACGGTAATAAAGCACTCGGTCGCCGCCGAGCTGCTGCTGATATTGCTGAAGGTGCTTGCGAGCTCTATACGGATTTCTGCAATGGCTCCGTTTTTGGAGTCGTAGTTGAGGTTCACGAGTTCGAAAATGGCGACGACGAAGCAACCTGTGTTGAAATGGATGAAGTTTACGGCCACTACGGTTTTACCCATGCCGAAGAAGTCGTAAAAGAATCTTTTGAGGCAATGGTTGCCAAGTTGAAGTCTGAGGCTGAACAGAGCATTGTTCACTGATGATTAACCCCGCCTTGCGCGGGGTTTTTTATGTCTGGGAGTTGCCACAAAAAAGCCCTCACGAGGAGGGCAGTCATCGCTACGCACAAAACGTAGCATCGTTATAACGGACATACTGTCGATCATTGCCAAGAGACATCGGCAGCCAGCGCGGGTCAAGTTCGGATTCCTCAAACCGATCGGCATCTGCCAACCAGGTCCAGCCTATATTTCGGTTCCAAAAGCCTCGACCATCGTTTGTTGCAGCTTCGTTTGCCGAGTAGATGACAAACTGATCGCAACCATGGAGTAACTGAACCTCCTCAATGGCTGCAACCTCGTCTTTATCGTCCAGTTCCTGCAATGCAGGATGTTCTGGAGTGATACTCGACCTGCCCGGCGCTACAAGCACACAGTCAATGTTGCGATGATCATGGAGTCTCAATCGAACCCGATAGACGTTAGCGAGGGGGTTGTCTTTAAAGTCCCGCTCAGCCTGTTCCACCAAGTGCTCGATATCAGCCGGAACATCCACCAGATCAAATGGCTCAATGCCCATGATGTTGGCTTCCAGATTGTTCAGCGCAACGCGTAGGGCACACTTTTGGGAATCCGCAGAGGTATCCCCTTTCTCTGGCATCATCTCGATGAAATCGGAGAACTGTTCGGCCAGAGTTTCCAGTTCCGTTTTAAACGACTCAAAATTCATAACACTCTCCTTTGGGGTTGAAACACGGGAGAGGTACGGCAGCCGTAAAGTTGCAGTAACCATAATAAAAAACCCGACTCCATGGAGCCGGGTTAATCAATGGGGCTGACTTAAACGACAGCCGGGTAGACCTTCCTGCGAAGATCATACGGGACAGCATCCAGACCGTAATCGAACGTAAAGCCCAGGTCCTCAACCTTTGCTTTGAATTCCCGGATTCGGTCGTAGGAAGCCTCTTCTTCCAGTTTTTCGGCGTAATGGTTCACCACGATACCCAGATCAGCGGGCCAAAGCTCTGGATGTTGGAACAAGTCCTCTCCATCCACTGCTGAAGCGGCAGGAATGTTGGTTTCCGGTTCTTCGGAAACACTCAACATCTCTGTGCTCTCGATGCGTTGATGGCCATCATCGTAGTGGAAAGCGTAATTGGCGGATTGAAGCAACTCTTCAAGATCAGACTGCTCCATGTCCAGCTCCAGATACAGTTTCACCACCACCCGAAGAACCGTAGGGCTCATCTGTACGGCTTCGATGATTTCCGATTCGGCAATCTCCAACACATCAATCTCATAGTTCATGTCGCAGACCAGCGCCCGAGGGGCGGTCAGGGTGTTGGCGATCAGCTTAAACTGGACGTAGTAGATGCCTTGCATATCTAACTCCTGTTGGTTTGTGGAACTCAACAGGGGTACGGAAGGAAGTGGATTAAAATAAAAAAGCCCTCGCAAGGAGGGCTAATCAGGGGAATCACACCTTGATGGCATGTTCCTTGGTGCTGGTAAGCACATCGAACGAAACAACCGGTGACTCAAGGACCGTGGGTTCATCGGCATACTTGTCGTAAGCCTGAAACACCAAACCATCATTAGTCACCTTCACTTTTGGGAAGTCCGCCGTCCCAGGTGCGCGATTAGCGGTGGCAGCAACACTTTCGTAACTCTGCTCATCCGGCATAGCGTCAATGGGAGAATCCATCCAGTACAGCGTCGCTTCTCCACCCTGCTCCGTTTTCGACGGTTCAATTTTGGCTTCCAAAGCAACCCCACCATCGACGTTGGCCAACGCCTCGCGAAGCTCTTCAATAGCGGTCACCAAGGAAGGTTGAAGCCGGACAGCCAGCGTTTGGGCGCTCGGGTGAGTGGTTCGTGCGTTGGTCGCTTCCAGCGGCATAACAATCATTGTCATTGATCTTCTCCTGTATGGTTTGAACTCCCCCTGGTTACGGGTGATCTGCATTTGCAGCGCACTGTAGCACGCCTTTAAGCACATGCACTCCGCAACTTCATAAGTTATAAGTTTGTTTAGTTTGTTTTGTTTATTTCGTCATCTACACTAGGGACATCTAGTTAAGGAGTGAGCCATGCGAACACCAGACGTACCGAACGAAGACATCATTGCGGCCGGTGAGCAGATCCGGAAAGAGCAGCGACGCGTTACCGGGTTTGCTCTACGGAAGGAATTGGGTGGAGGTAACGCCAAGCGTTTGATCGCTGTATGGGAGGATCACCTCAAATCACTTGGCGATGAAGAATTTGGTGGTGGAGCCTTGCCATCCGAGCTCGAAGAGACTTTGAAAGAACTTTTGAGCGGCTTCGAGATGCATATCCGCAAGCTGGCCGTGAGGCTCAATGACCGTGCAACCAGCATCTCAGAACATCGTGTTCAGGAAGTCATGGAAGCGGCCCGTGAAGACAAAGAAAAAGCGCAGGCGGAATTGGTTGATGCAGCGTATACGGTGGAAGAGCTTGAAAAAGATGTCGCTTACCTGACGTCAGAACGTGACGAATTTTATGCCGATCGAAAGAAAGCACAAACCGATATCGTTGATCTTAAGGGCACCATCGCCAACCTGGAACGTGACCTGGCCATTGTAAAAAATGAGCGTGATGCAGCCACTAAAGCTCGCAAAGCTGATGAAAAAGCACTAAAGGGCGAAATCAAAGGGCTAAGCTCTAAAAATAAATCCCTGGCAGACCAGTTGCGTAAAGTAGAGGCCGAGCGTGATCGCATGAAAACGGAGGTGATGGAAGCCCGTACCGACGCCCGGTTACGAAAGGAGCAAATGAACGATCTGATGGAGCGAATTTCCATCGAACATCGTCAACCACATGAGGAAGCTCAAGCAGAACCACCCGACCAAGGCAGCTCATCATAGATGACTATCATGCGTGCAGGTCGGGTGGTCGCCGGGCTGAAGGCATCGGCCCCGTCGGACTCGTGACCTCGGATTGAGTGACCACGGTTTCCACGGCGCATGAGTCATATTCAAGCCTGGCACGGGTAACCACGGCCTTTTCATGGATCAACAGCTGATCAGAAGGCAGGCTCTCTGCGGCCTTCAGAATGGCCTCCACCGGTTGTTTGAGCCAGTGGGTGTCAGGTGCGGCCGGGTCCTCGTAAAGCCCTTCCTCGATTGCTCGGCCTAGCCAGTAGTTGATTCGGTGGCCTGACAGTGAGTACGCAACACAGCGACGCCCTTTTTCGTCGTCATAGGTTAACGCAAGACGGTATTGATCCGCGCTCAGCCTGTAGAATGACCGGGCGTGCGGCAACGATTGGACAAGACTTTTGAGCTCGAATGGGGCCAGACGGGCTTCATAAAAGCAGCCCTTGATGGAATAAACGGCACCGTGCACTGCCGAGACAACGCCCGAGGTGATTGTTAATCCATGCAGGCTCATCCACCGCTGCAACCCATAGAGTGTGGAAAAGCCCTTTAGCGCCATCCCATGGGTATGCACGAGAAATGGGTATCCCAACTCCGATTGTGGGCTTGACCGGGTAAGAGTCAGGTTGTCGTATTTGACCATGCTGGTTCTCCCTCGTTGCACTGTCGTTCTTTACGGCCAGGGAGAAATTCAGGCGAGGCGAAATCATGAAGCGAATCACTCAACGGATGCGAGCCTACTGGGAGGCTTTTGGTCCCGACCGGTTCGATCGGAAAGCGTTATGGCGGTTTTTCCAGGGACAGTACGTCCATTCGGGTGGGCGAGATGCCTTCCCCAACGAGGATTTTGTGCAGTGGGCTGGAGTACATCGGTTTCCGTGGATTGAAGACGCTCCGGGGCCTCGTGGCGGTGAAGGTTGGCGACTCAGCTCGAATGTTGTGGCTCTTTTCAAAGCTGAGCAGCGACAACGACACGACCGTTACAGAGTCGCTTGTGATTTGGTCGACGCTGTGGACGTCAGGCATGGTTCACTGGAGGTTTTCGAGCGCACTTACGGCCGGGGTGATTACGTTATCCATTGGATCTTTCAGCCTCCTGTAAGTGTGCCCGGCCCAGACGTTGGAGGTCGCCAGCGCAAGCACAACGATCCTTTCGTTGGCGCTGTGCCATACAGCACCTCTCCCGAAGATTTCGCACAACGGGTCGAAAAGTGGTGCACCCATGTTGAAGGCTTGATGGTTGCCCAAGAGAAAAGGCTGCGAGCCGATGCAGAACGGCTTGCAGCCTTGGTTTCGACGATAAAGCAGACTTAGCGACAGTTCCCCGCTTTACGATAGCCCGCCGCTTGGGCCTGGGCCTCCGTCACGAACGTCTTGATATTGCGAGGACTGATCCGGTCGTAACTCGGGCACCCGCTCGGTAAATGGTAAATTTTGCTGTTCTTGTTACCACGGATCACCACAGAGCCTTCAGGGGTCACGCCTGTGCTCGATGCGTAACGACTGCCTCCAACGCTCTCCAGCCCTTCCCCACTGTTCCGGTGCCCCATACGCCATTGACGCTCTCCGGTAACAAAGGGATTGTGGTGGCCTACCAGCTTGGCAATCCTACGATCGCGCTGACGTTCCCAATCGGATACCGGGTATTCCCTATCCCAGGCCATCATCAAACGTTGCTGCTGACGACTCATTTGCAGGTTGTAGCGATCGTGCATGTAGAAATAGGTCCGGGCAATCTGTCCTCGGATCTCGGGCCGGGGTTCAACCACTCTCTGCTTGAAGTTCACTTCCAGGTCACACTGACCATACGCACGGGGTTCACCGGCAATCATGCCGAAACGGTAATTCGAGCGGTCTGCATTGGCTTCACCAACGCTTGGCACCAGGTTGTGTGGATCCGCCTCCATAACCCGGAAAACCGGATCGTTTGAACGGCAGTTTCGGCGGCCTCCGTCCTGCCAACACAGACGTTGGTGGCCGGTTACCCAAGCTGGCACGACATGTTCCCACTCGGTGCGTTCCGCCCGGTGGTCCTGGGCCCGAACCTGATAACCGCAACTGCCGAGGTCCGTTCTGCCTCCTGACTCACCAACCCAGCGCCAGTCGCAGCCGCAGTAGAACGTACCCCGGTCAGATGATGTCTGGTCGAAGTACACATGGTCCCGCAAAGCCTCCTTCGCAGACCGGAAACTGGTGATGTCCGCCAGTGCCGTGGTGGACAGCAAAACCCCGATTACGAACGTCAGTAGTGCCTTCATAATTTTCCTTCTCCGATTTTCTTACTCACCTTACGGCATGACGCAGATACAAAAATGCCCTCCGAGGGAGGGCAAGTCAGTTGGTCATTTAACACGCGAGATATTCAACAGGGCTAACGTCAGATCCGACAATTCGGCCAATGTCATATCCTGATCATCACGCACCTCGTCTACCTGATCCGGGATCGTGGCATAGGTGTTAATGATAAGCTCAGCTTCCGCTTCTGGGTCATTCAATGGCATGTCAGTTGCCATCGCCCAGAAAACAGCCAGCAAGAACGTATCATTGCCTAAAGCCTTTAAGGCATCTCGCAAGGTTGGCGCAGAATAGACCAGCGTCTGAGGATAGGTATCCTTCAGCACCGCATTCAGCTCTACAGACCCTTTATCAATATCGATCCCTGGGAGCAATTCCAGGTATATCACTGGTTGTATGTCCGCTTCCCCAGGGGCCCGATCGAATCGGCGCTGAACGCGCACGATGCCAGACTCCGAACATTTAATCTCCATACCCGCGTGCTTCACCAATACTTCCAATTCAGTCATAGAACTCTCCTTTGTGGTTGGGACTCAGGACCACTACGGTGGCCAGCGGTTTACACCTGGTCTCCCCCAAAAAGCGCAATGCCGTAAGTGTCTGTTCAAGCGATACATCAATGTTGTATGAGGTACCCATGACCGCTTTCGAAAAGCACTTGGACAAATACTTCAGCCATAACCCTTACGGCCGGAGTGTGGATGCTTTGCATCGAATGCGGATTAAGATTTTTGACTACCCTCCCGAGAAGCAGAAACAGGCCAGCCGGGTCTTGCGGTATCTCGTCACACGCGCCCTTCGGGCACGGAGCATTGAGCGGACCCTTAAACGCCAGGAAACGGCCTACACAACAGCAGAAAGGGATTTCGCAACGCAAGAAAGGGGGTCACTAAGACGAAAAACGCCCTCCAAGAGGGCGCGGAAAGGAATAGTCGGCAAGGTAATTGGATTGCTTACGCGGGCTCGCTAATCGGTCACAAGCCTCACGACACCGCCTTCTCCAGAGGAATGACCTGGGCAGCAAACGGGCCCGACTTTGACCCTTTCGGTTTGAAATTCACTGGCACATCCAGGCGCATGGCCCCGGCATCTGTGCAGTGTTTAAGAGAGAAATTGAAGCGTGCACCACGCTGATCCTCAATGACGCCTTCACCCCGGTTTTGATCGAATTCGACGACATGCCCTCGCATGCGACCTCCTCACGTTGTGTTGTTGTCGTGTATTCCATACTGCTACGGGGCGGGCAAACTTAAAATGATCCGGCTCAACCGCCCAGACATAAAAAAGGCCCGCAACCGAGGCGAGCCTGTCAGTACATCGATTAACGCTTTCCGACCAGTTTGTTGAGAAACATGCCACCCTTCTTCAGGAGCTTATCCCCAGCAAGAACAGGAACATCAGCGTCGTCTTGCTTGACGCTGTCCCGGAACGATCTCACTGCCGCATCAAGCTGAGAGGGCACCATCTGTGACAAAAGTGTGCCAACCAACTGCTTCAGCACAATGTTCTCTTCCTCAATGTCCGGAGTACCCTGCTCGCAAACCTGAATCAGCCAATCACCGGCTTCGATTTGAAGGTCGGCCATATCAGCTGGTACAGGCAGTTCGAACGCCTGCTTCAAGGCCATGATGTCCGTGCGCTCTGTTTCCAGAACGCCAAGCGCTTGGGAAACGCTGCGCCAGAAGAACGTGGTCTGGGTGACCACCAGTTCTGTCTCGCCAATCCCATGTCCATCCGTAGCTTCGAACATCGCGGGGTCCAGGATTATACCGGTGGTCTCCTCAATGTCTTTCAGAGGCCAGATTTCTCCTGATAGGGCGTTCCCGGCACCGGGCCGAGAAGCTTCAGTGCCACCTCCCACGATCAGACCGAATGCCAGATGCAGAATCTCGCAAGCAGTCGACCGTCCGATTGAGAATGCGGTACGCACGTTGCCTGGTGTAAAGCACTGGCTGAAGTCACCTTCCGGGTTGAAGATAGCCAGATCGAGCGTCAATGTATCAGTCATGCTGAACTCCTTAGTTGTGATTTAAACTCGATCCGGGTACGGCTTGGAGTAAATTGGACATAAAAAAAACCGGAGCCAAGCTCCGGTTTTCTGTGCACTGCCCCAGGGCTACGGTGCGCTACAGTCAATAGCTGACACACTGGCTTCGGCCCCGGCCGTGCTGCTCTCGGTATAGGTGAAGCGACAGTTGGTATCGGTGGTGGATACAACGAGGGTACCCGGATCGCCTGATGTGTAATTCAGCGTGAAATCAGAATTGGTGAGCTGGGCAGCTTCCGCAATCCCGCCGCCACTAGCTGTGGGCGTAGTCTCCGGACTACCGGCCTGGGGGTAACCGCCAGTCATGTTGATCGTTTCACTGCCTTCCAGGGTCACGGTGGCATTCTGGCCGGAGGCAAGCCACTTCGAGTGGGTGATGGCCATGGCGGACTTCACAGAACCATGTGCCCCTTGGATCACCGCTCGACTGGCGTCGCCGCCAAGATCGGCGAATCGCGGCAACGCGAACGCGGACAGCACACCCAGAATCACAATGACCATAACCAGCTCAATCAACGTAAAGCCGCCTTGCGCTGGTCGCCCAAAGGAACGCTCAAACTGCCACATAAGTTTCTCCTCTGTTAGTGGACAGACTGCTTACGGCATAGGCAGATTTAAGGTGTGAAAAGTGTTTGTCGGGTGTAGGTTCCGGATAAACGGGTGGTACCCGAATGGGGCCCCGTATACTGGTTGGCGCGAGGCACTGAACTTACGCGAGAGTCACGCAGGGCCTCGCGCCCTCCTCTCGCGTTCGAGGGAAGGAATGCAGGGGTGGTGGGGCGATCTTTTTTAATCATCATGTATTGATCATTGTTTAATTGATTTACACAGAAGATATATAATAATAAAAATGGAGTTAAATGGAGCTGTTATGAAAGCCGCCAGAATTCCGCCAGTTATTGATCAAGGCAAACATCAAGAAAGCTGCATGAGCTATATTTATCATCATTGGAGGGAATATAAATCCATTATAAAAGATGGTGTTGAACCTCTTGTAACAGATAATGCTGAACGGTTTGCCTGCGGGTTCCCTCTTCCTGAATTTCAGAGAAGCAATGTCTGGACCCGTGATCAGGAAGTGGCGTTTATTGAAAACGCCTGGCGCGGCATCCCCCTGGGTACGTTCACGCACCATGCCTTAGACTGGGAAGATGGAGGTCGAGCAAAGCCTTTCTCTGGATGGCTCATTGACGGCCAGCAGCGACTTACAACGATTCAGTTGTATTGGAGTGATGCCTTTCCGGCTTTCGGTCTGTATTGGTCCGAACTCACAAAGGCGGAAGTTCGCCGATTCATGAACATAAAGTTCACTCATTATGAGCCAGAACTTTGGGACGAAAATGAGATTCGAAAGCTGTATAATGTGATGGCTTTTGGTGGGACACAGCACAAAGAATCAGAACGGGCGTAATAAATGAAAAACCAGTTTAATCTGATAAAGCCATGTCCGAATTGTCCCTTCAGGAATGATGATCAAGCCATTGATCTGCAACCCGGCCGTCGTGAACAAATTATCGAAGATCTGTTGTCTGGCAAAGAATCCACATTTCACTGCCATAAAACAGTTTACCGTGATGACGGCCGCAACCATGATGAAGATGGCAACTATCACCCTGTAGATGTTTGCCACTGTGCAGGAGCCGCTGCGGTCACACGGAAGTTTGGCAGGGACACGACGCTGGTTCAGATCGCCACACGGCTTGGTGCGATTGAGCCCGATCATTACGATCCCGCAGCATCATTGACACTGGAGCCAGAAGACTTGGACCTGGATCCCTCCAAGGTGTACCTATAAAAAAGCCCTCACGATCGAGGGCTGTCATTGCAGTTAACGATTTACCAGCAGACTGTTGACGTCCAAGTCGTGAAGTTCCAGCGGCAACCGGTCATCAGCACCTGCATCAATGAGAGCGTCTTTTATGTCACCGACAAGGCGATACATGGCCTGAGCAATAACCATCGCATGATCCGTCATGGCATTGAAAACGTCGCCAACGGCTTCGCCTTCGTAAACCTCTGACCGGTTACTGTCGACCCAGTCTTCACGCTCTTCCTCTGACATTTCGTTCCAGTGTTCCGGAATTGGCTCACGCAGAAATGCGTCACTGGCGATTCGCAGGGCACGGTCTTCGATCTGCTTCATACAACACTCCTCTTTGTTTGAACTCAGCCCTGTTACGGTCTTTTCCAAATTCCAGGCGCGACCCAAAAAAGCGGGAGCCGTACTTAAGGTGAGTTCACAACCACGGAGAAAAGTGATGTCCAAAGTACTGTCGTTCCTGAATGCCAATCAGATCGTTGTTAGCAAACTGCCTGGCATGTGCCTTTTCCCAGACGACATCGGTCGCATAGCCGCTCGTGCCGCTATGACGTTCGAAATCGAACAGGAAAACATGGCGTATGAAGAGCACCACATCCAGCTGCGCTTTACCTTGTTTGAGGATCCTGAACTGGAAACCGCTGTAGGAAAGCTTGAGGTCGTTCGGGTCTCCATCGAACACGGTGATGCCAAGGCGGTTCCAGTAGCGATCGCGCACGACTTGGAAACGTTAAAAGCGAATTTCCACGCAGTCTGTGTGCAGTTTGAGTGCTACCAACACAGCCCCGAACACGCTTATGGAATGTTGGCAGATATTCAGGAAATCCTGCATGTTATTGAGCCTAGTGATTTGTCACTCAAGGCTGCATGATGCTTTGATCGCCCCGCATGGCGGGGCTTTTTTATGCCCGTTGCCGGAGGCCCTTTGATAGACCAGAGAGCTGGCTAATCTCCTCTTTCAAGCCTGTCATTGCTGTTCGAGAGCCTTCGACCAGCCGGAGAGCCTGGCCACCAGAATCTGTAATGTGAACAAGCTTGGAAGCTATCTCTTCTGCGGCCTCATTCTGCTGGGTCGTGGCCGCCGAGGTACTTTCCCCTGCCCCTGCAATTCGGTCAATCCGGTCATTCATATCCTGAAGGTGAGATTCCGAGGTTGTGGCATATTCAGCTGTAGCCTTCGCGAGATCACCGCAACGTTCCATGGACCCGGATGCCTCGGCAACAGAGGCCTGGAACGTTTCCAACGTTTGATTAATTTGGTCTGTGCTTTCCTTGGTCTTCAGGGACAGAGAGCGAACTTCATCCGCGACCACGGCAAAGCCGCGCCCGGCCTCTCCTGCCCTCGCGGCCTCAATCGAAGCGTTCAGTGCCAGGAGGTTTGTCTGCTCGGTTATTTCATTGATAACACTAAGCGCCTTTTCAACCCGCCCTCCGGCGTCCGTCAGTTCCGAGATCACCGCTGAGGTATGCTGCATTTCTGAGGCCAGGCGGTCCATGCTGGCTCGGGTCTGCCTTGTTAATTCACCGCTATCGTTAACCTGGGACCGCATTTCCTTAACATCTTCCAGAAGACCTGCTGCCGTATCCGCAACTTCACGGGCTGTTGCTGACATCTCTTCTGTCGCCGCAGCAATTGTATCCGTCGCATCTTGCTGGTGCTTTACCGCATCTTCCGCTTCCAAACTCTTTCCAATGGTGTCATCAGATGTGGTCACCAACTGCTGGCTCACATCGTCCATGCGCTTGGTGACGGCGTCCAGCTCAGCCTTCAAGTGCCAGCACATCAGTTGCAGGCTGCCAATATCGTCGGAGCACCCAACGAAGATTTGCTCAGCAAGGGGATCATCAATTTGTTGCCGGGACTGGTGGACCAGGGCGTTGAAAGGAGCCAACTGCCATGCAACCAGACCCACCATCAGCAAAAGGGCCAACGCCAGTGCGGCGAGATCCGCCCATGCCCAGGGAAGAAAGTACTGAGCAACGGCGGCAAGCACTGCCGGTACCGCAACACTTGCCGAAAGCTTCGCCAACAGAGAGGGGGCTCGGCGAAGCTTTGGCACCTCAATGGGCCCTTTATCCGGCTCTTGTTCCCGCAACTTTGCGTAAATCGACTCAGCTCGGTCCCGCGCATCATCGGGCAGGCGGGAGCGCACAGATTGAAGCTCCAGAACATTCCCCTGATCATCCTTGATTGGGATAGCATAAGCCTGGACCCAATAGTGATCGCCATTCTTGCACCGGTTCTTCACAGCACCCAACCATGACTGCCCGTTTTTCAGCCGTTGCCACATCTGCTCAAAAGCGGCCCGTGGCATATCCGGGTGTCGGATGACATTGTGGGGCTGACCAATTAGTTCGTCAGGCTGGAACCCGCAAATATCGACGAATTCCTCATTCACCCTAGTGATACGACCTTTTGCATCCGTAGTGGAAAGGATATTGGCATCCTTGCCTACGGGAACATTGTTGCCAGTTACCGGTGTGTTGCGCTTCATGTGGCACCTGCCGAAGACGATGTGGTGTATGTGTTCGAACAAACGACAGGCTTACGGAAAAATTAGATTTAGCAGCTATTTCAGGCCTCAAAAAACACAAGGACGTAAGAACGCGGTAAATGTTCAGGAGACTGCAATCGTGAAACGTAAAATCCAGCTCGTGGGAATGGCCGGGCTTACGCTGCTTATGGCGGCTGGGGGTTTACAAATACTACTTCTAGGCCGGATAAATTCGGTGTCTTCAGGGGGAGCGCATCATTTTGACGGCATCGAACGCTTGGTTGGGCTTCTGCCCCTGGGGATTGGTGTCCTATTCTTCGCCCTGATCGCTATGGCGATCCGAGACGAATGGCGTTCTTAACAGTGAGGCTTAAAGAGAAAAAAGCTCCGACCACAAATTGGGCGAGAAGTGACACGATGAGCGGTGGCCGGAGCGGAAACCTAAAAAAAGACCTGGCTCTGAGTGTAAAAGCTACGAGTGGCAGAGCCAGGCCAGTTGGGTTCCATTTTGCCGTTACGGCACATCCCTATAACGGACCTCCGGGACTCAGAGGGTTCCCCTGTTCGGAGTGGGCGACACCGTTATTTGCCGCCCCCTTGCGTTGAGCACAACGACCTTACGACATTCCGAAATTTCGGAGCACTCAATCACTCCGGCTGAGCAGAATCCTCCTCGGCCGGAACAGGCTGGGCTGGGGTAGCGCCAAATGTCCCAAGCATCGCATGAACGACAGCATCAGCATGGAAAGCATCTGAAGGAATCTCCGAATCCAACGATGCATCTGCCACTTCAAGCAGCTGCGGCGTCATCATAGACAAGATATTGGACACCGATGCGTCGACCTCCTCCAAAGCGGTGCCACTGTTCCTGACATACGCATCCAGAACACCAGAAATGCTGGCCCGCAATTGGGCGATCCGATGCAGTCGTTCTGCTGCCTGGGCGTCTTCTTCGTTGCCAGATGACTTCGCAGTAATGTAATTTTGCAGCGGATCCGCCGAAGTCTGGAGGTCTTTCGAGACTTGCTCAACAGCCTGTTCCAGGGAAAGATCGTTCTGTTCCATCACATCAAGAACCATCGTTGTGATCGGCGAGACAAACTGCTCATCCCTGGACATGTCAATTGGGGCTTTGAGCCGGAAATCGCTCTTAACGGGCTCATTAGAATCCTCATCCACCGTTTCTCCGGCAATTGCCTCGACCACGATATTGGCGTTTGCCTCCTCTGGCGTCAGAGCAAGCATGAATTTTCCGCCCTCACCTGTTGTGGTGCTGGGTTCACTCTCATCACAGCGATTACTGGCATTGAGATCAGCACACACCTTCGCATCCACCAGGTAACCATCCGCTGCGCGGCCGGAGATCACAATGGTCTCAGAATCAGTCGCTTCTTTGGCACTCTCAGGCGCGTTACCAGAGTCGCAGCCTGCCAGGAGAATGGCGGTTGCGATTGCAATCGGCAATTTACAATTAGTCAGCATACAGGGCCTCTGTGTTTTGATGAGAACCAGAAAATTTCGACAAACACCGTTCTTACGGAAATGTTGGGTTTAGGAGGCACAAAAAAGGCCAGCGATGCTGGCCGAGAAGTTGGAGCGGACAGCGGGAATCGAACCCGCGTCACCAGCTTGGAAGGCTGGGGTAATAGCCACTATACGATGCCCGCCTGATGAGAGAGATTTACCTTGCGCACACACCTTACGACATCCCGAAATTTTGGAGGCGTTGCGAGGCAAAATTCAGCTTCCCCGTAAGAAATGTGGAACGGTTTAACTGAAGGGGAAGCTATGCGTAATACAGAGATCGTGGAAAGACTTTGTTTGATATTTGATGAGTATGGGATGCTTGGCAGTTCGACATCTCCCAAGGCTTCCGTAGCACGCACAAAGGACCAACCAGTCGGCCCTCAGGATCAGGGTAAAGATAGTTCATCTTCCGGAGTGCCCTTAAACACACTTTCACCCTCGGGGGTTGCTGAGCTGGCTCGTTCAGTCTCAGACCACCTGAAGCGCGAACCGCAACAAGCACCAGTCAGAAACCTGTACAAACCGCCCAAGGATTGGAGCTTCCCTGTTTTCGGGTTACCAGCATGTGTTAACGCCGGGCGGGTGCTTGAAACACTCTATACAAAGACGCCCATGCCGCAAGTGTTAAAACGCAGACGTCAGCACAAGGTGACCGCTAGAACGAAGAAACTTGCGGAGTTCCGCCTGAAAATCCTTCCGCTAGCGCCTGAACACCGTCGGCAAATCCAGTACCCCCATGTTCCATACGCATTAGCTGCGGCAACCAGAGCGACTCGAAAGTCCTTGTTTGAACAAACTGCCGCCACATTCTACGACTCCATTCTCCGAATGAGTCGCTAGTTAAGGCGGCTTGTCTTTGGGGCTGTTTATTTATACAGTTTCAGCCATGGCGATTATCCGTTCCGATCGACTCCGACTCCACGCCGACAGCCCGGCCCAGCGCGATGCGCTTGCCGAGACGCTGGCGCTGTATCGTCGGTTGGTGCGAGACCTGATGACGGTGGCGTTCACGCACTGGCCAACAGTTGGCCCCGCCAAAGGCAACGAGGCAGTGGCCGTGATCGAGGGTCTTGTTCATCCGACCTCGAAGCGTCCAAGTGTTCGCTACCGATACTTCCAGAATCGCTACTACAAGTTCCCTTCCTATCTGCGCCGTGTGGCCATCATGGACGCCGTCGGCCAGGTCCGATCGTTCATGAGCCGCTATGGCGACTGGCTCGACGGCCAGCGTCGGCATGCGCACTCGCGGCCTCCAAGGCTGACGGCCAGTACCAGCACCTTTCCGAGCCTGTACGGCGGCCAGTGCATCAAGCTCAACGAGGCCGCCACGCAGGCCTTTATCAAGGTCCGATACCGCAACGACTGGGTCTGGATGAGTTTCCGGTTGTCCGGGAAACTTCGTTATCGCGGTCGAGGGACCGCCAAATCGCCCTTACTGACCTTCAACGGGAAACAGTGGGGCTTGTCCTTGCCGGAACAGTTCACACCGGCAACACCGGTCAGGACACCAACGCGTGTGCTGGCCGTGGATGTGGGCATCAACACAGCGGCCACCTGGGCCGTGGTCGATGATCAAGGCACTGTCCACGCCCGAGGTTTCCTCCGGCGAAGTGATAAAGACCGTGAGCATCGGCTGATGCAACGCATCCGATCAAGGGCGCGGGCGCACACGCGCCACGGCACCCGGCTTCCAGCCGGGTTTTGCGGACGGGATCAGCTGCGGCTCAAGCGTTTGGCTGATAATCAGGCCCACCAGATCAGCCGCCAACTGATCAACCTCGCCCTGGCGCATGACTGCGAGGCGGTGGTGGCTGAAAACCTGAAAGGCTGGCGTCCGAAAGCCGGTCGCAGGCGCTCCCCAATGAAAGCCCGATTTCATCGGTGGTTTCACCGGAGGTTGGTGGACCGGGTTCAGAGCAAGGCGCAAGAAGCTGGGCTGCGGTCAGTGCTGGTCTATGCCCGAGGCACCAGCTCCCAGGCCTTCGACGGTTCCGGCCCGGTTAAACGGGATGCGAGCAACTACAGCCTATGTACCTTCGCCTCCAGCAAGCGATACCACGCCGACCTCAATGCGGCCTATAACATTGCCGCACGCGGTCTGGTCTATTTTCAGGGTGGTCGGCGTAAGCCGACGGCCCGTGCGGGTCAGCAAAAGTCTGCCCGCACACCGGGAACCCCGGTGACGCTCTCCGTGCTTTGGTCCACCGCCAACGCCGCGTGAGAGTGATCAGAATCCGCGACTCTATTCTTTGAATGAGTCGCCGGAGGGTTCAAACGTTCTGCGACTGTGGTCTTGCGGATGCGTCTATTGAAGGCAGCATCATTAACGACTACGCCAAAGCTGTCATCGGCGAACCCATCGTTGACGCCTCGGGAGATGTGGAAGGGGTTGAGATTACCCGCATCACCCATGATGAAGACACACACGATGCAGAAAATGGCACGCGTATTGAACGAACCTTATCGAGACCAGTTTCATTGCGCAGACAAGGCCAAAAAGGCGGCGGCCTTTGTGTTCGCAATCGGAAGCCTTATGAATTGCCGATGGTTCCTGGAGTACGCTCAACAACGCTGCCCTGAACAATTTGCCACCCATTATGAGGGCCTGGTCTTCGACAATCTTTAAGAATGGGAAAGGGTGAACGAAAAAATATCAGAAGAACTTCGGGAACAACCGAGCAAACGGATATCAGAAGTGAGCACAATCCGGGGGTATTACAAGCCCATCTGCGAAGCCTACCAGCAGCTTGGGGCTCTCGGACTAGAGCCCTTTCTGGAGAAACTCGCCACTCTGATTCAGGAGGTACAGACCTTCGCTGAGCAGGAGAACGAACGCCTGAAGCGTGAGGCAACCCAATTACCAGGCGACACTCAAGACGCCACGGCTTCTGAGGCCGCTACCCTCGAAGACCAGCTGCTGGAATCACAGGCGCAGGTAACACACCTCCATGAGCGTGTATTGAAGCTGGAGGCGCACAACCAGGCTCTGGAACACGGTCTGGCCGAGAAAAACGATGCCTACAGTGACGGTATTCGCGACGATGTCCGGGACCTGATCAAAAAAGCGTTCGGGGCTGCCCATACGCTGACCCCTGAAGAGGCGTTGAAGTTGCTTAAAGCCCTCTACCCCAATGTCCACATCTTGCCCAGCGCGTGGAGTTCTGCAATCGAGGCCCAGTCCTTTGAATCCACCGACCGGTTGTGGAACATGCTCAAGACGTTGGCGGATGACTACCTGAATAAGATCCGCAACGGCGTTCCGGACGCCGAGGCTCGCAAGTGCTTCCCGAGTAACACCTTCGCGGCCAACGAAAGCGAAACCACCATGACGTGCAAGCGGGCCCGTAAACAACGGGAGTGGGACTACAACGGGGAAAACCGGACGTTCGCGAAGCACCTCCGCATTGGCGTCGCCGACGATGTGCGTAAGACCATCCGAGTGCATTTCGACGTTATCAATGATGCCCTGGTCATCGCGCACTGCGGGCGTCATCAGCACCTGCGATAGCTCAAACGACAAATCCCGAGCAGGGACGCTCGGCCCGATCGACAATCTTGCCTCTCTCTCGATGGCCCTGGGTCTTCCGGACTCCTGACGGCCAATATCCAAAGCTCCGTATCCCTGGCGAGTTCAAACCAATCAGGAGAAAGTGCTATGTCCGAACGTAAAGTCCGCGTTGTTGCTCTGGATGAAACCTATGGGCTCGATGAGGCCGTCAAAGCAAAGACTGGACGGCTGTTGACTCTGTATGTCTACGATCCCGAGTTGGGAGTCCATTGCTGTGAAGTGACGCCCAGTCACGAGTTGGTGCCCTTTGAATTCGTCACTGAGAATGAGATCGATGATGATCTCCATGGTGATCTGATGGTCAGCATGAACGAAGAGCCAGCGGTGTACATGCATTGCTCGGTTCTCCAAAGGCTTCCGGATGACCACCACAAGGACGTTGTTGTTGAGATTGACGATGACAAGCTCGGCGATGAGTTCCCTCTCGTGGCGGATCTGGCGGCCGAAGAACTCCGGGCCAATCCAGAGTTCCCCGCTCGCGCAATGATGCTGTGATGAATTGCCCTCTTCGGAGGGCTTTTTTGTGAGCATAAAAAAACCGCCTCGCAAGGCGGTTATCATGACGGTTATTCAGGAATACCAAGTCGCTCCATTTCCGCGCCAACGTCCCATTCAGAAATCTGTTCGAGCTTTTCGACAAATTCCTCCAGGGTCATCTCTTCCGTGGGCTCAGCATCGGTAAGCAAGTCCTGAACGCTGTCTGGCTCGTCAGTGAATTCACTGATCGTTGTCCAAACATGATCGTCTTCCGTCGGAAAGGTAGCGTATTCATCCATCTTCTCCGACGGAGTGGGCAGACCAACCTGGTATGCAATCAGGTCGTCGCCGCCTGACAGTTTCCGCTTGATCCGATCGTACAGCTCCGGGGTTATTTCGCCTGCCAGGATCACTGTCTCGGAGGTACCCCAGTTGGCAGCGTCACGGTATTCCAAATTCAGTTCTGTATTCATTAGGTGTGTGAGGAGAATAAAGTTGGTAACAGATCAGACCTACAGACAGCATGGAATAGCCTTGTGAACAAGAGCCTGAAAAATAGAGTTGGTAACTTTTGGCACAAACCGCTATTGGACTACCGAAGACTCTTCCGGTTCTTACTAATAAAGTTGGTAACTTATGCTCACGTTCGATCTTTCGCCTTGCTGTACACGTCGCCGCGTTCCCGCCGCCCCACGGCTACGACGGTCACTAAAATATCACCGTCCTCAACCTGGTAGACTAAACGATATCCAACACTCTTTAATTTGATTTTGTAGCAACCTGGCAGCCCCGACAGGGCGTCAGCTGGAACGTGAGGTTCATCGAGGCGTTTCGCTAACTTCTTCTTAAACTGATCTCGAATTGCCGGAGCGAGCTTCTTCCATTCCTTGAGAGCTGATGGTTTGAATGCAAGCGAATACTTAAAGCTCATTCAGATCGACTCGAATACTTGGCTCTACAAGTCTCTCTTTCACGATTGCCACCATCTCTTGGTCGTCTAGTCGGTCAAGCATGGCTTCGTAGATTTCAGCCGGGACGCAGTAGAACGCCGGTTTGTTGCGGTTCAGAACAACGATCGGAAACCCCTCTCCTGAATCCACGGCCGCCATCGGATTTTTTTTGAGCTCTGAAATGCTCGCGGTCACTTCAGAATAAATTTGATTGGTCACAACGCCCTCCAAAGACCTGTTAACAGGTCATAATTTAAGGAAGATCGGGCTCATGCGCAAGGCAAAGACCTTTTAATAGGTCGCATAAAGCAATTTTTTCGGTTACCAACTCTATTATCTTGTTACCAACTTTATTCTGATCCCACATTAGGACTCTCCTGTGTGGTTGAAACTCACAGGAGTTACGGCCGCCACGAGATTGGAGCCGGGGTTCCCATCCCGCTACGCGACACTCAGGAACGTGTCACTCCAACGCATCGACGGAACATCATAAAACCGCTCACCACCGCCTCTGAGATACTCCCACATGCATTCTGTAAGCAACCACCGACGATTGGTTTGTTCCGCGCCAACGCCTGTTGTCAGGCTACCCGCAAAGGGGTCCACCACCAGGTCGCCCTCTTCGGTCAGGAAGCGAATCAGAAAGATCGCTAACATGAGCGGGTACGGTGCTCCGTGAGGGGGTAATCCCAGTGCCTTAGCCTTCCGCTTGTACTCGCTTTGCGAGGGGCAGTTGTGCGGAAACCGGAGAATGTTCCGGGGAATCCTGCCTTCTGTCTCCCGACCGAACGATCCCGGCCGCTGACGGTAGGCACCGTCTGAGTATTCCCGATGCTCCTGACAGCCACCTTTACGGATGAAATCCAGATGCTTGTCCGTGTGGGGGAGTAACACTCAACGGTTGTCCGCTTTCACCCGCTGAGGGTTGCGAGCAAACCAGTAGATAGGCTCATAGGTCGTATTCAGCTGCTGCCGGGTCTTGGACGCCCACTGGATAGGACCTGGGGGCTTGCAAGGATTCTCCCACGGAAATACATCCATCTTCCAAAGGCCCAGCTCCTCGGCCAAGGCGATAACCAGCTTCTCCCGGTATATGGAGCGAGCTGGAGAGTTCGGCAGGAAAATATCGTTGCTGATATTCAGGCAAATGCTGCCATCCTCAGCCAGATTGGCGGCAATGGGCCGGAGGCTTTCAACGACAAACTCGATGTACTGATCCAGCGACGGATTGCCGTACGCCCGGCTGCGTCGAAGCGGATACGGTGGAGAAGTCAGACAGAGCGTGATCGGCGCATCCAGAGCCGAGAAAAAGTCATCGGACAGCGACCAAATGGCAGCGCCCAGGTCCGTGGAGAAGGCGACCAAACTGGACCGGGGTTTAATCTTCCGAAGGGACACCTTCCCGTTGCGGGTCAGCTCCCACTCACCTCGACGATCGCCATGTTTGAGAAGCCCCGCATGCTTGAGCGTTTGCTGGTGCCAGCGAATTTCACGCTTTACCAGGGACCGGGGCTTTTGCTCACGGCCGACCGGTTGCACATGATTCAGTGCGGCCTCATCCATCCCGGCATTTTTGGCTACCCGCTGGTACAGCTCTTCGTTGGAAAGCGGTCCATCAGCTTGGGCATAGGCGGCTTTGACGTGCGGAAACAGCGACAGTTGCATGAGGGTACTCCACGGGAACTTTAACTCCCGGCCCTTACGGTCACGCTAAGTTTTGCAAGGTGCGGAGTTAGGGGTGATCCTCACACTGTAAGTGTTTATTCATAATGAAAAAGCCCTCCGAGGAGGGCTGAAAGTCATGCAACCGCAGACTGCCGCTTGTAGGTGCGCGGATGAGGTTTGCGCTGCCAGGAATCTTTGGCGTAGTCCGGAAGACGGCTCCAAGGCTTACGTGGCGTACCATCTTCATAGTACGGACAACGGCGCACATCCTCCTCGTAAGCTAGCTGGCCACGGCTTTTGGCGATAGTGGGAGTCGAACTCATGGTATCTCCTTGATCAGTTAAACTCACCACTATTACGGCCCAGCCAAGATTGGGCCGGGTTAGTCGTGCTTATGCTCTGGCACAGGCACACTGCCCACAATACGATCGGCCAACCGAGGGAATGGCATGCTTTGGAGCCAGACAGTACCTGTTCCCGACAACTTCGTGAGGACGATGCCTTCACCGCCGAAGAACATAGTTCGGAGCCCGCCTGCGAGTTGAACATCGTAATCAATGCCTTCGGTGAAGCCCACCAAGCTACCAGTGTCGACGCGAAGCTCTTCCTCGTTCAGTTGCTTTTCGATGATGACGCCACCCGCGTGCAGAAACACCAGACCGTCGCCTTCCAGGGTCTGCAAAACAAAACCTTCACCACCAAAGAAGCCAGCGCGGCCGAGCCGTTTGGTCAGTGCAATGTCCACCTTGGTACCGTATGCCGCACACAGAAAAGCGTCTTTTTGGCAGAATACCCGGCCTCCCAATTTGCTCAAATCCAGCGGCACCACAGTACCCGGATAGGGGGCGGCAAACGCAACGACGCGGCGTTTAGTGTCTTCGTTGGTGAAGTGGGTAACAAACATGGATTCCTTTGACACCAGGCGCTTGCTCATCGACCAGAGCTTGCCGAGCATACTGTCGTCCGAGCCATCACCCAGCTTCGTGTCAAAATGAATGCCGCTCTCCATGTAGTTCATCATGCCCGCTTCCGCGATGACGGTCTCGCCATAGTCCAACGTCACTTCTACAAGCTGACTGCCCTGCCCCAGGATTTCGTAATCGACTTCGTGGCACCGCATCGGTGTCCCTCCTTTGACTGTTCAGAGATACAAACATTTGGCTTACGGCAAAGGCTATTTTCACGGCAAAACGTACTCTTGCCGTAAGCACGAAAATGGCCAGGAATCAGGAGTCACCTATGAAAGTTCAAACCCGAGCACAAAAGCGAGCGATTAAACACATCCTAAAAGCCTCACCTGCCGCCATTCAGGACCCCATTGCAGCCAACGCTGAAGACAGCCAGACCATCGCAAAGTATGCAGACGGTGGGCGAATCGGTGTTGCATGGAGCCAGATTCAGGCAGGCGGCAAACGTACTAGCGGCATAGCCATCATTCCGGCCACCGTGCCGCACCTTAGAAAATGGCTCGATCGTTTTTATCGGTCAACTGAAGGCTATCGGACATGGCGGGTGACGCGCCCAAGCGCAGCAGAAGGTCGAAAATAGGAGAGGCAGCCGCTTGGCTGCCTCTCGTCCTTCATGCCTGAGTATTCAGCTCAGCGACCTGTTGGTCCGTTAATGCCTGATCAAGCTTGAGCATGTCTCTCGAATATATGGCCGAGTACAAGTACGGAAAAACAGCGCCTAAGGTCACCCCTGGGACCGATCCCCAGAAATGGGTTCCCACTACGAACGCGCCAACACCCGTTCCAACACATAGAATCAGCAGAGCAGCCTTTGCCACCTTCGCTCGGAAGAATCGAAGCACCGTCCAATACAGCGCCAGCAAAGGGGCCAGAACCATCGGAATTAACACGACCAGGAGACTGACTGGATGTTCTCCTGCCAGGAAGGCAAGACCGATCAAAGCGATTCCAGGGGCAAAGGCAAGCGCTCCGAACGTCCCATGGAACCGGGCTTTTTCCAGAAGTTCATTTGCGACGTTAAAGCTCTGATCAGTCATCTCTATATCCTCTCGCCCAACAATCACTTAACGCCTTGTTCGATCTGCTCTTCGATTCGGTCCAACGTCTTCAGTTGATGCACCCAGTAATCATCGGGGTCGCCAGTAACGGAGATGGCCAGATCCATCGCCTCCCGGAAATCTCCGATATGCGTACGGAGGTCCTCAGGCAGAATTTCCCAGCCGTCCGGAACCTGCGGAGCAGCATAAAGCCCGGATCGGGTAACCGGCCGACTTCATGTATTCAAAATGGTCCCGATCTAAAAAATTGTGCCAACTGCCACCACAAAAATACTGGTACTCAACTACCTCGTCACCTTTCGGAGAACGTGACTCCAACAACTCTTCGTGCCTGGCCAACTGCTCGCGCAGCTGTCGGATTTCCCGGTCCTTCAGACTCTCAGAGTGTTCCGTGGAAAACGAATGCTCCACGCGAGACCCAATATCCGCAACCATCATAAACTCCTGTCTGCATAAAACTCATGCCCCGCACGACGGCGGGGCGGCTGAGATGCTTACGGCAGGCCCTACTTTGGCAACGTCCCTTCACCGCGATTCCAGAGCATCATAGAGAAGTTACCAACATCCACCGGATCGCCTTTGCTAACGTGTTCGAGCAACAGGTTCTGGAGCATGCCGGTAGAGCAACGGTCAGGATCGTCCCAGCCTCCATACCCTTCTTCACGCTTTTTGGCGAGCTTGGCTTTCATCGCCACCGCAAAAGCATCAACTGCCCGGTCATCGGGATGGTCGCTGACGCCGCCCTGGGTCAGGTCGGGTTTCTCGAAATAAAGAATGGGATTGCAGCCATCTTCCAGACACTCGGCACACGCAATGTTGAGGCCATACCGTCGAGAATTGCTGCGGTCTTCATCTTAAGTTTCACCCACGAAGAGAATGCATTCAGGGAAGCCTTCTTCAGAAAAATCCTCACCGGTCATAGCCAGGATGTTTTCCATGGCCTCTCGGTCGAGCGTCATCTGCTGTGGCACGAGTGCATAACCCTCGGGAACTTCAAGCTGCGGCTGTTCTGGCGTCTGGCCGCACATTTGCTGAGCCACTTCTTCGTTGCACGCCGTGCCAACGCAATAAGGCGTCCCCTTCCGGTAGATATCGAAACCTGCTTCCGGGTCTGACTCATCCGCAGGCTCATAGGTAAACGCCTGCTCCTCGGACGGCGTCGTGACGCTCGGGTCCGCCCCCACAAACACCTCTTCCGGAGCTTCCGGCCATTCCTTCCGAATGGCGTCAAAATCGCCGTGGAACCAACAGCGCAGGAAGGTCATGCCTTCATCGTCGGTATCACAGGACATCAGGGCAAATTCCATAGCTGCAACTGCCGCGTGCTTCATGTCAGATCCTCCAGATTCGGCATTTCACGATGTCGTTGGCCGTCAAGAACGCAACCGGCCTCCAGTGCCCCAATCTTGGCCATCGGCGCGGCCCCGCAAAGCGCTTGCCCTGCTGACTGCAACTTAAAAAGACGACCATCTGAGCGGAGCCCGTGAGAAGGGTTAATCAGGTTTCCATGGAGCCCGGTTGCCTGCCCCCAGTCTCCCCATTGACGGAACATGAAGGGAACGTCTGCTTGCTTGCACTCATCACGGACGGTGCGAACCCAGTCGGGATGCATGGGCTTGGCGTCACGCCCAACATCACCGCCAACCACCACCCAGTCCAGTCGCCGGAGTCCATCAAACTGCTCTGTCGAGACACCGTGACCAGGCTTCATCGCGATGGTCGGGGCGTTCTCCGGCCATGCCGACATCCAGCGGAGCGTGACGGCTTCGTGCAATGGTTCCAGCCGGAGCCAGCGACAGGCCGCAGGCAGTCCCATCAACTGACTGATACCGGCGTTCACTTCCTTCTGATTACGGGCTTCCAAGCCCAGCCACACATTGGGCAGCGGCCAGCGCCCAATCAGCTCAACTCGGTACCCTGCACCTCCATCAGGCAGCAATCCCCCCGCCACATCGGCCAGTAAATAGGGTTCCCAGGCGTCTCCAGGATATCGCTCCTGCAATTGAGCCGAATCGAAAAGGTGGCGGTCAGGGTGCGCCTCCAGCCAGGCAAAGAACTCCCCTGCCCGAGTGGGATACCGAGTGGAGACCTGAAAGGTATGCCACGAGGCCGCAGCCATAATGCCCATCAGGCCAGCTACGGTCTCAAAAGGAACACCGGGGTGGGAAATATCGGAGGTGCCGCCCACTCGAACATGGAAAGGATCATGAATCTCCAGAGGCCATGTGAGCAGCTTTGCGCGGTCTTGCTTGGATTCACGTACACCATGAAACTGCCCGTCATTGAGCGGCAACCAGTCCATGGACAGGATTGAAGGCGACAGTTCGTTCGCAGCCAGCATAGGCCCTCCAAATTAGCTGATGGAATGACTGTCTTACGGTTTTTGAAATTTCGGGCAATAAAAAACCCTCCGGAGAGGGTTCTCAATAGGGCTGAATATTCAGCGAATCGAAATGATCCCAGCTTTCTCTTCCGGGCCTCGTTTGCCTTCGCGGTACATGGTGACCAAGAAGCTGCCCTTCGGCAGATCGACCATTGGGGAATCAAAGGTGGTCAGCGCATTCCAGCGATCTTCATCGGTCAAAGTGCGGTCTGCCTCCAGAGCATCAATCATGCTTTCGATGCCTGCTGGAAAACGTGTGGCCGAGGCCTTCACCTTCCATTCATCGGTCAGGTCCAGTTGCACGCGAGCCGCGTACTCAAATTCGGACCAAAGATCGTCAAAAAGCGGCTGGGTGGCCATTACAGCACTCCTATCAAAAGTCTTTAGGCTTACGGGAGGAATCGATTTGGGGGCGAGCCTGCGTCACTCACTGGTAAGAGAATGAGAGATCCCCGGCCATCACTTCGTCATACGGGTCTGTCGTAGTCTCTGCAAACCATTCCCGAATATCCGCATGAACGCCACTCCCGGTATGCAGCAGCTGCTCTCGCAAGTGTCTCAACACACCATGATCATTGCTCGTGAAAATGGCGTGTTCCTCAATGCCGTTATTCTTATCGCACAACTCCGGAGAGTCGAAGGCAAAAAACGTGCGGCATGCCATGGGCCGGTATTCGTATATTGTGCAGG
>Ga0114983_1000107_pt1 | contig 31231 bp, 26 predicted proteins | sample Shrwel_input2_RT_FD_87182 | JGI IMG/M metagenome (GOLD analysis project Ga0114983, IMG submission 87182) | Subsurface microbial communities from deep shales in Ohio, USA - Utica-3 well 1 S input2 RT | ecosystem: Environmental > Aquatic > Deep subsurface > Shale gas/oil reservoir > Produced... | reverse complement strand
GCCTGGTTGAAATTGAGCGGGAAGAAGTGGCTACCCAGGTTCTCCCAGAAGGGGCTCACGCCCTCCTCGTTGAAGACGCCACGCATTTCGGCCAGCACCTTGTCCGGGAAACGATCGCGGAACTGCGCCATAAACAGCCAGCGCGCCTTGGACAACAGGGCTCCGTTGCGCTCGTGGCGACGATCCGCGCCGCGATATTCAGGACGCAGGAACAGCGAGGCCACCTCGGCATCGCCGGTGTGATCTGAACTCAGGAACAGGGTATCGATGGTGCGGTGCAAATCGAGCTGCACCGAGGAGTGCGCCAGGGTGCCGAGCCGGTAGTGATAAAACGGCACCTCGCGCCCCACCTGGGCCTCGATGGCGCAGCAGCCGGCCAGCTCGCCGCTGTCCTCGTCTTCCAGCACGAAGAAGTACAGGCGGTCATCGACCGGAGTGCGTTCCTCGAAGGCGCGCGCCGCCGACTCGATCTTGCTGGCAAGAAACTCGCGATTATCGGGCAGCGAAGTGAAACCGACGCCGGTCTGTCGGGAGAGGGCCTGCAGGCCGTCCAGGTCGCCGCGGGCAATCGGACGAATGCGCATCACAGTTCTCCTTCGTCGAGGGCATCGATGGCGTCGGGCAGCGCAAGCGGCGCGGCCAGCACGGCGCGGCCCTCTTCGACGCCGAGGATCTCGGCGTGCTCGGGGGACAGCATCAGTTGGCCAGTGGGCGACAGGGCATAGCGGGCCACCACGCAGCGGAACTCGCCGAGCTTCTGGTTGGCGATCATCGCCGGCTCCGCATCGGGCAGCGACGACGCCGGGCGAATCCGCACCGGATGCCAGCTGGCGCGACGGAAGGTCTCCAGGCGGTCACGTTCGCCCTTGATCACCGGGCCGGCATCGAAGATGTCGACATGTCGGCTACGCACAAAGCCCTCGGCCAGCATCTCCTCGAGCGCCACCTCGTGATCCGGGTGCTCGCGACCGATAGCGGCCCGCGCCGGCGGCGTGAGCAGTGGCAGATAGAGCGGGAACTGCGGCATCACCTCGGCGATGAAGCTTTTCGAGCGCACTCCGGCGATGTGGTTGATCTCCTGATAGCCGCGCTGGAAGAAGTGCTCGCCGACGCTCGCCCAGAACGGTGACTCACCGGCCTCATCGAGAAAACCCGGGAAGGCCACCGCCAAGAGGTCGGCGAAGCGCTCCGGATACTGGGCGATGAACATCAGCCGCGCCCGACGCAGAAGGCTCTCGGCGCTGGTGCCCTTGTAGCGCGGGTCCAGCGACAGCGCGCAGAGCAGCGACGCCTCGGAGACCTCGTGGGACAGCGACAGGGTCTGCACCTCGCGGCGCACGTTGAGCTGCTGCGAGGCGTGGATCAGGGTTTCCTGGCGATAGGTGTAGTACGCGTCCACCGCCCCTGCCTGAGCGCGAATGGTGGCGGTACCCACCACCTCGCCGCGCTCCCGGTCCTCGAGCACGAAGGTGTAGTGCTCATCGCCGGGAAAGTCGACCGCGCGACCAAAGGAGCGCTGGGAGCGGGTGATCCGCTCTTCCAGACGATCGCGGTGAGCCGGCAGGTTGGTCAGGCGCGGCGTGGCGGTGCCGGCCAGGCGCTCAAGGGCCGGCAGATCCGCCGAGCGAGCAGGACGAACGACCAGCATGGGCTGTCCTCCATCGTGGCCATGAGTGGGGGCTGAACCTTGGGCTGAGGCCGTCATGGTCGCGCTCATGCCTGGGCGACGAGCTTGGCGATGGCCCGCTCGAGGCGCGCCATGCCCTCGCGGATGTCTTCCTCGGGGATCACCAGCGACGGCGCCATGCGCAGCACGTTGGGCCCGGCGATCAGCGCCATCAGGCCCTCTTCGATGGCCAGCGGCAGGATGTCCTTGGCGCGGCCCTCATAGGCCGGCGACATCTGGGCACCCATCAGCATGCCCATGCCGCGCACCTCCTGGAAGACACCATGCTTCTGGTTGATCTCCTCGAGCAGCTCGCGGAACAGCGCGTGGCGACGCTTGACGCCCTCGAGCACCTCGGGGGTGTCGATGAACTCGACCGCGGCCAGCGCCACGGCGGAGGCCAGGGCGTTGCCACCGTAGGTGGAGCCGTGGGTACCGATGCCCAGCGCCGGGGCGATGGCGTCGGTGGTCAGCATGGCGCCGACCGGGAAGCCGCCGCCCAGCGACTTGGCGCTGGTCAGAATGTCCGGGGTCACGCCGTACTCCATGTAGGCGTAAAGCGAGCCGCTGCGGCCGACGCCAGTCTGCACCTCGTCGAAGATCAGCAGCGCCTGGTGCTCGTCACACAGCGCCCGCACGCCCTCGAGGAATTCCTGGGTGGCCGGCACGATGCCGCCCTCGCCCTGCATCGGCTCGACCATCACCGCGCAGGTGTCGTCGCCCATCAGCTCGCGCACCGCCTCGAGATCATTGAACTCGGCGTGCAGGATGCCGCCCGGCACCGGCCCGAAGCCCTGGGAATACTTGGGCTGGCCGCCGACGCTGACGGTGAAGAAGGTGCGGCCGTGGAACGACTGGCGGAAGGAAATGATCTTGTCCTTGTGCTCGCCGTGCTCGTTATAGGCCCAGCGACGAGCCAGCTTAAGCGCCGCTTCATTGGCCTCGCCGCCGGAGGAACACAGGAACACCTTGTCGGCGAAGGTACGCTCGACAAGCGTCTTGGCGAGCTTCAGCGCCGGCTCGTTGGTGTAGACGTTGGCCAGGTGCCAGACTTTATCGGCCTGATCCTTGAGGGCATCGACCAGCACCGGATGGCAGTGGCCGAGGGCGTTGACGGCGATGCCGCCGGCGAAATCGATATACTCGCGGCCGTCCTGATCCCAAAGGCGACTCCCCTCGCCGCGCACCGGGATCACTTGCTGGGGCGCGTAGTTGGGCGCCATATAGCGGTCGAAGTCGCTGCGGGTCGGGGTATAGCTCATGGTCTGTTCCATCCTTTTGGGATCTGGGTATTGAAAGAGTATACGGGGGCGCCGTCACGCTCGGCTTTCAGCGATGGGACGGCGAATTATGAAAAGCGGCGGGCGGCCATCAGGCCATCGGCGTCGATAACCATCCTTGAAGACGGCCCTTGAAGAATCCGGCGAGCGCCCCATCTTTTTAGCAGGCTAAAGACATCTCCTGCCCCGCCAGGGCTTTTTGACGAGCCCACCAGGGCCTATTCCACAAGGAGTCTGCCACATGCATATCGATCTATCCGGCAAGCATGCCATCGTCACCGGTTCCACCGCCGGCATCGGCTATTCCATCGCCAGTGGGCTCGCCGAAGCCGGCGCCGAGGTGGTGATCACCGGGCGCACCCAGTCCCGCGTCGATGACGCCATCTCAAGCCTGAAGAAGGCGCTTCCTCAGGCGAGCATTACGGGGGTCGCCGCCGACCTGGGCACTGCTGAAGGCTGTCAGGCGCTGATCGCTGCAAAGCCTGAAACCGATATTCTGATCAACAACGTGGGCATCTTCGCCCCCCAAGACTTCTTCGAGACCGACGACGAGACCTGGCAGCAGTTCTTCGACGTCAACGTCATGAGCGCGGTGCGTCTGTCGCGCCACTACGCCAAGGGCATGCGCGAGCGCGACTGGGGGCGGATCCAGTTCCTGTCCAGCGAATCGGCGCTGAACATTCCCAGCGAAATGGTCCACTACGGCATGACCAAGAGCGCGGTGCAGTCGATCTCCCGCGGGCTTGCCAAGGTGCTCGCCGGTACCAACGTCACCGTCAATGCCATCCTGCCGGGGCCGACCCGTTCCGAAGGCGTGATCAAGATGCTCAAGCAGGCCGCCGATGAGGCGGGCATCTCCCAAGAAGAGATGGAAGCCCGCTTCGTGCAGGAGAACCGTCCCTCTTCGATCATTCAGCGCCTGGCAACGCCAGAGGAAGTCGCCAACATGAGCGTCTACGCGGCCTCGCCCCAAGCTAGCGCCACCACCGGCGCGGCGCTCAGGGTGGAAGGTGGCATCGTGGACACCATGGCCTAAGCGATCCCGGGGCGCAGCAGCTACAGCAGTCGGAAAGATCCGCCTTGCCATTGGTTGATGGCAAGGCCCGGGGCTCTTCTCAGCTTTGCGAGACTGGCGCATGATGCAGACATGCATGGAGCCAAAAGCGGCCAGGTGAGCCCAAGGGAGACATCGCGATGTTCAATACCACCGGCTGGAACCGACTGCGCTATACCCTCTACGCCCCGGTCTATGACCTGGTCGCCGAAGGCGCCTTTCGCCGCGCCCGCCGCCAGGCGCTGTCCGCCGTGGACTGGCAAACCGGCCAGCGAGTGCTTATCGTCGGCGCCGGCACCGGGCTCGACCTGCCTTGGCTGCCCCGCTGCATCGAGCTGCATGGCACCGATCTCTCCCCGGCCATGGTGCGCCGCTTTCAGGCACGCTCAGACCGCCTGGGCATCGATGCCAGCGCCCGGGTCATGGACGCCGAGCACCTCGACTACCCGGATGCTCACTTCGATGTGGTGGTGATGCACCTGATACTCGCGGTCATGCCGCAGCCACAGCAGGGCCTGCGTGAGGCCTACCGGGTGCTGGCCGATGACGGTCAGCTGTGCGTGCTGGACAAGTTCCAGCCCGATCACCGCCCGGCAGGCGCAGTAAGGCGGGCCTTGAACCTGGTGACCAGCGCCATCGCCACCGATATTACCCGCCAGGCCCAGCCACTGCTGGACGGCGCTGGATTCGTGATCGAGAACGACGAGCCGGTGATGATGGGCGAGCTGTTTCGCGCCCTGCTGGCGCGAAAGTCAGGAACGCCCGCGCGGTGAGCGCCTCGCGGGTCGGCCGCCGGCCTTGCTCGGGCCTTGCTTGCTGGATCCTGGCTTACTGAATCCTTTCTTGCTGCCTGTCCTGTTGTCTGCCTTGCTAGCCCCTGGCTTGCTGCCTGACTTGGTCGGCGATTTGCTATTGAATCCCGCCTTGCCTTGACCGCCCTTGCCTGCGGGCTTGCCGTCCCCCGGTTTGGCCGCCTGCTTGATCGCCCGCTTGGGCTTGGCGGCGGGCTTACCCTGCGCTGACTTATTCTGACCCGGCTTACTCTGGCCGGGCTTACGCTTCCCGGGCTCGGCGGTGCGCTTGGCGCCGGGCTTGGCCGCGGCCGATTTGCCGGAGCCTGGTTTACCAGCGCCTGTCTTCCCAGCCCCTTGCTTAGCGGGCTTGGCCTTGCGCTTGGGCAGCGAGGCATCTTCGGTCTTGCGCGAATCGCCGAGCATACCTTCAAGGGTGGCCATCTCATCATCGCTCAGCTCGCGCCACTGGCCGGACGACAGCCTGTCCAGATGAATATTCATCAGCCGCACACGCTTGAGGTAGGTGACCTCATAGCCCAGGTACTCGGTCATGCGACGGATCTGGCGGTTGAGGCCCTGCGTCAACACGATGGTGAAGCTGTTGGGTCCGGTCTGTCGGACCGGACAGGGCTGGGTCACGGTGCCGAGAATCGGAATGCCCGCGCCCATGCGCTCGATGAAGCTCTGATCGATCGGGCGATCGACCCGCACTAGGTATTCCTTCTCGTGGGCGTTACCGGCCCTCAGGATCTTGTTGACGATATCGCCATCGTTGGTCAGCAGAATCAGCCCCTGGGAGGGCTTGTCGAGCCGCCCGATGGGAAAGATCCGCTCGGGGTAGTTGATCGCATCGACGATGTTGGTGGGGTCGGCGGGATCGGTGGTACAGGTCACGCCGACCGGCTTGTTGTAAAGCAGGTAGACCGGCCGGGGCTTGGCCCGCAGCGGCTTGCCGCGCACCGTGACCCGGTCGGCGTCGGTCACCCGCATGCCCATCTCGGCGCGGCGACCGTTGACCTTGACCGCCCCTTCTTCGATCAGCCGGTCGGCCTCGCGACGCGACACGATGCCGGTTTCGCTGATGAACTTGTTGAGGCGGGTATCGCTTGCGTCGAGTGCCATGGGGGAAACCGTGGAGAGTCGAGGGCATGACACGGGCGTCGAGACAGGGCTCGATGGTCGCCGCATCCTGCGTGCATGAATGTCGGCCAATGGTAGCGTCCCGGGCCGCCCGCGCCCAGCGGCGGCGGCAGATGGCCGGCTTTCGGCTATACCGTTCAGGCGCTCTGCCCTGTCATCCTGCTCGGACACGCCGCCGCGGCCGTTACGCCAAGCGCTCTTCCCGGGGCGTCATGCCGAAGTGGTTACGATAGGCGGTGGAGAAGTGGGCGCCGGAAGAGAAGCCGGTCTGCAGGGCGATGTCGCCCACCGCGCGATCACTCTCGCGCAGCAGCTTGCGCGCCTCCTGCAGGCGCAGGTCCAGGTAGTAGCGGCTCGGTACCGCCTGCAGGTACTTCTTGAAGAGCCGCTCGAGCTGGCGCCGGGAGATACCCAGGTGCTCGGCCAGTTCGTGGGTGGTCAGCGGCTCCTCGATGTTGGCCTCCATCAGCGACACGGCGTCGATCAGGCTCTGCGGGGCATGACCAAGCCGGGAGCGCAGCGGCACGTGCTGAGGCTCGTCGGCCATGCGGATACGCTCGCAGACGAAGTGCTCGGACACCTTCTCGGCCAGTCGCTGGCCGTGGTGCATGCCGATCAGGGTCATCACCATGTCCATGGCCGAGGTGCCGCCGCCGCAGGTCAGCCGGTCTCGATCGATCTCGAAGAGCTGCGGCGACAGATTGATGCCCGGATGTTCCTGCCCCACGGCATCGACCCGCTGCCAGGGCAGCGTCGCCCGGTAGCCATCCAGCACCCCCGCCCAGGCCAGTACCTCGGCGCCGCCGGCGATGCCGCCCAGTACCACGCCTCGCCCCGCCAGGCGCTTGAGCCAGTCGGCGAGGCTCGCCGGCAGCGCGGCGGCCAGCGGGCTCGGCGCGCAGACCAGCAGCACGTCGAGCTCCCGGTCGTCGTCGCCAGGCACCAGCGGCGGCGAAAGCGACAGCTCGGCGGCGCTGGTCACCGCCCGGGCATCGAGGCCGAAGGCCACCGGCGCATAGAGCCGCCGGCCGGCCAGTTGGCTGGCCACCGCCAGGGGTTCCAGGGCACAGGCCTGGGCCAGCAGCGAGAAACCGGTCAGCAGCAGCACCCCCACCTGACGCGGCGGCTGAGCCGAAGGATCAACAGAAAGGTCATGCATTGCGGATCGCCATCATCTATCCAGCGCGGGAAGCACATCATAGGGCATCGCCGTCCCGCCGACAGCTCGGCGGAGCGAGGATGAAACTAGCGGTGCCAGCATGAAAAAACGCCCGAGCGAGGACGGGCGTTACGAGAACGACGGCCGCCGCGAGGCGGCCGTGCGAACAGACATGTCACCGACGGGTGGCGTGGGCGCCACTCAGGCTTTCAGCAGTACGAAGGCCACGCCCGCGACCAACACCAGGACCACCACGATCGGCAGCACCCAGTGCAGGCCATGAGCCGGCTCCAGCGCCTCGGGCTGACTTGCGTCGGGCTCCGGATGCTTGAAGTCCTCGGGCTGGCTGACCTCCTTGAGATGCTCAAGCTCTTCCTCGGAACTCTGACTGGTTCGTGTGTCCATCACGCACCTCCGCGATCGCTGATTCGTTGGCATCAGAGACCGTCAGGCTGTGCGCCAAAGGCCTCTTACAGTGTTACGACATCAAAATCGGCGACAGTATCCACATCGGCCTCGTAATCGACATCGTCACGCTCGAAGCCAAACAGCTTGAGGAACTCGTGCTTGTAGCCGGCGTAGTCGGTGATGTCGAACAGGTTCTCGGTGGTGACCTGCGGCCACAGCTCCTGGCAAGCCTTCTGGACATCATCACGCAGCTCCCAGTCGTCCAGGCGCAGGCGTCCGGCTTCGTCGGTGGCCGCTGGCGCACCCGAGTAGAGCGCCTCGCCGTAGAGACGGTTGAGCTGCTCAATGGTGCCCTCGTGCAGGCCCTGCTCCTTCATCACCTTGTAGACCATGGCGATGTAGAGCGGCATGACCGGAATGGCGGCGCTGGCCTGAGTGACCACCGACTTGAGCACCGCCACGTTGGCGCCGCCGTCGGTCGCCTTGAGCTTGGCGTCGATGGCGTGAGCGGCGCGGTCCAGGTCTTCCTTGGCCTTGCCCAGCGCGCCGTGCCAGTAGATCGGCCAGGTGATCTCGGTGCCGATATAGCTGAAGGCCACGCTCTTGGCGCCCGGGGCCAGCACACCCGCCTCGTCGAGGGCGTTCATCCACAGCTCCCAGTCCTCACCGCCCATCACGGTGATGGTGTCCTGGATTTCCTGCTCGGTGGCCGGCTCGACCTCGGCCTCGATGATGGCGTCCTTGTTGGTGTCGATCGCGGTGGCACGATAAGTATCGCCGATCGGTTTGAGCACCGAGCGCTTCATCTCACCGCTGTCCGGCAATTTACGCACCGGGGATGCCAGCGAGTAGACCACCAGATCGACCTGCCCCATATCCTCCTTGATCAGCTCGATGGCCTTCTCGCGGGCTTCATGAGAGAAGGCATCGCCGTTGATCGACTTGCTGTACAGGCCCTCGGCCTTGGCAAACTTGTCGAAGGCCGCCGAGTTGTACCAGCCGGCGGTGCCGGTCTTCTTCTCGGTACCGGGCTTCTCGAAGAACACGCCCAGGGTGTCGGCGCCGTAGCCAAAGGCCGAGGTGATACGTGCCGCCAGGCCATAGCCACTGGAGGCCCCGATCACCAACACCTTCTTGGGTCCGCTCGCCTTGTCAAGACCACGCGCCTTGGTGGCTTCGATCTGCTCGAGGACGTTCTTCTCGCAGCCGACGGGGTGAGTGGTGGTGCAGATGAAACCGCGAACCTTGGGTTTGATGATCACAGGCAACCTCGACAGTCGGTGATAAAGTGCAAGCAAAATGACAGTGGTGCATATTCTAGCGACTTGGCGCGCGAGTGTCCGCCCCTTGAGTCGGCTGCGCCCATCACCGAAGATGCTCTCCTCAACCGAGAGGATAACCATGGACACCCAAACCCTGGTCGACCTGCGTGCCGAACTCTGGCTCGCCCTGGCCCCGCTGTGGCTCGAACGCGAGCCCCGCGAGAGCGACTACGCGCGCATGGTCGAGGAGATCGAGCGCCACGATCTGACGCTCAAGGAGCTGGAGTGGATCTTTCGCCTGGAACTGGCGCCGGTCCTGGCGCGCCACCAGCTATCGGTAGCCGGAGAGTGGCGACGCTTCGATGACCGTAAGCTGGTAGGCCAGCTGGTCGCGCACTACAAGCGGCTCTCCGGCTGGCGCAAGAAGATGTGGATGCTGTTCTCGGGACTGACCACCATGATGACCCGCCATCGCTGGAACGAGCTGATGATGCGGGTGATGGTGGCGCGCGGGGAAACACCCGACTCGCGCTGACCCGCCCCAGCGGCGCAGCTTCGGGCTAAAAAGACGCCTCGGGCTAAAAAGGTGCCTCAGGCAGAAAAAGGCGCATCCAGCGCCGCTTCCAGCGCCACGCGGATCTCCCGCGCGCCGTCCCGGGGGCCGAAGCGGCAAAGCACCTGGCCCTCTCGACCCACCAGGAACTTGGTGAAGTTCCACTTGATCATCTTGGTGCCCAGCAGCCCCGGCGCCTGGCGGCGCAGCTCAATGAACAGCGGATGGGCGCCAGCGCCGTTGACCTTGACCTTCTCGAGCAGCGGGAAGGTCACCCCGAATTCCTGCTCGCCGAAAGTGCAGAAGGCGCCTGCCGATTCCGGCGACTGATGGGCAAACTGGTTGCAGGGAAAGCCGAGCACCGTAAAGCCCCGGTCGCGATAGCGCCGATAGAGACTTTCGAGCTCCTTGAGCTGGGGAGTAAAACCGCAGCGGCTGGCGACGTTGACTACCAGCAGTACCTGCCCGCGCAGGGCCAGCAGGTTGAAGGGGTCGCCCGTGGCAGTCTGACAGTCTATGTCGTGGATATGCATGGCGAGCACCGGTCCGGCTTTAGCGTCCAAGATGCCATGTCTGTCGCCAACGCGCCAGCCTGCCGGCATCTCCCGAGCGACATCGGCTCACACGGCGAAAAACGCCTCGCCAGTGTCGGCGCCGCGCATGGAAGTACTGCCGCCAGCGGCGTCGCTCGCTTTCGTCGAGAGGCGCGTAATACAGCCGCTCGATGGCCTCGGCCAGGGCTTGGCTGGCCGCCGCGAGGTCTCGCTGATGCTTCAGCACATCAGGCACCCGCCCGCCGGCCAATCCAGACTTATCGCACGACGACTCATCACATGACGACCCTCCGCATACCGACCCTCCGCATGGCCACGCTGCCGCCAGGCGACGCAAGTGCGCCGATGGCGATTCCCCGGGCCGTGCCGGATAGCCATGACGCGCAAGCCAGGCCGCGTCGGCAAGCAGCAGTTCGCGTAGCGTCGACGGTCGGCGCCAGCGTCGGACTCCCTCCTTCAGGCCGAAGCCGAACAGCGCCGCGAGCATCAGCACGCCCAGTATCTCAGCGCCCATGCGCAGGGCACCGACGCCGCCGCTCGACATCAGTGACAACGCACGCTCCTTGAGCGTATTGAGCGCCTGCAAAGGCGTCTCCAGCATCTGCAGCAAGCGCGTCAGCAGTGCCTCACGATCACGACTCTCATAGCCCACGACCTGTCGCTGCCAGCGATACTCGAGCCGCTCCCAGGCAAGCCTTGCACGGTTCAGCCAGGCGACATCGCGAAAGCGCAGCGGCGACAGGCCGGCATCGGCCAGGAAGGCCTCGCTCCCGGCCGTCAGGGCGGCGGTGCCTTGCTCGATGCGCTCGGGCGCGATCACCGATGTGGGATCCAGCCGATGCCAGGCCCCGTCGCGCCAGACCTCGACCCAGGCGTGGGCGTCGTAATCACGCACCGTCAGGTGGCCGTCCGGGTGGCGCTCGCCGCCCTGAAAGCCGGCCACCACTCGCGCCGGGATGCCCACCGCCCGCGCCAGCACGGCGGTAGCCGAGGCGTAATGAGAGCAGTAGCCGGCCTGGCTATCGAACAGGAAGGCATCGACGCGGTGCTCACCCGTGAGCCGCGGCGGCTCCAGGGTATAGCGATATGGCGCCTCGCCGAAGCGCGCCATCACGGCGGCCAGATAGGCCTGCGGATCGCCCTCGGCGCCCCGCCACAGCCGCTTGGCCAGCGCCAGGGTGCGAGGGTTGCGCCCTCGGGGCAGCAGCGTATGCCAGGCACGTCCCGCCGGGTCTGAGAAGGCCGGCGCCTGGCCGCTGCTTTCGAGGGTGACCAGGCCGCGTGAGGAAAGCGCCGTCAGCCCCTCGAGGGTGCCATCGCCGAGAAAGCGCTGTCGTTCCGGGCTTGCAAGCGGCGTTCCCAGCGCTGGACGCCAGGGGCGGCTGTCCGGCTCCAGCAGGAATTCCGTGCGATAGTGTGGCGAGCGCGGAATGTCGCCTGAGCTCGCTCCTGAGTTCGAGCCTGAGTTCGAACTGGTGTTCGAGCGGGAACTGGATACGTCGCCGGATAGGCCAGAGGCCGCCCTCGTGGCCGTATCTGCCGCAAAGGGATTGCGCCGCGAGGTCCTGGCGAAGTCGCTGAGCGGTCGCTCGAGGGTCGTCGCCAGTGCCTCCGGCGTCTCCCGCGACCAGCGCTCACCGTCGAAGTGCGTCAGGGTATAGACCCGCCAGTAGCGCTTGGCTGGCGGCGGCACCGGGCCCTCGAAGCTGACACGAAAGGCCCTCGCATCGCTTCGTGACAGCCTCGCAATCTCGCCGGGCGCCATGCTGTCGGTGAGCCCCGTCGAGGCACGCTCAAGTGTCGGCAGACTCCATAGCGGCCCGAACCGCGGCATGACAATAAACAGCGCCACCATCAGCGGCGCCGACAGGCCCACCAGCCAGGCGGTCTCACGCCAGGCGACGCGATTGGCGTGGGCCTGCGAACCTCCCGACAGCGCGACCAGCGATTGCACCAGCCAGGTCGCCGCCACCACCGCGCCCAGCGCCATCACGATGCTCTGGTCATGCAGGAAGCTCGCCGCCAGGGCCACGAAGCCGATACCGACCACCACCCGCGCGTCGCGCCGGGTGCGAGCCTCCAGAAGCTTCAGCAGGTAGATGCCGATCAGCATCCCGAGCAGCGCCTCGAGATCGCCAAAGCCACCGTATTGGACCCACAGCGCACCCAGCAGCGCCGCAATCGAGACCAGGCGCAGGGCCACGCCGGCCCGGGGCGCACGTTTAATGAGCTGGCGATGACGACGCCAAGCCACCAGCGCGGCCACCGCCAGCAGCCACAGCGGCATGAACGCCAGATGCATGCCAAGCACCAGACACTGACCGATGAACAGCCGACGCAGCATGGCCGCAGAGAGGCTCTCACCGTCGGCCAGCAGGACAGGCGCGGAAAACTCGCTCATGCGCCCACCTCGCGTGCCTCGCCACCCGGTGCACCCGCGTCAGGCGCAGCGGGCGAGTCATTGTCGCGGAAAGCGTCTTCTAAAGCGCCATGGACAGGGCCTTCTAACGCGGCGTTTTCCAGAGAAAAGCGCGCCAGGGCGGTAAGCGCGCGGCGCCGCTGAACGGAACCGCTGGCGGGCGGCAGCGTGAGGCCGGGCAGGCGCAGGCCGAAGGACTCGCCGCGGCGGTGATAGGCGCTCACCTGATAGCAGAGCCACGACAAACGCGTTTCCACATCGCCCATCACCGCAGCGTAGTCGAGCCAGGTAGGCGCCGCGGGGGGCTCGCTGAAGTGCTTGGTGGCGAGCACCCCGGTGCGGCTCCACTGCTTCCAGGCAAGCCGCGAAGGGGCATCCCCTGGCACGTAGCGCCGAAGCCCGGCGAAGTCCTGCGCCTCACGCGGCGTTTTCGGCGCTGCCGATTGGGGCGCCGGCTCATCCAGCGAACGGGGCTCGGGAATGGCGGCATCGGTACTCGACCAGGGCGTCGGATAGACCAGCAGCGTCTCGGCACTATCGACCCAGGCCAGCGCCCTCACCAACCCCAGCGGCCAGTCGCTTTCCAGACGCAGTCGCGGCAGTGGCTGATCGCCCCGCACAGTGACCGGCCAGCCAAGCGTCAGGCTGGCCTCGCCACCGACGAGATCGACCACCTCGCGGTGACCTTCAGGGTGTCGCCCGACGCGGCGACCTGCACTGCGGCCTGCCCGTCGACCTGCCCTGCGACCGAGCCGCCGCCCGAGGCACACCGCCAGCGCCTGGCGATCCCGGGAGGCAGCGAGCCGCACCCGAAGCCGCGCCTCGCCGCCGGCGAAGGCCTCGCCCTCGGGGGTGATCGTCAGACGCACGCCCAGCAGGTTGCGCCAGCCGCGAAACAGCGCCACCAGGGCAATGGCGAGCAGCCAAAAGGACAGGCCATAGGCCAGATTGTTCTGATAGTTGGTGCCGAACAGGAAAAGGATCAGTATCAGGCCCGCCCAGGCCAGGCCGAAGCCGGTCGGCACCACGAACAGCCGATGTTGGGAAAGCGGCGCATCGGCTGGGGTTGAACGCCGGGTCCAGCTCCAGTGACGCAGCCGCGCCCAGCCACGAGTCAGCGGCCCAGCCAAGGGGGCGCCCCGCTTTTTCATCGGCTAGCCCAGCACCGGCACGGCGGCAAGCAGGTCGCGTGCCACCCTCTCGTCGGCATCGCGACTGCCGTTGCTAAGCCGGTGGGCGACAACGGGCACCCACACCGCCTGAATATCCTCGGGCAAGACATGATCCCGACCCTCGAGCAGCGCCCAGCCCCGGCTGGCCTGTAGCAGCGCCAGCACGCCGCGGGTGGAGAGCCCCCAGGGCAGGTCGCGATGACTGCGGCTGGCCGCCGCCAGCGCCTGCACGTAGTCGAGCAATGGCTCGGCGACATGCAGGCCTGCCAGGCGTGCCTGCATGTCTTGCAGGGTAGCCGCATCGAGCAGCACCGGCAGCTCATCGAGGCGCGAGCGCCCGGCTTCGTCGCGCAGAATCTCGCGTTCGGCCTGGCGCTCGGGGTAGCCAAGCGACAGGCGCATCAGGAAGCGGTCGAGCTGGGACTCGGGTAGCGGGAAGGTACCGGCCTGATCCTGGGGGTTCTGGGTGGCGATCACGAAGAACGGATCCGGCAGCGCCCGGGTCTCGCCCTCGACGGTCACCTGTCCTTCCTCCATCGCCTCGAGCAGCGCGCTCTGGGTCTTGGGCGTGGCGCGGTTCACCTCGTCGGCTAGCACCAGGCCATGAAAGACCGGGCCAGGATGAAAATGAAAGCGCCCCTGCCCCGGGTCAAACACCGAGACGCCGAGCACGTCGGCGGGCAGCAGGTCGCTGGTGAACTGCAGCCGCTGCATGTCGAGCCCGGTGACCCTGGCCAGCGCCTGGGCCAGCGTGGTCTTACCCAGCCCCGGCAGATCCTCGATCAGCAGATGGCCGCGACACAGCAGGCAGCACAGCGCAAGCCGCACCTCGCGCGGCTTGCCGCGCACCACCGTCGACAGCGCCGCAATGACCTCATTGAAGCTTGCTTGGCGCTGCGAGAGCTGGTTCATGCCACCTCCTTGAGCCAGCCACCCGCATATAGCATGCCCAGCGCGCAGCGGGTATCCGGCGTGGCGGTGTCGAGGGCCAGTGCCTTCCTGAGCGGCATCCAGCGCACCGAATCGACCTCTTCGGGCTGCAGGCAAAGCGGCCCATCGTAATCAACCAGATAGACGCTGCCGTAGATATGATTGCCGCCTTCTGAATAGCGAAACCCGCCACAGGCGCGTAGCGGCTGGCCGCGAATGCCGAGCTCTTCGGCAAGTTCGCGGCGGGCGGCCAGGTGTACCGCTTCGCCGGCGCCGACTACCCCGCCTGCGGCCAGATCATCACCGCCGGGGAAAACTTCCTTGATCAGGGTGCGACGCTGCACGCAGATCTCTCCCCTTGAGTTGCGCACCACGATGTAGGTGGCCCGGTGCCAGAAGTGGAAGCGGCGCATCAGCGCCCGGGGTGCACTGCCGCAGGGGCGATTGCGGGCATCGACCAACTGAATGTGTTCTTCGGCGATCACCGGCGTCGGCAGCGTGGAATCATCGGCGGTCATCGGACTCTCCCTATCGGATCAGCCTTTTAGCCTAACCAGTCCACCGGGTCGGGGCCAGCCTCAAGGCGTTTGACCGATTACCGGGCGCTGACCATGCTCAAAGGACTCATGCCTTGAGACCGGTCATAAGCGCCTGCCTCGAGACACCGCCTGGAGCCCCGCCATGGCCGATAGCGCCCCCCGCGAACACCTCGCCACCCATGAGGTCGTCAACCAGCCGCCGCCGCCCGAAGACGAGGACTGGCTGGCTGACGACACCCCGCTGCGCGAGGCGCTGGAGCGTGAAGCCCCCACCTGGGTCGCCGGTCGCCTCGCCGCGCTCGGCCGGGCGGTAGGCAGCCGGCGGCTGCAGGCGCTGGGCGAGGCCGCCAACCAGCACCCGCCGCGCCTGCGGCTCTTCGATCGGCATGGACGTCGTCTGGACGAGGTCGAGTACCACCCCGCCTACCATGAGCTGATGCACGAAGCCTTCGACCACGGCTGGCATGCAGTGGCCTGGCAGGAAGAAGGCCGCGGCGGCCATCAGGCGCATGTTGCCGCGCTCTATTTGATGACCCAGGCGGAACCCGGCGTCTGCTGCCCGCTGACCATGACCCATGCCGCCATGCCGGTGCTGGCTCAGGACGATTGGATGCTGGACAACTGGGGCTCGCGGCTGCTGACCTGGGACTATGACCCGCGAGCGCTGCCACTCAATGACAAGGCAGCGGTGACGCTGGGCATGGCGATGACCGAAAAACAGGGCGGCAGCGACGTGCGGGCCAACACCACCCGCGCCAAGGCCGACAACGACGGCAACTGGCTGACCGGCCACAAGTGGTTCTGCAGCGCGCCGATGTCGGATGCCTTCCTGACCCTGGCTCAGACGCCAGACGGTCTCAGTTGCTTCCTGGTGCCGCGCTTCCAGCCCGACGGCAGCCGCAATCCCATCGAGATTCAGCGTCTCAAGGACAAGTGCGGCAATCGCGCCAACGCCTCCGCCGAGATCGAGTACCGTCACGCCTGGGCGCAGCCCATCGGCTCGCCGGGCCGCGGCATCGCCACCATCCTCGAGATGGTCCAGCAGACCCGACTCGACGCTGCCGTGGCCCCGGTGGGCATGATGCGACAGGCCCTGCGCGAAGCATGGCGCTTCGCACGCCATCGCCACGCCTTTGGCCGGCCGCTCGCCGAGCAGCCGCTGATGCGGATGGTGATCGCCGACCTGGCGCTAGAAGTCGAGGCCGGCGTGACGCTGAGTCTGCGCGCCGCCCGCGCCTTCGATGGTGAAGCCAGCGGCAGCGACCACGAGCGAGCCCTGGCACGCTTGCTGCCGACGCTTGCCAAGTACTGGCACAACAAACGCGGGCCCGGCTTCATGGCCGAGGCCATGGAATGCCTGGGCGGCATCGGCTACGTGGAGGAAACGCCGCTGGCCCGGCTATACCGAGAGGCGCCGGTGAACTCGATCTGGGAGGGGTCGGGCAACGTCATTTGCCTGGATGTGCTGCGTGTGATGGCGCGCCATCCGGAGAGCATCGAGGCGCTGGTGAACGAGCTCAGGGCGGCGCGCGGTCAGCAGGCCGACTTCGACCGTGCCCTGGTCGAGCTCGACGAGGCGCTGACGCAGCCCAGCGAGACCCTGACCCTGCGCGCACGCTGGCTGGCCCAGCGCATGGCCCAGGCCCTGCAGGCCGCTCTGCTGCTGCGCTTCGCCCCGGCGGCAGTAGCCGATACCTTCTGCCGAACGCGGCTCGGCGAGGCGCCGAGCCCGGCTTATGGTGTACTTCCCGTGGATGCCCCCTTGGCCGCGATCCTCGAGCGAATCACGCCCTGAGCGCCACGGAGGAAGCGTCCGCTGCCGCCAAGACAAGTACACCACGCGTGGCCAGAAAAGCAGCAGTGCCTCGATCAGGGCGCGCTACTGGCGGGCTTGGCGTTGCGTGGCATCCAGAACTGATAGGTCTGGGGCGTGGCGGGATCGGACGCCGCGGGCTGACAGCTGCCCAGACTCGCGATCAGCGCCAGCAGACCCTCGACCGGCATGGGTCTCGCCAGCGCATAGCCCTGAGCATGGGTGCAGCCAAAACGTGCCAACTGCGCCAGGCTCTCCAGCGTCTCAACGCCCTCGGCCACCACCCGGATGCCGAGGCGCTGACCGAGCAATGCCACGGCTTCGACGATAGCCGCATCCTCGGAGTTGTCGTGGAGGTGGCGAACGAAATTTCGGTCGATCTTCACTTCACTGATCGGCAACAGCTGCAGACGTGCCAGAGACGAAAAGCCAATCCCGAAGTCGTCAACCGACAGCTCCATGCCAAGCAGATGCAGCCGTGCCGCCACCTCGCTGCTTAACAGCTCATCATGCATGGCATCGTTTTCGGTGATTTCCAGCACCAGCGACAGCCGACACCCCAGCGACTGCTGCAGTTCGTCCATCAGCGGGACCAGCTCATCGTGAAGCAGTTCATTGGGAGAAATGTTGATCGACACCGACAGCTGCTGGTCTGACACCCGCCAGAGCTGAGAGTCACGAGCCACCTGCGCCACGATCTGGCGCGTCATCAGCCGCGTCTGCTCCTGGGTCATCAGCTTCAGGAAGTGGCTCGGCCAGATCAGCCCACACTCGGGATGCTGCCAGCGCACCAGCGCCTCGACACCGCTGAGGGTCTGGGAAGTCAAATCAAACTGGGGCTGGTAATGAACCACCAGCTCCTGCTCTTTCAGGGCGCGAACGATCTCCTCGCGGCCCCATTCTTTACCGTGCTTGCCGGCGGCTTCGCTCTGGGACGGCATCCGCAGTCCATCGAGGCTGTCGTGCAGGGCATTCAGTTCATACGGCTTGCTCAGCGAATCCAGCATGTTCAGGCCAAGGGTATGACCCATCCGTTCGGCGATCCGCATTACCTTGGGGTCCACGGCGCTGAGCAGCATCACCGAGCCTCGATAGCCGACGTCCGCCAGATAGCGCAGGGTGTCGATTCCCTCGACCCCGTCGATTTCCAGATCGAGGATCACTAGCCGAGGTCTAAGGTGAGTAAGGCAAGCTTGTAGGTCAGTAGGCTGGTGGTGAGTGTCGAGCCCCAGAGTGCGAAATAGTTGAGTCAGGTCGGCCAAAACACCTGGATCCTTGTCGACGACGACGGCCAGTGGCGCAGTATCCAGAAGCATGAGAGCTCTCACACAATTAAGTTGTCGCTAGGCCAGAGGGAGCCTGGCCCCTCACTTATACACCCAACTGATACGACCAACTAAGCGATTAGCGTATAAATGACTGCGCTATCCGATTAGTACCCGTACGGCCAACCCCAGCAGGATCACCCCGGTAAGACGATTAAGCCAGTGAGCCCGGGCCTGAAGCCATGGCAGCACTGCAGAATGCGATAGCGCAACGGCCACCAGCACGTACCAGCCACCGTCGATGATCATCGCTGTAGCGACGATCAAGGCCTTGGCCGACGCGCTCATATCAGGGCTGACGAACTGACTGAGCAGCGCGACGAAGAACAGAATCAGCTTGGGGTTGCCAAGCGCCACCAGCACTCCGTCTCGGGCGGCCTGCGCCCGGGTCGTGGCCACACCACTGGCCTGCAGTGCTGATGCCTGGCCGGCCCGCAGCGCCTTCACCCCAAGCCAGGCGAGATAGGCTGCGCCGGCCCAGGTGATGACCTGGAACAGCTGCGTATGGCGGGCGATCACTGCACCCAGCCCCCAGACGGTCAACAGCGCATAGAGCCCCACGCCCAGCGCATGCGCAAGCGCCGCGGCCACGCCGGGCAGACGACCCCCGCCCAGGGTATGGCGCAACACCAGCGCGAGGCTCGGCCCGGGCGACATGGCCCCCATCGCGCAGACTGCCGCAAGCGACAGCCACAGGGTCAACGGCATGAACATCTCCTTATTTCATGGCTGGCAGCAAATCCTTGCCGGCCGCCCTCCTTGGCAACGCCTTATCCAGGCAAACTTGCCCCCGGCCATAGCTGGATGGATAACCGAGGACGCGATAGAAGGGCACTATATTAGGCGCCGGCCGTGCCCCGGCCAAGCCGACCTTCGATGCAGCATTCGCGGCTCCTTTTGCCTCGTTCTTCCACTGCGTTCTTTCGCCTCATTCTTTCACCCTCGGGTATTTCCCGGAGCACTTCCGGCTGCACGTCCGGCTTTATCCTCTATCAGACCTCTACCATCTCTCTACCGGCCCTCGATCTCTGCCTACACGTTCACCGGTCAGGGTGCACCGAACACGAAGGCCGACTGTACGCTGCCCATCACCTCGTCCTCGAAGACCTTCTTACCGGGGGCGTCACCGCCGGCACCAGCCACCACAAACAGCGGCAGCAGGTGCTCCTCTTCCGGGTGGGATGCCCGGGCGCCGGGTGCTGACGTCCAGTCCTGCAAACGTGACGAGCGGGCCGCGCCGGGGAGCGCTACGGTCTCGCCGAGCCAGGTATCAAAGGCGCGGGAGTCCGGATCGACAGCCGCACCGCCACGCCTCAAGCGCGCCATATTGTGATAACTCATACCGCTGCCGATGATCAGCACACCCTGCTCGCGAAGCGGGGCCAGGGCGCGCCCCAGGGCCAGATGCTCGGCGGGGTCGAGCCCCTCTTTCAGCGACAGCTGCACCACCGGCACCTCGGCCTCGGGGAAGACCAGCTTGAGCGGAATGAAGACGCCATGATCGAGCCCGCGCTGATGCTCTTGGCCAGAGGAAAGGCCAGCCTCGGTCAGCCGCTCGCGCACCGCCGCAGCAAGTTCAGGATCCCCAGCCGCCGGCCAGCTCAGCCGATAGGTGTGATCGGGAAAGCCGTAATAGTCGTAGTAAAGCGATGGTGACGCCTGGGCATTGACGGTGAAGGTTTCAGCCTGCCAGTGCGCGGAGATGACCAAGATCGCTCGTGGCTTCACCTGCAGCGCCTCGGTTAAACCGCTCAACCAGGCGGCCATGCGATCCCAGAGCCCGGCCGGCTGCCAGTCCATGAAAAAGCAGGGCCCGGCGCCATGGGGCAGAAACACTGCTGGCAAGGAAGTGGAAGAAGCAGAAAGGGTCATGGTCAAACCTCCGTGACTCGAGGGAGGAAACATCGCCGCAGGGCCAGCTCATCGAAGCTGGCTCTGCGGCGATAAGAGGTGAGCTCAAGATAGGGGTGAGCCCAAGATAGGAAGTGACGCTCAAGATAGGAAGTGACGCTCAAGGATGCCTTGTTAGATCTTGAGGCCAAACCTGGCATCCAGCGAGAAGCGATCACCGCCGCGCAGAAAGATGCCCAGCGCCACCAGCCCCCACATCAGCGGATACTCGAGGCCACCGTTGGTCCAGAAGAAACCATTGGGGATGTGCACGCTCAGCGCCACGCCCATCAGCACCATCACCCCCAGCGCCGCAGGGCGTGTGAGCAGGCCAAGCACCAATGCCAGGCCACCGAAGAACTCGACCAGGCCCGCCATCAGGGCAAACAGCACCCCTGGCGTCATGCCGAGGCTGTCGGCGAAGAACTGGCCGGTGGCTTCCAGACCATAGCCGCCGAACCAGCCAAACAGCTTCTGGGCGCCGTGAGGCATCAGCAGCAAGCCCGCGGTCACGCGAATCAGCGGATAGGACAGCACCGACAGGCGCTGGAAGATCGCCGGACCGGGCGTGGCATTGGAAGCGGCGGCGTTGATGTTCTGGTTCATGAGCGTGTCCTCGTATCGTCTGTGGTTCGCAACGTCTGTGGTTTGCAACGTCTGTGGTTTGCAACATCTGGGGTAGCGATGCGACAGCTAGTTGATCGCAACAGGCGCTTGCGCCCTGTCGATGGAAGACAGCATATTGGGGTTTCCAGTTTTGCAGGAGATAGCGGAATGACAACTCATGGTTGATGAAATGGAAACCTCAGGCAGTGCAGCGCTGGGCGGCGCCCTGGAAGACATCCGCGCGTTCTGTGCGGTGGTGGAATTCGGCTCCATCTCCGCGGCAGCGCGGGAGCTTGATGAAACCAAAGGAGGCGTCAGCCGGCGCATTTCGCGGCTGGAAGGCCGACTCGGTGCGGCGCTACTGGCCCGCACCCCGCGGGCGGTCACCGCCACCGAAGAGGGTCTCTTGTTCCATGCCAAGGCCCGGGAGGCGCTGCGGCTGTTGGGAGATGCCACCGAAAGCGCCCGCGCCTCACGCTCGGTGCCCGAAGGAAATCTGCGCGTCACTGCCCCGATCGACATGGGCATCGACCTGTTGCCTGCCTTGGTAGTGGCCTTCCAGGAGCGCCACCCGCAGATTCGCATCGAACTGTTGATCACCGATACGCCGCTGGACCTGGCCGCCAACCGCATCGACCTGGCGCTGCGGGCCAGCGCCGACGACCTGCCCGACATGAACTATCGTGCCTCGGGCATCGCCGACTTCTGCATGCGGCTCTATGCGGCACCAAGCTACCTGGAAAGGCACGGCACACCGGCAGACCCGAGCGACCTGCAGCATCACGCACTGGCGATCCGCCGCGGACTGGAAGGCCCCACGCCGCTGGTGCTCACCGACCGACGCGGCAAGCGCAGCGAGATCAACGCCCAGCCTCGCCTGCGTACAACCGACTACGCCAGCCTCGCCCGTCTGCTGGCCGCTGGTGGCGGCATTGGCGTGCTGCCCGACCTGATCGTTCAGCCCCTGGTGGATGAGCACAAGCTGGTGCCCGTACTGCCCGACCATAGCGTCGCGACGGCGAGGCTCTATGCCATCACGCTATCAGGGCTCGAAGCCCCGGCGCGGGTCCGCGTGTTTCGCGAGTTTCTGCGCGAGGCGCTCAGCGGCTGAGGCATGCCCGACACAGGCCAAACAGGAAGCCAAGCCAGTCGCTTCAGGGCAAGGTGTTGGCATGAGCCTGGCACCAGGCAAGGTAGTCACTCGCCGGCAGCGCCCCCGTATAGAAAAACCCCTGCGCCTGATCACAGCCAAGCTCGCGCAGGATATCCGCCTGCCCTTGCGTCTCCACGCCCTCGGCGGTGACCGTCAGGTCCAGCGCATGCCCCATCTCGATCATGCAGGCCATCAGCTTACGGGCACGAGCGTTAACTTCCAGCTGGGCGACAAAGGTACGGTCGATCTTTAGCCCCGTGATCGGCAGGTGCTGAAGGTACTCAAAAGAGGCAAACCCCGTTCCGAAGTCATCAATGCTCACCCCGATCCCCGCATCACGAATGCGCTGAATGGCACGGCGTGCCGCCGCCAGGTCACCAATCAGTGCAGTCTCGGTAATTTCCACCTCCAGCCACTCGGCGGTCAGGTCGACTTGCTCGACCAGTTCGATGAGCAGATCGATCAGTTCGTCATCATAGAGGTTGTGCACGGACAGATTGATGCTGATGGCACCCCAGCCCGCATGCCGACAGGCAAAGCTGGCGGCCTCGCGAGCCACGAAGTGGGTAACGGGATTGATCAGTGAGGTGTTTTCCACCTTGGGCATGAACTGGCCGGGCGGAACCAGGCTGCCATCGGCCTGTGGCCAGCGGATCAGTCCCTCGCTGCCACACACATGACCGTTTACCAGGCAGATTTTGGGCTGGTAGTGCAGCGAGAACTCTTTCTCTTGGAGCGCGCAGCGCACACGGGCGATCAGTTGCAGGCTATCGAGGGAATGCCGCTCGAATCCGGGGGAAAAATGCTTGTGATCGCTGCCTTCCTGGATGGCCGTGAACAGAGCAATACGGGCCTCACGGACAAGGTCTTCCTGTTTGACGGTGTCGCCTTGTCGAAGGCTGCTGCCGATCGCCAGCTGCATGCGCACAGGTACCTGCTGAATCAGATAGCTTTCTTCACCGACATCCAGCAGTCGTGTAGCGATCCGTTCGATATCATGCAGATCGATATCGTGAAGGATCAGTGCCAACTCATCGTGATTGATCCGATAGGCGAACGGCTTTCCACATACGGCACCTTTCAAACGCTCGCTCAGCGAGAGCACCAGTTCATCGGCGGCGTCCAGGCCCATGGCATCGATGACGTCCGTGATGTCGGTGATCCGCACCAGCATCAGCCCGGTCGTCGCCCCTCGCGTGGCGGGCAAGTCAAGATGCCGGCCCAGATCTTCATTGAGCGCGACCTGATTAGCGAGGCCCGACAAAGGGTCGGTGCGCGCCATGGTTCTATGACGGCTGGCCGACCGACGACGCAGCAGGAACAGCCACCCCGACACCCCACCCAACAACAGGTACTGGGCTATTCGAACCAGATAATTGGATGTGCTCTGCTCGATACTGAGCGCGGCATCCTGAGGCATGAACGCCATCAGGATGCCGGCGGCGAACGCCACGCAAAGCCCGCCGACCAGCGCATACCAGAAGGCGCCGATCAGCACGGGCGCCAGCATCAGATAAGGATAAGCGTAGGCCGTGCCTCCCGTGGCATAGACAATCCAGGTGCCCATGAGCAACAACAGTGCCAGGCTGACGCAGCGCTTGAGATGGTGGATAGCAGGTAGCATATCCCCACGATCCCTCCACTCCGTTGTTGTCAGAACATCGAATGACCTCATGACCTGCTGTCCTCATGTACCCCCAGAAGGTCTACAAGGGTATACAAAGACGCCAGGCCCATCAGGCTAAAACGTCACTCGATACCAACGCTGTCCCAGAAAAGCCGCACATGAGGCAGTAGCGGGACGGGAATATCCATCACCCCCTCCTTTCCCCCGGTCTGTCTTTCTTCTCGCTTGCAGCGCAAAGCTGGCCCGCCACCGAGACGATGGCGGGCCTGGCGATCAGAAGCTTTCCGTCCTTAGAAGGCCTCCCACTCCTCCTCGTTGCGAACCGCCGACTTGGGACGAGTCGTAGCCGATGCATGCGAGGATGCGCCGGACGCCGAGGGCAGCGAAGGGGCCTTTTCCTCCCCGCGGGGGAGCGGCTGGGCGTTATCATCGCCCAGCTCGAAGGAGCCGAGCAGGCGCTGCAGCTGTTCGGCCTGATCGCGCATCTTGCTCGCCGTGGTGGTCGACTGCTGGACCATGGCGGCATTCTGCTGGGTCATGGTGTCCATCTCGGTGACGGCCGTGTTGACCTGACCGATGCCGGAACTCTGCTCCTTGGCGCCGGCCGTGATCTCTCCGATCACGTCCGTCACCTTGGCCACGCTCGCGGCGATCTCCTGCATGGTCGTACCCGCATCGCGCACCAGCTTGGCACCCGATTCGGTATGCGCGGCAGAGGTATCGATCAGCGCGCGAATCTCTTTTGAGGCATCGCTTGAACGCTGCGCCAGAGTCCGCACTTCTTCGGCTACCACAGCGAAGCCACGACCGTGCTCACCGGCGCGGGCGGCCTCTACCGAGGCATTGAGTGCCAGGATATTGGTCTGGAAGGCGATCGAATCGATCATGGTGACGATGTCGCTGACCTTGCTGGACGAATCATTGATATCCGCCATGGTGCGTTCGACATCCTGCATGGCCGACTCGCCGCGGCGCGCTACCTCACCGGTGCCCAGCACCAGCTGGTTGGCCTGCTGGGCAGACTGAGCGCTGTGATCCACGGTGGAGGTAATTTCTTCCATCGACGACGAGGTCTGCTGCAGGTTGGCGGCCGCCTGCTCGGTGCGGGTGGCCAGCTCCTGGCTGCTCTGTTCCATGTCGCTCGCAGCGTCACGCACGTGGCTGGTGGTGCTGCGCACCTCACGCAGGGTGTCCTGCATGCGGGACACGAAGAGATTAAAGCCCTCGGCCAGTTGGCCGACCTCGTCGTGAGTCGAGACGTTCAGGCGCTGGGTCAGATCGCCCTTGCCGCTGGCGATGTTGCTCATCGTCTGGGCCGCGGAGCGGATCGGCTGCAGCGTGCGTTTGACCACCCAACCTGCCACCAGCGCGACGCCGATAAACAGCGCCAGCGCCATCAGCAGAGAACTGATGATCGAATTCCGCAGATTGTCGTTGGCCGTCGCCTGGGCATCGGCCATGGCCTCTTCCACGTCCACCGCATAGACACCGGCGCCCAGCATCCACCCCCATTTATCCAGCCCTACCGAATAGGAGTATTTGTCCTCTTCCTGTTTGGTCGTGGGGTGCGGCCATGGATATTCATGAAAGCCACCGCCGGCCTTGGCGTTCTCGATCAGTGTGCGAATCATGTAGCCACCGTCAGGGCCCTGCAGGTCAATCAGGTTCTTGCCCTCGAGATCGCGATTGATATGGGCAACGGTGGTGCCGTCGTAACGAAACACAAAGATGTAGTTATCGCCGTCGAAGCGAATCGACCGCAGGATCTCTGCCGCACGCGCCTTGGCGTCCTCGTCATTGGGCCCCGCCTTGTCATAGATAGGGGCGATGGCGCTCTTGGCCGCCAGCACCACATCCTTTACCGCCTCCTGGCGCCCTTTCAGCAGCTCTTCACGCTGCTGCGCCAGGTTGTCATGGGAAGACTGAATTCGTTGATAGGTACTCATGCCCACCAAGGTGAGCGTGATCAGCAACAGCGGTACCAGCACCAGCGTCATCACCTTGGTCTGCAGGTTCCACCGGCTTGGACGAGAGTGTTGTGTCGTCATGGATACTTCCCTGAAGTGGTTTGCGAAGCGCGTAATCACTATCGATATCGGCATTACTATCCATATCGGCCTGCTCGGAAAGCGACTTGAGATAGCCAAGACTAAAGGAGGAAGGGGAAAGCGGTTCTGGAGAGCTCTTCAGAACAAGACATAGCCAGACAAGAAAAAGCCAGACAAGAAAAAGCCGGCTGATCATTCGATCAGCCGGCTTCATGTATTGCGCTTTAGCGAGTTGCTCGCTTGCTGTTCAGGCTGGCCCGCCACCTAGACGATGACGGGCCTGGCGATCAGAACGCTTCCCACTCTTCCTCGTTGCGAGCCGACGACTTGCCACGCGTCGTCGCCGGTGCACGCGAAGACGCACCAGAGGCCGAGGGCAGCGAGGGCGTCTCAGAGCGGTAAGAGGAATCAACGTCGCCGTCACCCAGCACGAAGGAGCCGAGCAGGCGCTGCAGCTGTTCGGCCTGGTCGCGCATCTGGCTGGCGGTGGTGGTCGACTGCTGAACCATGGCCGCATTCTGCTGGGTCATGGTGTCCATCTCGGTGACGGCCGTATTGACCTGACCGATACCGGTGCTCTGTTCCTTGGCGCCGGCCGAGATCTCACCGATCACATCCGTCACCTTGGCCACGCTTTCGGCGATCTCCTGCATGGTGGCACCCGCATTGCGCACCAGCTCAGCGCCCGATTTGGTGTGCTCAGCAGAGGTATCGATCAGCGCACGAATCTCCTTCGACGCGTCACTGGAGCGACTCGCCAAGGTGCGCACTTCCTCGGCCACCACCGCGAAGCCACGACCGTGTTCACCGGCGCGTGCGGCCTCTACCGAGGCGTTGAGCGCCAAAATATTGGTCTGGAAGGCAATCGAGTCGATCATGGTGACGATGTCGCTGACCTTGCTGGACGAGTCGTGGATGTCCGACATGGTGCGCTCGACTTGCTGCATGGCCGACTCGCCGCGGCGTGCCACCTCACCGGTGCTGAGCACCAGCTGATTGGCCTGCTGGGCAGACTGGGAACTGTGGTCCACGGTGGAAGTGATCTCTTCCATCGAGGCCGACGTCTGCTGCAGGTTGGCGGCCGCCTGCTCGGTGCGGGTGGCCAGCTCCTGGCTGCCCTGCTCCATTTCGGTTGCGGCGTCACGCACGTGGCTGGTGCTGATGCGCACTTCACGCAGGGTGTCCTGCATGCGCGAGACGAACACATTGAAGCCGTCGGCCAACTGGCCAACCTCGTCGCGGGTCGAGACGTTCATTCGCTGAGTCAGGTCCCCCTGACCGCTGGCAATGCTACTCATCGCCTCGGCGGCGGAACGAATCGGCTGCAGAGTGCGCTTGACTAACCAACCCGCCACCACCGCAACGACGATAAACAGCGCCAACGCCGTCAGCAGCGAGCTGATGATTGAATCCCGCAGGTTTTCGTTGGCGGTCGCCTGGGCTTCGGCCATGACTTCTTCCACATCCACCGCATAGACGCCGGCGCCCAGCATCCAGCCCCACTTTTCCAGTGGCGCGGCGTAGGAGTACTTGGCCTCGTCCTTTCGCGTTTCAGGGTGCGGCCAGGAGTACTGATAGAAGCCACCGCCTTCTTGCGCCGTTTCGATCAGGCCTCGCACCAGGTATTTGCCATTGGCATCCTGGAGCCCAATCATGTTGGTGCCTTCCTTGTCGCGCGCATGCGGCAGCACCACGTTGGTGCCATCGTACTGATAGACAAAGATATAGTTCTTGCCATCGAAGCGAATCGACCGCAGCACCTCAGCCGCGCGGGCCTTGGCTTCTGCGTCGTTGGGACCCGCCTTGTCATAGATGGGAGCGATGGCGCTCTTGGCAGCCAGCACCACATCTTTCACTGCCTGCTCGCGGCTTGCCAACAGCTCCTCGCGCTGATGCGCCAGGTTTTCGTGGGAAGACTGAATGCTCTGGTAGGACTTCATCCCCACCAGGATGAGAGTGACCAGCAATATCGGAACCAGCACCAGCGTCATGGTTTTGGTCTGTAGATTCCACCAGCTTACCCTAGCTTTTTGTGTTGTCATGAATGACTTTTCCGTAGTGGTTTGCGAAGCGCGTGATGGGACCTATATCGGCTAGCACACTAAGCAACTTGATATGACATAGACTAAAGGTGTAGGCGAAAGACGCTACCTGAGACAGGACCGCACACGACGCTCGGCACTGCCAGGCATCGCATATGGCTGGCCGAACGGGTAGCAAAAAGCCATCACCGGAGCGAGGGAGGCACTGGATTGATCAATTCGGGGGGGACTGAGGCCATCAAGACTCGGAGGGAGGAAGTGAGTGCTTGATGTTGTGGTGCCGGCGGTCGGACTCGAACCGACACACTGTATCCAGCGGCGGATTTTGAATTTTGCCAGAACCTGCTCAAAGCAGCATATTAGCCGCAAGTTCAATCGATTACAGATCACCACATGCTTACTTAAAGCCACTTTGGCACATTGCCCTAGACAAAAATCAGGCAACAGCCCCTACTGTGCGCCCTTGTGCTACATTAGCTTACGTCTATAAAGCTTCTGGATGATCACGGATGATCAAACGTACCCTGCTACTAGCTATGGCACTTCTGCCCCTTTCCGCTCACGCCCAGGTCTACAAGTGCGAGGTGGACGGCTCAACAGCTTACCAGGATACCCCATGCACTGATGGTGAGGTCTTCATTACTCGTGACACGCTAACCTCTTTAGAAGCTCAGGCTCACGTCCGCTCCGATCCCTCTCCTGCTCGCCAGCCTATCCGTCGCCCCTCAAGCCAGCCTAGCCAACAACCCTCTAGCCAGTCTCCAAGCACTAGCTCATATCGATCTGAGCTCGAAGATAGGAATGCTCGAGTGAAAGCAGGTATTCGAGGAGAGATCGTAGAGGGTATGACCAAAGGCCAACTCTATATGATGTTAGGTGAGCCTGACCATGAAAGAAAGTACACACGTTCTGATGGAATGAGGTGTCAATACTGGACCTGGTCCGAACCCAGATTCGTACGTGAAGATATTTATCAAGCTACTATTTGCAATGGAAAAGTCATAACACACAACTAAAGAAAGGCGGCAGAAACAAGCCGCCAAAAATAATTACCAAGGAGGTTAATATCCATTATTCTCTGTGTACCTACTAACTACATTTATAGCTTTATCCACATCCCATGGCGCAACACTAATATCAACACTCCCATTTTTTTCAATCAAATCAGTACTAATCCCTTTGCTCACCAACTCCTGTTCTAAAACAAGCGCCTCACTTAAATCTGTGGTCGTCAACAAAAGATCCCCACCTTTACCCATTTTTTTCATTACCAGATGACCACCAAATCCGTGTCCACTCTTTCCATAACCTCTTTCTATATCATTAACTCTTGCTCCTAGAGATCTCAAACCTGATGACACCTCTTTCATAGATTCGTATACATCTGCAACTAGAGAAGCGCCATCAAGCCCAGAAAGATCTATATCCTTCAACGCATTTTCAATAATATTCTCTTTTGCCTTAGATATAACAGGATTATAAGCATTTGACTCAACCCCATCTTTACTGCCCAAAAGCCCTTTAAGCTTCTGACTTAAATCAAGGCCACCTTGCATATCATCAGAATAAAAAATTGTCCTCTGATCGTACATATCAAATGGAAGGTCCGTACCATTCTCACAGATCAGTATTACAGGCTTTCCTGTCGAGTGCCGAATGCCCAGCTCGTACATAACATTCGAATTAAGACCAGTTAGATTAACAATAACTAAATCATCATCTATTAAGTGTTCAATAACTCTTTGCGATATTGATCCTTGCTCGGACTCTTGGTGAGAGGCAACGCACTTATACCCATAACTCTCAACAACAGGCTTTACAACTGAATCAATCAGTCCATCAGTTGCTCTTCTTATTTTTGATCCATGTGGACCGATGGGAGTAACAAAAAATGCTTTTTTTAATATTTCACTTTCTTTACTTTTACTTTCTTTAACTGCCATCCCTGCCCCCATTTACAAACTCATAATAAATTTATATATCACCTACCTCACCCTAACCCCACCTATCCACAACCCTCTTGGCTAGTCGGTAGCCGTTCCCGTTGGCTTAAACGCTTTACGCGCCTTCTCTATCTCTGGGCTTACCTGCCCCGCTTCTTCGATCACTAGCCCCTCTTCCATACGTCATGGCTGCCTGCCACCGTCGCTTGTGCGACGGCTTCTCCCTGCGCTCAACCTTGCGGCGAACCTGCTTTGGCTTGCCGACCGGATGCAGGGCGACTGTATATGGACTTGTACTGATTCAAGCCTATCACAGCAAAATGAGAGCGGGTGCCGCGAAGGTCGGGGAACATGAAACTGCACCGAGCGCCCGTCAGGCGGGCACGGATAGCACGTGTAGAGCGTCTCGCTGCCAATCATGGCGGCAAGAAAAAATGCGCATGGGAAATACACAGGCACCGAGATTCGGTGGCAGGCTGTAGATACTTACGAGGGTGCTGAGGGCATCAAGACTCGAGGGGAGAGAAGTGAGTGCTTGATGTTATGGTGCCGGCGGTCGGACTCGAACCGACACACTGTCTCCAGCGGCGGATTTTGAATCCGCTGCGTCTACCAATTCCGCCACGCCGGCAGCGGGGACGCATTATACGGCAGACGCCCCACAGGTCAATCATAAACGCATCGCAAGCGACTGACTTCACTGGCGGGAACGGGTATCCTAGGCGCCTTGTCCGAATGGCCCAGTGCCATTACTGCACCGCTTTTGCTAGCCCGAGTCGATATCTCCCATGCAGCGCGCCGATTTCCATTACGAGCTCCCCGACGAGCTGATTGCCCGTTATCCCTCCGAGCGTCGCAGTGACTGCCGTCTGTTGTGCGTCGATGGCGCCTCGGAGGCGCTTGACCACCGCCGCTTCCCGGACCTGCTCGAGATCCTCGAGCCGGGCGATCTGCTGGTATTCAACGACACCCGGGTGATCCCGGCCCGCCTGCACGGCCAGAAAGCCAGCGGTGGGCGCGTCGAGATGCTGCTCGAGCGGCCGCTGGATGCCCACCGTGGCCTGGCGCACATTCGCGCCAGCAAGTCGCCGAAGCCGGGCACCGAACTGATCTTCGAGGGCGACGTGCGGGCGGTGGTGGAAGGCCGTCAGGATGCGCTGTTCGAGCTGCGCTTTCTCGGCGAAACGCCGCTGATCGCGCTGCTCGAGGCTCACGGCCACATGCCGCTGCCGCCCTACATCACCCGCGAGGATGAACTGGCCGACCGCGAGCGCTACCAGACCGTCTACGCGCGCCGCGACGGTGCGGTAGCCGCCCCCACCGCCGGCCTGCACTTCGATGAGCCGATGATGGCGGCGCTTGCGGAGAAAGGCATCGAGAGCGCCTTCGTCACCCTGCATGTGGGCGCCGGCACCTTCCAGCCGGTGCGCGCCGACGACATCCGCGACCACCACATGCACAGCGAGTGGATCGAGGTCGACGAGGCCGCCTGCGCCAAGGTTCGCGAGGCCAAGGCGCGGGGCAACCGGGTGGTGGCGGTGGGCACCACCGGCGTGCGCTGCCTGGAATCGGCCTGCATGAAGAGCCCGGGAGATAACAAAGAGGCAGGCGAGATCGCGCCCTACAGCGGCGAGACCGACATCTTCATCTACCCAGGCTATGAATGGCGCTGCGTCGATGCGCTGGTCACCAACTTCCACCTGCCGGAGTCGACGCTGATGATGCTGGTGGCCTCCTTCGCGGGCTTCGAGCCGGTGATGAACGCCTACCGGGCCGCGGTCGAGGAGCGCTACGCCTTCTTCAGCTATGGCGACGCCATGTTCCTGACCCGCGCCGACGCCACCTAGCGACGTT